>ENA-ORCP01001559-ORCP01001559.1-human-gut-metagenome-genome-assembly--contig:-NODE-1559-length-19584-cov-25.832163_pt1 | contig 19584 bp, 19 predicted proteins | sample MGYA00242990_ERZ507991 | MGnify/ENA primary metagenome ERZ507991 (study PRJEB26167, sample SAMN06115496) | human gut metagenome | host: Homo sapiens | place: China:Henan | collected 2015-05-07... | reverse complement strand
GCTAATGTAGCTAAAATAGCTACCGTAGCTATCTTAGCTATGATAACAGCTTGGGGGCAAACAAAAAAGAGGATGCCGATTGGCATCCTCTTTTCTTGCTGTAGCGGGACCGAGAATTGAACTCGGGACCTCCGGGTTATGAATCCGACGCTCTAACCAACTGAGCTATCCCGCCATTTCTGTTTTGCGATGCAAAGTTACTATTTTTGGGGATAACCACCAAATTTTTGGCGTAAGTTTTTTTGCAGGATTATATGGAAGAAGGCCATAATGCGCATTTTTATTGCGAATTATGGCCTGAATATTTTTTTGCGGCAATCAAGCTATCTGACGCTTGATTTCATCGGTCCATTCGGTAATTTTGGAGTCAGTGAGCTCTTCATGATTGACATTGTCAATTACAAGGCCAACGAAACGGCCATCAACATCGGCATCGGAATGGGTGAAGTCGTAGCCATCGGCATTGAAACCGCCAATGAGTGTGGCACCGGTCTTAACAAGATACTCGTACATGCGGCCAACGCCGTTACAAAAAGTATTGTCCATGGATTCATCGCCGCAACCGAAGAGGGCTACTTTCTTGCCACGAAGGTCAAGGGCGCCGACTCCGTCAAGGAAGTCGTGCATATCGTCCTGCAAATCGCCGTCGCCCCAGGTACTTGCGCCAAAGATGAGGACATCGTAAGGTGCAACGGCTGAGGGTGCGGTCTTAGCGACATCATGCACCTCACTGTCAGGCACCCCGAGTTTATTTGCTATTTCGCCGGCAATCTGTTCGGTTGTTCCGGTAGTTGATCCATAGAATATTCCAATTTTGCTCATGGTGATATGTTTGTTTGATGATTAATCGAATCCAAGGGCCGATGCGCTTAACCGACAGAGGACGGCGAACGGCTCTATTTTTTGAACGCTTTGGGGATGAATTTGTTCATTGCAGGAGCAATGAGGCCATTTCTGTGAACAATAATTAAATCAGTGCCTGATTTTTTGACGCTATATTTTAGGCATATTGGTTGGAAAGTTGTAAATTTGCACTCGATTTCCAATAAACTTTTTCAACAATAACCTCATGTCTGATAAAAGAGCAATCAAAACAGCACTGATTTCAGTGTTCCACAAAGAAGGCCTTGATAGTATTTTGAACATGTTACACGCTCAGGGCGTGAAGTTTCTTTCAACCGGCGGTACCAAGTCATTTATCGAAAGCCTCGGATTCCCTTGTCAAGCAGTTGAGGATCTGACCTCGTATCCTTCGATATTAGGAGGACGCGTAAAGACGCTTCATCCCAAAGTTTTCGGCGGCATTCTTAACCGCCGCGAGAACGAAGGCGACCGCGAACAGATCAAGCAATATGAAATACCGGAGATTGACCTCGTTATTGTAGATCTCTATCCTTTTGAGTCAACAGTTGCCTCAGGAGCTTCTCACGAAGATATAATTGAAAAAATAGACATAGGCGGCATCTCGCTGATCCGCGCCGGCGCGAAGAATTACCGCGACGTAATCATAGTTGCCTCACAAGCACAATATGAGCCTCTCGCAAAGCTTCTTGAAGAGAACGGCGCCGAGTCAACGCTTGATGAACGCCGCTTCTTTGCCAAAGAGGCTTTCAAGGTGTCATCGGGCTACGACACAGCCATTTTCAATTACTTTGATTCGCTGGATCCGGAAGCTCCGACAGCCATGCGCGAGGCATTTGACAACAAGATGCATCTGCGCTACGGCGAGAACCCTCATCAGAAGGGCTCGTTCTTCGGCGATTTCAGCAAGCTCTTCACTCAGCTCCACGGCAAGGAGATTTCATACAACAACCTTCTTGACATAGATGCTGCAGTTACGCTGATTTCAGAGTTCACCGAACCCACCTTCGCTATCCTGAAACACAATAACGCATGCGGCACAGCCACTCGCCCAACCATGCTTGAGGCATGGAAAGACGCTCTGGCAGGGGACCCTGTATCGGCTTTCGGAGGCGTGCTCGTTGCCAACCGCGAACTGGATGCAGCAACGGCCGAAGAGATAAACAAGATTTTCTTTGAAGTTGTGATAGCACCTTCATTCACTGAAGAAGCCTACGCTATCCTGGCACAGAAGAAGAACCGTATCATACTCCGTCAGAACGGCAAGCTTGAAACCCGCTATCAGTTCCGCAGCGTTCTGAACGGCGCGCTCATGCAGGAACGCGACCTGAAGATAGAGACTCCGGAGGACCTTACTGTGGTTACCAAAGTGGCTCCAAAAGAGGAACAGATTGCCGATCTGCTCTTTGCCAACAAACTGGTGAAGAACAGCAAGAGCAACTCTATAGTACTGGCCAAGAACTCTATGCTTCTCGCTTCGGGCGTTGGCCAGACCTCACGAGTTGATGCGCTGAAACAAGCTATTGCCAAGGCGCAGTCGTTCGGATTTGACCTGAACGGAGCCGTTATGGCCTCCGATGCCTTCTTCCCCTTCGCTGACTGCGTGGAGATTGCCGATAAGGCAGGTATCACAGCCGTAATACAGCCCGGCGGCTCAATCCGCGACCAGGAGACCACTGACTATTGCAACGCACATGACATTGCGATGGTTACGACCGGTATCCGCCATTTCAAGCACTAAACCGCCAAGTTCCCATTTTCCCCACAAAATTTTCACAAACCATAACCTAATATGGGATTTTTCAAATTCAACAAAGAAATAGCTATTGACCTTGGCACGGCCAATACGATTATAATTCACAATGACAAGATTGTGATTGACGAGCCGTCAATCGTGGCAATCGAAGTCCGCACCGGCAAGCCTATTGCCGTGGGCAAGGACGCGCAGCAGATGCAGGGTAAGGAGAACGAGAACATCCGCACCATCCGCCCGCTCCGCAAAGGCGTGATAGCCGACTTCAACGCTGCCGAAATGATGATTCGCGGCCTCGTAGGCAAAGCAAGTTCAAAAAACCGCTGGTTCAGCCCCTCGATGCGAATGGTTGTAGGCATTCCGTCGGGTTCTACCGAGGTTGAAATCCGTGCAGTGCGAGACTCTTCGGAACATGCCGGCGGCCGCGACGTGTACATGCTCTTTGAGCCTATGGCAGCCGCTTTGGGCATAGGTATCGACGTGGTTGCCCCTGAAGGCAATATGATTGTGGATATAGGCGGCGGTACAACCGAAATCGCCGTTATCTCGCTCGGTGGTATCGTATCGAACAAGAGCATTCAGATTGCCGGCGATGACCTGACAGCCGACATTCAGGAACACATGCGCCGCGTTCACAACGTGCGCGTAGGCGAGCGCACTGCCGAGCTGATTAAAATGAACGTTGGTTCGGCTCTGACTGAACTTGAGAATCCCCCCGAGGACTACACTGTTCATGGACCGAACGTGATGACCGCACTGCCTATGGAGGTTCCTGTGTCATATCAGGAGATTTCGCACTGCATTGAAAAATCGATTTCCAAGATTGAGGCCGCAGTGCTTGCCGCGCTTGAACAGACACCTCCTGAGCTTTATGCCGACATTGTAAAGAACGGCATCTATCTGGCCGGTGGCGGTGCATTGCTCCGCGGCCTTGACAAGCGTCTGACAGACAAGATAGGCATTCAGTTCCACATTGCCGAAGACCCGCTGCTTGCAGTGGCCAAGGGTACCGGTGTGGCTCTTAAAAATATTGACAAGTTCTCATTCCTCATACGCTAAAACATACAGCCATGCAGTTCCGGTCGAAACTTCCTCGGCTGAGGAGAACCGGCACTGTAACGCTTGCCAAATCCATCGGTCCGATAAGGGATTGATGGAATTCAAGATAACAGCCACCGCCGGAAAACTTACCGGCGGTGGCCTCAGCCTAAAATGAGCGTGTTGCAAGGCATCAAATCCTATAAATCAGTTGATTTGGGACGCGATGTATCGTGTTCCTACCATAAGATTGTATTTTTACGGAGGTTTTGCAACATTCTCGCTATTGAACAACGCCCGTGAACAATCTGCTGTTTTTTCTCATAAAGGCACGGCCTTGGATTCTGTTTGCAATTTATGCCATAATAAGTTGCATACTGCTCTTTCACGGCAATCCGTATCAACAGGCCGTTTATTTAACCTCGGCCAACACGTTGAGTGCCAAGGTTTATAATACGGCAACCGGCATTACTTCCTATTTCAATCTGCGCAATATCAATGAGGACTTGCAGCGACGCAACTCATCGCTTGAGCTTGAGGTTCTTGCACTCAAGCAGCAGCTTCAGGGCCTTAAAGACATTGAATTTGCGCAGAACCATCCGGTTGACTCCACTCTCCAACGCTACAACTTCATACTGACCCATGTAATAAACAACAGCATTCACCGCCCTCACAACTATATCACAATCCAAAAAGGTTATCTTGACGGAATCAAGCCCGACATGGGGGTGGTGGACCAAAATGGCGTTGTGGGTAAAGTCAATGTTGTAGGGCCGCATTATTCACGCGTGATCTCGTTACTGAACAATAATCTGCCTATATCGTGCAAAGTGAGACGTACCAGCACGGTAGGTTCGCTTGTGTGGGACGGCGAGGACTACCGAACAGCACTGCTCGAAGAGATTCCGCGCCACGCCACATTTGCCAAGGGCGACACAGTGGTTACGTCAGGATATTCCACGAGTTTTCCCGAAGGAATTCCGATTGGCGTGATTATTGGCGAGATGAAGGGTTACGATGACAACTTCCACACACTTAAGGTGAAGCTTTTCACCGACTTTTCAAAACTGTCGACCGTGAGAGTGATAGTGGATAACATGGCTCAGGAGTTGGACTCCCTTGAAGCTGAACAGGCAACCAATACAGCAGCAACATACTGACATATCAAACCGAAAAAAGAGCTGAAATGACAAAATCATCCTTACAAATGCTTCTGATAACCTTTGTGCTGGTCATTGTCCAGGTGACGGTGCTCAACAGGGTTTGTCTGTTCGGAGTAGCTGTGCCGCTGGCGTTTATCTATGTTATTCTGCGCCTGCCGCTCACACTGTCGCGCGAATGGCTGTACACGATTGCATTTGCGCTCGGTTTCGTTATAGATGTATTTTCAGACACGAGCGGTGTCAATTCTCTTTCATGCCTGATCATGGCCGCCCTACGCCGACCGGTGCTTCATCTGTATTTTCCGCGAGATGACGAACTCTCTGACCCCTTCCCTTCCATATCATCTCTCGGACTGCTGATTTATTTCAAATACGCACTAAGCCTCTCGGCAATCTATTGCACACTGGCATTCACACTTGAAACTATAACTCTCTTCAACATCTGGCACCTTTTGGAATGCATAGTAGCGAGCACAGCGCTGACTACGTTGATTCTGATAGGTATAGACAGTCTAATGCTTCCACGACGTGAGAAAAGATTATAATCTTGAAAAACGAAAATATATAATAGGCGGTTTCATAGCAATAATTGTTGTTGTTTACATTCTGCGCCTGTTCAATCTGCAGGTACTTGACAGCCGCTACAAAGATGACGCCGACTCAAACGCCTTTCTGCGAAAAGCGATTTATCCGTCGCGCGGCGTGATCTATGACCGCAATGGCAAGGTGATTGTGTTCAATAGGCCTGCCTACGACATAATGGTGATTCCGCGCGACATACAGCCGTTTGACACCCTTGATTTCTGCAACACCCTCGGCATAACGCCGCAGCAGCTCAAGGACCGCTTCCTGGAAATGAAGGACAAGCGCAAGAATCCGGGATATTCCTCATATTCGCCTCAGACGCTTATAACGCATCTTGACGCATCGGACTACGGGAAGATGCAGGAAAAAATGTACAGGTTTCCCGGCTTTTTCATTCAAAAACGAATAATGCGCGAGTACAATTATCACTGCGGGGCAAACATACTGGGAAACATCCGTGAGGTCTCGCCCAAGGATATTGAACGAGACGCATACTACAAGCGCGGAGACTACACGGGCGACCTCGGAGTTGAAAAGAGCTACGAGAAACACTTGCGTGGCATAAAGGGCGAAGAAATACTTATACGCGATGCGCGCGGCCAAATCCAGGGCCATTACGACAATGGCTCACATGACCGCAAGGCTATTTCAGGACGTAATCTTACGCTTGGGATTGACATTGAGCTGCAGCAGTATGCCGAAGAACTTATGAGAGGGAAACTCGGCGCGGTTGTGGCCATAGAGCCTGAAACCGGCGAAGTGTTGGCTCTCGTTACGAGTCCGTCGTATGACCCGTCGCTGTTAGTCGGGCGCGACAGAGGGAAGAACTACACGATGCTGCGCGAGAATCCCCACCGTCCGTTGCTCGACCGCTCGATACAGGGCGCATATCCCCCCGGCTCGACATTCAAGCCCGGGCAGGGCCTCATTCTGCTTGAGGAGGGAATCATAACGCTCGGCACCACTTTCCCCTGCAGCCGCGGATATGTAAACTCGGGACTCAGAGTGGGATGCCATCCTCACGGGTCGCCCATAGCGCTGAAACCTGCATTGCAGACTTCATGCAACGCCTACTTCTGCTGGGGCCTGAAAGCCATGCTTGACCGCAAGCGCAAATACGGTTCGACAGCGCAGGCTTTCGAGGTATGGAAAACGCATCTCGTGGAACTTGGCTACGGCTATAAGCTTGGCATAGACGTACCGGGCGAGAGCCGCGGATTCATTCCAAACGCGAAGTTCTATGACAAAATATATGGCGAAGACAAATGGTCGGCCAACTCAATCATATCAGTTGCGATAGGACAGGGCGAAATTCTTGCCACTCCCCTGCAGATTGCCAACGTAGGAGCCACGATTGCCAACCGAGGATGGTTCAGGACACCGCACGTGGTAAAAGCGATAGAGGACACTGTAATAAACAAAGAATTTACAGAACGGAGAGTGCCCAAAATCAACCGTGCACACTTTGAGTCAGTGGCCGAAGGAATGCGCATGGCCGTCACGGGGGGTACGTGCAGGCTTGCCAATCTGCCCGATATAGAGGTTTGCGGAAAGACCGGTACGGCGCAGAACCCGCATGGGCGTGACCACTCGGTGTTTTTAGGGTTCGCGCCTTATCACAATCCGAAAATCGCCGTGTGCGTCTATGTTGAGAATGCCGGATACGGCGCCACTTTCGGCGTGCCAATCGGAAGCCTTGTGATTGAAAAATATCTGAAAGGTGAGATTTCGGAATCGCGCAAGTATATTGAAGAACGAATGTTACACACAAGCACAATTTCAAGTGGAAACAAAGGGAAATAGTCTATCGGTTTTCAGCCATATTGACTGGCTCACAGTTGGAATCTATCTGATTCTTGTGATAGCCGGCGTTTTCAGCATCTACGCCGCAAGCTATGACTACGACAATGCGAGCCTTCTTGACGCCGAGGAGTTTTCGGGCAAGCAAGTGAGATGGATTGTGCTTGCGCTTGCGCTCGTGGTGGTGATTCTGCTGTTTGATTCGCATGTATTTGAGAGCTACGCAGTTCCGATATATCTGGTTATACTGACCATTATGCTGCTGACCATTTTCATAGCGCCGGATATCAAGGGTTCGCGCTCATGGCTCGTGCTCGGCCCCATACGCTTTCAGCCGGCAGAGTTCGGAAAATTCGCCACTGCGCTGGCTCTCGCCAAGCTGTTCAATTCCTACAATTTCAAGCTCAACGCTTCATACAAGAACTACGGCCTCGCACTGGCCATTATCTTTACTCCAATCCTCCTCATCATAGCCCAGCGCGAAACGGGTTCGGCACTTGCCTACATGGCCCTTTTCTTTGTGCTCTACCGCGAAGGGATGAGCGGCATGGTGCTTCTCGCGGCGCTATGCGCAGTGACATTTTTTGTGGTGGCAGTGAAATTCACTGACACAATGCTGCTCGGCATTCCTCTTGGCGAGGCAATGGTGTTTATTCTCATAATGGTGCTTATGGTGGCTATACTGGCCATGTACTGCAAGGAATTCAACGCGGCGCGAAATGTGGCTATCTGGTATGTGGCCACCGGGGCAATAGTAGCCATATTGGCGGCCTTTTCGGTCACGGTGAATGGTTTGGTTTACTTTCTGTTTGCCATCTTCGTTGCTTGTCTTTACTGCACCCTGCTTGCGCTGAGAGTGCAGAACAACAGGCTGCTGATTACGATTTTCGCTACAATCGGCTCGGTTATATTCCTGTTCTCGGTCAACTATGCATTCACAAAGGTGCTGATGCCCCACCAGCAACAACGCATCAGAGTTACGCTGGGCATTTCCGACGATCCCCTGGGCGCCGGATATAATGTGAACCAGTCAAAAATTGCCATAGGTTCCGGGGGACTCGCCGGGAAAGGATTTCTCAACGGAACCCAAACCAAACTGAAATATGTGCCTGAGCAGCACACTGACTTCATTTTCTGTACGATAGGCGAAGAACAAGGGTTCATAGGCGCGAGCGCGGTTGTGATTATGTTTCTATTGTTGATTCTGAGAGTTTTGCAGCTTGCCGAACGCCAACCGACAGCATTTGGCAGAGTTTATGGCTACTGCGTTGCATCCTATCTGATTTTCCATTTGGCCATCAATATAGGCATGGTCATAGGGCTATGCCCGGTGATTGGTATTCCGTTGCCATTTTTCAGCTACGGGGGTTCATCGCTATGGAGTTTCACCATCTTGCTGTTCATTCTTGTCAGAATTGACGCTGCACGAAAAGAACACCATTCATTCAGATAGCACTTCCGGGCAAAAATAAAAATAAAACCATGAAAATTATTAGCCCTCACTATTGCATTCCACAAATGCATTTACTAATTTTGTGATATGTTGGAGAGTTTGCTTTACATAGCCTTCTCCGGATTTATCATCGGAATATTCATCAGCGCGCCCATGGGTCCCATAGGCATGCTGGTGATTCAGCGTACTCTAAACAAAGGCCGACAGGCGGCATTTTTCACAGGAGTGGGCGCGTCGGTTTCCGATATGCTCTACTGCCTGCTTTCGGGACTCGGCCTCTCGCTTGTCACCGACTTCATTGAATCCAACAAGTATGTGCTACAGATCGTTGGCTCGGTTGTGCTGATAATCTACGGAATATATCTGTTCCGCAACAATCCGTCGCGAGCCATTGCAAAAGCTCCTGAAATGCCCACAAATTACTGGAAGGATTTCGCCACCGGTTTTTTGTTCACTTTCAGCAACCCACTCATATTGTTCTTCATAATAGGACTTTTCGCGCGGTTCAATTTCATGGATGCCGGATACATGTATTACCATTACATTATGGGCTATCTGGCAATAGCGGCGGGAGCATTGTGCTGGTGGGCGCTTATCACGTATTTTGTCAATAAAGTAAGAAGCCACTTCAACGTAAGGTCAATGTGGCTTATAAATCGGGTCATGGCAGTGTTATTGATTCTTATGGCACTGTTCGGGACTTTTCATGCCGTAAAAAACTTAATTTCATAAAATCATGGAAAAATCAACACCTTCTCTCATTATCCCCTATATTCCTGAACTCGACACTCTTGATTCAGATGAGATTGTGAAAGCTCTTGATGACCGCGGACAGCGCCAGACAATAAGCTGCCTTAACTGGAAAGAACAGTTTCCTTACAGACCGCTTACATCTATAGCCATTGCCCACTCAGCTACCCACATCTACATTGATTTTTTTGTGAGATGCAATTATCTGCGCGCCGTAAACTACAAGAACAATTCTTCGGTTCATGAAGATTCATGCGTGGAATTCTTTGTGTGTCCCAACAAGGAACTCCCCTATTATAACTTTGAATTCAACTGCATAGGCACAGTGCACGCCGCCTGCCGCACCGACCGCCATAATGGCACTCCCCTCTCAGATGAACAGCTCGAGAGAATCAAGCGCTATCCTTCGTGCGGATCGCGTCCGTTCGAGGAACTGGAGGGTCTGTTCTCCTGGAATCTGCTTGTTGCCATCCCGCTTGACCTGATGGGGCTGAAATATGAAGGAAAGCCAATAGAAATGAAAGGTAATTTCTACAAGTGTGCCGACAAGACAGCTTCGCCCCACTTCCTGAGCTGGGCTCCCATTGACACACCTGAACCCGACTTCCACCGCCCCGAGTTCTTTGCCGACCTGACTTTGGAGTAAAACCCCTCTCTCCCGCGTTGCAAGAGCAAAACGGAGAAGCCCGACAATGATGGCGCGTTTTTATCCATGAAATACTTGAAGAATAAAAGCATGAATACGCCACACTTCACATTATTGCAGGTTGTAATGGAGCTGGAAAAACTACCGAATCTATGAACGTTCCACCCGACGTGGTTGATTGCAGGGAGTTTGTCAATGAAAACGGATAGCCTGTCACAATCAAGACTGAGGAATATTTAAGACGCGACTGCAAATAAGAACGCAACGCGTTTACAATTCTTACTGCTTGAACGGCTTGAAAGAATAACGCACTATTCTTCATGCAGCTACTGCACGATTAATGAGCTGGAGCCGACAAGTTCCAAAAAAAATATTGGAATTTGTTTGGCGGATACGAAGAAAAGCATTAACTTTGCATCGCAAAAGAAAAAAAGAATTTTGCTTTGCTATGGCGATTTAGTGTAGAGGCCTAGCACGCCACCCTCTCACGGTGGAGACCCGGGTTCGAGTCCCGGATTCGCTACACTTTCATAGCTCAGAGAGCACTCCAAAAAACCGGAGTGCTTTTTTTGTTTAAAAACCTTTTTTGTTTGCCAATATTGCGGCAAATCGTTATCTTTGCGTAATACAAACTGCGGGCCGAGCATACCAGATGCGCCCAACAACCTGCATGACAATGTCGACAAACGCCCCTCTAATCTCAATCATAACCGTAACCTACAATGCAGAAAGCACTGTGGGCACCACCCTTCGCTCTGTTGACCTCCAATCATTCACAGGCTACGAACATCTTTTGATTGATGGGGCTTCCAAGGACAATACGCTGAAAATTATCCGCGAATCGCCCAACTCGAATCGCCGGTTTGCCTCTGAGCCGGACCGCGGCATTTACGACGCCATGAACAAGGGCATCAGTATGGCCAAAGGTAAGTATTTGATTTTTCTGAACGCAGGCGACGCGTTCCACTCCTCCGAAAGTCTCAAGCAAATTGCCGACGCAATTCAAGAGAATGACATGCCGGGAATTGTTTACGGGCAAACGCAGATTGTTGACAGCAACGGCACAAGAATAGCCGACAGGCATTTGACGGCTCCCGCCGCTTTGACCTACAAAAGTTTTGCCGACGGGATGGTTGTGTGCCATCAGGCCTTTGTGGTGCTGGCTCGGATAGCACCACTCTACGACTTGAAATACCGTTTTTCGGCCGACTACGACTGGTGCATACAATGCCTGCAGCATTCGCGGAAAAACGTATTGGTTGACGACATTATCATAGATTATCTGCAGGAAGGAGTCACTACGGCCAATCACCGCGCATCACTGATTGAACGCTTCAAAATAATGGCTTACTACTACGGTATGATTCCTACCATTGCGCGACATCTGAAATTCATTCCCCGTTATCTGAAAAGGAAGTCAAACAATCTCAAACAATGATTCTGCTAAACACCACTTTTTTTATTGAAAAGGCTATAGAGGTTAATTTTACTCAGTGGGCAAGGACTCATTTCATTCCCGAGCTCAAAGCATTCGGCGCGAACGAAATCAAATTCCTTGAAATATTGTCGGAAGATCCGGGGGCGGTCCGGCTGGCAGTGCAGGCAGTTTTTGATGACGCCAAAACGAGCGACCGCTGGCAATCCGAAAATCTCCCCGCACTTCTGCAAAAAGCATTCAGCAACGGATATGGAATCAAGCCCGAACAGATGCTTCATTTCACTTCAGCGATGAAAGTATTATAGAGCGATGGCCGAGGCAGAGTTAAAACAGTGTGACCGCATAATCATAGGCATCGACCCGGGTACCAATCTGATGGGCTATGGCATTTTGGGCATCACAGGCAAGAAACCTCAGGTGATTGCCCTCGGTGTGATACACCTTAATAAAATAGCGGGACATTATCTCAAGTTGCGCCGGATCTATGAGCGAGTGCTTGGACTGGTTGAGCAATATCTGCCTGATGAAATGGCCATTGAGGCGCCGTTCTATGGCAAAAACGTGCAGTCGATGCTGAAACTCGGCCGAGCGCAAGGCGTTGCCATGGCCGCAGCACTTTCGCGCGAGGTACCCATCACCGAATATGAACCGCGCAAAATAAAGATGGCAATCACCGGTAACGGTGCATCATCAAAAGAACAAGTCAGAGAGCTGCTGAAACGAATCCTATCGCTTACCGACCGCCAGCTGCCTCCGGAACTTGACGCCACCGATGCGCTCGCCGCGGCTCTCTGCCATTTCTACGAGTCTTCACGCCCCATACCCTCCTCCGGCGCAAAATCATGGAAAGAATTCATAGCCAGAAACCCCGGCCGAGTCAAAAGCTGACAGATAGAATATGTAACTTTGTTGCTGGTTAACGGTTTCCCCCAAAAATGCAGTTAGCCACAAAATAGGCAAAAAATTGCTGAGTTGAGTGGCTTATAGGGACGGGGATTTACCCCATAAAAAACTGTCATTAACAAGCCGATATGAGCCGACAAATAAGAATGAGAAATTTTATTTTCATTTGCCAATACTTTTTATTAACTTTGTGAATCGCTCTCTTCTAACCCTCATTTTTTCATTGTCTACTCTTAAATCTTATCCAAAATGTACAAATTTGACAAACGTATCGTCATAACCCTTGACGCCGGAGGCACAAACTTCGTCTTCGGAGCAATGCAATCAAATGACTTTATTGTTGACCCCATCACTGTGCCATCGAACGCTCAGGATCTCGACCTCTGCCTTAAGACAATGGTGAAAGGCTTCAAGCAAATCATTGCCAAACTTGACCAGCCTCCGGTAGCAATCAGCTTCGCTTTCCCCGGGCCGGCCGACTATCCCAACGGCATCATTGGCGGTCACCTGCCAAACTTCCCTTCATTTCGCAACGGCGTTGCCCTCGGTCCGTTCCTTGAAGATAAATTCGGAATTCCCGTTTACATCAACAACGATGGCGACCTTTTTGCTTTCGGCGAAGCTATCGGCGGTATACTGCCCGAAATCAACTCAAAGCTCGCTGAACTCGGAAGCACCAAACGCTACAACAACCTGCTCGGTTACACCTTCGGAACCGGCTTTGGTATCGGTATGGTAATTGACAACCATCTGAACCGAGGCAACAACTCCTGCGTTGAGACTTTCTGTCTTCGACACAAAAATCACCCTGAAGTAATGGTTGAGGAAGGCGTTGCCATCCGCGCAATCAAACGCGTCTACGCCGAACTGTCGGGCGACATCAAGCATGAATATACTCCAAAAGATATCTGCGACATTGCCGAGGGTATTAAGCCCGGCAATAAAGAAGCCGCCATCAAGGCTTTTGAGGAATTCGGCGAAGTTGCCGGAGATGCTATCGCAACCGCCATCACTCTTACCGACTCGCTCGTTGTTATCGGCGGTGGACTTTGCGGAGCAAAGAAATTCTTCATGCCGGCACTCATGAATCAGCTCAAGGGGCTGCTTCACACTATCAAGGGCGAAGATATCAACCGTCTACAAATGAAAGCCTTCAACCTTGATGATGATGATGAGTTCGCTCAATTCGCCCACGGCGCAGCACGTCCAATCAAAGTTTATGGCACAGACAAGACCGTGATCTATGACCCGATGAAGGCTACCGGCGTGGCCATCTCCAAGCTGGGTGCAAGCAAGGCCATCTCAATCGGCGCCTACTCATTCGCGCTCGCAATGCTCGACGCTCAACAGGAACAATAACCCCCGCCCAAACATCTTATTAAAAAAGCGGCTCAAACCTGAGCCGCTTTTTCTTTATTCCTTTCACCTATACCGTAGGCCCGGCTAAACCACATGAGCGCCAAAAAGACCCCGACACTCCCCCAAATGAGCCATGGGTTATCGGCCGACAAACCGTTCACGCCGGCCTGATCAGCATCTATGCCGGTACGGTCGGCATACCACATGGTATAGACGGCAAGCGAATTATTGAGCACATGCGCTGCGACAGCCGGCCACACGGACCCGAACCACCATGCGAAATAGCCGAACATGGCACCGAGCAGCATGCGCGGCACAAAACCGTAGAACTGAATGTGGAATGCGCTAAAGATTATTGCAGTGAGCCAAATGGCCAAATGAGGATTCATGCGGCCGGTGATGAGCAGCCGTTGGATAGTGCCGCGGAAAAGCAACTCCTCCGAAAATCCTGCGAAACATCCAATCACAAGAAGCATCACAATAAGACTCATTACTGACTGACCGTCGACAAAGGCGTCGATAGTCTTCGCCGCAGCATCTTCCATGGCTTTCATGGCCGTAGCAATCTCCGCCGGGAAATTGATATTGGCGTTCCACTCAATCACAGCATTCATGAACGGTACAGATGAAAGCAGGCAGAAGCATGCAAGCAAAAGGGCTCCGAACCTTGCGTGGCCTATTTCAAGAAAATCGGCTGGACGGCGCGTTATGAAAACGGCGGTAACCAAAGCCGGGATGACAAACACCATGACATCCTGAATCACCGTAACGACACACACTCTCGAAGCTGTGATGCCCTTGCCGAGCATAAGCGCGCTGACAACGGCAGTAACCACATAGCCTAAAATCACGGCGCACAGCAATAGCAACCATCGCTGAAGAGGTCCAACTGTAAATCTTAATTCTTTTTCCATATATAAGTTCTTTAGAAATTCAAATAATAATCGCCGGTCAGCTGCCGGTATTCATCTGTGTAGCTGCCATCGGCATTCCTGATAGAAAGCACAGCTCTATCGCAGGAACCCGACACGCGCTCAATCCGCCACAAACGGCGCATCGGCGCCTTACCGGCACGGGTAACCACATCGACAGTCTGCTTGACATGTAATCGCTTCAGAGCGGTAAAATATTCCACATCGGAATTACGGTCGCAAGGCATGATGAAACACAGCGCACCTGAGGGCGACAACACTTCAGCCGCCAACGAGATGAGCGACTCGGCTGAAAGCGACTCAACACTGCGACGCGCACGGTCGCGGGAAAGCCCAGTGGACGCAACCGATGCCGATGACTCAAAGAAAGGAGGATTGCATACAATCAAGTCGGGCGCATCAAGATTGTGCGCAATAGCGAAAACATCATCATTGACAAACGAGAGCCTATCACGCCACGGCGAATTGAAGAGGTTCATCTCGCACTCTGAGGCCGACACCGGGTCAATCTCAATGGCAGTGATAAGCGAATTGCATCGCTGAGCAAGCATGAGGGCAATCAGTCCTGTGCCGCTGCCCACATCCCAAACTGTTCCGGCATCAGTCACATCGACCCACGCGCCAAGCAAAACGCCATCAGTGCCTATTTTCAAGCCACTCAATGAATTGCGCATCTCAAAGTGCTTAAATCTGAAAACTAGTTTTGATATCTCCTTTTCTTTCATCACGCAAAATTAAGAAATAATTCAAAAAAACGGCTCAAAAATTTGGAAAATTAAAAAGAACCGCCTAACTTTGCACTCACAAAACGACACCAACATCACACAAGGAGAGATGGCAGAGTGGTCGATTGCGGCGGTCTTGAAAACCGTTGAGGGTCACACCTCCGGGGGTTCGAATCCCTCTCTCTCCGCAACAAACGCTGAAAATCAGCAGATTGCAAAACAAACACCCGGTTTTGCACCCAAGAATGTAAAGTCGGGTGTTTTTGTTTTATTTAAGATAATACAACCACTACATAATAAAAGAGTAGCGATATTAAAAGAATCCGATGAGAAAAGACTAATATTTATCTATCCATTCAGTTTGATTTTTCAGGACTTTACATCGTCCTGAAAGTATTTGTTATTGTATTCCAACGTCAGGAGTGGATTATAATACAAGTTTTTTGTGTGGATAGAATTTCGTTTTGCTTAATGTACGAAAGTACTTATCTATAAACGCATGAAATATTAGCACAATGAATCATTGGAAATCAACTTTGGCCGTGATAGGAATAGGCCAACTCATATCTATTTTAACAAGTACGATTGTTGGCTTCTCCATTATTTTTTGGATTAGCAACGAATTTAAATCCCCGACAGCTTTATCTCTGGCTATTTTAGCTGGATTTTTACCACAATTTGTATTAGGCTTGTTTGCCGGGGTCTATGTTGACAGATGGAATCGAAAGAAAACGATGTTTTATTCGGACTTGTTCATCGCGTTCTGTACCCTATGTCTTTTTATTGTGATAACCAAGGGTTATAAAGACCTTTCTTTTTTTTATCTATTGACTGCTTGTCGTTCAATAGGCAGTACGTTTCATGCACCTGCTTTACAGGCAAGCATCCCTCTACTGGTTCCCAAGCACCATCTTGTCAGGGTATCAGGTTTGTACCATTCCATTCAATCCTTCAGTGAGGTGATAGCTCCCGTTGTAGGGGCAAGCCTCGTTGTTTGGCTTCCCATACAGTATATTCTGCTCATAGATGTGATCGGAGCTGTTGCTGCTTGTCTGACCTTACTTTGTGTCCAGATTCCTTCTCTTCAAAAAACGAAAGTTCTTCCAGATTTCAAAAAAGAACTGACGGAATGTTGGCATACCTTGCGGCGTACAATGGGCATTTTGCCTTTATTCGTATGCTTTACGCTGGTGACTTTTGTCCTTATGCCTGTTTTTACGTTATTTCCTTTTATGACGCTTCTGCATTTCAACGGAAACATTTTGCAAATGGGAGTTGTGGAAATGGGTTGGGGCTCAGGGGCATTGTTGGGCGGTTTAGTACTTGCCTGTAAGGCTTTGAAAAGCAAGCAAACATTAGTGATGCATACGGCTTATGTGATATTGGGATTGTATCTGATTAGCGCCAGTTATTTACCATCAAGCGCATTTATAGGTTTTGTTTGCCTAACATTTACAGGAGGCATAGCCTATTCCATTTACCATGCGCTTTTCATCGCTATTATTCAGCAGAACTTGGCTTCGGACATGCTTGGACGGACTTTTTCTCTCATCTTTAGTTTGAGTACCTTTCCATCAATGCTGGGTATCGTAGCTTCAGGATATTGGGTGGAAGCATGGGGTATCACATCCGTCTTTATGATCAGCGGATGGGTTATCTTTCTGATTGGAGTGGGTGCAAATTTTATTTCTTCAATCAAGCAGTTGGATAATTACGCATAGTATTATTTATTAAAGAATTATTATATGACAAAGAAAGAACACACTACGATTACAGAGTTATTTCAAGTTTTGGACTTGTTGGAAAGCCTGGACATGCAGTTTTGGTTGGATGGAGGCTGGGGAGTGGATGTCTTGTACGGACAGCAAACCCGCTTGCATAGAGATATTGACATTGATTTTGATGCCAATTATACAGACCAACTCCTTGATCTTTTGCAGGAGAGAGGATATCAAATTGAAACAAATTGGTTGCCCACCCGTGTGGAACTGTATAGCAAAGAATTAGGCTATATTGATATCCATCCTTTTGTCTTGAATGCGGACGGCACTTCCAAACAAGCCGACTTGGATGGAGGCTGGTATGAATTTCAACCGGACTATTTTGGAACAGCAGTCTTTGAAGGCAGAAGCATCCCTTGCATTTCTGCAAAAGGGCAACAAGTATTCCATTCGGGCTACGATTTAAGAGAGAAGGATATTCACGATTTATCTATAATTAAACAATGTATAACAACAATGAGCCTAACAATTAGATAAGAACAAGAAAATGACAGAAAAACAAATTGTCTGGTATATCTTACTTACAGAAGTAAAGATAGATAGTGACACCCAGTCTGTCACATCCCTGAGTGTAGCTCCATTGGCAGTCTTGCCGGAATTCCAGCGTAAGGGAATTGGGGGGGGATGTTGATTCAGTAAGCCCATCAGAGGGCAGCACTTTTGGGTTACGGCACAGCAGTCGTATTGGGGCATAAAGAGTATTATCCTCGATTTGGCTATCGCAAGGCTATCGATTTAGGAATTGAATTTCCTTTCGAAGTCTCTCATGAATATTGCATGGTGGCTGAATTAATACCTGGAGCTACTGAGAATGTGAAAGGTATGGTTTGTTATCCAACTGACTTTAAATAGTTTAACAAGTAAAATTCATTATATAACTCGGACTGGGTATTTCAATTTCCCAGTCCGTATTCTGATAGTACTTATTCAATTGGAAGATTGTGTTGCTTCAAGAATGAAAGTTTATCCCAATACCCTCTTTGAAAGACGATTTTGTTATCTTTTACATGAAAAAATCCGCATCCACGAAGTCCAAGAGAGTCTTTCCATTCCATGATAGCCCATTCGCCATCTTCAAAAATATTTTCCACCATACAAACCATTTTAGCAGTGGCAAATTCATTCACAAACATTTTGTAGATTGATTCTTTACCAATTATTGGTTCGTTTGCGACTTGATGATTTACTGCATTAGTAGCATACAGCTCTGCTATATGATAAGCATCTGCTTTGTTAAAGCAATCTATCCATTTTTCCAAAACTTCTTTAGGCTTCATTTTTTATAAATTCTTAGGATTTTGATTCTGTAATAAAAACAATCTGTTTGGATGCATAGATACTTGATTTTATTAATAATAGGCTATTCTATATTCTAAATCCTCTGGATTTTTGCTCTCTCTGCACCGAGTTACGTAGATTCTGCTGTAACTTTTCCCATTGTTCCTTAAACCATTGTACTATGGGTTGTCGGTTTATGGTCAGCATAAGCTTACCACTATCCATCGGATGTTTCTCAACCCTAAAAATATCATTCTTGATGTCAAATTTCCACCTGTGTTCTTCGGAATAAATTTTGCCACTACATTGTATGGATTCTTTCTTTGTCAAGAGGTTTTCTATCATGTCTTTGGTAAACCCGATAACAGCGCATAATTTTTCCATTCTCAACATCTCTTTGAACATGGGAAACCATTTGTGGGCTTTTTCAAGCAAGGTGCTCAATCGTGATATTTCCTTGTCTTTGGCTTCAAGTTCTTGATTATGTATTCTTTGAAGATTACGAATTTGTCTGCTATGCTGTTCCTGTATTTGTTGTATCTGAATTTTTAATTCATCAGTAGCTTTGTCCCGTTTGGTAATTTCCTGATGTAGCTGCTCGATGTGATGTTCCAGTTCTTTCAGCTTACCGCTTCCGAAAAGAGAACCTACACCGCTTGCTATGGCGGTAGCAGCATTGGTGGCTGTTTTCTTTAGTTTGTCCGTGCGTATCTCTGCTTTTACCTGTTTGAGTTCCTGTTCGGCAAGGCTTACTTGTTGTTCCTTGTGTCGCTTGGTTTCCTCTATACGTTGCAGTTCGGCTTTCTGCTTCTCAATGATGAAATCATTTCGTTCCAGATGCTCTTTACCTGTGAAAGCTTTTGCCTGTCCACGTTCCATCAGGAGAATATCGGAAGCAAGGGTCTGCATGGTTGCCATATCCTCGTCATTGAGCTTTCGGCTCTTTCCAGTTTCATGGTTCATCCAGTCGAATACGACATGAGCATGATAATTTGGTTTGAACCATCTGTTACCGACTTGGAAGCTCTCCTTGTCTTCTGCTTCCGGCTGACCGTTCAGCCAATGCCCTTCGTCTTTATGCAGGAAAATCTGTAGCGGAGTGATGCCCCAGCGTCTTTG
>ENA-ORCP01001539-ORCP01001539.1-human-gut-metagenome-genome-assembly--contig:-NODE-1539-length-19706-cov-4.558154_pt1 | contig 19706 bp, 16 predicted proteins | sample MGYA00242990_ERZ507991 | MGnify/ENA primary metagenome ERZ507991 (study PRJEB26167, sample SAMN06115496) | human gut metagenome | host: Homo sapiens | place: China:Henan | collected 2015-05-07... | reverse complement strand
AGGCAAAGCCTGTTTTCGCTGCCGCTCAAACTTTTCTTCGAAAAGCAAGCAGGCTTGACCGAAACTTTAAGTGTTTTGGCGCTGTTACTTTTGTGCCGTACTTCCGCCGCGGCTGCTTTGTTTCGGTTCGCACAAAATTCGGGCGCGTCCCCCCCAAAAAAATAAAAACAGCACCGCACGAAACCTTACTGTTCCGCACGATGCTGCTGTTTCTTTTACTTTCTTTCTATCTTAGAAAATTGCTACTACTGCGCCGTTATAGTTTTCTTCGATATATGTCTTTACGTCATCAGACTGGAGTGTGCTTACGAGTGCCTGGATCTTTGGAAGGTTTTCATCGCCGCTTCTTACTGCAATGATGTTTGCATATGTCTGTGCTGCGTCGCCTGATGCATCTTCTACTGCAAGTGCTGTGTTGATGTCAAGTCCTGCTGCAAGTGCATAGTTGCCGTTGATTACTGCCAGTGAGCCTGCGTCGCTGTTTGCAAACTGTGCTGCTACTGTATCAGCCTGTACTGTTGTGATGTTGTAGCCGTGGTCGTCTACAATGTCAAGTGTTGTTACGCCGTCGTTTGCGTTTGCGTCCTCAGGAAGTTCGATAAGTCCTTCCTGCTGGAGGAGAAGAAGTGCTCTTGTTTCGTTGCTGTCGTCAGCCGGGATAACGATAGATGCGCCTTCTGCAACGTCTGCTACTGATGTTACTCCGTTGCCGTAAAGTCCGAATGGCTCATAGTGGATCTTTGCTACTGATACGAGGTCTGTACCGTTTGAAGCGTTGAAGCTGTTGAGGTATGGTGTGTGCTGGAAGTAGTTTGCGTCGAGTTCGCCGTCTGCTACTGCCTTATTCGGAAGTACATAGTCATCGTAAATTGTGATCTGGAGGTCATAGCCCTGTTCAGCAAGCTTATCCTTTACAAATTCAAGAATTTCACCGTGCGGTGTTGATGTTGCGCCAACCTTGATCACGTTGTCGCCGTCTGCTGCTGCTGTTTCTGCACCGTCTGCTGCTGTTGTTTCTGCACCATCTGCTGCTGTTGTTTCTTCAGCTGATGTATCTGCCGATGTGTCTGTTGATGAGCCGCAGCCTGTAAGTGCAAGTGCGGAAAGTGAAAGTGCGAGAAGAACTGATGATAACTTTTTCATAATTATAAACTCCTTAATTTTATAAAAATTTTTTCCTTATTTCTTTTTGTCGGCTTTGATGTCAGCACATTCGTCCGTTTCTGAAGTTCTGTCTTAGCAGCTTTTCAAATAAACCTGTCATAAAACATCTCCCCTTACTTATTGATACGTTTATCCGTTTTGCTTGCAATAAACATTCCGACTTCCTGAATGAGCTGGACGATTATTACTGTAAGCAGAACACATATCCATACAATATCGTTATTGAAACGCTGGTAACCGTAATTGATAGCGATCATTCCAAGACCGCCTCCGCCGATGGTTCCCGCCATTGCGGAATAGCCAAGTATGGTTACAAGCGAAATAACCGCTCCTACTATAAGTGATGGCTTTGATTCAGGGATAAGCACCTTATAGACTATTTTAAATGATGAAGTACCCATTGCCTGTGCCGCTTCGATAACTCCGCGGTCGACCTCTTTCAGCGAGGATTCAGCCATTCTTGCAACGTATGGTATCGCTGCAACTATAAGTGTAAATATCATTGCCTTATTGCCGAGTCCTGTTCCCATTACAAGCTTTGCGGCAGGAAGAACTGCTACCATAAGTATTACGAAAGGTATACTTCTGAAGATATTGACGATAATTCCAAGTATCTTATTCAGCCATACTATCGGGTGAATACCGTCCTTATCGGTGATATTGAGCAGAAGTCCGATGGGAAGCCCGAAAAGGTAAGCGAAAAATGCCGAGATAAATGTAAGATATATCGTTTCCCAGATACCTTTCTGAAGTATGCCCTTTTCCCAGAGCTGAACAAGAATATCAGACATTTTCGCCGCCTCCTATCTCTGTAAATTCCACATTGTTGTTTTTAAGATAGTGGATTATTTTCGCTGCACTGTCCTCATCGGCAGGAAGCTGTAATATCATCTGACCGTAAGCCTTGCCGTCGATGTCCTTTGTATCGGCGTGAAGAATGTTTACGGGTGTCTTGCAGGCAAGTATCATTTTTGCAAGTATCGGCTCAAAGGAACTTTCACCGTTATAAACAAGTCGTATCTTTCTGCCATCGGTAGCTGTGTCAAGTATCTTATTCTCAGGGAGAACAAGCTTCTTGGCAATATCGGACTGCGGATCTGTGAAAACGTCCTTGACGTCGCCAATTTCAGCGACTGTGCTTTTATCGAGGACTGCGACCCTGTCACAAATGCTGTCGATGACCTTCATTTCGTGAGTGATGACGATAATTGTAACACCCATTGTCTTGTTTATCTTTTTCATAAGTTCAAGTATGGAGCGTGTTGTATCTGGGTCAAGTGCGCTTGTTGCTTCGTCGCAGAGGAGATATTTTGTTTCCGCTGCCAATGCTCTTGCAATAGCCACACGCTGTTTCTGTCCGCCTGAAAGCTGTGAAGGATAAGCCTTAGCCTTATCGGAAAGACCTACAAGCTCAAGAAGGTCAGCCGCTCTTTTGAGTGCGTCCTTTTTCTTTACGCCTGCAATTTCAAGAGGATAGCATATATTTTTGATAACGTTTCTCTGTGCAAGAAGATTAAAGCCCTGAAATATCATTCCTATATTCTGTCTTGTTTTGAGAAGCTCTTTATTTGAAAGCTTGCCGAGGTCCTGTCCGTCAATGATGACCTCTCCTGTTGTAGGACGTTCAAGAAAGTTGATACATCTTACAAGGGTACTTTTTCCCGCACCCGAAAGACCGATTATACCGAATATCTCGCCGTCGTTGATAGTAATATTTATATCTTTTACAGCGGTAATCCCACCGTTTGCGGAGGGGTAGGTTTTTGATAGATTTTTAATTTCGATCAAGCGTGATCACTTCCTGTCAAAAAATAAAAACAGACATCTGCGTACCTGTCTGTTTTCTGAAATAATATTTATCACATAAATATGCTCAGCAGAATCCAAGGCAGCCGCAGTTATTTTCTTCGGACATTTCACAGCACATCATACACATTTCCATACCGCACATTATTCCGAACACATTGACCGCCCCTTTCTTTCTGATAATTGTTTTTCAAACTGTAGTCATATTATAACATCAAATATACACCTTGTCAATAGGTTTAGTATGAATTTATTGACAAATATAGCGAACCGGCTGTCAAATTTTTGTTTATTACAGCCAAGTTTTTAATATATATTTAACTTAAAATTAATTTAATGTTATGTTAATCATCATATCCGTCAAGGAAGTGATGAACTTCACCCTCATTTTTATATGAGATGATCGATTTGAGATTTACATTTTCCACGCTTTTGAAAATGTTGTACTCTATCTGAGGATTGCCCTTAGCAAGCTCTGCAATAAGATGCTTTATTTCCTGACGCTTTGAGCTTGTGCGGCTGTCGGGATTGCAGGTAGTGCAGGTATCGGTAAACTTGCAGGCGCACTGGATAAAATGCAGGTCGTTATAATTCTTCCAGCGGATAATATCCTTCTCACGGATAAGATACATAGGTCTGATGACCTGCATACCCTCAAAATGTGCGCTGTGAAGCTTTGGCATCATAGTCTGCACCTGTCCGCCGTATATCATACCCATAAGGATAGTTTCGATAACGTCGTCATAATGATGACCGAGAGCGATCTTGTTGCAGCCGAGTTCCTTTGCCTTGCTGTAAAGATTGCCTCTTCTCATTCTTGCGCAAAGGTAGCAGGGGTTATTCTGCACATTGTATACCGAATCAAAAATATCCGTTTCAAATATCGTTATGGGAATACCCATCAGACGGGCATTACCCTCGATTATTGCACGGTTTTCCTTACTGTAACCGGGGTCCATTACAAGAAACATAACTTCAAAGGGGAATTTGTTATGCATTTTAAGCTCCTGAAAAAGCTTTGCCATAAGCATAGAATCCTTGCCGCCTGAGATACAGACAGCAATTTTATCGCCGGGTTTTACAAGCTCATACTGTGAAACAGCTTTTGTAAACTTGCTTAAAACAGAACGGCTGAATGTTTTTCTTATGCTTTGCTCTATTTCCTTTGCCCTGTTTTCGGATTCAAGCTTATTGCCCAGCCATTCAGCATATCCGCCTGTAAGGTTATATGCATCATATCCGATGTCACGCATATTTTCCGCAACATCACGGCTTATGATACCGCTTTTGCAGCATACGATTATTTTTTTATCCTTTGGATAATCAAGCTTTTCAATATCAAGCTTGTCCTGCGGGATATTTACAGCGTCATTTATATGTCCGTATGAAAATGCATAATCATCTCTTATATCGAGAACGATATAATCAGCCTTGTCAAGCTCAGCAAATTCTTTTACCGATAATTCCATTCCTATCTCTCCTAAATAAAAATCAGAATATATTATATCACAATGATACGGCAATGTCTATTGATCTTAATTTAATTTTTTATTTGACTTTTGAAATATAGTGTACTATAATAGTATATATTGATTTTGCAGGAAGGAAAATTGCTATGGCTGATCATAAAGCACTTGAAAAAAATATCATTGATACAATAAAGGAATCACAGATAAAAATAGGATATACCTATAATGCGGTAGGGCTTTACTATCCCCTTGATTCGCTTAACAATATGCTTGGTACGGCTTATAATGCTGACGAAATGACTGCCGCACTTGAAAGCTTCGATTCCGAAAAGCTTGGAAAGCTTACTGTTTCCTATACCGAGGAGCGTTTCGGAATAAAAGTAAGTGCCGACGGCGTAAAATACATTCACGAAAATGTTGAAGCAAGTCCGTTTCTCACCGAATTTATAACTGCTATTGCAGAACATCATTCCACCATTGAACAGATAGCCGATATTTTCAGAAAATACTCCGATAAGGTAATTTTCAAAGAGATAAACGATGATGAGTTTGACTACCTTGTTTACTTTGAGGACGGTGTTCCCGATGATTACCGCTATTGTCTCCGTGATGAAATGGGACATATCATTTACCACCGTTTCACACCTAAGGACTATGAGAATTTCAATATAAAATAAAAAATGGGTATGCAGCTGAAATAAACTGCATACCCTATTTTTACATATTTTCAACAGTTTCAATTCCGAGAATGTCAAGGTGTTTTGTGATAACTGTACGGACAAGCTTTGCAAGTGCCAGCCAGCTTGCTTTCTTCGCTTCGTCCTTTTCGTCCATAATATGATTTTCGTGATAGAAGCGTGAGAATGATACTGCAAGCTGATATGCATTTTCACAGATATAGTTCGGTGCTTTTTCGTCCATTGCATAGTTGAAAACGTCGCCCGTCATTATAAGCTTTAACATAAGCTCACGTTCTTCATCTGTATAGATGCCTGTAAATTCAGCCTTTGCGTCACCAGCTTTTTTCATAATGGAATTGATCCTTGAAACGGTATAGAGAAGATAGATACCTGTTTTTCCCTCTGATGAAAGGAACTTATCAAGGTCAAAGATATAGTCCTTTGAACGGTGGTTGATAAGGTCGCCGAATTTTACAGCCGCCATACCAAGCTTTCTTGCATAGCTTTCACGGTCGTCCTCACTTACGAATGAGGAATTTTCAAGACGCTGCAATGAGGCATTTGTAACGGTTTCGATAAGGTCGGAAAGACGCATTACTCCGCCGTCACGGGTCTTGTAAGGCTTTCCGTCGCTGCCGTTCATTGTGCCAAAGCCGAGAAATTCAAGCTCTGTTTCGGCAGGCACAAGCTCCGCACGTCTTGCACAGCGGAACACCTGTGTAAAATGAAGCTCCTGACGCTTGTCAACAACATACCATATCTTATTTGGGTGGAAATCCTTTTCACGCTGGATTATCGTTGCAAGGTCAGTCGTTGCGTAAATGCTGGAATTATCGGACTTTCTTACGATAACCGGCGGCATCGGTGCTTTGTCGCTTTCAAGCTCAACATCAACTACAAGCGCACCGTTGCTCTCATATGAAAGCTTTTTGTCCTCAAGTATCTTCATAAGCTCAGGGATATATTTGTCAGCGTCGCTTTCGCCGTACCAATAATCAAAATCAACGTCAAGCTTTGAATAGTTATCTTTAAGGTCAGCAATTGAAACACGGAGAATTTCTTTCCAGAGTGCGATATAGCCTGCTCTGCCGTTCTGAAGTTCAAATGTTGCTGTGTGAGCCTTAGCTTTGAAATCCTCATTTTCCTTGCTTTTTTTACTTGCGAAAGGATAGACCTCACAGAGAAGCTCTGCGGAAAGCGGTTCAACCGTATCTGTGTCGGCATTGAAATCCTCAGAGAAGCATTTCCGGTCGGGATAGCGTTCGTTAAGCTCAGCAATAACAAGACCTATCTGCAGTCCCCAGTCGCCGAGATGCACGTCGCCGTAAACGGTGTTTCCGCAGGCACGGGCAAGACGCTTTAATGATTCGCCGATAATTGCGGAGCGGAGATGTCCGATATGGAGCGGCTTTGCAACGTTAGGTCCGCCGTAGTCAATGATTATGGTCTGCGGTTTTTCTGCCTGAGGAACTCCGCAGAATTTATCGGCTTCTATTTCCTTTGTAAGCTTGAGCATATAGTCATCGCTTAATGTAAGATTGAGAAATCCCGGCTTGACAACATCGACCTTGCTGAATATGCCTTCACTTTGGAGCACTTTTGCAACATCATCAGCGATCATAAAAGGTGCTTTTTTATAAAGCTTTGCACCTGCAAATGCACCGTTGCACTGAAACTGGCAAAGGTCAAGTCGGTCGGAAGCTGTTACTGTGCCAAGCTTGCTGTCATAACCGCATTTATCAAAAGCGTCGGAAACGATCACCGTAAGTATCTTTGTAATAGACTGCATTTTTTATTCCACCCTTTAAAGTACATAATTATCTATCTTAATTTAACATATTTTTGCGATTAAGTCAATGCCGCCGCACACAAAAACTATTTTTTATTGACAGCAACAGCCTGTTGCTTGTTTTTGGCGGCATATATGCTATAATATTAGTCAAGGAGATGATAATATGGAAACAAAGGATATAATCCTTGAACTGCGCACCAAAAACGGAATGTCACAGGACGAGCTTGCGGAAAAAGTGTATGTCACACGTCAGGCTGTGTCAAGGTGGGAAAACGGTGATACAACTCCAAATACGGAAACACTTAAACTGCTTTCCAAGCTTTTTGATGTATCAATAAACACACTTCTCGGTTCTCCGAGAACACTTATCTGCCAATGCTGCGGTATGCCACTTGATGATCCTTCAATAAGCAGGGAGCAGAACGGTGAATTTAATGAGGACTACTGCAAATGGTGCTATACCGACGGAAAATTTGTTTATACAAGCCTTGAACAGCTTACGGACTTTCTTGTTGAGCATATGTCGAACGAGCAGTTTCCGCCTGAACAGGCAAGAGCATATTTTGAAGCAAGTCTGCCGAAGCTTGAGCATTGGAAAAATAAATAGTTATATCATTATCGGATAGGTCTGCGGCTTATCCGATTTTTTACTTGCATTAACATTTCCTCATAAACTTCATCATCAAAGTCAAATTCGTCTTCAGTACAGAAGAGCGTCGTGGCGGGTGAGATTGAGCTTGATATTATTTTCAAAAAGATCTTTACCGAAAACAAGGATATGCTCACTTCTTTTATTTCGAGCATTTTGGATATACCTATTGAAAGCATATCTGAAATTGAAATAACGAACCCTGAACTTCCGCCTGAAACACTCAGCGGTAAATTCAGCCGTCTTGACCTAAGTATGAAATTTGACGGCAGGCTCGTAAATGTTGAGATACAGGTAAAGAACGACCCCGATTATCGTGACAGGACACTTTTTTATTGGGCAAAGCTTTATTCTTCCGAACTTAAAAGCGGTGAGGATTACAGCGAGCTTAAACAAACTATAACTATAAATATTATAAATTTTAATATGTTTGAAGGTGCTGATTATCATACCGAAGTTGCGGCAATGATAAAAGGTACAAATGAAGTATTTTCCGATAAATTCAGCATACACTTCTTTGAGTTGAAGAAAATAGGCAAAAAGCCTGATCCTAAAAACAAAAAGGAACTGTGGCTGCAATTTATAAATGCAGACAGTGAGGAGGATTTTGAAATGATAAATCAGACCGATATTCCTATTATGAAAAAAGCTGTAAAAGTCATTTATGATATGAGCGAGGACACAAAAATACGTGAAGTAGCCCGTCTGCGTGAAAAAGCACTCCACGATGAAGCTTCCGCTTTGAAAAATGCAAAGGCTGAGGGTATATCTATCGGCAAAAATGAAGGCAAAAACGAAGAACGTGCTAAACTCATCGCCAATATGAAGGCTCTTGGTATGACTGACGAGCAGATAAATCAGATAATTTTCTATAATAAGTAACCTTTTTATCGGGCAGGCTCAGGTCTGCCCGATTTTTCAAAAAAATATCAAAACCACTTGACAAACCTTTTTATTTGCTGTATAGTTATAGCAGTTTTTTATGATCGGAGGCGGACACAAAATGCGTTTTTTAAAGTCAGTTACAGAAGTATATCACATTATCGGGAAGTCCGTCTGTCATAATATGGCTGAGTAAATTTTATTCAGTCACTTGTTTCGGTGCATTCAGCTTCCTTTGAGGGAGCTTTTTTTATGCCTTGACGGACTGACAGACGGCAAAATCTTTTATCCAATGTATATTTAAAATGTAAATATACAGAAAGGAGCATATATGGAACTTACAGAAAACAAAATCAAACAGCCGAGAGTTATTCTCGTCAGTGCAGATACAGGTGAATTTGATGCGGAGCGTTCTATGGAGGAGCTTAAAGAGCTTGCTAAAACGGACGGTGTTGAAATAGTCGGATGCGTGACACAGAAGCGTCCGTCATATGATACGGCTACCTGCATCGGTTCGGGCCGTCTTGAAGAGCTTGCGGAGGAAGCAAAGGCTCTGGATATTGACCTTGTTATTTTTGACCACGAGCTTACTGCAAATCAGACTAAAAATATTGAACGTATACTTGATATTCGTGTCATTGACAGAACAACTCTTATTCTTGATATTTTTGCACAGCGTGCCCTTACAAAAGAGGGACGTATACAGGTCGAACTTGCTCAGCAGAAATACCGTCTTGCTCACCTTGCGGGCAAGGGTATTGAAATGTCACGTCTGGGCGGCGGTATCGGTACAAGAGGTCCGGGTGAATCAAAGCTTGAAACAGACAAGCGTCATATCCACAGACGCATTGAAGCCCTTGATGCCGAATTAAAGGATCTTGAACGCCGCCGTGAGCTTCACCGCTCACGCCGCAAAAAGGACAATGTTATCGTTGGTGCTATCGTAGGATATACAAATGTCGGCAAATCAACTCTTATGAACGCTCTCACAGATGCGGGAGTTCTGGCTGAGGATAAGCTTTTTGCCACACTTGACACTACCTCCCGTGCTCTTTCACTTCCCGACGGAAGAAGCGTGCTCCTTATCGACACGGTAGGACTTGTCCGCAGACTTCCCCATAATCTCGTTGAAGCTTTCAAAAGCACTCTTGAAGAAGCTGCAAATGCGGATATTATCATCAATCTTATTGATATAAGTGCCGATGACGGATATGAGCAGTCGCAGGTCACGGCTGAGCTTCTCAAAGAGCTTGGCTGTGAGGGTATTCCTCAGATAAATGTACTCAACAAGGCTGACAGGCTGCCTGAGGGTACAAATATCAACTGTGATGACTCAACGGTGCTTATCTCTGCCAAAAACAAGCAGGGTCTTGATGATCTGCTTGACTGCATTGCAAGAAATCTCCCCGAAACTGCAAAAAGAGGCAAATTTATTATACCATATGACAAAACATCACTCCTTAATACTATCCGTATAGACGGAAAAGTGTTTTCAGAGGAATATACTGCCGAGGGAACTCTTATTGATGCCCTCGTTGATATGAAAATATATCATATGGTAGAAAATTACAGGCAGTGATCTGTAAAGTATTAAAGCTTACCAAGGTATCCGGACGGAATGTTTGAGCATTTCGTTCGGATACTTTTTTTCTAAAACGTTTATGCTACATTTAAGTTAAAAAAACCAATTGATTTCTTCATAACCGTCCGATAAAATATACTTAATCCAATATCAATGAGGTATATAACTATGGATATGAAGGAAAGAATGTTATCGGGTCTGCCTTACAAGTGCTTTGATAATGTGCTGGACAAGGAACGCTTCAATGCACAGAAAGCTGTTTATGAAATAAATAACCTGCCGCCCGAACGCTATTCGGAGCTGAGCGGTCTGTTTAAAAGGCTTTTCGGAAAAACAGGTGATGTTATAAGCGTTATGCCGCCTTTCCACTGCGATTACGGTTACAATATCGAAGTTGGCGAAAATTTCTATGCGAATTATAACCTTACAATTCTTGATGTGGGAAAAGTAAAGATCGGCAAAAATGTTATGATCGCTCCCAATGTTTCGATTTACACCGCAGGTCACCCTCTCCACCCCGATTCACGCAATTCGGGCTATGAATACGGCATACCTGTAACTATAGGCGACAACGTATGGATAGGCGGAAGTGTTACTATCGTTCCTGATGTTCATATCGGAAATAATGTTGTTATCGGCGCAGGCAGCGTTGTTACAAAGGATATTCCCGATAATGCGGTCGCAGTGGGAAATCCTTGCAGAGTCATACGCTTTATCACGGAAGAGGACAGAAAATACTATTTTAAAAACAGAGAATTTGATGTTGAAGATTATAGATAAGGAGGCTTACAATGAGCAGAAAAATAACTCTTGACTGGAATGTTTATCTTGATACAGCAAGAAAAACCGTTGCAGAGGGCTGTGTTCTTTTAAAAAATGACAATAAGGCTCTCCCTTTTGAAAAGGACTGCCGCATATCCGTTTTCGGAAGAATACAGAAGCACTATTATAAAAGCGGCACGGGCTCAGGCGGTATGGTAAACGTTACAAAGGTAACGAATATTATGGACGGACTTCGTGAAAGCGGTGCTGTCCGTATAAATGAAAAGCTTGTTGCGGTTTATGATGAATGGGAAAAAACTCACCCATACGACGCAGGCACAGGCTGGGGAAATGAAAACTGGTCACAGGAAGAAATGCCCCTTGACGACAGCGTCGTTTCCGAAGCTGCCGCAGGATCAGACGCCGCAGTGATCGTTATCGGCAGAACCGCAGGCGAGGACAGGGATTCAAGCTGTACAGGCGGTTCATTTCTCCTTACAGATATTGAAGAGCAGATGCTTGAAAAGGTATGCAAAGCATTCAAACGTGTCGTTGTGCTTTTAAATGTGGGCGGCATTATTGATATGAGCTTTGTTGAAAAATATGACCCTGCCGCAGTAATGTATGTATGGCAGGGCGGTATGACAGGCGGAAGCGGCATAGCAGATGTGCTGACAGGCGCAGCTTCTCCATCGGGCAAGCTTACCGATACTATTGCAAGGAGCATTTCCGATTACCCTGCCCACGATAATTTCGGCGGAGATGAACGCAATTTCTATTGTGAAGATATTTATGTGGGCTACCGCTATTTTGAAACCTTTGCAAAGGACAAGGTGCTCTATCCGTTTGGTTTTGGTCTTTCATATACAAGCTTTGACGTAAAGACCGTAAATGCCGACATTTCAAAGGATAAGATACGACTTGAAGCCGCCGTGAAAAATATAGGCAGCACAGACGGCAAGGAAGTTGTTCAGGTATACTTTGAAGCACCTCAGGGCAAGCTTGGAAAACCGCTCCGCTCACTTGTTTCATTCAAAAAGACCGACCTTCTCGCACCGAATGCAGAACAGTTACTCTGCTTTGATATTGATTATTCCTATCTTGCATCTTATGACGACAGCGGTGCATCGGGACATAAGTCCTGCTATGTCCTTGAAAGCGGCACATATAATATTTACGTCGGTACAGACGTAAGAAACGCTGTTAAGGCTGCGTCCTTTGACATTGAAGAAACCGTTGTCACAGAACAGCTTGAAGAAGCACTCGCTCCCGAGCTTCCTTTTGAACGTATGAAGCCTGAGCTTTGCAGCGACGGAAGATATGTTGTTTCATATGAGCCTGCACCAAAGGCAGAATATGATATGGACGAACGACGCAAGGCAAATCTCCCTGCCGAGATCGCATATACAGGCGACAAGGGCATAAAGCTTGCCGACGTTCTGAACGGCAGCAATACAATGGACGAATTTATTGCACAGCTTTCCGATGACGACCTCTCCTGCATTATAAGAGGCGAGGGTATGGGCAGCCCTAAGGTAACTCCGGGTACTGCATCAGCCTTCGGCGGAGTTTCACCGTCACTTGTAAAATTCGGTATCCCCGCAGCCTGCTGCGACGACGGACCTTCGGGAATGCGTCTTGACTGCGGAGTAAAAGCATTCAGCCTGCCGAACGGAACACTTATCGCCTGCACATTCAATCCCGAGCTTGCAGAGGAGCTTTATTCCTATACAGCCGTTGAAATGAATCAGAACAAGGTAGAATGTCTGCTTGGTCCGGGTATGAATATTCACAGATACCCACTCAACGGCAGAAACTTTGAATATTTCTCGGAAGATCCGTATCTTACGGGAATTATGGCAGCAGCGGAGCTGAACGGACTTCATAAATACGGCGTAACAGGCACAATAAAGCATTTCTGCGGCAACAATCAGGAAAAACGCCGTCACTTTATTGATACAGCCGCTTCCGAAAGAGCACTCCGTGAAATATATCTCCGAGGCTTTGAAATGGCAGTAAAGCTTGGACACGCCGATTCCGTAATGACCACCTACGGCGCAGTAAACGGCATCTGGACAGCAGGAAACTACGACCTCTGTACAACCATACTCCGCAAAGAGTGGGGATTTAAGGGAATAGTTATGACCGACTGGTTCGCACATATAAACGAGCGTGGAAAAGCACCCGATACAACAAACTTTGCGGCAATGATCCGTGCGCAGAACGACTTGTATATGGTATGCCCCGACGGTTCAAGTAATTCAACGGGCGACAATACCCTTGAAGCACTTGCCGACGGACGTCTTGAACGCAGCGAGCTTCAGCGCAGCGCAGCAACAATATGTGATTTTGTAATGCACAGTACAGCAATGAAGCGTCTTACGGGTACAGCCGATACAGTTGAAATAATCAACCGCCCGAAGGAAGATATGGACTGCAGCGCAGACGGACTTGATTTTGTGCCTGTCGGAAAAAGCTTTGAGATACCGATGGATACACAGGAATCCAATATGGGCGCAAACTTTGTGAATGCGTTTGACATTGAATATACGGGCAAATATACCGTGTCACTTACAGGCAGCTCCGAGCTTGGCGAGCTTGCACAAATACCGTGTACACTTTTTGTCGGAGGAATACCCGTCGCAATGTTCACCTTTAACGGCACGGAAGGCAAAGACAAAGTCATTGAAAAAACAGTAATAATTCCGTCAAAGCATACCGTAACAAGACTTTATGTAAGCCATAACGGAGTAAAGCTGAAGAAAATGAACTTTGAGTTTAAAAAAGCATTGGATTCCCTCACCCCCGAAGATTGGGCAGAAGTATAAAACCGAACGCCGCTGCGGCACTTTGATACGCCGCCGCGGCAGTTACTCCCTCTTCTTTTTTTCATATTTCAGATGCATTCGCCAATTACGATATCACATTTTTCGGCGAACCACAGCCATGCTCCGACCGTCCGTGTGGGAAAGCGACCGAATCACACGCCCATCAAGTCGCCGATTTTTCGCCTCAAAAAACACATCACGGAGCGAGCCGCGCGGGTTCGCTCCGTGAATATGAATCATATTAACCGATAAAATTTCGATAGAATTCAACCGATTACTTAGCTGCCTTAAGACGAGCCTCGAGGCCGTTAAGCTCCTCGATAAGCTCTGCGGGAACTCTGTCGCCGACGGTCTTGTAGAACTCGCGGATGTTCTCGATATCCTCGAGCCACGAAGCGGTATCAACGCGGAGCAGCTCACGGATAGTATCGGTAGAAACACCCTCAAGGCCCTCAACGTCGATATCCTCGGGCTTCGGAACGTAGCCGATAGGAGTGAGCTCAGCATCAGCCTTGTCCTCGCAGCGGTCAAGAATCCACTTAACTACGCGCATATTCTCGCCGTAGCCGGGCCAAATGAAGTGACCCTCGTCATCGGTACGGAACCAGTTGACGTGGAAGATCTTAGGCGGATTCGGGATATTCTTGCCCATGTCGAGCCAGTGCTGGAAGTAGTCGCCCATATCGTAGCCTACGAAAGGACGCATAGCCATAGGATCGCGGCGAACTACACCGACAGCGCCTGCTGCAGCTGCGGTAGTCTCGGAAGCCATGATGGAGCCGACGAAGGTGCCGTTCTGCCAGCTGGTGGACTGATATACGAGAGGAGCGGTCTTTGCACGGCGTCCGCCGAAGATAATAGCAGAGATCGGAACGCCGGCGGGATCGTCAAACTTAGGCGATACGCAGGGGCAGTTCTTTGCAACAGAGGTGAAACGGGAGTTCGGATGAGCGCCGCAGGTGGACTTATCCTTCTTGTCATACTTGGTATAATCCCACTTGTTGCCCTTCCAGTCAATAGCATTCTTCGGAGGATTGTCGTTAAGGCCCTCCCACCAAACGGTATTGTTATCGAGGTCATGAACAACATTCGTAAAGATAGTATCACGCTTGGTAGTAGCAAGAGCGTTGGGGTTGGACTTTTCGTTGGTGCCGGGAGCAACGCCGAAGAAGCCGTTCTCGGGGTTGACAGCCCACAGTCTGCCGTCCTTGCCGACGCGGAGCCAGGCGATATCGTCGCCTACGCACCAAACCTTGTAGCCCTTCTTGCGGAATACCTCCGGCGGAATGAGCATTGCGAGGTTGGTCTTGCCGCATGCGGACGGGAATGCAGCGGTCACATACTTGGTCTCACCGTTCGGGTACTCAACACCGAGGATGAGCATGTGCTCTGCCATCCAGCCCTCCTTACGACCGAGGTAGGAGGCGATACGGAGTGCGAAGCACTTCTTGCCGAGCAGTACGTTTCCGCCGTAACCGGAATTGATGGACCAAATGGTGTTGTCCTCCGGGAAGTGGCAGATGTAGCGGTTATTCTCGTCGAGTTCTGCACGAGCATGCAGTCCCTTGATGAAGTTGTCGCCGATGCTGTCGAGCACGTCGATGACCTGCTGACCTGCTCTTGTCATGATAAGCATGTTAAGAACAACATAGATGGAATCGGTCAGCTCGATACCGATCTTTGCGAAATCGGAGCCGACAACACCCATCGAGTAAGGAATGACATACATGGTCATGCCCTTCATGGAGCCGCGGAAGAGCTTACCGAGCTTGTCGTAGCACTCCTTAGGATCCATCCAGTTGTTGATGTTGCCTGCGTCTGCCTTCTCTCTGGTGCAGATGAAGGTGCGATTCTCGACACGCGCAACATCATTAACCGCGGTGCGGTGGAGGAAGCAGTTCGGCAGAAGATCCGGGTTGAGCGCCTCGAGAGTGCCGTCCTTGACAGCCTGTTCCTGAAGAGCCTTGGTCTGCTCCTTGCTGCCGTCTATCCAAACGATATTGTCAGGAGTGGTGAGCTCAGCCATCTCCTTGATCCAATTGTTAATGTAACTATTGTTAGTCATGGTAATCTCCTCTCAAAATTTGATTCCGCAAACATGATACTACATAATCGCGGAAAAATCAAGCCTATTTGCCGATTTAAGTCCGAAATTAACACGGTGTTAATAAATTGTTTTTGAATTATCCGACTTTCAATCCTGCATTTTCACGGTACCTGAAATCACGCTTCATTTTTCGTCCATTCAGCCATTACATCCGCAAGATGAGCGTATTCAGCCACCGACAGTCGCTCGCCGCGAACGGTAGGTGAAATGCCCGCTGATTCTATAATTTTTGCAAGTTCCTCCTTTGAAAAATGCGAAAATGACGAACCGAGTGCATTGAGCAGCGTCTTTCTCCGCATGCCGAACGCCGCCGATATCAGCCGTAGCATCAGACGCTCGTCGCAGCATCCAACACGCTCTCGCGCACCACAGCCGAGCGTTATGCGAATGACGGCGGAATCGACCTTGGGACGCGGGACAAAGCAGCCGGCAGGCACGTCAAACAGCCGCTCCGCGCACCCGTACCATGCGACCGCAGCGGTCACCGCTCCGTATTCCGAGCTGCCGGGAGCGGCGGCGAGGCGAACAGCGACCTCCTTCTGCACCATTACGGTGATGCGGTCTATCGGAGCGCCCGATTCGAGCAGCGCCATGATAACGGGAGTAGTGATATAGTACGGCAGATTTGCGCAGACCGTTATCCTGCGCCCGCCGAAGCGGTCGCGGACAAACTCGGCTATATCGAGCTGCATTATATCCGCATTCGTGACGCGGACATTGTCAAAGTCAGCGAGAGTCTCGGCGAGCACCGGGATCAGCCCGCGGTCTATCTCGACACACTCCACCTGCTGTGCGCGGGCACACAGCTCACGCGTCAGAGTACCGATGCCGGGTCCTATCTCGAGCACGCACTCTCCCGCCTGCTCGGCTATCCGAGCGGGAATGGCGGCGCTGATGAGAAAGTTCTGACCGAACTGCTTTTGAAATTGCAGCCCGTGCGACTCCATTATCGCACGGACCTCACATGGATTTGTCAGATTCATATTTATTATTCCTTAAAAATATTTCGGTATGCGCTCATTATATAAACAGCAGCTCATAATACGGCAGAGCCGGACAGCTCAGAAAAATCGTAAAAGGTATTGACAAAACCGACACGAGCAGGTATAATAATACCGTTATGTGCTAGTGTGGCTCAGTGGTAGAGCAGCTGATTCGTAATCAGCAGGTCGTGGGTTCAATCCCCACCACTAGCTCCATAAAAAGCATCGACTGCGGTCGGTGCTTTTTTATTTTTTCTCCGTTTTTATCTGTCTCACCGCGCTACGTCCGATACGGGCAGCAAGCGGCGCGATAGCGCACGGCAGCGCAAAGGTAACAACGCAGCATGCTGCTATCACCAGTATTTCACGAAAGCCGAAATCTACCAGCGCTCCGTAGCCCATAGCTTCTATCCGACGGTAGAGCCACGCCGTTCCGGCACTTGTCGCCGCAAACACCGCCGCAGCCATAGCAATATATCGATAGTACATGGCATCGGGCGCGACCGCCATGCCGTCATGCGCGCGGATCGTAAGTACACCGCATGCAACAAGCGCGCAAAGCAGCAAAAGCGCCGAGACCGAGGCAGCCGCAATAAGCCCGACAGCCGTTCCGGAATCCGAGAGCCTGTCGGACACGGCAGTCACCGCGAGCTGCAGCGCATTGCCGGCAAATGAAATGCCGTTTTCATCCCGCATCTCCTCGCCGCTCGTCAGAAGCTCGCTTTCGTCATCCGGCAGCACGACCGTGCTTTCCGCATCGGGCAGCACACCTACTATCTCGCGGCGCTCACCGCCGATAAGGGCTTCGCCGCCGTAGGCATAGCCGTCACAGCCGACGCTGCCGGAGAGCGGGCAATCAGCCGAAACTATCAGCTCATTCGGCGCGAGCGTCTCACGCTCACCGTTGACCCACACTATATCGGAGGTCACGGCACCGAGCGCGGAGCAGTATTCCGGTGTAAAGAACGCACCGTCCTCCCCGAGCAGGCAGATATATCCGCCGCGTATTGAAGAGTAAGCGCTTTCGGGTGCGGAGCTGCGCTCTCCGAGCGGAGTCTCGAGCCATCCGGACATCGCCTCTGATATGCTGTATACGAGCGTCAGTGCCGTTATGAGCACCGTCGCGAGCAGCGCACTGACCGCAGTCAGCACCGCGGATATGACTCTGCGCGATGTACTGCTGCCGTTCATCCGCATCCCCCCATTCTAAAAGGTCATCTTGTTTCGCCGCTGTCAGTCTCGAAAGCAGCACCTTCGAGGCTTATGCGATATCGGCGCAAGGCCGCCATGCTTCACCGAGTACTCGCTCGGCAGCAGATATCATCACGCCGATATATCAGAGCGAGAAAAAGTCCTTGGTATTGTTATAGCAGATATCCATAACGAGCTGTGCAAGCTCATCGGTATCGTACGGATACTCGCCGTCCTCGATCCAATGACCGATAAGCGAGCAGAGAATACGACGGAAATACTCGTGTCTGGTATACGAGAGAAAGCTGCGGCTGTCGGTAAGCATGCCGAGAAAGGAGCCGAACGCCGAGAGATTGGCAAGGCTCGTCATCTGCTCACGCATTCCGGTCTTGTTGTCATTGAACCACCATGCACTGCCCTGCATAACGCGCGGCATTCCGCTGCCGTCGGTAAGCTGAAAGCCTCCGATAAGCGTTCCGATAGCGGCATTGTCCGCAGGATTTACCGAATATATGACCGTGCGCGGAAGCGCATTTTCGATAGCAAAGAGGTCGAGCATTCGCGCCAGCTCGGTAACACTGCTGCGTCCGCCGATTATATCAAAGCCCGAATCGGGTCCGAGGCGCTCAAACATGGGCGTGCAGGGGTTGCGCATAACACCGAAGTGTATCTGCATTACCCACCCTCTGCGAGTGTACTCGCCGGCGAAGAAGCGATGCATCTCGAGCGCGAATATCCCGCCCTCATGCTCACTCGGCTGCTTGCCGGACAGTGCGGCGCGGAATATTTCGTCGGCGCGCGCAAGCTCATGGCGCTCAGCCGCGGGGATGGCATCGTCGATGCCGTGATCGGCGGTAACGCAGCCGTGCTTGGCAAAGTAGTCAAGACATGCGGAATACGCCGCCTTGAGCGATTCGAGATCGGTTATCGGCATACCTGCCGCCTCAGAGAGCGCCGCAATATACTCGCGCCAGCCGGAGCGGCGGATGTTGATGCCCTTGTCGGGACGGAAAGCGGGGAGAACACGCGTTGTAAAATGCTCGTCCTGCGCGATCTTCTCATGATAGCAGAGCTCGTCCGCCGGATCGTCGGTCGTGCAGATAACGTCGACATTCGAGGCGCGGATGATATTCTTGACCGTCATATACGGCTCGGAAAGACGCGCCGAGGTAAGCTCCCATACCTCATCGCAGGTCTTTTCGGACAGCGCTCCGTTATAACCGAAATAGCGCTGAAGCTCGAGATGAGACCAATGATACAGCGGGTTTCCGATAAGGCGCGGCATGCAGCAGGCAAATGCGCGGAACTTCTCATAGTCCGACGCATCGCCGGTGATATACTTCTCGTCGATGCCGCAGGAGCGCATTGCGCGCCACTTGTAGTGATCGCCGCCGAGCCACAGCTCGGTTATGTTCGAGAAGCGGCGGTTTTCCGCGATCTCGCGCGGCGAGACATGGCAGTGATAATCAATTATCGGCAGCCGCTCCGCATAGGTGTGGTAGAGCTGTCTCGCCGTCTCGGTATCGAGCAAAAATTCTTTTCCCATAAAGCGTTTCATTTTATCTGTTCTCCTTTTCTTCCTTGATGCTAATTAATTCGAAGTAGGTGCCGAGCCCGCGCTCTGATACAAGCTCGAAAAAGATTATATCATATCCGCGTACCGTAAGGTCGGAGACACTCAGGTCTCCGCAAAGCCGTTTTCAATTATAAACTCCTCGAGTTTTTCGAGTGCAGCCGCCACATCGAGACCTCACAGCCCGGTATCGAATTTGCCACCTCGTAAGCGGACTGATAATTAGGATACATCGAAA
>ENA-ORCP01001517-ORCP01001517.1-human-gut-metagenome-genome-assembly--contig:-NODE-1517-length-19852-cov-6.867509_pt1 | contig 19852 bp, 22 predicted proteins | sample MGYA00242990_ERZ507991 | MGnify/ENA primary metagenome ERZ507991 (study PRJEB26167, sample SAMN06115496) | human gut metagenome | host: Homo sapiens | place: China:Henan | collected 2015-05-07... | reverse complement strand
GTGTTTTCATGCTTCTTCAAATATTGCTCAACCATCCGGTCTAATACAATTGTTCTTGCAATCACACCATAGTTCATGGCTTTATCTTTATCTGCTATAGAAAAGTCATAGTCCAGCTGATTTTCCCTGCGCAACTGCCATTGCTCTCTCGATACTTGTGTTTGCTTCTTCAAGTTTTCCTTTTAAAAATGCATCATTTCCGAGTAACTGCCCATATCTCTCATTAAATCTATCTGCATGAGCTCTTGTCTCTGGTGTGAGCTGTTCCATATCAATATCATATTCCGGGTTAACATTTAAGTTTGCCATATAAATATCCTCCTAATATATGTTCATTAAAACTCATATCCTACTGCTAATTCCAATGTTCCTATCTGCATCACAGCTTGTATTTCTTTATATTCAGGTATATAAACTACTGCAAAAGAAAAGCCAACTGCACCAGTATCGTTATTAACAGAGAAAAATAATCCTCCTATTCGTTTCTCCATAACCCACAGTCTCCTTAATACATATCCTGAATAGCAAATGAATCTTCCATCTGGTCTTTACCTTTCGGAAGGAAGTTAGCGATTGCAATAATATCATTATCCTCGTCGATTAATGCAATTTCACTGATATACTCGCCAACCAGTTCATTAGCTTCAATTACAATCGTGTATTCATAGCATGTATCGCTGATTTTCTGACTGGATGTATATTCTTTTCTAAGCAGTTCATGTTTTAATGCTGTAGCTGTCTCGCTTGGACTTAATACTTCATTATTCTCATCCACGCCACCTGATCCAACTGCAATATATTTTATCTTGGAAATAGTTCCGGTATCATGTAATGCCTTTGCAATCTTTTTTCTCTTTGCCTCTGTAATTACCTGCTTCATACAATCTCCTCCTCAAATCTGTATGCATCCATTTCTTTTGTTCCATCTAATAAATAAGTTCCATCGAGGCACCAATCATTATGTGTTACGACACGATTGATGCTTCCAACTCTTCCGGTCGGTGTAGTAAACTGTATCCGGCTTCTTTGCTTCACTAAAAACTTTCTATAAGATGCACCCAGTGTCTGTGATCCATCTAACGACCATGTACCATCAAGTCTCAAATAATTATAATTATCAATCTTAATTACTGATTTACTTTTAAGCTTCAGCTCTGCTGGCGGAGTAATAATTTTTATTAAAAACAGATATCTATAATTATCTTTAGCAGTTACATATTTGACCTTCCGCACCTCGCTTTTTAAAATATCAAAACCTATCGGATATTCCTTATCAATATCCTGATGCACGATCACATAAAATTCTGCCCATCTATCTACAACACCTGTCAGCTCCACTGCAGTTTTGATTTCCGCATCATCAAACCCAAGCTTTCTCACTGCGAGAATCATTCCTTGATTAGTTCCACCCAGCCTGCATACCTCAGTATAATTAGCGATCCTTTTTCTGTAATTCTCGTCCGATTCTCCCGGATATCTCACTATGCTGCGATCATCTGCATGGCTCTGGAGCATGGATGCATCGCAGGTTGCAAGCATTGTCTGTTCTCTTGCCTCAAATAAGATTTCTCCTGCGTGATCCATATATGATCCCAATACCTGAAATAACATGTACCACTGATTCTGCGACTTTTTTATCCGCTTAAAAGGGGACGTTAGCAGATAATACATGAAATCAGCAAATTTCTCCATCTTACGCACCTCCAACATTTGTGACGGTCACGGAAATTTTTCCCGGCATGATAACTTTTCCTTTTTCAAGCTCTATATCTGTATCCGGGGCTGAGAACTCGGCACGTTTATATGTACTGATTCTTTCTTTCAGCGCATACCTAAGATCATCCAGATATAAACAGTCATAACTGCAATATTTTCTGCACGCTCAACATCTTTAGCGTCAACCTCGGCTATAATCTCCGTCCAATCCATAATCTACTTCCTTTCTAATCTTAAAATAAAGGGAAAACCCGCAAAAGAGGTTTTCACCTTAAATATCATTATTTAATGTGAGTTCAATAAATCTTAAAAGTTAAAAGGCTCGTAGGACAAGGGCAACGCCCTTGTCGCCGTCCGCAGACGGCGAAACTCTTTATACTTCTCAAAGCGCAGGAGGGTAGAAAAACATTCCAAATGGAATGTTTTTCGTAGGGAACCCTCGCAGGGGGTTCCCTGACAGAACACCTGCGCTGTATAAGATATGAATTTGCTTAACAAGGTTTTTAAGTCATTATAAAACTCAAGTCATTTAATTTTACTCGGTCTGTGAATCCTAAGAATTTTCGCCTAAGCCCCAAAGATTAAGATACTGGTTTTTAAATGTTTTTGTAAATATCTTTTCTATAAGCGGTGTATCATCTGTTTTTTCTTCATCACTTGAAGACTCTTCAGTGCCTTCGCTCTCCTCAATCTTCTTAACATTATCATATGAAATCATCATAAATGGAATATCAGAAATCTCTGGGTTATCTTCACCATTAAGAACTCTAAGAATATAATCAACCGCTGTATAAGCTGTCCATTCGTAGCTTTCACTCACTGCTGTTGCAACATTACCATTCTGAACCTGCGTGAAAAGCTCTGTGCCTCCACCCCTTGCAAGAAGTGTTACCCTTGACATTGCCTGCGTCATTTCAAGAGCATCAACACTATCTTTGAGCATATTGTCATGAAGAACTATAACGCAGTTGATATTTGTATCTCTCTCTAAGGCTTTTTTTACAGCATCGGAAATATTTACTGCTGTGTTTGAAATCTCCATAGCAAGTTCAGTGCAATAACCGTCTGAATACTTTGTCAATTCGTCTGTAACAGCCTTTTTCATCTCATCAGCATAGCTTACATTTGATGGGGTTACAAGAAGTGCATTAACCCTGCCTTCTTTTTCAACAATAGCATAATCTGCCAAAGCCTTGGCCTCAGCGACATAATTAGTTTTAACACTTGAATCCACAAAATGGTCATTTGTGCCAACCTGTGTATTATCAATGCTTATAACCTTTATACCGTGTGCCTGAGCATTTTCAATAGCAAGAGAAATTTTATCTTTATTTATATTTCCTATAAGAACTACGGCTGCACACTGGTCAGAAACCGCATTTTCAAGTGCTGAAGTATGGGAATTTGCTGTGCCATCGGTATCATAAGCGAGAATTTCCTTAAACCCAACCTTTTCTGCAACAGACTTTAATTCCTGTGAAATATAAGATGAATAAGTATTACTGCTTGAATCTGAAATAATGGCTATTTTCTTATTTTTAGAAATTTTCTTTGCATCTATTGATTTTGTAGCATTAAAATTCGGTTGTGATTTATATGTTTCAAGCTCGGTGGAAAGTGCTGCAAGCTTTTCCTTGCTTACCACTGCATTATTTGTAGACCTTGATTCTGTTACAGACTCCACCGCAGAACCGTTTCCATTATCCTTACAACCAGAAAGCATTGCAATAGATGACAAAACCATAGCTGAAAGCAATACTGCTAAAATTCGTTTCATTTATAATTTCCTCCCATTTTCCCAACTATCAAAATCTGTCAGTAAAACAGCACATTCTTACGCAAATTTATTATACTTCCACATCTCTTTTATGTCAATAAACATAATTGTAACATTACAATTTATTGACACTTAATACTCTCAACAAAGCTTTTCATTTCTTCATTCACCTCTGGCGGATAAACTATCGCCACAGGCTCTGAAAGTCCCAAAAGCCACGCAAAGAACTGCCTGCTAACAGCGACATTTGCCCCGACAACATAGCTATCGTCATAATTTCCACATATATCAAGACTACTTCCAAATTGGTCAACAAAAACATCAACTAATCTGCTTGGAATTTTCATCTTAACATAACATTCCTCGCCACCAAACATTCCAAAGATTTTTGAGGAATAGCTTTCTATATCAAATTCCCTGAAATTCTCGTTCTTAATCCGAGAATTATCCGAAACCGCAGTATTTCTCATTCTGTCAACTCTGAAATGCTTAATAATCTTGTCCTTATGGTCGAAGCCTATAAGATAATAGTTGCCATCACTCCAGCTTACTCCCCAAGGCGAAACTTCGTAAAGACTTCCTTGATGCTTAAAGGCCATAGCTGGCTTATTATTTTCATCAATTATCCATTTAAAATATTTAAAGCACACTGCCTTATCAAGATTTATTGCATTATGAATTGTATCTATCGCATAGTAGATAGTTTCATTCATACTTTTAACTCGGTTTTTAACAAAAACCTGTCTTTTAAGCAATTCCGCCTGATAAACGCTTGTCAGGCATTCAAGCTTAGATATAAGCTCCTCTGTTTTTTTTAATGTAAAAAATCTCGAACAGCCAACAGCGTCTATCAATAGTTTAAGCTCAGAAAGCTGAAACTCTCTATTTCCGACATAATATTTAACTGTATCAGATTTTGTACTCAAAATATCCATTCCGCTCTCTTTAAGAGCATTAATATCATCATAGAAAGTTTTTCTGCCAAATTCAAAGCCCTTTTCTGCCAGAGCCTGCTCTATCTCTATTCGTGAAAGAGCGTGTTCTTCATCTGTATATTTAAGCAGATATTCTCTAAGATAAAGCAACCTTTTCTTCTGTTCAGAAGCCATTCTATCAACTCCAAAAATGCTAAGTGTTTTGCCCTTAAAAGGCTAAGCAAAGCCTTTAATTGTCTTACCACTCAATGAAATAGTAATGATGAAACAATAAGCAAAATTATCAAAAAGCCAAAGTTAAATGCCGAAAACATTCCTATATAGGACTTAACCTTAGTTGGATTATGCCTTGTATATTCTCTGAATGTAATCAGACTTGCAAGTGAAGCTATCAAAGTTCCTGTTCCACCAATATTTACACCGACAAGCAATTCCCTATAATTGTCCGTAAACTGCGAAAGCAATATTGCAGACGGAACATTGCTTATAACCTGACAAGAAATTGCACTAAAAAGCAAGGTATTCTGTTCGAGCAACCAAGAAAAAAGATTTCTCACGGCGTCTATTCTTGCCATATTTCCCGCAAAGATAAAAAATGCAACAAAGGTCAGCAATAGTGGGTAATCAACCATTTTAAGTGCTTTTCGGTCGGCAAAAAGTAAAACAATAGGTATTATTATCAAACCTACATAATAGGGTATTCCCCTGAACACTATTGCTATTGCCAGCACAAAGAGAATAGCATATAGGATAGTGCGTTTTTTGTTAAGGCTTTCGATTTTTTCGGAAATCTCAAGCGGTTCTTTTTTTACAAATAAGCAACAAATAGTTATAAGTATTACCGAAACCGCAAACGGCACAAACATTATCCCTACAAACTCATAATCATTTATATTATACTTTGTATATAGATATAGGTTTTGTGGATTGCCAAAGGGAGTAAGCATACCTCCGAGATTTGCGGCAATATTCTGCATAATAAATGTAAATGCCATATATCTTTGTTTGCCTGTGCTTTCAAGCACGAAATATCCAAGAGGTAAAAATGTAAGCAATGCCATATCATTCGCAATAAGCATAGAGCCTATAAAGGTTATATAAACAAGCGTAAGTATTGACGCACGAATATTCCTACAAGATTTGACTATTTTTTGTGCGAGTATATAAAAGAAATTTATATTTTTCAAAGCACATACAACAGCAAGAACACAAAACAAACAGCTCAAGGTCTTAAAATCAAAATACGAAATATATTGTTCATCAGGAGGTATAATAAAAGAGGTAATAACCGCTGCAAGAACTGCCACCATAAGGACAACATTTTTCTTAGCAAAACCCATCATTTTCGTAAATATCATCATTAAATTCCCCTCTATATTTATGCCAAAACAAATATATCATATATAGAAATAAATGTCTATTAGCGCATTTTAAAAATCTGTCGAAATATTGTGCAGATTTTTGCGTAAATTTCTACGGACTTTATATTCAAAATTACTTGTTTTCCATTACTGTTCATTATATAATATATGGTAGGGAATTATCAAAAATCGACAGTATTTTTTGAAAAGATACTTTGCTTATATCAAGATAGGTATGAAGGGAGAAAAAATGAGCAAAAATCGCATTAACAGACGCAATAAAATAAAAAGAACCTCCTCCTATCGTGGATATAATCATTATCGAAGATATTCTGCTTCAACAGGCTCTCAGGGCACAGGCTTAGGCAAGGCTGTTGCTTTATCCTTTGCCGTTGTAGCTGCAACTTCATTTGTGGTATTTTGCTGTTCAGTATATATTCCGAAATTAGTAGATATTTCAAAGAAAAATTTTATTAGTGCAGAATCCTCTGCGGAATCTTCTACTCTAAGTAAGACTGAGAGTTCTAAACCAGAAAGCAAAGCGGAGAGTTCAAAGTCTGAACCCTCAAAGCAAGAAGCCTCCAAAGCTGAAAGCTCGAAATCAGAAACAAGCAAGCAAGAAGACAAGGGCTATCTTGACGGAAATGTATTTATATACAAAAATGTAGGATACGAAAGCTTTAAAGGTACTGATGAAAACGCCTTAAAATACGCAAATAGCCTAAATTCTATCGCTTCAACACTCGATTCAAGCATAAATATTTATTCAATTATAGTTCCTACACACAGCTCAATCTCTCTTGATAAGCTTCAGAAAGAAAACAACGCTAATGAAAAAGCTAATCTCCAGGTCATCAATGATAATCTTTCTGAAAAAATCAGCTTTATAGATGTAGAAAACGCTCTCAAAGATAAAAAAAGCAAATATATCTACTATAATACCGATGAAAACTGGACTTCTCTCGGTGCATATTATGCCTATAAAGAGTTTTGCAAAAATGTAGGACTTACTGCCACTGATTTCTCATCGGTAGAAAAAAAACAAATAGAGGGCTTTTTGGGTGGACTTATTTCTTCCACAAAAACTGATAAAAATAAAAAAGGCAACACTGACCTTTTGAAAAATCCCGACACCATCACATATTATAACTTTGGCAATGATTATCAATGCGGTATCTGGAGAACTGAAAACAGTGGAGAAGAAACCGTTTCTTTCATAAATAATGCGGTTTCAGCAGAAAATGCACGAGATATATTCTGCTATGGAGATGTTTCACTTTTTAAAGCTAATACGGGTAAAAGCACTGGCAAACGCCTTTGCATTGTAAAGGATAGCTATGGCTCTGAGCTTGCTCCATATTTTATGGAAAACTATGATGAAGTTCATATAATTGACGCAAAACTATTTGAAGGTTCTTTAACAGGCTATTGCTATAATCACAGTATAACTGATGTCCTTTTCATAAATGGTATAAACACAGCTAACGAGAAAGAGCAAATCAAAGCCCTTTCCGCTATGGCATAAAAGCCGAATTCAAAGCCGAAAGGAGATGTGCATATGTTAGGCAGAAAACTTGATATTGAAATATTCGGCACAATATCCGAAGGCTCGATTTATTTCGGTTATTATCGTGAAAGAGGTATGAATTATAAAGTTTACATACTGACAAACCACAAGCTAAAAACAAGTGAGCAGTGCATTGTTATTGCTGAGGAATTTATTGAAAATTCTTCAGCAAAAAAGCTTGTTGCCTCACCACTCGGCGAAATATTCTACGAACCCGAAATCCGTAAGCGTGTCGCTATGGCTCACACCGAAATTTCACATATGATTTGCTTGTATGAAAAATCCTGCGGTGCAGTAGTTTTTTACCGCTCGAATGATTCTATAAAATATCTTTTGGTAAAAAATCGCAACGGCCGTTGCTGGAGCTTTCCAAAAGGACACATAGAAAATGGCGAAAGCGAAAAACAGACCGCCGCACGAGAAATTAAAGAGGAAACTGGACTCGATGTGCATTTCAAAGCAGATTTCAGAGAAACTGGAATATATCACCCCTTTGGCAGGACAAGCAAAAAGGTTGTTTTCTTTCTCGCCGAAACAAATAGTGACAAAGTAAGTATTCAACGCCGAGAGATTGATTATTATCGCTGGGCAACTATGGACCAAGCACAAAAGCTTTGCAAGCACGAAAATGATATTAGGGTTTTAGAAAAAGTAAGCAATCTTCTTGAAACAGCAAATTAAACAAATCTCTTTTTTTAAAACTAAAGCTTATTCACTTAAAAAGCTTTAGTTATCGGGAACGATTTTTTTCGTTCCCTTTTATAATGCTTGAAATATACGGAAAAATGGTATAATATATGTATGTATATAACTTAATGTAGGAAGTAGGAGGATATTATGGATAAGAAAACATTCTATATAACAACACCGATTTATTATCCGTCAGGCAATCCACATATCGGACATTGCTACACTACGGTTGCCTGCGATTCTATCGCAAGATATAAGCGTATGCAGGGCTACGATGTAATGTTCTTGACAGGCACAGATGAACATGGTCTTAAAATAGAACAAAAAGCCGCTGAAAAGGGCGTATCTCCAAAGGAATATGTTGATGAAATCGTTGCTGTTTTCAAAAATCTTTGGAAGTATATGAACATAAGCTACGATAGATATATCCGTACAACTGACGATTATCATATAAAAAGCGTTCAGACAATTTTCAAAAAGCTTTATGATAAAGGCTATATCTATAAGGGTGAATATAAGGGCAAATACTGTACTCCTTGCGAAAGCTTCTGGACTGAATCTCAGCTCAAAGACGGCAAATGCCCTGATTGTGGTCGTGATGTTGTAGAAGCTAAGGAGGAGGCATATTTCTTTAAGATGGCTCCTTTCGCTGACCGAATTGAAAAGCTCCTCACAGAAACAGACTATCTCCGTCCAAAAACTCGTGCAGTAGAGCTTGTCAATAACTTTATCAAGCCAGGTCTTGAGGATTTGTGCGTATCAAGAACAAGCTTTAAATGGGGTATCCCTGTAACCTTCGATACAAACCATGTTGTCTATGTTTGGATTGACGCACTTTCAAACTATATAACTGCCCTCGGCTATGAGAATGACCAATATGACGATTACAAAAAGTATTGGCCTGCTGATGTTCATATGGTTGCTAAGGATATTATGCGTTTTCACGCTATAATCTGGCCTGCAATGCTTATGGCTCTTGAAGAACCGCTTCCTAAGCACCTTGCTGTTCATGGTTGGATTACTTTCAACGGTGAAAAGATGAGTAAATCTCTTGGAAATGTTGTTGACCCTCTCGTTCTCGGCGAAAGATACGGTGCTGACGCTATTCGTTATCATATCCTCAGAGAAATGGCTCTCGGTTCAGACAGCTCATTCTCTAACGAAATTATGATTAAACGCATTAACTCCGACCTCGCAAACGGTCTTGGCAACCTTGTTTCAAGAACTGTTGCAATGGTAGAGAAATATTTCGGCGGTACTCTCCCAACAGAGCGTGAAAGCGGTGAATTTGACGAAAGCCTTATCGAAACTGCAAAGGCTCTCCGTCCTGCTGTTGATGATTATGTAGAAAAAACACAGCTTAATAATGCTCTTGCAGAAATCTTCAAGGTTGTTTCTCGTGCAAATAAGTACATTGATGAAACCACACCTTGGGTTCTTGCAAAGGACGAAAACAACAAAATTCGTCTTGCTACTGTACTATATAATCTCCTTGATACAATTCGTATTATCTCAACACTTCTTTCTGCATTTATGCCTACAACTATGCCAAGCATCTGGGAACAGATTGGTGCTTCTAAAGAAGATGTAAGCTACGAAAATGCCGCTAAATTCGGCGTGCTTCCTTTAGATGTTACAGTTAAAAAGGGTGAGGTTCTTTTCCCAAGAATTGATGTTGATAAGGAAATTGAGGAGCTTAACGCACTTATCGCTAAAAATCAGCCTAAAGAAACAGCAAAACCTAAGATTGAAGGTCTTGCTCAGATTGGCATAGATGATTTCGCAAAGGTAGAACTCAGAGCCGCAAAGATTCTTGCTTGTGAGCCTGTCAAGAAGTCCAAAAAGCTTTTAAAACTTACACTTGATGACGGCGAAGGAGAAAGAACTGTTGCAAGTGGAATCTCACAATATTATAAGCCTGATGAATTAGTCGGAAAAACAATCGTTCTTGTTGCAAACCTCAAGCCTGCAAAGCTTTGCGGTGTTGAAAGTAACGGTATGATTCTTGCCGCTGATTGTGGAGAAGATGATGTAAAGGTATTGTTCCTTGACGATTCAATCCCAGCAGGCAGCCGAATCCGCTAATTAGCTAATAAAATTACCTTAGACACTTAAAAGTTTCGCTCGAGCCTTTTCAAAGGCTCGCAGTTTCCAAAGGCGGAGCCTTTGGTGGGTTTTAAGGGCGAAGCCCTTAACATCTCTTGCCCCCAAAGGGGCGAATTTCATTCGCCCCTTGATTTCTTTCGGTAGCAATAAAATTCGATGAGTAAATTAGATTACCTGTTCAAAATGTAAAGTAACAGGCGGACTCCGTCCGCCTGTTCGGTAGCTCATTGGGAATTACTTAGACCGCGGCAATAAACTGCCCTTGCAAATGTCGAGCGAGGCTTGCCGCAGATAGTCATCTGACACGATTACGCGTCTTGACCGCGGAGGCACTCCGCCGCGTCTTCGCTGTGGGTCGGCACCCACAGGGAACCCCCTGCGAGGGTTCCCTACGAAAAACATTCCACTGGAATGTTTTTCTACCCTCCTGCGCTTAGAGAAGCATAAAGAGTTTCGCTCTCTGCGGAGAGCGACCAAAGGCTCTGCCTTTGGAAACTGTGAGCAGCTTTCACCAGCAAAGCTGGTGTAGAAAAGGCTCAAGCGAAACTTTTAATTGTCTTTTAGAAAGTTGCGAGTTTATTTTTTGAGGATTGATAATTATGGCAAGACCTAAAAAAACGGGACTTGATTACTTTCCTTTTGATGTGCAATTTTTCTCGAATAAAAAAATTAAAATCTTAAAGGCAAGATACGGAACTGACGGTGTCGTTCTATTCCTTTTCTTGCTTTGCGAAATTTATAAGAACGGTTATTACCTCATCTGGGACGATGATTATAAATATGTCGTCGCTGATGAACTTAACCTTTCTGATGGGTTAATAGAGCAAGTATTGAATTTCTTAATCGAGCGGTCACTGCTTAACCGCATACTTCTCGGTTCGGACACTTTCCTTACTTCCCCAGGAATACAAAGCAGATTTCAAGAGGCTGTGAAGTCGAGGGCGGTGAAATCGCCCGTTTCTGTTATAAGCGAGCTTTGGCTTTTATCGAAAGAAAAAACTCAAAGCTTTATTAAATTTACCCAAAATTCGGATATTCCACAAAATAACCCCAGTTTTTCCAAGAATAACCCAAATAATTCCGAGAAAAATGCAACAAAGAAAAGTAAAGTAAATGAAAGTAAAGTAAATAAAATTAAAGTATGTTATCGTGTTCCTGCGATTAACGGGGATTTCGAGCTTACGCAGGATTTCTACGACGAACTGACTAAAACTTATTCCGAAACGGATATTGATGAAAGCCTGAAGAAAATGATTAATTTTCTTAAGGCGAATCCGGCGAAAAAAAGATATGTCGGAAATACAAAAGCTTATATCGAACTTTGGATTGGTACGGATTCAAGGTGTGGCATAAATCTTCGCCGTCAGAGCGAGGCTACTTACGATATAGATTTATACGAAAGTATGAGCCTTGATAGACTTGATGAAGGACTTCTTTGAAAAGCACAGATAGGAGAGATGAAGTTGAATTATTTTTGTCTTGTGGAGCTTAAAAAGCAGATTAACGAGCAGAAACTTAATGTCGCAAGGGCGAGAGAAATGGGAACGAGCATTACAAGCGAACTTGACGATATGCCGAAGGCTTGCGGTTCGTCTAATAAGATTGAGAGTTCTGTTGAGATAGCCGAAATCGAGGAAAGAAAGCTTAATCTTCTGAAAAAGAGGTTTGACGAGGAGATTAAGGGCATACCGAACGAATATATGAAGAATATTATAAGTTGCAGGCTGATACATAATTGGTCGTGGAATAAGATTGCGACTATTATTTGCAATGGCAGTAAGGGCAATAGTGTGCGTATGAGCGTATCGAGATACATATGGTGAAGCGATTAGCTAATGCACTTCTCTAAGAAAATTAAAAGTTTTGGTCAAGCTTTTTCAAAAGCTTGCGGATTCCAAAGGCAGAGCCTTTGGTGGGTTTTAAGGGCAAAGCCCTTAACATCTCTTGCCCTCTCGGTAGCTCATTGGGAAAATCTTCGACCGCGGCAACATAAGGCAATTAAGAATGTCGAGCGAGGCTTGCCGCAGATAGTCATCTGACGCGATTACGCGTCTTGGGGGCGGCGGCTCGCCACTTTAAAAAGGCTTGAGCGAAACTTTTAATTGTCTTCTTAGAAGTATTACTAATGAACTTGTGCGTTTTGTGCGTTTTACCTATGCTAAACTATAAACTATGAAATAGGGAAGATGATGCGTTATATTCTGTAACTTATTATCTAATCTATAAAGAATAGAGGTGATGGTTTGCATTATGCACTGAAAGAATATCTCTCAAAGCTTGGCTATTCAAATATTTACTGCGATTTTATGCCAGATGTTTCTAAAGGAATTGAGGCTATAAACCTCTCTAAGTTTGAACATACTGTTGATGAAATCAATGACGGTTCTGGTGTGCAGTATATACAGATTCAAGTCAGGCGAAATACCGCCGAAGAGGCGTATAAGGTCTGTTCTAAGCTATTTAATCTTATCAATAGCGGAACAGAAGAAAAGGTTATTGATTTAACCGACGAAAAATTTTGTGTGGCTCGTCCACGCCGAGGACCAATTTTACTTGAGCGTGGAGAGGGATATACTACATACTATTGTGAAATTGCTCTATGGGGCGATAACTAAGAAAGGATTTTTATTATGAAAAAGTATCTTAAAGGCTTTGCAAATCTTGGTTTCTTTGGCATTACTACTAACACTTCCGCAGCTTATGTCTGCGAGGCTGAGCGTACTCCTCTTACTGGTGCAAGCTCTTGCGCTCCAACAGACAATAAGACCGATTTCTCTATTCCGGCAGATGACGCTGTCTGGGATAGTGGTTCAGATTGGACAGATACAACCCTTGTAATCACCGTTGTTGAGGCTGAACTCGCAAATCTTGCTCAGCTTATCGGTGCTGAATTTGATACGGAACTCAAGGAAAGCTCCTTCGATGAACCTAATGAAGTCGCTCTTACATTCTCAGCTCTCCGCAGAGATGGCGGTTACAGACTTTATCGTTACTTCTGCTGCAAGTGTACAGGCTACAAGGTTACACACAATACAAAGGGTACAAATAACGATGCTCAGACTTATGAGCTTACTTTCAAGTGTACTCCAAGAGAAATCGACCATCTTATCCGCTCTACAAAAGATGTTGATAAGGGTACAGCTCTTACATACATCACAAGTATGGAGGACGCATAATGCTTGGGCTTCGCAGCCACAAGGATAAAAGCGTAGCTATGAGTATACCGAAATCGTATACTCTATATGGCGTTACGATTACAAAGCTTCCTATCGCTAAGTATATCGCTGTACTGCGTGAGATTAACGAGCTTCCGGCACTTCTCCTTGATGAACTTCTCCCTGATGAAGGAGGAAATATGGTCGATTTGCTCGTTAAACTTCAAAGCTTTAACCGTGATACCATATTATCGCTTTGTGGCAGATTGCTGAAAGTCGTTCCTGAGGAATTTTGCAAGATTCTTTCGCAGCTGCTTAATATTCCAGAGGAGCGTCTGCTCGATGTAAATTGCAAAAATCCACTTTCACTTTCGGAACTCGCCGAGATTATAGAGGCATTCTGGAAGGTGAACGATATGTCGGATTTTTTGATGACCGTGCAGAGTATGAGCAAGAAAGCGACTCCGGCACGGTCGAAAGCGAATACTGGCTTCAGCGATGGCTCGCAATCGCCCAAAGTATCGGAATAAGCAAGACCGAAATGCTCGAAAACTATTATTACGATGAATTTATCGCTATGCTCGATGCCTATAACGATATGCATCGCATTGATTCCGACAATGAGAGCGGAAAAGAATATTATGCCGAAGAAATTTAGCGTAACTTAGTTAATGACAAAAGCATTTGTGCTGTTTTTCAGTGCAGATGCTTTTGTTTTTTATTTTTAAAAAGTTATGGATAATTATATAAAAGTTGAAAATACTCTTGAAAATTTTTGTAGTTTATGATAATATTTTAGTAAACTATTATAAAATTTTAGAGGGGTTGTTCAATGTGATAGTATGTCCAAAATGTAATAAGCCTAATGACGATAATACAAAGTGCATTTATTGTGGTGCTGATTTATCAGAAATAAACAATGAAACCAACAACGAAATAAATCAGGCTGCTAAAGATAATCCATCTTCTACTGCTGCGAAAACTCCAAATAGTTCAAGCAATTCAGAAAAAATTATGAATCTGGCTATCGGGGTAGGCTTTTTTGGTGCGTTGGCTTCGATAATTTTAGGTTTTGTATTCCCAAGTGTAACATCAAGCTCAGGGCATTATTCAAGCAGTTATAGTTATGATTTTAACTGGAGTATATGTCTTAGTTGTATAATTGCTTTGGTATTTTTTGTTATAATCTTAGTGGCAATGTCTTATATAGCTAAGGCTATTGAAGAAAAATAACCATTATTTTATATTTCTATATTTCCATAGACTAAAATTCCTTAGCCGAATGATTTGCCTATGTTAATATATGGGCGAGGTGAATGATATGAAAAAAGTTATTTCAGTAGTTATGTGCGTTGTTATGTTGCTGTGCTGTGTTTGCTTTGCGGGGTGTCAGCAAAAGAAGTTAAACCCTACTCCTAATGATTTAATTAACGCACTAAAAGCTGGTGGTTATGAAGACTCTTATTATATTTCAGATGATATGGCAAATGCAATGTCTGATATTGATAGAAGCGGATCAATAGAAGTAGTTGGTACAAAAGGGAATATCTATATTGAAACAATGACAGGCATTGACAAGCAAATTGCACGAGGAGGAATGATAATTGAAAATTATTCCGGAAGTGAAAATAAAGAAGATGCAATAAAAATCTTAAATATAATTATGCCGTTATTCGATGATGATTTTAATAATTCCGGACAAGAAAAAACGGTGCATACCCTGTCTAAATAATTTTTCAATAAAGACACCGCACGGCTGCTTGCAGCCAGTGCGGTGTCTTTATTAGAAAAACAAAACCACATGAGCAAGTAGGGCGATAGCCCGGATTGCGAATGTGGTTTTGCAGTTTCGGGAGTGCGAAGCACGGAGAAACTGTTATTTAGACAAAGAACCAGCGAAGCAAGTAGGGCGATAGCCCGATATGCGAATGAGTTATTTACATATTGACAAACCACCTCTTCACCTACTAAAATAACAAGTGTTATAGAAGGACACATTGTTTGCTGTAAATACAGCGGAATGAGAGGGATTATGGCTCGTAAAGAGATGATCACGATTGACAGGATCCTGGATACGGCATTCGCCATGACCAGAGAGGAAGGCTTTGCCAATGTGACTGCGAGAAAAGTTGCGGCGAAGGCAGGATGTTCCACGCAGCCTATTTTCAGAGTATATAAGAATATGGAAGAACTGTGGGATGCGGTCTATGAGAGAGCAACGGCGTATTTTCTGGATTATTACAGCCTGTATCCCCGTACCGGGAAGACACCTTTTTCCAACTTAGGAATGGCATACATAGCTTTTGCACGGGAAGAAAGACACCTGTTTGAACTTCTGTTTGTATCCGGTGACCAGGGCAGTAAGCATAAGACGAAAAGCATGTATGAGATCTTGAACGGTGATGCCGGAAATGTAGTCTATGAGATCAATCTGGCGAGAGTGGCCGGATGCCCGGACCCCGGAGATCTGTTTATGAAAATGTGGATTTTTATTCATGGAGCCGCCTGCATGTCTCTGACCGGAGATTATGATCTGACAGATCAGCAGACGATGCAGCTTTTGGAACATTCCTATTATGCTTTTTACAATGAGACAATGCGAGGTTAAGAACAGTGGCAGAATATGATGTTTTTACCCGGATAAATGAACACTATGCGAAGATGAGCAAGGGGCATAAAGCCATTGCGGACTATATATCGGAACATTTTGACCAGGCGGTATTCATGACGGCAGCTAAATTAGGAGAAACACTGGGAATCAGTGAATCTACCGTGGTTCGTTTTGCCGCAGGGATCGGTTATGATGGGTACCCGAAATTTCAGAAGGCATTGGAAAGCTGTGTACAGGGTAAACTAAATGGTATCCAGAAAATGGATGCAAAATATGGAAGAAGTTCCCAGTCGGAGATCCTGACCTCTGTTCTCACGGCAGATATCGAGAAGATTCAGGATACTATAGATAATCTGGATCCGGCGGCGTTTGAATCGGCAGTAGCTACGATCTTAGAAGCGGAGACCATCTATATCATGGGACTCCGCAGCAATGAGCCATTGGCGGCGTTTTTGCATTTTTACCTGAACATGATCCGCGGAAAGGTATTTTTGCTGAACACTACCAGTGTCAGCGAGACCTTTGAACAGATGATCCATATAGGACCGAAGGATTGCTTTATCGGCATCAGTTTTCCGAGATATTCTATGCGGACGTTAAAGGCAATGGAGTTCGCCAATGACCGGAATGCCAAAGTGATCGCCATTACCGACAGCATCCATTCCCCCATGAATCTGTATTCTTCCTGCAATCTGCTGGCGAGAAGTGACATGGTGTCGGTTGTGGATTCTCTGGTGGCACCTCTTAGTGTGATCAATGCCCTGGTGGTAGCGCTTTGCCTGAAGTGCCCGGAGCAGGTTCGTAAGAATCTGGAGACACTGGAAGAGACCTGGAACAATTATCAGGTGTATCTGAATGACGAGATTGATTTTATAGATGATGAACCGATGTTGGATTATTCTCTGCGACGCAAGGAGCAGTGACGTTGATATGTCGGCAGAAAAGGATGAGAATGAGCAATGTGATAGTGGTCGGCGGCGGGGCTGCCGGCATGATGGCTGCCATAGCGGCAGCAAAATGCGGACATAACGTAACCCTTTTGGAAAAAAATGAAAAGCTTGGGAAAAAGCTGTTTATTACGGGAAAAGGCCGTTGTAATGTGACCAATGGAGCGGATATGGATGTGCTGTTCCAAAATGTCTGCACCAATGAAAAATTCCTGTACAGTGCTTTTTACAGCTTTGACAATACGCAGGTGTGTGATCTGATCGAACAGGCGGGATGCCCCCTGAAAACAGAGCGGGGCGACAGGGTATTTCCGGTATCCGATCATTCTTCGGATGTGATCGCCGCCCTGCAGAGAGAATTGCATAAATATCATGTGGATATTCATCTGCACACAGAAGTGAAAAAGATCCTGACGAAGGAAAGTGACGACAATATTTGCTTTTACGGAGTGGAATGTACGGATCATAAGAAGTTGACCGCCGATGCCTGCATTATCTGTACAGGTGGCTGCTCCTATGCCGCTACCGGATCCACCGGAGACGGTTACCGGTTCGCAGAAGAGACGGGGCATAAAGTAACGGAGCGAAGGCCCGCATTGGTACCGTTAGAGATCCGCGAGAGCTGGTGCAAAGCGCTGATGGGATTATCTCTTAAAAATGTGGAGATCCGGATGCAATGTGGGAAGAAGACCTGGTACGAAGGCTTCGGAGAGATGCTGTTTACCCATTTTGGCGTCAGCGGGCCGTTGATTTTGTCCGCCAGCAGCTTTTATTCCAAAAATATTTCCAGACAAAAAGGTGACGATGAAGTAAAGCTTTTCCTGGATCTGAAACCCGCACTGACACAGGAACAGTTAGATAAACGTCTGCTTCGGGATTTTGAGGAAGCGAAGAATAAACAGTTTAAAAATGCACTGGATCATCTGTTCCCTGCGAAACTGATCCCTGTTATGATAGAGCTGTCAGGAATCTCTCCGGAGAAGAAGGTCAACGAGATCAGCAGGGAAGAGAGAAAAGCTTTCGGCATGCTGATCAAGGCACTGCCCATGACGGTAACGGGGACGAGATCTTTTGCGGAAGCAATCATTACCCAGGGCGGAATCTCTGTAAAAGACATCAATCCTTCCACCATGGAATCCAGGCTGGTAAAGCATCTGTATTTTGCGGGGGAAGTACTGGATCTGGATGCCATGACCGGAGGCTTTAACTTACAGATCGCCTGGTCTACGGGACATTTGGCGGGAGAAAGCATACAATAAATTTTTTGAAAAATAGAATCATAAAGAAAATACGAAGAAAAGAGGATATGAATATGAGCTTTAATGTAGCTATTGACGGACCGGCAGGTGCCGGTAAAAGCACGATTGCCAGAGCAGTGGCAAAAAAGAAGGGCTTTATCTATGTGGATACCGGAGCAATGTACCGCGCCATGGCACTGTTCATGTTAAGAGAGGGTGTGGATCCTACGGATGCGGCAGCGATCGCCGATAAATGTAAGGAGGCAGATATCACCATTCAATATGTGGACGGAGAACAGGTCGTATTATTAAACGGTGAAAACGTCAATGCTTATCTGCGTACCGAGGAGGTTGGCAACATGGCTTCCACCACCAGTGCACAGCCGGCGGTACGTACCAAACTGGTAGAACTCCAGCAGGCACTGGCAGCGAAAAGCGATGTGATCATGGACGGCCGTGATATCGGTACCGTAGTATTACCCCATGCACAGGTCAAGATCTATCTGACCGCCAGCAGTATGGTGAGAGCAAAAAGAAGATATGACGAGCTGATTGCCAAGGGTGAGTCCTGCGACTTAGAAAAGATCCGTCAGGATATCGAGGACAGAGATTACAGAGATATGCACAGAGAGACTTCTCCGTTAAAGCAGGCGGAGGATGCGGTACTTGTGGATACCTCCGATATGACCATTGAACAGGTCATTGACCGGATCGTGGCACTGATTGGCTAAATGGGAGACGATATATGGAAGTAAGACTGGCAGACTGTGCAGGCTTTTGCTTTGGTGTAAAGCGTGCCGTGGATACCGTGTATGAACAATTAAAAAACGGGAAGACTATATATACCTATGGTCCCATTGTACTCAACTTGAGCAACAGTCTTATTATATTTTCCAGCCAATGCAGTCAGCACTTCATTCCTGAAAAAGTCATGTTGCCCCTCGGCAAAAGGTGACCACGCTTCTATCTTGATCCCTGTCCGGTCTGCATAATCTTTCATAGCTTTCTGCTGATGGAATAAATGCGTTTCCACCTGATTAATGACCGGAACGATTTCATGATGGACGATCAAGTCTGCCAAATGGGGAATATGAAAGTTACAAACTCCAATAGCACGTATGCGCCCCTCATGATACAATTCCTCCATCGCCTTCCATGCACCAAAGACATCACCAAAAGGCATGTGAATAAGATAAATATCCAGATAGTCCATATTCAGGCGAGCCAAAGAACGCTCAAAAGCCGACTTAGTCTGTTCGTAGCCCATATCTTTAATCCAGACTTTTGTAGTAATGAAGAAGTCTTTGCGGGGGACTCCACTCTTTTTTACAGCTCTCCCCACCGCTTCTTCATTAAGATAAACAGCTGCCGTATCAATCAAACGATAGCCAGTAGCTATCGCTTCCGATACACACTGTTCACATTCAGCAGGGTTTTCTACCTGAAAAACACCAAATCCCAGAAAAGGTATTCTTACTCCATTGTTTAACGTTGCATATTCCATAAAATAATTCATTTATTTATATACTGCAAAGTTCTGGAAAAAGGAGAAGAATCCCTGTAGACAAATTACGGGTATGACACCCCCAATTACTGATTATTTTATTGCAGACTATTCAAAAAGCGTGCCGGTGTTGCACGCCCAATGAATACAGAAGTCAGGCTTTAGCTTAAAGATTAGTCCCCTTATTGAAGGGGAACTGTAATATGGGTAAATTAATCCGTAATTCATATACAAACAGATTTCAA
>ENA-ORCP01001515-ORCP01001515.1-human-gut-metagenome-genome-assembly--contig:-NODE-1515-length-19875-cov-14.061824_pt1 | contig 19875 bp, 15 predicted proteins | sample MGYA00242990_ERZ507991 | MGnify/ENA primary metagenome ERZ507991 (study PRJEB26167, sample SAMN06115496) | human gut metagenome | host: Homo sapiens | place: China:Henan | collected 2015-05-07... | reverse complement strand
ACCAGGATTCCCTACCCATCAAGATGGGCAATGGAAGTATTTGACTTCATGCCCTACACATACTATACGAGAATGACGAGTTGGAGGCGGGAAGGCAATCCCGTAACGCTGACTTTATAAGCATTGCCCGCAGGGCAATCCACCACCCTCTGAACCTTCTGAACCCTTTGAACCTTTTGAACCCTATTCCCGCCCCTTTCTACACAACCTGCCGCCGAAGGCGGCCATAACCTCCAGCCCAGCAGGGGCGGCCCCCCTTCTCCTCTGAACCCGAGCCGCGAAGCGGCTCCATTACCCCGTCAATCTTTAGAATCCCCGGCGCCAAGGGCGCTGTTAACGAAAGGAGGCCAATATGGCAGAAAAAGTGGCTGTCATTTATTATTCCGCTACAGGAAATACGGAAGCCATGGCGGAGGCCGTGGCGGTTGGTGCGAAGAGCACTGGCGCCGAGGTGCTTCTGGCACCGGTTTCTGATGTGGATCCTGTGGAAATCGGAAATACATACCATCATATCATCTTGGGCTGCAGTGCCTGGGGAGTGGAAGTGATTGAGGAGGCCCAGATGAAGCCTTTCTGCAATAAGCTGAAGCCCTACCTCAAAGGAAAAATTATGGGCATTTTCGGCTCCTGCGGATGGAGCCGGGGGGCCTGGCTGAATTCCTGGTACAATGAGCTTCATTTTGCCGGTGCTTCATTCCCGGTCCAGCCTCTTCTGGCCTACGGGTATCCCGATGAACCATCGCTGAAAAAATGCGAGGAACTGGGAAAGAAAGTGGCGGAGACCAAGTAAACCTTATTTCTCTGCTTACATATTTCATTATGAAGGAGATTATCTATGATCAATTGGGATGAAAAAGTGGCATCCAATATTAAAGCGGTACCTTTTTCGGGTATCCGCAAATTCTTCGATCTGGCCAGCACCATGAAGGACGTGATTTCCCTGGGCGTAGGGGAACCGGACTATTCGGCGCCGGACAAGGTCATTGACGCCTGCATTGAAAGTCTGAAACGGAAGGAAACTTCCTATACCTCCAACTGGGGTCTTCCGGAACTCCGCAAGGAAATCGGAAAACTCTTCCATAACCGCTACCATGTGGACTATGATCCGGTGGATGAAATCATGGTCACCGTAGGCGTTTCCGAAGCCATCGGTCTCGTCATGACAACTCTCCTGAATCCGGGAGATGAAGTGCTTATCCCGGACCCTGCTTACCTGGCTTATCCTGCCTGTGTATCCATTGCCCGGGGCAATCCGGTTCTGGTTCCAACCTACGGAAAAGATGAATTCAAGCTTACTGTGGAGGAACTGGAAAAGAAAGTCACCCCAAAGACCAAGGCCATCCTCATCGGCTATCCGAATAACCCTACCGGCACCGTTATGGACAGGGAATCTCTGGAAAAGATTGCTGCCTTTGCAGAAAAGCATGACCTGGTGGTGATTTCCGATGAAATCTACTGCGATCTCACCTACGAAGGCACCCACACCTGCTTTGCATCCCTCCCCGGCATGAAGGAAAGAACCCTCACCATGAACGGTTTCTCTAAATCCTATGCCATGACGGGCCTTCGAATCGGCTATATCTGCGGACCCCGTGAAATCATGGAACAGATTTACAAGGTCCACCAGTATGAAATCCTCTGCGCCAGCGTCACCAGCCAGTATGGCGCCATTGCTGCCCTTAGGTACTGCGACGAAGACGTGAAGGCCATGTACAATGAATACGCCGCCCGCAGGGAAATGGTGTATGATGGATTGAAGAAAATCGGACTTTCCGTATTCAAGCCCAAAGGCGCCTTCTACATCTTCCCGGACATCAGCATCACCGGCATGGACGATGAAGAATTCGCCGACCGTCTGCTGAAGGAAGAAAAAGTAGGCGTAGTTCCGGGTACCTGCTTCGGTCCCCAGGGAAAGAACCATATCCGCATCTCCTATGCCGCCAGCCGCGAAAACCTGGCGGAAGCGCTGAAACGGATCGGCCATTTCGTGGATAAATATAGAAAAGACTAAGTAAGTAAGAGCCCCGCTTCATGGCGGGGCTTTTTTATGTAGACAGGGGCTGCTTCGCAGCCCGGGTTCAGAAGGTTCAAAGGGTGGCGGTGGCGCCTTTTAAATAATTGAAGGCGCCAGTATAGATAAAACCTTTACAACCGCCCTTGCGGGCGGGGGAAAAGAGGCACCAAAAGGGGAAAAAAGACACCAGGGAAGCGCTGATTAAATCGTTATCGGATTTCATTCTTGTATTTTTATTCAATGCGAGGAATAAGTCGACGCGAATAGCAAGCTATTTAAGGAGACTTATGACAAAGCATTGGATAAAAATACTTATGAAATTCGATTCTGCGAATTAATCAGTGCTTCCCTAAAGGTGGCTAACTCGCCGTCATGTTTAGAATGACGATGAGGGCGGGAAGGGAAGCACGTAACGCAGGCTCCTTTCTCAGAAAGGCGCTGGGCGAAGCCCTGAGGAACACCGAAAGATTCTGGGGTGACTGCCAATCGGCGGCCTTCCCGCCGACTGGTATTTAGCAATAGCTGCGACACTAACGGCTTTTACCGAGATCCTTTGCTGTCGCTCAGGATGACGGTGGGAGGCGGGAAGGGAAGCACGTAACGCAGTCTGACGTCTGATTTCTGACTTCTATCGTCTAATCCACGCCCCTATCCTCCATCGCCTACGGCGTGCACAGCGAACATGATTTGAAGGAGCGATAGCGAAGCGCAAATCATAGTGAGTCGTTTCCCCTTTAGGGGCCACCCCCTTCCTAAGGAAGGGGGCTCCGGCTCTTCGTCATGCAGCACTGGTAACACAAGCGTAAATCCCGTAATGCACTTGCCTCCCCCATCTATGGGGGAGGGGGACCGCGATAGCGGTGGAAGGGGGCCGCGTCAGCGGCATATAAAACTCATCGCCGAAGGCGATACCTTCCCCTCTGAACCTTCTGAACCTTCTGAACCTTTTGAACCTTCTGAACCCGGGCCGCTTCGCGGCCCCTGGACGATACCACAACCCTCGGCGGCGAAGCCGCCGTCAAACCTAAGAACCCTCCGGCCTGAAAGGCCGGTCAATCTTAAGAACCTTTTCCCGAACCTTCTGAACCCTCAAACTTTTCCCGCCAGCCGGTCCCGGAACTGGCGGCCCTTGGCGTCTTTTGGCTCCAGGGTCACGAAGCGGTCCATATCTGCAAGGGCCTTATGGTATTCTCCCATGGACTCGTAGACTTCGGCCCGGGAGCGGTAGGATTCGGCGTAATCCGGATCCACTTCGATGGCCTTGTTCAGGTATTCCAGGGCTTTATTCGTATTTCCCTTCTGGAACCAGGTATAGCCCAGGTTGTTATAGGCTTCCCCTTTCTTCGGATGCAGGGCAATAGCCTTTTCATAGTAGGGGATGGCCTTGTCGTGTTCGCCCTTCAGAGAGTAGATATATCCCATGGATTCGAAGGCGTCTGCGTTTTTCGGGTCCAGTTCCACCGCTTTTGTGTAGTCCTCTACTGCCTTATCGTTAAGGCTCAGCTTGTTATAGCAGTCACCACGCAGGGTCAGGAGAAGGGGGTCGGGCTCCTTTTTCAGCTCCATGGCTTTTGTGAAATCCGCCGCTGCCGGTTCGTATTCTTCCATTAAGGCATAGGTGCTGCCCCGGAGGGAATAACCCTGCCAGTAGGAAGGGGAGGCGGCTATGGATTTTGTGAAATAATCCAGGGCCTTCTCATTCCTTTTCATTTTGAGGGCGTTGAGACCGGCACTGCGAAGGAAAAAGGCAGACCTGGGATAGAGGGCAATGGCCTTGTCATAGCAGCTTTCCGCCTTGTCGTACTTTTTCAGCTTTTCCGAATAAAAGTCTCCCAGGGCCAGCCAGCATACAGGGTGATCCGGCCTTTCCTTCACCGCTTCCCTATAGGATTTCTCCGCTTCCTCCTTATTTCCGAGCCTGCTGTAGCAGTCTCCCATGGAAATATGCACCGCAAAACGGAGCTGTGGAGTCATATATTTCAGGTCCTCTTTGAAATCGGCAATGGCTGCCTCATTCTGCTTTCTCGACATATGGAAAAGGCCGCGCTGGAAATAGATGTTATCCTTTATCTTATCACCGGGATGCAAAGACAGGGCCTTGTCCCAGTCCTGGAGGGCTTCTTTATCCCTTCCGTCCCGGGCGTAAAACTCCGCCCTGGACCCGTAGGAAAGGGGATTGTCCGGCGCCAGGGACACTGCATGGTCCAGATCTGCAAAGCACTTTTCCTTTTCCCCCTTCATGTAATACATGCTGCCCCGGAATACATAGGACTCAAACCGGTCCGGATGCTCCTTCACCGCCTTCTCCGCCATGGCGGAAAGCAGCTCCTTTCCCTGCTGCGGTGTTAGCTGCACAGGCCTGGCCTGCAGCGACGGCGCTTCGGCCTTCACATTCTCTGAAATATGGGTATAGAGGCTCCCCAGCACATCTCCTGCGCCGGCAGCCTTCGGCGATGCGGCGGTGCCGCTTTCCGCAAATGATGGTGCCACAGCCGCCATCGACAGTAAGCAGCCCGCCAGCAGCACAGCGATTTTTCTCTTCATCATGCCCCTCCTCCTTTTTGTAGAACAGGATTAATTTTATATAGTATATCACGGAGAGGCGGGGGAGAGGGGGAAAATCGGATGTGCATGGTAGATATGGAGAGCACCCCAAAAAAGGAGACTATATCTACTGAGTTATATTGCATTATATTGCATTATTATGTTATTGGGTGTATTCTTATTATAAATTCAAAAAAGTGAAAAGAAGACCGCTGAGGGTTAATTTCTCGGCAGTCTTCTTTTCTTTTAGGATCATAGAAATTTATCAAGCCTGATATCATTTATATTCTTAAAGTTGGAGAAGTGCGGGAGGGGTCTATTATGAGATTAGGTATAGTAATTCCCAATGATTCAAATTTTGATATCGTCAAGTCTATTATAGATAATGAATATAGAGATATTATAGCCACTTTCTTTTACTATGATAATTACAAGGATATGATTAATTTACTGAGCAATAAACAAAAAGGACTGGATGCTCTTTTATTTTCCGGGTCAGCTCCATATGATTATGCGCTTCATTATCTCAAACCCGAAATAACATGGCATTATCTAAACAGATATTCTGGTTCATTACTTAAAGCGGTCTTGCAAGCGTCTTTGCAGGGATATGATATTAATAAAATTAGTTATGATTATTATGATGAATTCTCTTTAGCAGAGGTATGCAAGAATTTAAATTTAAAGCTGGAATATAAGTATATTTTAAGTTATGATAGCATTAAGGAAAGAGGATTAAACTTAGATTATTATAATGAAACTGTATTTAACTTTCACTATAATAACTGGAAAAAAGGATGTATTTCATGTGTTGTAACTCCTTGCTTTGGCGCTTTAAAAAAATTGAAAGAAATGAATATTCCTGTATTTTTTGCCTATCCAACGGCGTATGTCTGTAGAGAAACGATTAACCAAATACAGGCAGAATATATAGCGAAGAAAAATCAAAAGAGCCAGATAGTTATACTTTCTATAGAGATTAATTTGCCAAATGAATATTCTATGTTTGCAAAAAATGAACAGTTATTTATGCAGGATAGAAATGGGATATCTTCGTATATCTATGCACTAGCTGAAAAATTAGAAGCAACTGTTGTTGAACCGACTTATCGTAATTTTTTAATTTTTACTACTCGGGAAATTTTGGAAACAATGACTAACCATTTGCAGTCGTTAGACATACTACACCAAGTGCAGAATCATTTCCTTATTTCATTATGTATGGGTATTGGATATGGAAACACAGTCAGGGAAGCAAAGGAAAATGCTAATTTAGGCCTGATTCGTGCTAAAAATTATGGGAGTAATATCGCATATGTTGTCTATGATTCCAATAATACAATAGGTCCTATAGGTGCTAATGAGCGTAATGCTAATTTGGATGATATGGATAATTTGGATAAGACGATTCAAATGATTGCAGAAAAATCAGAAGTAAGTATGCAAAATATTTTTAAGATTTATTCGATTATGAGCGAAGAAGGTAAAGATACATTTACAACAAAAGATTTGGCGATTTCTATGAATATTTCCAGAAGAAGTGTGGATAGAGTTGTTAATAAATTGGAAATTGCAGGATATTTGCATATTATTGGAAAACAGGCAGCATATGATATTGGTAGACCGAGCAGAATTATAAAGATTAATTTCAATCTGTAGTGTACTTTTAAAGACAAAATAAAGACCATTTACAGTCTGAAGGTAGAGAATTAGACTATCTTACATAGAAAGGCTTTTATTAAAGTTCATATTACTGCAATGAAGTGAGGCTAAGAAGGGCCTCGCTTTTGTGTATCTATGGAGGTAGTTTATCATGGAAATGTATGATCTGATTATCAAAGATACAACTATTATTGATGGTTCAGGAGATCCTGGCTTTAAAGGCAGTGTTGGTATAAAAGATGGGAAAATTACGCTTTTGCCAGTTGGTACAGAGGACAGGGCAGAGAAGATTATAGATGCCAAGGGTTTCATTACATGTCCTGGTTTTATTGATTCGCATTCACATGGTGATATGATTTTAGGAACCCATTTTGGCTCTTTAGCAAAAATTAATCAGGGAATCACAACGCAGGTTACAGGAATGTGCAGCTATTCCTTATTTCCTGTAAGTGAAAGATATTGCCAGACATGGGTTGATAATTGCTATCTTACGCTTCCAGAAACAGGAGCACCAAAGGAAATGGGGACATTTACTTCAGCTTATAATTACTTTAATTATGCACAGAAATTAGCTATTCCTGAGAATGTTCGCCCTCTCGTTGGCAGCGGAGCACTTAGGTGTGCAGTTATGGGAGATGAAAGCAGAGAACCTACAAATGCTGAATTAACGGAAATGAAAGCTCTTTTGAAGGAGGCTATGGAGGCAGGAGCTGCAGGCATGTCAACAGGTTTGATTTATTTGCCAAGTACTTATGAACTTTCTCCGGAAATTACGGAACTTGCTAAGATAGTTGCATCATATGGAGGTGTTTATACTACTCATATCAGAAATGAATCTACCAAATCTATTGAGGCGATAAAAGAAGCAATTGATGTGGCACGTGAAACAGGAGTCAGATTGATTATTTCTCACCATAAACTTCAGGGGAAAGCTTGCTGGGGAATGTCCAAAGAAACCATTGAATTAATGGAAGCTGCCAATGAGGAGGGACTGGATGTAAGTTGTGATCAGTACCCATATACAGCGTGCATGTCCCTTTTAGCTGACTGCTGTCCTTCTAAATACTATTCTGAGGGCTTATCAGGAATTGTTAATTATCTGGAGAACCCAATCACACGTGAAAAAATTCATCAGGAAATGATGGATGAGAATGCTGATTATGAAAATTATTACATTAACTCGGGTGGATGGTCCGGTATTTATATTGTTTCTTCGTACAAGCTCCCAGAAGCTGCAAACAAGACGATTCAGGAATATGCTGATGAAACTGGAATGGATCCCTTCGACGCTTATTGCAAAATTATGATTGCAAACGATGGGGCCGTTGGCGCAATCTACTATACGATGTGTGACGAGGACCTTACAAGAATTATTAAATATAAAAATACTGCAGTATGTACAGATGGATTATTAAAGTCAGAACATGACATGACGCACCCCAGAGCATATGCATCATTTCCACATGCGATAAGAGTGTTTGTAAAAGAAAAGCATCTGTTTTCATTGGAGGAAATGATTAGAAAAATGACTTCTTTTACTGCCGATCGTTATTATATGAAAACAAAAGGGGTGATAAAGAATGGCTATGACGCGGATATTCTTATTTTTGATTATGACAAACTGACAGATAAAGCTAGTTATAGCAAACCCACCTTATTATGTGAGGGCTTTAAAGACATTATTGTAGGAGGGAAAATCGTTTACGAAAATCAGCACCTTACTGGTGAGAATCCAGGCAAAATCCTTTTGATGAGATAAAAAGACATTATTAAGACAATTTACAGTCTGGTTTGCTGTGGTACAATGAATTCATCCAAGTTATTTACAATATTCTAACAAAATATAATTGCGGAGTAGCATATATGGCTGCTCCGCTTTTGTGTTTTCTTGTTTATCCCTTTCAAACTCAGATTTTGAGTTCTGTCGTATCTAAGGAGATGTGATTATTATGACAAGAAATTTTTTGAGAAAAATGGCTTTATGTGGAATTGCATCCGTTGTAACTACAGTATTGATTGCAGGTTGCGGAGGAGCTGATAAATCTGGTTCAGATGGGGCTTCTAATATTAAAGATACAGTGAAAGTTGCGGTCAATGCACAGCCAGACTCCTATGATATTAGCAAAACCACATCTACTTTGGCTAGACAGATGATGCTTGGAAATGTTTATGAAATGTTGGTAACCTTTGATGAAAATTATAGGGTAGTTCCTGAATTAGCAGAAAAAATAGATGTGAGTGAAGATGCTACACAGTACACGTATCATTTGCGCAAAGGGGTCAAATTCCATAATGGAACTGAAATGAAAGCGGATGATGTAGTGGCATCTATGAATCGGTGGATTGATGGAAACAGCCAGGCTAAAAAAGCTACGGGTGGGGCATATTTTGAAAAGGTAGATGACTATACGGTTAAAGTGCAGATGAGTAAACCATCCCTAATGCTCAATGATTTAATTGCAGGCATTAATCCTGCACCTATCATTGTGCCAAAATCAACAATTGATAAAGCTGATCCCAAGACACACATGATTACAGACTATATCGGGACAGGTCCTTACAAAGTTGCAGAAATCAAACCGGATAACTATGTACGTTTGGAAAAATTTGATAATTATCAGCCCTATGGCGATAAAGGAAAAGTAAGTGGTTGGAGCGGATATAAAGAAGCTAAGACCAAAGACGTAGAATTCGATTTTGTGCTGGATCCGTCAACTCGCGTTTCCGGAATTCAGTCCGGGGAATATGATATGGCTATCAGGCTTCCTGTCGATCAGTACAGTATCTTCAAGAATAACAACGATTATAAAGTTTTTAGAGAAGATTGTGGAGATATGTTCCTTTGCTATAACAAAAAGCAGGGGCTGGCGGCGAATCCGAAAATTCGTCAGGCTGTCAATGCAGTACTGAATGATGATGATATCCTGACAGCTGCTGTCGCAGATAAAGATTTCTATGAACTTAAATCCAGTTATGTTCAGGATAAAAACAACAAATGGTATGCAGATACAGGAAATAGCTGGTATAACACACATAATCCGGAAAAGGCTAAAACAATGTTAGCTGAAGCTGGTTACAATGGAGAGACTTTCAATATCCTTGTATCATCTTCTTACCAGGAGTTTTATAACGCAGCGGTTGTTATTAAGAGTGAACTGGAAACTATTGGTGTTAAAACTAATTTGCAGGTTGTTGATTGGGCTACATTCCTGGGAACACGCAAAGATCCGAGTCAGTATGATGCTTTTATTACCGGGTCTCCTATTGTAACGGTTCCTAACCAGATTTTGTATATTTCTTCTACCTGGGACGGCTGGAGCGCAGATGATCATCTCCAGAGCACATTGCAGAGTATCGCAGAGTCCAATAATTTGGACGAAGCAATCAGCAGATGGAAAGATTTGCAGAAGTACTGCTGGGAAGAATATGTGCCGGCAAGTAAATTTGGTGATTATTTCGCACTTGATGTGGCATCTGGTAAAGTCAAAGATACTGTATTCTTCGAAGGTCCACATATGTGGAACCTTACGGTAGAAAAATAATATATAAAAGAAATGGGGGAAGTGGGATTGCAGTTAATATTTATTGCAATCTCCGCTACCTATTCTTAAACTTTTTGTGAAATCAGGAGGTGAGCAGAATGGGAAAATATATTCTCAAAAGAGTGATTTCTATCATCCCGGTTCTTCTCATAATGTCGTTTATTGTATTTTTCTTGATTCACCTGATTCCTGGAGATCCGGCTAAGGTTATTTTAGGGGATCAGGCAACACCTGAAGCGGTAGAACGGCTGAGAGAACAGATGGGACTGAATGAGCCATTGATTCTTCAGTACTTGAGATGGATGGGGAATATTCTTACAGGAAATCTGGGGCACTCTGTATTCATGAAAGGATCTATGACAAGTATTATTTTATCGCATCTGATTCCTACACTTGAATTAACACTATATTCAATGCTTATTGCTTTTGCCGTATCTCTTCCGCTAGGAATTATAGCGGCAAAAGAAAGATATAAAATTACGGATCAGTTTATTTCAGGAATGGCTATGATTGGTATTTCTATTCCCAGCTTTTTACTGGCTCTGCTTTTAATTTTACTTGTCTCTGTAAAATTAGGCGCCCTTCCACCAGCAGGATATAAAGCAATTGGAAATAGTGGCTTCCTGATAAATATCCAGTATATGATTCTGCCTTCATTTGCACTTGGCCTAGTAGAAGCTGGTTTGCTGATACGCATGACAAGATCTTCTCTTATGGATGTTTTGGATTCAGATTTTATCAGAATGGCTCGTGCAAAAGGCGTTAGTGATAAATGCATTATGCTTAAACATGCTTTGAAGAATGCTTCCCTCCCAATTTTAACGGCGATGGGGCAGACTTTTATCAGTGTAATCTCGGCGGCTGCTGTTGCGGAAACTATTTTCAATATCCCAGGTATTGGCCAATTGATTGTTAATTCTGTGAGTCGAAGAGATTATGAGGTCATTCAGGCAGTCATATTGGTTGTAGCCGTAATTAATGTATTGACTTACTTGGTTATAGACATCTTGTATAGAATCATTGATCCACGTATTAGCTTAGAAAAATGAAAAGAAGGGAAGTGGGTGAAATGGTGAAGGCAGAGTATGATGAAAGAATGCGGATGGCAGTAAGTAATGAATCAAACATTAATCCGGATGATCTTGTTATAGTGAGTTTAGATGATTTAGGGAAAATACGCGAAGAATTAATTAAAAATGAACGGACAAAATTCAAACGTAAATTTCTCAGCAATCGTAATGCAGTCATAGGATTAGTACTAGTATTACTTGCCCTTATTCTAGCTGTTTTTGCTCCACTGATCGCCCCTGAAGGTCCATATGTCATGGATGTATCAAACCGTTTAGCGCATCCATCCATGGCTCATATTTTGGGAACTGATACATTTGGACGCGACCTCTTGGCAAGGATTATTTATGGAGCGCAGATGTCTATGATTATCGGTGCCAGCGTTGCGTTCTTCTCCTGTGTCTTAGGAATGGCAATAGGTTTATATGCAAGCTATTATCCAAAACTTGATGCAGTTTTAATGAGAATCTGCGATGGTATTAGCTCAGTTCCTGCCATCCTTTTGGCAATAGCTTTTATGGCTGTGCTTGGCCCTAGTCCTCAGAACGTAATATTAAGCTTAACCTTAGTTTACATACCTACCATTGCAAGAATTGTTAGATCTCGGGCTTTAGCTGTAAAAGAAATGACGTATATTGAAGCTATGCGTTGTATTGGAGCCACATCTAACAGGATTATTTGGCATCATATTGCTCCTAATATTCTTTCACCAGTTATCGTTCAGACGTCCTTTATTTTTGCTAAGGCAATTATAGTGGAAGCTGCTTTGAGCTTTTTAGGAGTGGGAGTTCCAGTTCCTACTCCTAGCTGGGGCAATATATTAATGGAAGGCAAAACTGTTATTTATAAAGCATGGTGGATGATAGTATTTCCGGGAATTATTACGGCTGTATCCGTATTAGGATTAAATATGTTGGGTGATGGATTGCGTGATGTTATTGATCCGCATACTAAGTAGGTGATTAATTATGAATGAACCTCTGCTCAAAATTGAAAATCTATCGACATCTTTCAAATCAGATCATGGGTATTTAAAAGCTATTGATGGAGTATCATTTACTATTCAGCCTGGAGAAATCACAGGAATAGTAGGTGAATCCGGATGCGGCAAAAGTGTAACAATGCAGTCTATTATGCAGTTATATGAAGGCAAAGGAAAGCAGGTAGTTTATAACGGGAAAATCTATTTTTCTGGCAGAGATTTGATAACTATGCCGGAAAAAGATATGAAAAAAATTCGTGGCAAGGATATTTCCATGATTTTCCAGGACGCCTTGAGTGCTTTGGATCCTGTATATACTATTGGCGAGCAGATTGATGAAGCACTTCGGATTCACACGAATTACTCAAAAACAGAGAGGGCAGCAAAAGAAATAGAACTGCTTGAATTAGTTGGTATTAATGAACCAGACAAACGATTAAAGCAGTATCCTCATGAAATTTCAGGTGGGATGAGGCAACGGGTTATGATAGCAATTGCTCTTGCATGCTATCCTAAGCTGCTATTGGCTGATGAGCCTACTACGGCTTTGGATGTTACAATTCAGGCTCAGGTTTTAGATTTATTAAAAGAGTTGAATAAAAAGTTAGGAATGAGTATTATCCTCATCACTCATGATATGTCGGTAGTTGCACAAAGCTGTCAGGAAGTTATTGTCATGTATTTAGGACAGGTTGTGGAAAAGGGAGATGTCTACCGTTTGTTTGATTCGCCTGCCCATCCATATACACGTGGGCTTATTAAATCTATTCCTAAAATTGATGCAGTCCGACCGAAGCGCTTGTTCATGATAAAAGGTAATGTGCCATTACTTTATCAGGTTCCACATGGATGTAGGTTTGCGCCTAGATGCCCCTATGCTTCAGCCAAATGCAAAGCGGAAATGCCGGAACTAAGAGAAATGGGGCATGGTCACTATGTTCGTTGTTGGTATTCTGTTATGGGGGGAAAATCATCATGAGTAATTCTGATATTTTATTGGAAGTAAATAACTTGAAGAAATACTTTCCTGTTAAGAATGATGGGCATAGCGAATTTGTTAAGGCTGTTGATGGAGTTACTTTTGCTATACATAAAGGAGAAACTTATGGACTTGTAGGCGAATCCGGATGTGGAAAAAGCACACTGGGACGCTGTATCCTTCGACTCATTGAACCATCTGATGGACATTTGGTTTTTGAGGGGAATGATTTTACGAAAAAGAATAAACAAGATTTGCGAACAATGCGAAGCCAGATGCAAATGGTGTTTCAGGACCCTTATATGTCACTGGATCCAAAGAAACGTGTTGGTAATACTTTGACAGAGGCATTGGAAATCCAGCATGTTGGCAGTGCTGATGAAAGGTTTATCACCGCATTAAGAATTATGAACCTTATGGGATTTCAGCCGGAACATTTCTTTAGATATCCCCATGAATTTTCTGGCGGGCAGAGGCAGCGTATTGGTTTAGCAAGAGCATTGATTTTAAAGCCTAAGCTGATTATATGTGATGAACCGGTTTCTGCCCTGGACGTTTCTGTTCAGGCTCAAATATTAAATCTGATGGAAGATATTAAAGATGAAACACATGTATCCTATTTATTTATTACACATAACTTAAGCGTTGTAAAGCATATTTCCAATCGCATAGGTGTCATGTATTTAGGCCACTTGGTGGAAGAAGCAGAAACGGAAGAACTATTTGCCAATCCGCTCCATCCGTATACAAAAGCTCTTCTGTCTGCCATTTCTTCTCCTAATCCTCATTTGCATAAGAAGCATATTGTTTTGAAAGGAGAAATGCCTTCGCCGCTTCATGCGCCAAAAGGATGTCCATTCAGTACCCGCTGCCCTTATTGCGATTCTAAATGTACAGAGACCCAGCCGACTTTAAAGAGCGTGACTACAGGGAGTAAGCATCGACTGGCTTGTTTCAAAATGGGAAATTTGGTGTAAGTCCGTTAACTTTTGCTTCTATACAATTGTAAAAGAAGGTGGCTTAGTATGAAGAAGAGAATTCAAGAAATTTTCAATCAGTATATTAATCAATTTCCTGGTGAATTTGCTGCGGGGTGGATGAATCTTTACTCTAATGAAACTTATTTCATCAATGAGAATAAGACGATGCCTACTGCAAGTATCAGTAAAATATTTATATTAGCAGATATATTAAGGAAAATTGAATTGGGGGAATTGAAATGGACTGACAAAATTATCATGAATCCGGGAAAAGTCAGTTCAGGAAGCGGGATTCTGAAATTTTTCCATGGTGGAGAAGAATTATCTTTATATGACTATGCCATTCTGATGATGTCTATATCTGATAATACTGCTGCAGATATCCTTTTCTCATTATGTGGTAAGGAAGAGATTAAAAAAGCCATATTAAGGCCAAATCTTATGAATCATACAAATTTCAATTTGACTTGCAATGAGATGGTTTCTGATTTCTATGGTGGGAATAATGGTCCCGATAACTGGAAGCTTGAAAAAAAGCATGATGAAGCAGCCTCTGGAAAGGAGACATGGAAATCCAATTATACAACAGTATCAGATCTCACGCGATTTTTGGCAAATGCTTATCATAAAAAAGTTGTTTCTCCATGGGTAAGTAGTAATCTGTTATTAATTATGGGCAAATGCTTAACAAATGCCCGTATACCTTACTATTTGCCGGAAGACATCAGAGTGTCGCACAAGACTGGTACTATGGGGCAATTAGTCAATGATGCTGGGATTGTTTTTACTCCTAAAGGTGATTATATTTTAGTTCTTTTTTACGATGGGAATACAGCATATCGAAAGGCTGATCTACATATTGAAAACATACATAAGTGTGAGCAAAATCTGGCGGAATTATCTAGAGATATTTACAGTCTTTATATCTGATTTTTTGCTCGAAAATTACGTTCCATACAACTTATAATCAAATAATCCTGTTTGCAGAATGGTGCAAATCGAAGAGGGAAATGATCCTTCTTCGATTTTTTATATTTGCTCATTCCCCTTGCAGGGAGTCAAATGTGAAAATATGCTATAATATTTATAAAATTCCTTGGCAGAGGAGTGAGAGGTCATGAGCAATTTTTCATTTTTGGAGAAGCAGTTTCCCCTGTTGGCTGAACTGGGAGAAAAAGCGGAACAATATCTCTATACGGACCCTAATACCACCATGTGTAAGCTCCGATCTTTTTTGGCCCGGGCCTTCCGTGGAGAACTGGGCACCCAAAATCCCTCGGACCCGTCGGCTTTGGAACTGCTTAAGGAATGTGTGTTGGCAGGAAAAGAAGTTTCAAAGTCTTAACCACGGAAAAAGACCGCTCCCTGTTATTCACAGGAAGTGGTCATTTTTCCGGCGGATAGTTAGTTTTACAGGGAAGCTTTGAAAGGAGGTCCCTATGATTTACATCACCGGCGACTGTCATGGAGAATTCGCAAAAATCCGGCAGTTCTACAGGGCAATGAAAACCACCAGGGAAGATACGATAATCATCCTGGGGGATGCAGGAATCAATATTTCCAATGGTCTCCGGGACCTGCGCAAAAAACAGATGCTGGCACAGCTTCCCATCACTCTTTTCTGCATTCACGGCAACCATGAAATGCGGCCCACCCGGGTGGTGCAGGTGGACCGGTGGGGTGGAAGGACGGACCGGAAGGCCTACCGCCTGAAAGACTGGCACGGAGGAAGGGTATACATGGAGTCCGCTTTCCCTTCCATCCTTTTCGCCAGGGATGGGGAGGTCTATGATCTGGACGGTACAGCTGCTCTTGTTATCGGCGGCGCTTACAGCCCCGATAAACCCATGCGCCTTGCCCGGGGATGGCCATGGTATTCTGACGAGCAGCCGGACGGCAGGATCCGCCGCCGGGTGGAAGATGCCATTCGGGAAAGACAGGGAAAAGTGGATGCGGTGCTTACACATACCATCCCCGCCCGATATATTCCTGCACTCCACCTCCGCCCCTGGCCCGGCGTGGACCAGTCCACAGAGCACTGGCTGGACAAGGTGGAAGACTCCCTGCAGTATAAAAAGTGGTACGCCGGCCATTTCCATGTGGACGTAACCATAGGGAAACTGGAAATCATGATGGACCACGTGGAGCCCTTTATGGGGGATGGGAAAGAAAGTTGAAGATTTCTTTGTTGCTTACTTATTGTGATTCCATGTTTTCATTCTGAAAGTCCTTTCATAAAAAATCATACTTTTTTCAAAAACTACTTCTCATTTTTCAATCTCGCGGTATGTATATAGTAGAGGGGCACGAAAAGCCCGCGGTTCTATAGGAAATCACTCCATATGTTTCTAAGATGGCCATAAGAAATGATTCTATGGAGTGATGGATTGAGAAAAGGGTACCGCTTTTCTCAATCACCATTTTCCAGAAATGGTAAAAACTCAGTGCAAACTGAAAAAACAGCAGAGAAATCCAGGACTTAACATCTATCGCGGCAGAAATGACGGGAGCATCCTGCCTGGCGCGCGCCGTCGTACCTCGTACAGCAGCGGCCGTAGACCATGCAGACACCGAACTCATTGGGCATAGGGGATGGGAAGGCACCGGATTTCTTTGTGGTGGAAAAAGACAACACAAAAACACGGATACAAATCCGTGCCAGACAGTATTGCGAGCCTCTCAGAATCAGGCGCCAACGCTGAGCATACAGGAAAGTCCTGCAGCCGCCTTGAACTTGTCGTCCGGGAATGCGGGCTCATGCTGCAAGGGATGGTATCCGTGTTTTTGATTGGTTGTGAAGCTTTTTACGAATCTGCAGAATTCGTTCCGACTTCCCTGGGCCCCGGGAAATCGGAGAGAGAAATCGGAAGCCTGTACAGGGATTCATGGCTTCCTATCTGCCAAAGCTGCATTCCGGCCGGAATATTCGCGATATACATGACAGATGAGGAAATAGAATTCTTCCATGGAACTTCCGGATTTCTTTCTCCATACATTTATATTGCATAAGCACCCCATTTTTACAACCTCCCTCAAAAATTTTATCTTGAAATACAGATAACGCCATCGCGCCTTTGTCACTCCAGTAACAGAATGATGGTGGGCAGGAATCCCGTAACGCAGGCTCCTTCCTTAGGTGGCAATCCTGTATAGGATTGCCAAGTCGGGCACAGTTGGCCCTGCGTAGAGCAGAAATAGAGCAACATTGTCATTCTTAACCTCGTACACCCTATGGCCCCTCAAGGGGCAACGAGAATTAAGAAGGGCCTTCCTTTTGTTTGACCGACCGGGATGGAGCTGGGCGATAGCCCGGAGGATAGGTCCGAAAGACCTGACGCCCCTATCCTCCGTCGCCTACGGCGCCACCTCCGGCCGGGCTTTAAGGTGTTCGCTTTGTGTGCAGGCTATGCTCAAATAAGAGCCCGGCTCAGAAGCCCTCTGCAGGGCTTCTGCCTTCCAAAGGAAGGGGGCTCCGGCTCTCCGTCATGCATCACTGGAGACACAAAAGCAAGTCCCGTAACGCTGACTATATACTTATCGCCGCCAAAGGCGGCGATACCACAAACCTCAGCCCAAAGCGCTGTCAAACATCCGAACCCTCCGGCCGGCAGGCCGGTCAAATTTCAGAACCTTTCGCGCTCAAAGAGCGCTCCCCTCTGAACTCTCATTCCGAAGACGTAAAAAAATTCTTTTTCTTACCAAAACCATATTGAAATTTACAAATATGCATGATATAATACTTTCAGAAAGTTAAATATGCTTCGCCAAACATAAATACAGCGGCGGGCAATTCAGTAGTATATATTTCCAAGGAGGAAACAGTTATGTCTTTAAACGGTAAGAAAATCAGCGAATTCCAGGTCAAAGCGTATCAGAACGGTGATTTCATCGATGTAAGCGATAAGGACCTCATTGGCAAGTGGAGCGTTCTCTTCTTCTATCCCGCAGATTTCACCTTTGTATGCCCCACAGAACTGGAAGATCTGCAGAACAAATATGATGAATTCAAGAAAATCGGATGCGAAATCTATTCCGTATCCTGCGATACCCATTTCGTTCACAAAGCTTGGCATGAATCTTCCGAACGTATCGGCAAGGTAGAATTCCCCATGATCGGCGATCCCACCGCTAAGCTGTCCAAGGATCTGGACATTTACATCGAATCCGACGGTGTCACTGAAAGAGGCACCTTTGTCATCAACCCGAAGGGCGAAGTGGTGCTCTATGAAGTATCCGCAGGCAACATCGGCCGCAACGCCGACGAACTTCTCCGCAAGGTGGAAGCTGCCCAGTTCGTTTATGAACATGGCGACGAAGTATGCCCGGCTAAATGGCATCCGGGTGAAAAGACCCTGAAACCTTCCTTCGATCTGGTTGGCAAGCTTTAATTTCAGGAGGCATCATGGATACAGTATATGATGCCATAATAGTAGGCGGAGGACCGGCAGGGCTCTCCGCCGCTATTTATATGGCAAGGGCGCGGTTTCATGTGCTGGTCATCGAAAAGGAAAAGATGGGCGGCCAGATTACGATTACCGCAGAAGTGGTGAACTATCCCGGCATTTTCAAAACTGACGGCGAAAAGCTCACTTCTGAAATGATTCGCCAGGCCAAGGCCTTCGGCGCCGAATTTCTTTCCGCCGAAGTGACGGGTCTTGAGCTGGAAGGGGACTATAAGACAGTGCACACCAGCCGCGGCGATTTCAAGGCTCTGGGCATCGTCTACGCCGGCGGCGCCCATCCAAGGCTGGCGGGCTTTGCGGGGGAAACGGAATTCCGCGGCCACGGCGTGGCTTACTGCGCCACCTGCGACGGTGAGTTCTTCACCGGCCGCACCATCTTCGTCATCGGCGGCGGCTACGCAGCGGTGGAAGAGGGCCTTTTCCTCACCCGGTACGGGAAGGAAGTCATCATGGTCATCCGCGGCGACGATTTCTCCATCGATTCCGCCGCTGTGGAAGAGCTGAAGGAAAATCCAAAGGTCACCATCCTTTACCACACCCAGGTGGAAAAGGTAGAAGGGGACAGCGCCGTCCGTAAGGTGGTGCTGAAGGACAGGAAAACCGGAAAGGAAACGGTGCATACAGCGGAGGACGGAGATTTCTACGGCGTCTTCGTCTTCGTAGGCTACGCGCCGGAAAACGGGCTCCTGAAAGGCAGGGTGGACCTTAACCCCCAGGGCTATGTCATCACCGATAGAGACCAGAAAACAAACATTGACGGCGTCTACGCTGCCGGCGACATCTGCGTCAAAAACCTGCGCCAGGTAGTCACTGCCGTATCCGACGGCGCCGTGGCTGCGACTTCCCTGGAAAAATATCTGGGCAGCCAGTACAGGAAACTTCACATGAAGCGGACCTACGTGAAAAAGGTGGAGCCCAAGGAAGAACCAAAGGCAGCGGCAGCCAAAGCAGAAGAAGGCGCCTTCCTGGACGATGACACCCGGCAGGCCTTAAAGCCGGTGCTTGACCGCTTTACACAGCCCATCACCCTTCGCCTCTACAAAGACGACACCGAAATTTCCTACGAAAACGAAAAACTCCTGAAAGAACTCTCTTCCCTGTCTGATAAGGTTTCCTATGAAATCAAGGACTCGGAGAAGGGACTGGAACACACCATTTCCATCGTCAGAAACGACGGCGCCGAAGCGGGCCTCTACTTCCACGGCGTCCCCGGCGGCCACGAATTCAATTCCTTCATCCTGGCCATGTACAACACCGCCGGCCCCGGACAGGATGTGGGGGAAGAGAGTGAAAAGCGCATCCGCGCCATCAGCGAAAAGAAAGACATCACCATCGCCGTCTCCCTCTCCTGCACCATGTGCCCGGACCTGGTGGCAGCTGCGGAACGCATCGCCGCAGACAACGACAACATCAAAGTCCACGTCTACGATCTCTCCCACTACCCGGATCTCCAGAAGAAATACAACATCATGAGCGTCCCCTGCCTCATAGTCAACGAAAACGACGTCCACTTCGGCAAAAAAGGCGTAGCCGAACTGTTGGATATTCTGGGATAAGATGAAACTTAGGGAAGCACTGATTCATTCGCAGAATCGAATTTCATAAGTATTTTTATCCAATGCTGCGTCATAAGTCTCCTTA
>ENA-ORCP01001506-ORCP01001506.1-human-gut-metagenome-genome-assembly--contig:-NODE-1506-length-19929-cov-5.219373_pt1 | contig 19929 bp, 20 predicted proteins | sample MGYA00242990_ERZ507991 | MGnify/ENA primary metagenome ERZ507991 (study PRJEB26167, sample SAMN06115496) | human gut metagenome | host: Homo sapiens | place: China:Henan | collected 2015-05-07... | reverse complement strand
TTCATTATCTCCATAGAATCGTGCGTTTTACGTCGTTTGTGTTTTGGAGGTCCCCCGGTTGTCAAAGCCGTTTTTCCGGTTCCGGCCTTGCTTAGCGGACAGCACCTTTCTTTTTTGCTGTTTTCTTTTCTTTTTGGTTTGCCTTACGGCAGGAGAGCGGTTACCTCAATCTCGACGAGAGCGTCCTTGGGAAGTCTTGCAACCTCCACAGCGGAACGTGCCGGGTAGCTGCCTTCACCGAAGAAGGTGGCGTAAACCTCGTTCATCGCGCCGAAATTGTTCATGTCGCTCAGGAAGACGGTAGTCTTGATCACCTGATCCATACCGGTTCCTGCCTCAGCAAGGATTGCCTTTACATTGGTGAGCGACTGCTTGGTCTGTGCTGCGATCCCTTCCGGAAAAGCACCGGTTGCGGGATCGATCGGAAGCTGACCCGAAGTAAATACGATACCGTTTGCTGCAATTGCCTGTGCATACGGGCCGATGGCTGCGGGTGCGTGTTCCGAACAGATAACCTTTTTCATTTCCTGCTCAGCCTCCTTTCGTCCTTTCGTGAGATAAATTTATCACTTTTAAAATTCTTTGTCAAGATGTATTTGTGCAATTTGGATGAATGAATAAAAAAATCTCGCGTATTTATCAATATTATCAACAACTATTGTGAAAAATGATAATTTTGAACAGACTTTTTGTACAAAAATACTGCGTAAAATATTTACTTTTTTCACCTTGCACTTAGAAAAGTTTATTATTTTACAGAACATGGTAATCAAAGCGCGAATTTATAAAAAAATTTTGTCATCCTACTAAAACAATGCGATGAAGAATTCATGAAGAATCGCAGGGAGAGCGGCACTGCCGCGGAAAATGATAAAAATTCCGATACCGACTAACCGGGGCAGGGAAAAGACATCCCGCGTTTGCACTTCAAATAAAAGCCTGCGTATGCTATAATAAATTGGATTACATTTCACAGGGAGGTGCACCGCATGCCGGACGAAAAACTCATCACCAGCCGCGGCGGCAAAGCGCTTCGCCGCGGCTGGACAACCGGCTCGTGCGCGGCGGCGGCCTCACAGGCGGCGGCTGTGCTGCTGCTGACCGGAATCGCGCCGCCGGAGGTTCACCTGCACACGCCGGGCGGCATCACCTTCTGCCTGCCGGTCGAGGACGCGCATATGAGCGGAAACGCGGCTGTCTGCACCGTCCGCAAAGATTCGGGCGACGACCCGGACATCACAAACGGGGTCCGCATCACGGCTTCCGTACGCCGAATCGAAAAGGGCGTTACCATAGAGGGCGGCGCCGGCGTCGGACGAATTACCCGCCCGGGACTGGCGATGCCGGTCGGAGAAGCGGCGATTAATCCCGGCCCGCGGCAGCAGATCACGGACGCGGTGCACCGGGCCGCAGAACAGAACGGATACGGCGGCGGCTTTTCTGTCACCATTTCGGTGGGGGACGGCGAGGCACTTGCCGCCCAGACCTACAACGGGCACCTTGGCATCGTCGGCGGCATCTCTATCCTCGGCACGAGCGGCATTGTCGAGCCGATGAGCGAAAAGGCGCTTGTGGACACCATCCGATTGGAGCTGGACAGCTTGTACGCGCAGGGACAGCGCATTGCGTTCCTGTGTCCGGGCAACTACGGCGCGGATTTCGCGCGGGACACGCTCGGCCTTGACCTCGAACGCGCGGTCAAGTGCTCCAACTTCATCGGTGAGGCGTTCGACCACGCAGCGTACTGCGGCTATCCGGAGATTCTGCTCGTCGGACACGCCGGAAAGCTGGTCAAGATGGCTGCAGGCGTGATGAACACGCATTCATCGGTCGCAGACGCACGGCAGGAGATTTTTACCGCGCATGCGGCACTGTGCGGCGCACCGCACGAAACACTCGAAGGACTGATGGCTGCCATCTCGGTGGACGCATGCGTGGAGCTGCTGGACGAAGTGAATCTGCGTCAGCCCGTCCTGTCGCGCATTGGCAGGGAGATGGAAACCCGCATCGCCCTGCGCATGAAGGGGCAGGCGCGCGTGGAATTCATCATGTTTACCGGAAAATACGGCGTGCTGGCCGAGTCAGCGGGCGCGCGCGCACTCTGTGAGAGGTTGAAACTGCAATGAAGGGTATTTTATATGGAGTCGGCGTCGGTCCGGGCGATCCGGAGCTGCTGACCGCCAAGGCGATCCGGCTGCTGCGCGAGTGCGATGCGGTCGCCGCACCGAAGTCCGCCGACGGCAGACAGACCGCACTGGATATTGCTTCGCCGTATATCGGGCAGGACAAGACAATCCTGCTGTTCGATATGCCGATGACGCACGACAGGCAGGCGCGAAATGCCAGCCACGACGCGGCGGCAGACGCGCTCTGTGCGCTGCTCGACGAGGGCAAGACCGTGGTGTTTCTCACGCTCGGCGATCCGACGGTATATTCCACATACTGGTATGTACACAAGCGTGTTGCCGCCCGCGGCTATGCAGCCGAGCTGGTGCCCGGCGTGCCGTCCTTCTGCGCCGCGGCTGCCGCCATGGGACGCGCCTTGTGCGAGGACGGCGAAATGCTGCACATCATTCCGGCCACGCACGGCAGGGCGGAGGAAGGGCTTGCGCTCTCCGGCAGCAAGGTGCTGATGAAGACCGGAAAGCGTGTATTGGAGGTCCGCGAACTGCTCCGGCAGCGCGGCGAACTCGGCAGCGCGGCACTGATCGAGCGGGTCGGTATGGACGGTCAGCGGCTGATCGAAAATTTAGATGAGCTGGAACAGCCGAGCGGCTATTTCTCTATTATATTGGTAAAGGAGCAAAGCGAATGATCTATTTTGTGGGTGCAGGCTCGGGTGCGCCCGACCTGATCACGGTACGCGGCGCACGTCTGCTGAGCGAGGCAGATGTGATCGTTTACGCCGGTTCGCTGGTCAATCCGGCACTTCTGGAGTATAAAAAGGACGGATGCGAGGTATACAACAGCGCGAAGATGACGCTCGAGGAGGTCATCGACGTGATGGTGCCTGCCGCGAAAGCGGGCAAAACGGTCGTGCGTCTGCACACCGGCGACCCGTGCGTGTACGGTGCGCATAGAGAGCAGATGGACGAGCTGGACAGGCTCGGTCTGGCGTATGAGGTCTGTCCGGGCGTGTCCTCGTTCTGCGGCGCGGCAGCGGCACTCAAAGCCGAGTACACACTGCCGAACGTGAGCCAGTCGGTCATCCTGACGCGCATGGAGGGCCGCACGCCCGTGCCCGAAAAGGAGCAGATCGAGTCGTTCGCGGCACACGGAGCCACCATGGTCATCTTCCTGTCGGCAGGTCAGCTGCCGCGCCTGTCCGAGCGGCTGATCGCGGGCGGCTACGCGCCGGACACGCCTGCGGCTATCGTGTACAAGGCCACCTGGCCGGACGAAAAGGTCGTGCGGACAACGGTCGGCGAACTCGCCGCGGCCGGTGCGCGAGAGGGCATCACCAAGACCGCGCTCATCACGGTGGGCGGGTTCCTCGGCACCGAGTACGAGCGCTCCAAGCTGTACGACCCGACCTTTACGACCGAATTTCGTGAGGCAAGCCGATGAAGCACGCAAAATTTGTATCCTTTACCCTGTGCGGCGCACAGACTGTGCAAAAGGCGGTAAAACTCCTGCCGGATTTCCGGTGTGAGCGGTACGCGCGGACGGTGGATGCGTCGCTCTCGGGCACGAGCCTTAAGCGCTTTGCGCAGCAGGCGATGGTCGATTGCGACCTGATCGTGTTCGTGGGCGCGACCGGAATCGCGGTACGCGCAGCGGCGCCGTATTTGATGGGAAAAGCCTATGATCCGGCGGTAATCGTCATTGACGAGCAGGGAAAGTTCGTGATTCCGCTCCTGTCCGGACATCTGGGCGGCGCCAACGAGATTGCCAAAACACTTGCGGAGGGTCTGCAGGCTGTGCCGGTGCTCACCACCGCGACCGACGGTCGGCAGGTGTTCGCCGTGGACACCTGGGCAAAAGCACACGGCTGTGCAGTCCTGGAGCCGGAACATATTAAATATGTATCCGGTGCGCTGCTCAGAGGGGAAACCGTGGGCGTTCGCTCGGATTTTCCGATAGACGGGCTGCTGCCCGCCCATATTGATCTCAAAAAAGACGCGGAAAGCGGGTTCACGATTGGATTCCGCACAGACGCACAGCCGTTTGCACACACACTGCATCTCGTGCCGCGGATTGCACATCTCGGCATTGGCTGCCGCAAGGGCACGAGCGCGGATGCCATCGAGCAGACGGTTCAGGCGGCGCTTGCATCGAAAAATCTGCCCTGGCAGGCGATTTGCGGCGCGGCGAGCATTGATGTCAAGCAGAATGAGCCGGGTTTGCTGCTGTTTTGCGAAAAGCACGGACTGCCGTTCCGCACCTTTACGGCCGAGCAGATGCAGGACGCACAAGGCGAATTCAGCCGGTCGGCGTTCGTGCAGCAGACCGTCGGCGTAGATAATGTGTGCGAACGCGCGGCTGTGTGCGCGGCACAGAACGGCACACTTATCTTGCACAAATTCGCGCAGAACGGCGTGACGGCGGCTGTCGCCGTGCCGGACTGGCGCGTGACGTTTGAAGAACGGGAGGGTGAAGCATGAAGCTGTATTGCATCGGCATCGGGCCGGGCGGCGAGGAGCAGATGACGCTGCGCGCAATGCGTGCTCTGGAAAAATGTGACTGCGTGGCAGGCTACGGCCTGTACCTTGATTTGATCGAGAACCTCATTTCGGGCAAGGAGCGCATCGAATCCGGCATGACACGCGAGGTTTTGCGCTGCAAAGCGGCGGTTGAGGCGGCAAAACAGGGCAAAACGGTCGCGGTCGTGTCCTCGGGAGATGCGGGTGTGTACGGCATGGCGAGCCTGCTGCTCGAGCTTTGCGAGCACGAGCCGAACCTCGAGGTCGAGGTTATTCCGGGCATCACGGCGGCCTGCTCGGGCGGCGCCGTGCTCGGCTCGCCGCTGACATGCGACTTTGCGTGCATCAGCCTGTCCGACCTGCTCACGCCGTGGGAAAAGATCGAGCAGCGTCTGCGCGGCGCAGCGGCTGGCGATTTCTGCATCGTGCTGTACAATCCGTCAAGCAAAAAGCGCACCGACCATCTGCGCCGTGCCTGCGATATTCTGCTGGAGATCGTACCGCCGGAAACCGTCTGCGGTCTGGTGCGCAGCATTGGCCGAGAAGGCGAAAGCTGCACGCTTACAACGCTCGGTGAGCTGCGTGATACACAGGTCGATATGCTGACCACCGTGTTTGTCGGAAACAGCCGTACGCGCGTGATGGACGGCCGCATGGTCACACCGAGGGGGTACCGCGGCGTATGAAGCTGATGATTTTCTCCGGTACGACAGAAGGACATGATTTGTGCCGGTTTTTGTCGAAAAACAGCGTGCAGGCAGATGTTTTCGTTGCCACAGAGTATGGTGCGGCGGTGATGGAGCCGATGGCGGGAATCACGGTTCACGAGGGCCGTTTGGATGAGCGGGAGATGGAAAAGCGATTGACCTCGGACACGCTGCTCATCGACGCAACGCATCCGTACGCGGCGGCTGTGACCGACAATCTGCGGGCAGCCTGTACGAAATCGGGCGCACGCTACGAGCGGCTGCTGCGGCCTGCCCTGCCTTATCAGAACTGCGAAATCGTGCTGGACACAGCCGCCGCAGTGGACTGGCTGAACGCGCACGAGGGCGCGGTCCTGCTCACCACAGGAAGTAAAGAACTGGAAGCGTACACGGCGGTGCAGGACTTCCAAACGCGCCTGTTCCCGCGCGTGCTGCCGACCGCCTCGGTGCTCGAAAAGTGCGCCGCACTCGGCTTCCCGGGCGCGCACATCATCGCCATGCAAGGTCCGTTTTCGCAGGCGATGAACGCGGCGCTGCTGCGCGAGACCGGCGCAAAAATCCTCGTGACCAAGGATACCGGCGTGTCCGGCGGCTTTGCGGAGAAGGTCGCGGCAGCCGAGGAGGTCGGCGCAAAGGTATTGGTCATTGCGCGTCCGCGTATGGAAAACGGCAAAAATCAGGTGCAGATGCAGGCATTTTTGACGGAATTGCTCGGTTTACGGAACGAAAAGCAGCATCGGGAATTTTTTATCATCGGCGCAGGCATGGGCACGGCGGACACGCTGACCGGCGAAGCGGTTCGCGCGTTGGAAACGGCGGAGGCGGTGTTCGCGACAAAACGGCTCGCGGCGCTGACCGCCAAGGCGGAGGTCTGCGCGTTCTCCGAGCTGGCTGAGCGGGCAATACAGTGCACAGAAAAGCACATATCTCTGCTCGTTTCCGGCGACGTGGGATTTTTCAGCGCGGCCGGAAAGCTGCGCGAGCGGCTCCTGTCGTACGGCAGGGTAACACTTGTGCCGGGATTGTCCAGTATGCAGTATATGTGCGCAAAATGTGGTATTTCCTATGAAAATCTGTGTTTTAAGAGTCTGCATGGGCGTTCTGGGAGCATTCTCGGGGCGGTCAGCTACCACGCGGCCACATTCGCGTTGACCGGCGGCGAAAACAACGCGCAGGCGGTTTGCAACAGCCTTACGGACGCGGGATTGGGCGCGCTGCCCGTTCATCTCGGAGAAAATCTCGGCGCGGAAAATGAGCGGATTGTGCACGGCACAGCCGCGGAGATCGCGCAGCTTTCGTGCTCGGATTTAGCGGTTCTGCTGCTCGAAAACCCGCGTGCGGCGAACAAAAACGAATCGATTCGAGATGAAATGCTCACGCGCGGAAAGGTGCCGATGACCAAGGAAGAGGTTCGGTGGGTGTCGGTGAACCGCCTGACTGTCCGACCGACCGACACGGTCTGGGACGTGGGTGCGGGCACCGGCGCGGTCACGCTCGAGCTGGCGCGCAAGGCCGGCGACGGCACGGTTTACGCCGTCGAGCGAAAGCCGGAAGCGGTCGCGCTCTTGCACGAAAACCGCATAAAACTCGGCGGATACAATGTGAAAATCATTGAAGGACCTGCGCCGGAGGCACTGGACAACCTTCCGGCACCGGACTGCGTGTTCGTCGGCGGGAGCGGCGGCAGAATGCGGGAGATTCTGGCACTTGCCAGGGAGAAAAATCCGGAAGTCCGCGTGGTCGTGAACGCGATTGCGCTCGAGACCTTGTTTGCGGCACAGACGGCATTGAAAGAATTGGGGTTTTCTGACATCGAGATCACACAGCTGGCAGCCACGCGCGGCAAGCCGGTCGGCGCGTACACCATGCTGACTGCGAACAATCCGGTGTTTATTCTGTCCGGGAGGGCCGCAAATGACACAAAATAATGCACCAAGACTGCTGCTTGCGGGCACCGGCAGCGGCTGCGGCAAGACGACGGTCACGACCGCGATTCTGCGGGCGCTGCAGCGCCGCGGCGTAACACTCAGCGCGTTCAAGTGCGGTCCGGACTACATCGATCCGATGTTCCACACGGCGGTTTTGGGCGTTCCGAGCCGCAATTTAGACCTGTTTTTCGAGGATGAGGCCGGTATTCGCAGTCAGCTTGCGCGGCATATCCAGCCGGACGGTCTCGGCGTGATCGAGGGCGTCATGGGCTTTTACGACGGCGTTTCCGGTACGACGGATACGGCTTCGGCGGCGCATCTGGCCCGCGCAACCGGCACGCCTGCGGTGCTGATCGTGCGGCCTAAGGGGCAGTCGCTGTCGCTTGCGGCACAGATTCACGGGTTCCGCACATTTGCGGAAAATACGCTCGCAGGAGTGATTTTGAACGGCGTTTCGGCGGGAATGTACTCGTTTTACAAACAAATCGCAGAGAAAGCGGGACTGCCTGTGCTCGGCTTTTTGCCGCCGGTTCCGGAGGCCGAAATACCTGACCGCCACCTTGGTTTGGTGACGGCGGACGAGCTGGCCGACCTGCGTGAGAAAATTGATCGGCTCGCGGATGCGGCAGAGGAAGGCATTGACCTCCACGCATTGTGTGCATTAGCACAGACGGCGAAACCGCTGACCGATACGCACATGCCGCTCGCTCGTGTGACCGATTTTCCGGTGCGGATCGCGGTAGCCAAGGACCGCGCATTCTGCTTCTATTATGAGGATAACTTCGATGTGCTGCGTGAACTGGGGGCAGAGCTTGTGCCGTTTTCGCCGCTCACAGACGAGCGGCTGCCGGAGAATATCGATGGTCTGTATCTTGGTGGCGGATATCCGGAATTGTACGAAAAACAACTTTCAGAGAATGAAATTATGCGAGATTCTATCAAAACAGCGATTCTAAACGGTTTGCCGACGGTTGCAGAATGCGGCGGATTTCTTTATCTGCTGCAGTCGCTCGACGGCGCGGCAATGGCAGGCGTGCTGCCGACTTCGGCGCACATGACGCACAGGCTGCAGCCGTTCGGCTATGTCACGCTCACGGCAAACAGTGATAACCTGCTGTGCGAAGCCGGTGGACAATTTCCTGTGCACGAGTTCCATTATGCACAGGCTGTGGATAATGGCACAGATTTTCGCGCAGTCAAGCCAAACGGGCGCGCGTGGGACTGCGGCTTTGCGTCGGATACGCTCTATGCAGGCTTTCCGCATTTGTATTTCCGTGCGAAAACTGAAATTGCAGCGAATTTTGTCCGAAAATGCGCGAAAAGGAGCGGAAAATGACACTTGAACAGACTATTTCTGCCATCCGGCCGCTGGATGAGAAAAGCATGACGGCGACGCGAAACCGTTTTGCAAATATTGCCATGCCGCTCGGTGGACTGGGTCTTCTGCAGGACGCGATTGTGCAGCTTGCGGGTATTCTCGGTCAGCCGGTGCCAGATATTTCCAGACGCGCGGCGGTTGTTTTCTGCGCGGACAACGGCGTGGTCGCCGAGGGCGTGACGCAGTGCGGGCAGGAGGTGACAGCCACGGTCGCGGAAAATATGGGCCACGGCGAGTCCACCGTGTGTCTGATGGCAAAACAGCTCGGAATGGACGTATTTCCGGTTGATATTGGTGTTGTGCGGCCGATAAAGAGTGGAAAAGTGCTGCAATTTGCCATTCGGCGCGGAACTGCAAACTTTGCGCATGAGCCTGCCATGACGCGGAAAGAGGCGCTCGAAGCGGTCGAAATCGGCATTAAAATGGCGGAAATGTGTGCCGAAAAGGGATATTCGCTGCTCATTGGCGGCGAAATGGGCATCGGAAACACGACTACGAGTGCGGCAGTCACGGCGGCGCTCACCGGCGTGGAGGCTGCGGCGGTCACAGGACGCGGAGCGGGTCTGTCAACGGTCGGTCTGGAGCGAAAAATCGCAGTGATCGAGGCGGCGCTGGCGCTTCACAGACCCGACCCGAATGACTCGATCGACGTGCTGCACAAGGTCGGCGGTTTGGATATCGCGGGTCTGTGCGGTCTGTATCTGGGTGCGGCGGCGCAGCGCATTCCGGTCGTACTGGACGGCGTGATTTCGTGCGCGGCGGCGCTTCTCGCCGTGCGATTGTGTCCGCTGTCTGTGCATTTTATGGTTGCAGCGCACAGATCGGACGAACCGGCGAGCATTTTGCTGCTCGATGCACTCGGCAAGCGGCCGTTCCTGACGGCGGGCATGCACCTCGGGGAGGGGACAGGCGCGGCGGCCGGTGTGGCGCTTTTGGATCTGGCACTGGCGCCATATCGGGAAATGGTGAGCTTCGCGGACATTGGAATGGAGGCATATCATCCGCAAAAGTAGTTGTTTGTCTGACAGATAGCACAAATTCTTTGCATAAATATTGTGTGTAACGCTGATAAATGCTATCTGCCTGCATTCTTTACAGGAATGCTGCGTGCAGCAAAAAGCACCGAGCGTTAACTCGGTGCTTGCGGTTCGGATTTTCAGCATTTCAGGGCTTCATCTGCGATATTTGCGGTGACTTTGTTGTAGAACTCCTGCTTTTGCGCATCGTTTTCAAACGCTGAGAACGGCACGATGACCGCGGAGAATTCATCAACAAAAATATAATAATGCTTGTCATCGGTTGCGGTGCGCTGAACGGCCGAATACTGGTAAACGGTATCTTCGTTCTCGCCGGACAGCTCGAATTCGCTTTCACGCAGCGTGAGCGTTTTCGGTCCGCAAAGCTGCTTGTTCTTTGCGTTTCTGAGAATTTTCTCGATATTTTTGATCATTTTATGACGCATATAGCGCGGTGTACCCCAGAAGCAGACGGCAGCGAGCGCAACGTAAACCGCGATGGAAACCGGCGTGAGCGTGTGCAGCCAGTACATGAGCGCACTGCCGCCGAGAATGACAATAGCCGCGGTGGCGATTCTCATGGTGCGAATACTGCGTTGAACAATCGCATTATTGTTGTAATAATTCAAATTAAAATCAATGAAATCCTGTTTGGTGATATCGTAATGCAGCTCCATTTTTTCTTACCTCAACTTACTCGGATAAAATTATTGTATCGAAAATCAGAGCGGATTGCAAGTCTAATTCAGAAAGGGGAGCGAAAATGCTGATTTTAGTGACCGGCGGAGCGGCTTCGGGCAAGTCGGAGCACGCGGAACGACTGGTGTGTGAAAAAGCACAGAGTCGATTATATCTGGCGACCATGCAGCCGTTCGGCAAGTCCGCAGAGGCGCGGATTGCGCGGCATCGGGCGCTTCGTGCGGGAAAAGGGTTCGCTACGGTGGAGAGAACACTTGATTTAGCGAATCTCAGGCTCTCTCAGCAATACGACGGAATTTTGCTCGAGGATTTGGGCAATCTGCTGGCAAACGAGCTGTTTGCGCCGGAAGGCGCAGGCGCAGAATCGGCGTTCGACAGCATTGTTGCAGGCGTGGATAATCTGCAAAAATACTGTGAAACGCTGGTTATCGTTTCCAACGAAATCTTTGCGGACGGCGTGCCGTATCCGCCGGAGACCATGCAGTATATTCGGATTTTGGGAGAACTGCACCAGAAATTAACTGGGAAGGCAGACGCGGTATATGAATCGGTATGCGGTATTTTACTGCCGATAAAGGAGGGAAAATAGCCGTGAAAAGTGTAATCAGCGGACTTTTGGTCGCGTTCTCAATGTACTCTGCGATACCTGTTCCGCAGGTGAACTGGGAAAAACAGACCATGCGGTGGGCACTTGGCTTCCTGCCGCTGATCGGTGTGCTGATCGGTGCGATAGAGTGGTTCTGGTTCGCATTTTGCGTGCATTTCGGCGCGGCAGGCGTGTTTTACGCTGTGATCGCAGCGCTGATTCCTCTGGCAGTGTCCGGCGGCATTCATCTGGACGGCCTGTGCGACACCTGCGACGCGCTGTGCTCGTTCGGCGACCGGGAAAAGCGGCTGGCCATCCTCAAGGACCCGCACGTTGGCGCGTTTGGGCCGCTCTGGCTGATGGCATTCCTGCTGGCTGAGGTCGGGTGTTTTACCCAGATTTACGACCGGCCTGTGCTTCTTCCGCTGGCATGCACAGGATTTGCTTTTGCACGGATAATGGGCGGCCGCAAGGTGGTTGCGTCACCGTGCGCGAAAGACAGCGGACTTGCACATATCTTTGCGGAAAACAGCGATAAACGCGCGGTATCGCGCATGTTAGTTGCTGAATTTGTTCTGTTTGCGGTGCTTCTCGGATTGTGGATATACCGCGTACCGCACGCGCTTGCTGCAGCGAAAGTGCTCGTTATCGTGCTCGTTGCGTGGTATGCTGTGCATGAGCACATAAGCCGCCGCGTGTTCGGCGGTGTAACCGGAGACCTGGCAGGATTCTGCATCTCGCTGTCGGAATTGATCACGCTTGCGGCAGCAGCGATTGGAGGACTGATTTTATGACCGTGCTCATCATTGGCGGGGCATATCAGGGGAAACGAAAAGTTGCCGAAAACCTGTATGCAGACCTGCCGAGAATTGAAAATCTGCACGAAATCGTGCGGAAAATGCTAAAGGAAGACAAAGACCCGCTGTCGCTCGCAGATACGCTCTGCGGACACGTTATCACCTGCGATGAGATCGGCTGCGGCATCGTTCCCATCGACCGTGCGGACGAAAACTGGCGTGAAACGGTTGGTCGCCTGTGCTGTGCTTTAGCACAGAAAGCAGATGCAGTCGTGCGCGTGATCGCAGGCGTGCCGCAATTCATCAAAGGAGAAAAACCATGACGATAACCCTTGCCGTGCTGCTCGGCTTCGCGCTCGACTGGCTGCTCGGAGACCCGAAAAAATTGCCGCATCCGGTATGTGCGGTCGGAAAACTCATCTCAGGAATCGAAAAAGTTCTGCGCCGCATCTTTCCCGCAACACCTGCGTCATTGACATTCGCTGGAATTGTACTCTGGATCATCACCTGCGGCGTGAGCTTTGCCGTGCCGTTTTTCCTTTTGCGCTGGCTGTATCATGTGAACTTCTGGCTTGGTTTTGCCGCCGAAACGCTGCTCTGCTGGATGATTTTCGCACGAAAAAGCCTTGCGGACGCCGGTTATCATGTCTACGGCGCGGTCAAGCAGTCGCTCGAGGAGGGGCGCAAGGCCATCGCGTGGTACGTCGGCCGCGACACCGCAGAGCTGTCCGAGGAGGGCGTTATCAAGGCCGCTGTCGAGACCGTGGCTGAAAACCTGACGGACGGTGTGGTCTCGCCGCTCGTGTTCATGCTCATCGGCGGAGCGCCGCTCGGCATGCTGTACAAGGCGGTCAACACGCTGGATTCCATGGTCGGCTATCATAACGAAAAGTACGAGTATTTCGGCAAATTTTCGGCAAAAATGGATGATTTATTCAACTTTATTCCTGCCAGACTGTCCGCACTGTGCATGATCGCCGGTGCCGGAATGCTGCATCTCGATAACCGAAATGCGCTGCGGATTTATCGCCGAGACCGCAATAAGCACAAAAGTCCGAACGCCGGTCAGACCGAGTCCGCGTGCGCGGGCGCGCTGCACATCCAGCTCGGCGGCGATGCCAGCTACTTCGGCAAAATCGTTAAAAAAGCCGCTTTCGGTGATCCGATGCGCCGCGTAGACCGCACGGATATTCTCGCAGCAGTCGATCTGATGACGGCGGCAAGCGTGTTTGCGCTGGTGCTGTGCTGTGCAATCCGCCTGATCGTAAAAAGTTAGGATGCTATGCGGGAGAGAAAACTCGCATTTGAAAGGATGAAAAAATGCTTAATTATGTCCACGGCGGCGATATCCAAACCTACATCGACCGCCACGGCTTCGCGCCGCTCGACCTGTCCGCGAACATCAATCCGTTCGGCATACCGGACGCGGTACGCGCGGCCATGCACAGGGCTGTGGATAACTGCACGCAGTATCCCGACCCGTTTTGCCGCGCCGCGCGGCAGGCGATTGGTGCGAGAGAAGGCGTCAATCCGGATTTTCTGTACTGCGGCAACGGTGCGGCGGATGTGCTCGACCGTCTTGCGGCGGTGCTGAAACCGCGCAAGGTGCTGATCACCGCACCGACCTTTGCGGAGTACGAGCGCACGCTCTCAGGTGCGGAGATTCGGGTGCATAATCTGCGGGAAACGGACGGTTTTGCGCTCACAGAACGTATTTTGGACGAGATTTCACCGGATTTGGATGCGGTTTATCTTTGCAATCCGAACAATCCGACCGGGCGAACCGCCCAACCGGAACTTCTGCGGGAAATCGTTCGGAAATGTACAGAAAACGGCGTAAAACCGGTCGTGGATGAGTGCTTCAACGACTTCCTGACAGACGCAGAGCGGCACACACGGAAAGACCTGCTGGAATCCGATCCCGGTCTGATCATCCTGCGCGCGTACACGAAAATGTACGCCGTGCCCGGTGTGCGCTTCGGCTGGTGCATGACAGCGGATGCGGCGCTGATTGAGAAATTATACCATGCCGGACAGCCGTGGAACGTGTCGGTCATCGCGCAGGCGTGCGCCGTCGCGGCGGCAAACGAGCCGGACTGGGCCACGGAAACCGCCAAACGTATTGCCGAAGAACGCAGGTTCTTATCCGACGGACTTGCAGCCCACGGACTGACCGTCTTTCCGGGCGAGGCCAACTTCCTGCTGTTCCGCTCAAACGATACCGGATTGCACAAGAAACTCGCTGAACACGGCATAATGATACGAAACTGCGATAATTATCGCGGACTTTCGGCGGGATACTATCGCGTTGCGGTAAAAACGAGAGAAGCAAGCAAGTGCTTGCTAAACGCAATCAAATTGATAATTGAAAATGGATAATGGAGAACGAAGGTACGCGCTTTGTGCGGATTTGACAGCGCCGCGGGCGCGAGGGCAGTGACAGTTTCCAGTTTCGATTTTCCATTATGCGGGAGGTTTGCAAATGGCAAAAATTATCATGATACAGGGCACCTGCTCAAACGCCGGCAAAAGCCTGCTTTGTGCGGCCCTGTGCCGGATTTTCCGGCAGGACGGCTACCGCGTTGCGCCGTTCAAGTCACAGAACATGGCGCTCAACTCGTTCATCACGGCGGACGGCAGGGAGATGGGCCGCGCACAGGTCGTGCAGGCCGAGGCGGCGGGCATCGCGCCCGATGTGCGCATGAACCCGATTTTGCTCAAGCCGACAAGCGATGTTGGCTCGCAGGTCATCATCATGGGCGAGGCGCAGGGAAACCGCACCGCGCGCGAATATTGGGGGCACAAAAAGGCGCTTTTGCCCATTATCAAGGACGCATTTGACAGCCTTGCCGCCGAGAACGACATCATCGTGATCGAGGGTGCGGGCAGTCCGTCGGAGATCAATCTCAAGCAGGATGATATTGTAAATATGGGTCTGGCGAAGCTGGTGGATGCGCCTGTGCTGCTGGTCGGCGACATCGACCGCGGCGGCGTGTTCGCGTCGCTGTACGGCACGGTCAAGCTGCTCGATGAGGACGAGCAGGCGCGCATTCACGGTCTCATCATCAACAAATTCCGCGGTGACGTGGAGATTCTGTGGCCGGGTCTGACGCAGCTCGAGGATTTGACCGGCAAGCCGGTCATCGGCGTGGTGCCGTACGGCCATTTTGACATCGACGATGAGGACAGCCTGTCCGAGCGTCTGGACGCAAAGGCTGCTCCCGCACTGGTAAACATTGCGGTGGTAAAGCTGCCGCGACTGTCCAATTTCACCGATTTTTCCGCACTTTCTCGTGTATCCGGCGTGGGCGTTGTCTACGCGGACAAACCGGCGCAGCTTGCCGGAGCCGACCTGATTATCCTGCCGGGCACCAAGTCCACGCTGGCAGACCTGCGCTGGCTGCGCGAGAGCGGCATGGAGGCGCAGATTCTCAAGGCGCACGCGGCAGGCACGCCGGTTTTCGGCATCTGCGGCGGCTATCAGATGATGGGACGCACGGTCTCCGACCCGGACAATACCGAGGGCGGCGGCAGTCTGCGCGGCATGGGTCTGCTGCCGATCGACACGGTGTTCCGCCCGAGCAAGACCACGACGCAGACGCGCGGCACGCTGCTGGAGATTGACGGCGTGCTGTCCGATTTGAGCGGTCTGGCGGTCGAGGGCTATGAGATTCACATGGGCGAAACCGTGCGCGACGCGAGTGCAAAGCCGCTCGTTCGATTGCGTCGCAGGGAAGGCGAAATCGAGGACGGCTGTCAGACGGAAAACGCCTTCGGCACTTATCTGCACGGCGTGTTCGATGCGCCGGAGGCGGCGCTGCGGACGGCGCAGGCACTGGCGCAAAAGAAGGGCGTGACGCTGACCGGCGAAGCACTCGATACGCACGCCTACAAGGAACAGCAGTACGACAAACTGGCGGATTCGGTGCGAAAATCGCTCGATATGGAGTGGATTTACCGTATAATGGAGGGAAAAGCATGACAGGACTCATTCACCTGTACTGCGGCGGCGGCAAGGGCAAAACCACGGCGGCGGTCGGACTGACCGTGCGCTGCGCGGGCCGCGGAAACAAGGTCGTGTTCGCGCAGTTTCTCAAGGATGGGACTTCGGGCGAGTGCCGCGTGCTGGCGAAATTGCCCGACGTGACCGTTATGGCAGCCAATCCGGTCGGCAAGTTCTCGTTCCGCATGACGGATGCGGAGAAGCGGGAGACAGCGGACGCGCTCACCCGCACCTTCGATGCGGCAACCGGCTTTGCCGTGCGGGAGCACGCGCGGCTGCTCGTGCTGGATGAGGTCTGCGCGGCAATCTCGTGCGGCTTTCTGGATGAGAAAACGGTCGTAAAATTCCTTGAGACCAAGCCGGAAACGCTCGAGGTCGTACTGACCGGACGGGGTCCGTCCGAAGCGCTGCAGGCACACGCGGACTACATTACAGAAATGAAAATGCAGCGGCACCCGTTTGAGAAGGGCATCGCTGCGCGGGAGGGAATCGAATTTTGAACGGATACATGAAGCCGCAGGACATTGAAAAGCGGTCGTTTGAAATCATCACCGCCGAGCTGGGCGAGCGCACGTTTCCAGCGGGCATCGCCGAGGTGGTCAAGCGCGTCATTCACACCACGGCGGATTTTGACTATGCGGACAGCCTTGCGTTTTCGCCGGACGTGATCGAAAAGGCAAAAGCCGCGCTTGCGGCAGGGGCAACGGTGGTCACCGATACCAATATGGCGCTCTCCGGGGTGAGCAAGGTGACGCTGGCAAAGCTCGGCGGAAAGGCGGTCTGCCTGATGGCGGACGAGCAGGTGGCAAGCGAGGCCAAGGCTCGCGGTGTCACGCGGGCGGTCGTTTCGATGGAGCACGCCGCCAAATTTGAAGGCCCGCTCCTCTTCGCCATCGGCAATGCGCCGACTGCGCTTATCCGTCTGCATGAGTTGATTGAGGAAGGCATTGTCGCGCCTGCGCTCGTCATCGGTGTGCCGGTCGGATTTGTCAACGTGGTCGAGGCGAAGGAGCTGTTCATCGGCGGGGACACGCCGTACATCATCGCGCGAGGCCGCAAGGGCGGCTCGAATGTAGCCGCGTCCATTGTCAATGCGCTGTTGTATCAGATGGTACATCGAGAAGGCTTTTAACGCGAAAAAAGAGGAAGTTTCGGCTGAAACTTCCTCTTTTGTTTATTCCCATAAGCCTTTTTCCCTGCAGTCGGCAATGTATGCGTCGATATTGTCCGCTGTGATGACCTCGGAACCCGAGTCGATCACCGATTCAACGGATTTGCCCTCGAGTACGTCCAAAGCGGCCTCGACAGCTTTGTAGCCCATTTCATAGCCCTGCTGGGCAATATCGACAGTCAGCTCGCCGCGGTCGAGCGCTTCCACCGCAGCCTGATTGCCGTCAAAGCCGCAGATAACGGTTTTTTGATAGTCGGCGCTGTTGTTATCCCAGATGCACTTGATGGCTGCAAGCGCCATATCATCGCTGGTAACGAGCAGCGCGTCCACACCCTGCGGATACTTCTGCATGACAGCCTCCATCGCGGCTGCCGCACGGTCGGGCTGCGCGTCGCAGTACTGCACCTCGAGCACAGTGCCGCCCGCCTGCTCCACGGCGCTGCGGTAGCCGCGCAGGCAAGGCATGCCAGTGCTGCTGCGATCATTCTCCTGTTTATGGTGTGTCTCCTCGTTCTCTTTTCTGTCAGGAGCTGCTCCCGCTCTTCTCTTGATAATATTTTAACATATTTTCCGCAGAGAGACAAATAGAAAAGGCATGACTCTAAATCATGCCTTTTTCTGTAACTTTTATCAGGTTATTTGCTCAGACGCTGCTCCATATAATTGTGCGCGTTCAGCTCAAGAGTATCGTTAAGCGGTACGAGCGGCTCGGTCTTGCCGTAGCGGCGGTCGAGCGCGGTCTGCAGGATGAAGTCGCACAGCACGGGATTCTTCGGCAGCAGCGAGCCGTGCGAGTAGGTGGCGAACACGTTGTTGTAGCGTGCGCCCTCGGTCTGGTCCTCGCCGTTGTTGCCGTAGCCCTTTATCATCATGCCGAGCGGCGCGACATCCTCACCGAGGTAGGTTTTGCCCGAGTGATTCTCAAAGCCGACCACGATGGAGCCGCTGCTCTCGGGCGTTGTGCGGTACATGTAGTTGCCGATCATGCGCTCTTTCGCGCCGATGGTGTGCACGTTGATCGCGCCGATGAAGTCGAGCTGCACGCCGTCCCACGTTTTGTAATACTGACCGAGCATCTGGTAGCCGCCGCAGATGGCGAGGAACACCTTCTCCTCCTCAACAGCGGTGCAGATGTCCTTGCCCTTGCCGGAGGCGAGGTCGCGCAGCAGCACCTCCTGCTCGAAGTCCTGTCCGCCGCCGATGAAGAAAATGTCGTACTTGTCCACATCGAGCGGCTGACCGATCGAGCACTCGTCCACATTGACGCTGATGCCGCGGCTCTCCAGACGGCGCTTCATCGTGATAATGTTGCCCCGGTCACCGTACAGATTGAGAATGTCGGGGTAAAGATGGCAGATATTCAGTTCCATTGCAGTTTCCCCCTTATTCGTAGAACGCCTTAACGTCGGTGTGCTTGCTGATCTCACCGCGCAGGTCGAACATGGCGGTGTATGTCGGCATAAGGAACGCCGGTGTCTCATCCGAGCCGATCTCGGTCAGCAGCTTGTCGTACTCGCGGATAACCTCGATACGCTCGGGTGCAAAGCCTGCGTACTTGAGACGCAGCGCCATATCATCCGCACGCACGCCGGAAACCAGTACGCGTGTAAAGCGCACCTGCTGGTCAGCGAGTGCCTCAAAATCCACATCCCAGATCCAGCTGATGTCCGTGCCGTCCGCGAAGCGGTCGTTGAGCAGGAACGCCAGCTTGTAATTGCCCTCGTCGTGCGCGATCAGGTTGATGACCTGATTGAAGCCGGCAGGATTCTTTACCAGCATCATGCGCGCCTGCGCCTGACCGAGCTTGAACTGCTCGGCACGGCCGAAGCCGCACTCAAACTGAGAAAGCGCGCTGACCGCGGTTTGCTCCTCAATGCCGACAACATGCGCGACAGCGGCCTCTGCGGCGGCGTTGTAGATGTTGTAGCCGCCCGGCAGGTTGACGTGTACCTCGTGCTCGTGACCGAAGATGTCCAGTACGATGTCGGACGAGTCCGCGCCGGTGGCGAGCACCTTGGTGACAGCGACCTGCGGTGTCTGGCGGTGGTAGCCGCACTTCGGGCAGCGGAAGCCGCCGAGATGGCCGTAGGTGATGTAGTCGTACTCATATTCGGTCTTGCAGTGGATGCAGTACGGCGCGTCGGACAGCTCGTGAGCGGTCTCCTTGTAAATCGGGACATTCACGCCGAACCAGACGATCTTGTTCGGCACGCTGTCCGCAAGGGAAGCGGTGAGCGAGCAGTCCGCGTTCAGGCAGAGCGTTGCATTCGGCACATGCGTAATGCCCTCGCGGATGGCGTTGAGCGTGTGCGTAATTTCGCCGTAGCGGTCAAGCTGGTCGCGGAAGATGTTGTTGACGACCAGACATTCGACCGGCAGATATTCGCTCGTTTTGCGGAAGGCTGCCTCGTCGCACTCGATGAGCGCGTGCGTGTACGGGCATTTGCCGGACAGCGTGGAATGCTGTGCAAATACCGCGATGATGCCGGTCAGCAGGTTCGCGCCCGACTTGTTGGAGAAATATTTGAGTCCCGCATCGGCGAACGCCTGCTCGATCATGCGGGAGGTGGTGGTCTTGCCGTTCGTGCCGGTCACGACCGTGACCTTTACGCCGCGCGACAGCTCACCCAGAATATTTTTATCAATTTTCAGTGCCAGCTTGCCCGGCAGGTTGGTGCCGCCGCGTCCCAGCCTGCGCAGGACAGCGCCCGATGCCTTGCACACCAGCACCGCCAGTCTGGTTTGGAGTTTCATTGCTGTAACCTCTTTTTCAAGTCATATAAAATAAGTATAGCGCATTTTGCGGCATTGCACAAGGGAAAACGTCAGGAGAGCTGATCGGCGTGCGCTTTTCGAGCGAAGATTTCTCGGCACAGACTTTCCGGTGTGCCCGAACCGTGTGAACGGTTCGCCGTTTCTGGGCGAAGAGTGCGCTGTGGCGGAAAGATTGTAAAATACCGGAATATGCGCAACCTTCGTTCCGGCATCCGAGCAAGCGTAG
>ENA-ORCP01001503-ORCP01001503.1-human-gut-metagenome-genome-assembly--contig:-NODE-1503-length-19942-cov-3.415052_pt1 | contig 19942 bp, 17 predicted proteins | sample MGYA00242990_ERZ507991 | MGnify/ENA primary metagenome ERZ507991 (study PRJEB26167, sample SAMN06115496) | human gut metagenome | host: Homo sapiens | place: China:Henan | collected 2015-05-07... | reverse complement strand
AGCCCTTTCAAGGTAACTTTCAAAGCAATGTCAGCCGGATCTGTTTCCACTTCTTTATATTCCAACACTGCTGTCAGAGGACAGCCTGCTCACCGAAAAGGTCGGTCTCTGTCTCGGTGCGGAAGGTGGTCTCGAGAACGCCTGCTCTTGCTCCGCCGATACCGAGTGCGTAAGCAAGACCGATATCCCATGCGTCGCCCGTTGCGTCCTGCTCGACGGCGATAAGACACGGAACGCCCTTACCTGCCTGATACTCGGAACGAACGGTGTGTCCGGGACCCTTGGGGGCGATCATGATAACATTTACATTCTTCGGAGGCTTGATGCAGCCGAAATGGATATTGAAGCCGTGTGCGAACGCAAGGGTCTTGCCCTCGGTAAGATTGGGCTCGATGGACTCCTTGTAGAGAGCGGCCTGCTTCTCATCGTTGATAAGGATCATGATGATGTCGGCAGCCTTTGCAGCCTCCGCGCTCGTCATAACGCGCAGCCCCTGAGCCTCTGCCTTTGCCCAGCTCTTGGAGCCCTCATAGAGGCCTACAACAACATCAACTCCGCTGTCCTTCAGGTTTAGCGCATGAGCGTGTCCCTGAGAGCCGTAGCCGATGATAGCTACCGTCTTGCCGCTGAGCTTCTGAAGATCGCAGTCCTGCTGATAGAATATTCTTGCCATTTTGTTTACCTCTTTCTTTTATTTGATTTTGGTTTAATGCGTAATTTAAAGATTTATTACCTGACGAATGGTCGTGCTGCCCTTTTCAAGCGACACGCTGCCGGTACGGCAGATCTCGAGGATCGTATAATCGCGGAGAATGTTGATAAAATCATCTATTCTTCTCGAGCTGTCGGTCAGGCGGAAGGTAATATAATCCTTGGAATAATCAACGGTAACGGCTCCGAAAGCATCTGCCGCACGCTGAATGTCGTCGCGAGACTCAAGCTCATTCTTCATCTTAATGAGCAACAGCTCGCAGCTGACCGAGTTATCCTCGCTGAATTCCTTTATCGAGCAAACGTCGGGCAGCTTATACAGCTGATTGATGAGCTGCTGTTTCGAGGTCTCCTCGCCGTCGAAAACGACAGTGATTCGCGAAAGATCGCTCGTCTCGGTCTCGCTGACCGTAAGTGCGCTGATATTGAACTGGCGACGACGGAAAAGGCTTGTTACACGGTTGAGAACACCGAACCGATTCCGTACAAGAACGGCTACTGTATACTTGCTCATTTTTCCACCTCCGCCTTTACGATGATATCATCCATACTGCCTCCGGGCGGGAGCATGGGGAGGACAAATTCGTCCTTGTCTATGCGGCAATCGACGATATACGGTCCTTCCGCCGCCAATGCGCGGGTAAGCGCTGCATCAAGCTCCTCGGGGGTCGTGACCGTCTCACCGTCTGCGCCGAATGAGCGGGCAAATGCGGGGAAGTCGGTCTTGCGGTTAAGTACGGTATTCGAGTAATGCTTGTTGAAAAAGAGCGTCTGCCACTGACGTACCATTCCGAGCACTCCGTTATTGAGAATAAGAATGACAATCGGAACATTGTAGGTAACGGCGGTAGCAAGCTCCTGCAGACACATACCGAAGCTGCCGTCTCCGGTAACGAGAACGCTGCGTTCTCGCGTTCCGAAAGCCGCACCGATAGCCGCTCCGAAGCCGAAGCCCATAGTCCCGAGACCGCCGCTCGATATGAATCTGCGAGGTGTGCGGAACGAGAGGTTCTGCGCAGCCCACATCTGATGCTGACCGACGTCGGTACAGACGGCGGTATTCTCGCCGAGGTGGCGGTTAAGTGTAAGAATGGCATTTCTCGGGGTCATGCCCGCTCTGTGATCGAGGTACTCATCCTCTCCGGCACGGAAGCCGTCGACCTCCGCCCTCCATTCGGGCTTTTCGCCCGCAGTGATGAGCGGGAGCAGCGCATCGAGCGTGGGCTTGACATCACCGCGCAGACCGCATACGGCATTTACCGTCTTGGAAAGCTCGGAGCCGTCAACATCGATGTGCACTATCTTAGCGCCCGTTGCGAACTTGTGTCTGTTGCCCGTTACGCGGTCATTAAAGCGTACGCCGAGCGAGATAATGAGATCGGCATGATGCATCGCCATAGAGGAAGCATAGTGACCGTGCATGCCCTGCATTCCGAGAAAACGCGGATGGTCGGTCGGGATGCCCGATATTCCCATGAGCGAGCAGCCTATCGGCGCGTCGATCATATCGGCAAGGCGCAGCATCTCCTCCTGAGCACCTGCGGTTATCATACCGCCGCCGAAGTAGATGTATGGACGGCGTGCGGCATTGATATAATTCGCAGCCTCCTTAATGCGTATCTCCTTGGCTGCCTTAGGCGGCTCGGGCTTTGCCGGAGGCTGAGGCTCATAGTCGCAGCATGCGATCTGAACATCCTTGGGTACGTCGATGAGTACCGGTCCGGGTCTGCCGGATGCCGCAAGTGCAAACGCCTCGCGTATAGTGTCTGCAAGCTCCTCAACTCTGCCCACAAAATAGTTGTGCTTCGTTATCGGGAGCGTAACGCCCGTGATGTCTATCTCCTGAAAGCTGTCGGTGCCTATCTGCGTCGTGGGAACGTTACCGCAGATAGCGACTATCGGAACGGAATCGAGGCATGCGGTCGCAATTCCGGTGACAAGGTTCGTCGCGCCGGGGCCGGAGGTGGATATTACTACCCCGACCTTTCCGGTGGCTCTTGCATAACCGTCTGCGGCATGTGCCGCCCCCTGCTCGTGCGCCGTGAGTATGTGATTTATTTCATTCTGATGTGTATAGAGGCTGTCGTATACATTGAGTATCTGTCCGCCCGGATAGCCGAAAACGGTATCACAGCCCTGCTCTATTAATGTCTTAACAATTATATCTGCACCGGAAAGCCGCATTGACATCACTCCTTTCTGAGATAACCGGTAATAAGCTCGCCGCAGCGGCTGCAGCCGACGCGGGTCTTGCCCTCGCTCATGATATCCGCCGTGCGGTAGCCTGCATCGAGATAATCGGATACGGCACGCTCGATCGCATTCGCCTCCTGCGGCATATCAAAGCTGTAGCGCAGCATCATAGCCGCCGAGAGGATAGTACCTATCGGGTTTGCAATATCTTGCCCCGCAATATCGGGTGCAGAGCCGTGTATAGGCTCATAGAGTCCGCAGGAGGTCGCGCCGAGGCTCGAGGACGGTATCATTCCGATAGAGCCTGTTATCATGGACGCTTCGTCCGAAAGAATATCTCCGAACATATTCTCGGTCACGATAACATCGAACTGCGACGGATCCTTGACAATCTGCATAGCGCAGTTGTCAACGAGCATGTCAGACAGCTCGACATCGGGATACTCTTCCGCAAGGCGGTGCATCACTCGCTTCCACATACGGCTCGAGTCGAGAACATTGCTTTTTTCAACCGAGCAGAGACGGCGGGAGCGGCGGCGTGCGGTCTCAAAGCCAATTCTGCCGATGCGCTCTATCTCCGGCTCGCGGTATCTGAGCACGTCGGTCGCGGTATTGCCCTCGGTGATATGTTCACCGAAATAGATGCCTCCGATGAGCTCGCGAACGATGATAAAGTCGATTCCGCGGTCAACGATAGAACTTTTAAGCGGCGATGCATCGGCGAGCTGCCGCCAAATCTTAGCGGGGCGATTGTTCGAGTAAACGCCCATGCCTGCACGCAGGCGGAGCAGACCCTTTTCGGGACGCTTCTCGCCGGGCAGACCGTTCCACTTGCTGCCGCCGACTGCACCGAGCAGAACACTGTCCGAGCCTACGCATTTTTCGAGCTCGGAATCCGGGAGCGGATCTTCGTATTTGTCGATAGCACAGCCTCCCATATCTACATCGGTGTATGTGAAGCTGTGTCCGTAAAGCTCGGCTATGCGGTCGAGCACGCGCAGCGTTTGTCCGATGATCTCGGGACCTATACCGTCGCCGCGTATTACAGCAATATTCTTATTCATTGCCCTCCTCCTTCAGCGATTTAAGCAGTCCGCCGCACCTGATTATGTTCTGAATAAACGGCGGGAACGGCTGTGCCTTATATGTTTTACCGGTGGTGATGTCGCTTATCTCTCCCGTGTCGAAATCGACCCTTACCTCGTCGCCCGCAGCAATCTCCTCCGCAGCCTGCTCGCATTCGAGGATAGGCAGACCGATATTTATCGCATTGCGGTAGAAGATGCGCGCAAAGCTCTTTGCTATAACGCAGCCTGTGCCGCAGGTTTTGATAACGAGCGGTGCATGCTCGCGCGACGAGCCGCAGCCGAAGTTCCATCCTGCTACTATTACGTCTCCTGCGCTGACCCTGCCTACAAACGACGGGTCGATATCCTCCATGCAGTGCTGTGCAAGCTCGGCGGCATTCGATGTGTTAAGGTAGCGCGCGGGAATGATAACGTCGGTATCGACGTTGTCGGGATACTTAAAAACCTTGCCCTGTGTATTCATCGCTTACACCTCCTTATACTCGGTGATATAGCCTGCGAGTGCACTTGCCGCAGCGGTCTGCGGGGAAGCAAGATACACCTCGCTGTCGACATGACCCATGCGTCCGACGAAATTGCGGTTGGTCGTTGCAATGCAGCGCTCGCCTGCCGCGAGAATTCCCATGTAGCCGCCGAGACAGGGTCCGCAGGTCGGTGTAGAAACGACTGCGCCTGCGTCGATAAATGCGGTATACCATCCGCGCTCGACGCACTCACGCAGTATCTTCATCGTTGCGGGAATTATGATGCAGCGAACGCCGTCCGCAATGTGCCCGCCCCTCAGAATGTTATAGGCAGCCTCCATATCCTCGAGACGTCCGTTTGTGCATGAGCCGATAACGACCTGATCTATCCTTATATCGTGCAGCTCGCTTGCAGGGTGGGTATTCTCGGGCAGATGCGGGCATGCTACGGTAGGTTTTATATTCGTAAGATCAATGTCGATAACGCGCTCATACTCCGCATCGGGGTCTGCTGTGTATATGACCGGCTCGCGCTCGCTTCTGCCGCGCAGATATCCGAGCGTAACGTCGTCTACGGGAAATATTCCGTTCTTCGCGCCCGCCTCTATCGCCATATTGCAGATGCAGAGGCGATCGTCCATCGACAGGGCAGCAACGCCGTCTCCGACGAACTCCATGCTCTTGTACAGCGCACCGTCAACACCTATCATGCCGATAACGGTCAGGATAACATCCTTACCGCTGCAATTCTCGGGCAGCTTACCGTGCAGTACGAACCTAATCGCCGACGGCACCTTGAACCATGCGGTTCCGGTCGCCATTCCGGCTGCCATATCGGTAGAGCCTACGCCGGTCGAGAACGCGCCGAGCGCGCCGTATGTGCAGGTATGGCTGTCCGCACCGATGATGCAGTCGCCCGCCGTAACGACACCCTGTTCGGGAAGCAGTGCGTGCTCGATGCCCATCTTTCCTACATCGTAGAAGTGGCTGACGCAGTGCTCGCACGCAAACTCGCGGCAGGTCTTTGACTGCTCCGCCGCCTTTATATCCTTGTTCGGTACAAAGTGATCGAGAACTATTGCGACACGATCCTTATCAAATACCGAGTCAAAGCCCGCCTTTTTGAATTCGTTTACCGCCACCGGAGTGGTGATATCATTGCCGAGAACAATGTCGAGGCGCGCGCTTATCAGCTGTCCCGCCGTTACACTGTCGAGACCCGCGTGTGCGGCGAGTATCTTTTGCGTCATAGTCATTCCCATAGCATTACCCCTCCTTCGTCATATTATAGAATGCGCTGAGCAGCGCATTTGTATTAGCCTTGATAACGTCGGTATCTGTGCCCGCGCCCCAGAACATTCTGCCGTCCTCACGCTCAAGTCCGATATAGGATGCCGCAACGCTGCGCGAGCCCTCGCCCTGCATGCTGTGCTGAGTATATACCTGAAGCGTATACTGCTCTCCGGTAAGCTCGCTGAGCGCATTATTAACGGCGCTGAGCGTACCGTTGCCCTCCGCTTCAAGCTCGGTCTCGGTATCTCCCTGACGGAATGTGATATCTATCTTGACCGCATCGTTTACTCGCTCGAAGTCAAAGTCCGTTACCTCGATATTGCCGCGAAGATTAAGATAATGCTCGGTAAATATGTCAAGCACCTCGTCCGCCTTGAGCTCCTTGTGCTCGTGGTCGGATATCTCCTTGCACATATAACTGAAATCCTCGCGCATCTTAGCGGGCAGATTGTAGCCGTAGCTCTGCTCGAGCAGATAGCCGATGCCGCCCTTGCCGGACTGTGAATTTACGCGGATAACATCTGCATCGTATGTTCTCCCGATATCCTTCGGGTCGATTGGAATATACGGCACTGTCCACTCGTGCATTCCCTTCTTTGTGCGGTACTTCATGCCCTTTGCAATGGCATCCTGATGCGAGCCGGAGAATGCGGCGAACACGAGCGCGCCCGCATACGGCGCTCTCTCATACACATGCATTCCTGTGCAGCTCTCATACTTTTCAACGAGCGACGGCATGTCCGAGAAATCAAGTCCGGGGTCGACACCGTGAGAATACATATTCATAGCAAGCGTGATAATATCGACATTGCCCGTGCGCTCACCGTTTCCGAACAGCGTTCCCTCAACTCTGTCCGCGCCTGCGAGCAGTGCAAGCTCCGCATCGGCAACACCGGTTCCTCTGTCGTTGTGCGGGTGGAGCGATACGGTTACATGCTCGCGGTAGTGCAGATTCTCACACATATATTCTATCTGCGATGCGTACACATGCGGCATGCTCATCTCGACGGTCACGGGAAGATTGATTATGACGTTGTTGTCCTCGCTCGGCTCGAGCACATCGAGCACAGCATTACAGACCTCGAGCGCATATTCGGGCTCGGTACCCGTAAATGACTCGGGCGAATATTCAAAGCGGAAATTGCCCTCATACTCGGAAGCAAGACGCTTGACAAGCCTTGCACCGTCGACGGCGATCTGCTTTATATCCTTCTTAGACTTCTTGAACACCTGCTCGCGCTGCGCGACGCTTGTCGAATTATAGAAATGTATTATCGCGCTCGGCGCGCCCTTGCATGCCTCAAATGTGCGGCGGATGATGTGCTCGCGGCACTGCGTCAGCACCTGAACCGTCACATCGGACGGTATCATATCGTTCTCTATCAGCGTGCGCAGAAATTCATACTCGGTCTCGCTCGCTGCGGGGAATCCGACCTCTATCTCCTTAAAGCCGACCGAAAGCAGCATCTTATAATACTCGAGCTTTTCTTCAAGGCTCATCGGAATGACAAGGCTCTGATTGCCGTCGCGCATATCGACGCTGCACCACACAGGAGGCTTTTCGATATGGTCGCGCTCTACCCATTTGTTATATTTTTTATCGACCGGAAAATATCCGATATGATACTTGCTTGAATCCATCATTTTATGTTTACTCCTTCTCCGCTATGACCTCTACCTCTACAAGTACTCCTTTCGGTAGGGCTTTTACCGCTACGCAGGAACGCGCGGGCTTTTCGGAGAAATACTGTCCGTAGACCTCGTTAAAGGCTGCAAAGTCAGCCATATCGGCGAGGAAGCATACCGTCTTAACGGCGCTGCGGGTCGATGCTCCCGCCGCGGCAAGCACCGCCTCGAGATTACTGCAGACGCGGTGCGTCTGCTCTGCTATACCGCCCTCGACGACCGCTCCCGTCTCGGGGTCGAGCGCTATCTGACCGGATGTAAATACAAGGCTTCCGACCGTCACCGCCGGAGAGTACGGTCCGATTGCTGCGGGTGCCTTATCGGTGTGAATCTTGTTGCTCATTTTTATTTCCTCCGTCAATTAATATAGTCACCTTAAATTTAAATTATCTTAAAGCCTTCGTCGCGCAGACGCTTTGTAATAGCGTGCAGATGATCGAAATTTCTCGTCTCCATCTCGACTCGCAGGAAGCAGCCGTTAACGCTCTCGGTGTTGCCCTTTTCGTAATGAACACCTGTAACATTCGCGCCGCAGTCGGCGATGATGCTCGATATCTCCTTGAGCTGTCCGGGCTTATCAAGCAGCTCGATCAGCATGTTCGAGGATCGTCCGGAATTGCGAAGTCCGCGGTCGATAACTCGCGAGAGACTTGTAACGTCGATGTTTCCGCCCGATACGACAGCGACAACTCGCTTGCCTCGCAGGTCGAATTTACCTGCCATTACAGCCGCAACTGCGGTCGCGCCCGCGCCCTCGGCTATCATCTTCTGCTTTTCTATCAGAGCGAGGATGGCGCTCGATATTTCATCATCGGTAACGAGAGCTATTTCGTCGACATAGTCACGAACAAGAGCAAAGGTATTGTCGCCCGGCTGCTTGACCGCTATTCCGTCCGCTATCGTGGATACCGACGGCAGGCATTCGATTTCGTCGTCCTTTATCGAATTGTACATACTCGGCGCACCTGCAGCCTGAACTCCGTAGATCTTGATAGACGGACGTATCTGCTTTGCGGTATACGCGATGCCGGAGATAAGTCCTCCGCCGCCTATCGGAACGACTATTGCGTCAATGTTGTCGAGATCGCTCAGTATTTCGAGTGCGATCGTTCCCTGACCGGCGATAACATTCTCGTCGTCGAACGGATGAACGAAGGTATAGCCCTCGCTGTCGCGAAGCTCGATAGCTCTCTGATATGCATCATCATAGCAGCCCTCGACGAGGCAGACATCGGCACCGAAGCCCTTTGTCGCCTCGACCTTTGATATCGGAGCGGTATCGGGCAGACAGATAAGCGATTTTATACCGTTCTTTGTAGCCGCAAGTGCAACGCCTTGAGCGTGATTTCCCGCCGAGCAGGCAATGACTCCGCGCTCCTTTTCCTCCTCGGAGAGCATAGCGATCTTGTACGCCGAGCCTCTTACCTTAAATGAGCCTGTGATCTGCAGGTTCTCGGGCTTTAGGTATAGCTCGCACTCGGGAGCAATGCCGTACGCTCTTACCACATTTGTTTCGCGGATGATGTTTTTCAGCACCATCTGAGCATTAAAAACCTTGTCGAGAGATAACATCGTTGTTCTGCCTTTCTTTTTCTGAATTCCGACTCCGCAGCAAAGCAAAAACCCGCCCCAAAGCCATATAAAATGCTTTGAGACGGGTGTTAATTCATAATATAGCACTCGCGGTACCACTCAAATTGCGGATAATATCCGCCACTCTTCGAAGTCAATCAACTTCTATGCATTGACGCAGCATTCACGGGAGATACCTACGGGATATGCCCTTCGGGTCTCCGGCTCGGAAGTGATGGGAAGCACCGCTGTGTTTTGTCGGGATCACACCGCCCCCGACTCTCTCGGAAAACAACTCTGCAGGTTCCGTCTTCGTCTCAGCCTTTGCTTGATCGAAGTCTATTAACCTCTATGCACTGACGTAGCATACACGGAGCGCCCTACACACCTGTTCGGCTTCAGGCTCTCGGCTCGGAAGTGAGAGGACTGGGATATTCAACGCATCGGTTTTCACCACCCACCGATTCTCTACGCCGTTCTTCTCGGAGTCCATTCTTCGTCTCAGCCATTGTAAAATATTTAATTTTCTGCATTGTAGCACATTCGCACCGACTTGTCAAGAGCTAATATGCTACATTATAAATTGTTTTCATTTTTGTAATTTTTTCGACCGCATCCGCCGCATGACAAATGCCGTGTGAAGAATGCATTCGTCCGAACCGAATCGCCTCATTCAGCTATGGATTGAAAGGCTGCAGTACGCGCGCGGTTGACAGCGTACGTATATCCAACGACGCTGACAGCGCGTCAAAGCTTAAAGATCAAGCTTCATATCTCCTGTCTTAATGAGTCCGATAGCGCGGAGAATTTCATTGAATGCTATTGAGAGCAGCGCGGGAAGAACAATACAGAGCAGAAGTATTCCTATCCACATCATCGGGGAATGCTCGGTAGCGGAGATGATGCCGAGAGGCCCGACGAGTCCGCAGGTGCCCATCCCGGCGCTCACGCCCTCGCAGCGCAGACCGAAAACAAGGGTCGAGAGCGGTCCGCATACGGCGGCTGCAAGTGTAGGCGGTATCCATATCTGCGGCTTTTTGCAGATATTGCCCATCTGCAGCATGCTCGTACCGAGTCCCTGAGCGACTACACCGCCCCAACGGTTCTCGCGGAACGAAATTGCGGCAAAGCCGATCATCTGTGCACAGCAGCCGACGACTGCGGCACCACCCGCAAGACCCGATATACCTATCATGGCGCAGATAGCGGCGCTCGATATCGGGAGAGTCAGAATGATTCCGACAACAACAGCGATAACAATGCCCATGAGGAGCGGCTGAAGCTCGGTAGCGGTATTTATAAAATCACCGAGCCAGTACATCACATATGCGACGGCAGGACAGATAAGCCTGGCAACTATGTAGCCCGACGCAAGAGTGACGATCGGCGTAACGAGAATGTCTATCTTCGTCTTTTTCGAGACGAGCATTCCGACCTCGGCGGCAACGATGACAGCAAAAAATACGCCCGCCGGTCCTGCGGAATATGCTATATCTCCCGCAGCTGTCGTGATCGTGGTGCCCATTGCGTAGCTTGCCCCGCCGACCGCGGTGCAAGCGAAAAGTACAAAAGGATGCGCACCGAGTGCCTGAGCTATCGCAACACCGATAGCCATGCCGGTCGCCTTACTTGCGTAGCCCGCCATTTCGACAAGTGCGTCCGACAGCCACTGCACCGGAATGTACTTTGCGGCGGTGGAGAGAATAGTGGAGAGGAGGAGCGTTGCGAACAGTCCGAGCGCCATCGCCCCCATTGCATCAATAAAATACCGATGGAGCAGTCTCTTGACTCTGCCCTGTTTTGCTTGTTCTGCCATTACAGTGCCTTTCTCCGTGAGCGCGGTATCCCGCGCGTCGCGGTAAAAATGTTAATTTGCGCCATTATACCATACCAACGGATATAAATCAAGGTTTGACAGCCGCTAAATTCGACCATTGTGCCGTCCCCAACTTGATTTCGGCGCAGAAACATGCTATAATATAATAAAAAATGGGAGGTAGACAGCATGAATACCGAAAAAAGCAACGATAAAGTCGCCTCACGGGTGCCGAAATATCTATACCTCATTATTTCCGCGATCACCGCTCTGCTTATCGGTGCTTACATAATTACCGTATTTATAACGCGCTTCTCCGCAATAGCATTCGTTATGCCGTTCTGCGCCTTTACGCTTGCGTGCGTTGCGTTTTTCGGCTACAAGGTACTGCCGAAATGGTTAAAGGGTGTGCTTTGTGCGGGAATGTCGTTCTTTCTTGCTACATATATCGCTTTTCTTTCATATTCTCTTGCAACAGCCGCATCGAGCAAGGCGAGACTTGATGCCCTGCCGGAGGATGAACAGCTGACCGTTATGGTTTTCGGCTGCTACGTACGCGGCGAAGAGCCCGGGCGAACGCTCACGACACGTCTCGATGCCGCACTATCGCTGCTCAAGCGATATCCGAACGCCGATTGCATCGTCTCGGGCGGTCAGGGCTCGAACGAGGCGATAAGCGAGGCTGAAGCAATGCGCCGTTATCTTGTCTCACGCGGAATAGCTGAAGAGCGCATAACGCTCGAGGACAGATCGACAAATACGAGCGAAAACCTCGAATATACCTTTGCCATCCTGACAGGCTCGGAGTCGGACGGCTCGGCTGCGTCTACGTCGGGAAGCCCGGCATCAAGCAACAGCACAGATTCCGCTCAGAGTGTCGACACAGACGGCAGACGGCTCGTCGGCGTGTCGAGCGAATATCATCTGCCCCGCATTCGTATGCTCTCCCGCGCTCTCGGCCGCGAGATAGAAACATACCCGGCATACGACGCAAACATAGGCAATACTCTCATCTATACTCTGCGAGAATACATGGGCGTGGCAAAATTATGGCTCGGAGTTTGATGCAGGGCTTGTAAAAAGCGCGCAAGTGGTATATAATATTCAGTATCATTTAATTTAACTTCATTTACCGAAAGGAAATGTCATGGAAAACGAAAAGAATAACGAATGTACGCACGACTGTTCCTCCTGCGGTGCGGACTGTCCCTCGAAAAATGCGCCGGAATCGCTGCTTGCTCCCGCCAACGCGGACTCGCACGTTCGCCACGTAATAGGTGTCGTCAGCGGCAAAGGCGGTGTCGGAAAGTCACTTGTCACAAGTCTGCTCGCAGTCGGAACACAGCGTCTCGGATATAAGGCGGCGGTCCTCGATGCGGATATCACCGGTCCCTCGATTCCTCAAATCTTCGGAATGCACGGAGTCCGCATTACCGGCGATGATAACGGAATGGATGCTCCCCGCTCTGCCTCCGGCATACCGCTCATGTCAATAAATCTGCTCCTCCAGGAGGAGACGACCCCCGTTATCTGGCGCGGACCGGTCATTGCCGGAACGGTCAAGCAGTTCTGGACCGATGTACGCTGGGGCGATGTCGACTATATGTATGTGGATATGCCTCCCGGAACCGGGGATGTGCCGCTCACCGTATTTCAGTCGCTTCCGCTTGACGGTATCGTTATCGTAACAAGCCCGCAGGAGCTTGTCTCAATGATAGTCGAAAAGGCTGTTCATATGGCGGAAATGATGGATATCCCCGTTCTCGGCATAGTTGAAAACATGAGCTACGCCGTATGCCCCGACTGCGGAAAGCATATCGAGCTGTACGGTAAGAGCAAGATAGACGGTCTCGCGTCACAGTTCGATATTCCCGTTCTCGCACGTATGCCTTTTGACCCGAAGCTCGCCGCACTCTGCGACGGCGGCAGAATAGAAGCGCATGACATCGACTATATGGATGATGCCGTGAAGCAGCTGACCGCAGACAAGAGCAGCGACTGAGCATACACCGATCCGCAAAGTGCGAAGACTATCGTATGAGGACGGAAAAATTTATGTCTATGACTTAAATGGCTGAACCGATCCTGCATGGCGCGCTCGGACTAAAAAAGAAAAAATAAGCACGACATCCGGTCACGTATTGATATAATCCCCATAGAGTATCAAGTCTACACTATGGGGTTATATCATACAGAAGTCGGGTGCCGTGCTTATTTAATTATTCATAATGTACATCATTTACCGCAGATGCACATATCGAAAAACCGCCGAGTGTTTTCGGAAGCTCGAATGCCGGGATCAATACTTGATCCACTGATCGTAGTAAGGCGCCACATCCTTTTCCTCGTGCATGAGCTGCCAGCGGTCTATCTGCTTCTGAGTAGCATGGTTGATAACATCATGTACGCCCATGCTCTCCGTTGTGCCGTCGGCAGATACCGCGGTTATCTTATAGATAACGATATCGTGATCGGCAAAATCAATGCCCGTATCGGTGTAGCTGCGCTCGGTAAGACCCTCTGCGATCTTCTCATAGGTCTTAGACTGATCGCATGCGCGGTAGACGGTATATGTAACGTCCTCATCTGCGCCGTTCCATGTCATGGTGAGCGTATCGCGGTCGATGCGGAGATCGGTCGGTCGGGTAATTCTGTGCTTTGCGGGAATGCCCTCGAGCAGATAGGTCTTTCCTGCCTCGGTATCGAAGGAAATGAAATCAATACCGTCGCTCTCGGTCTCGACAGGCTTGCCATCGAGCGTGACGCGAGCGAGCGAAATATTACCCGAATGAATGACCGCCTTGCCGCCTACGCGCGAAAGAACGCTGACGGTGTGCGAGGTGGAGTCCTTCCACGCTGCGTCGATAACGAAGTTGCCTCTTGCAACAAGTCCCTTGAAGCGTCCCTTGCTCCAATCATCGGGCAGGCAGGGGCAGATATTGATATAGCCGTCATGGCTCTGGAGCAGCATCTCTGCGATACCTGCGGTACCGCCGAAGTTACCGTCTATCTGGAACGGAGGGTGCGCATCAAAGAGATTCGGATATGTACGTCTGCCGATAAGGAAGCGCAGACAGTGGTAGCACTCCTCGCCTTCGCCCGTTCTCGCCCATGCGTTGACGCGGTGAGCGACCGACCAGCCGGTCTGCATGTTCTTTTCGGAGCGGTAATGTAGCGAAACGGCAGCGGCATAAGGTACCTCATAACCTTTCTGCTCTAAATATGCACAGGTGTGAAGAATCGCATGATGTTCGATCCTGCTTGTGATGATGTGTTTTCCTTTTGACTCATATGCCTCTGCAGTTGCCTTTAATGCCCAGTTGTCTGACTCACTGCCGCCGCCGGTAAAGTAGATATCCTCCGGTCTTGCATTGATCAGATCTGCAACATTTGCCCTTGCCTCATCGACAGCTTTTTTGCTCTCTCCTGCGAAAGAATAGATCGCAGAAGGGTTGCCATAATGCTCTGTAAAATATGGGAGCATTGCATCTAATACTTCCGGATATACCTGTGTGGTTGCTGCATTATCTAAATAAATTAATTTTGCCATGATATCGTTCCTTTCTTTGTCCTTATCTTATCCATTTTATACGCTGCTCATACTCGCCAAAGCCCATATATTCTGTATGTATCCATAATCAGCCCGTTTTATTTCCTAGTTTGTTGATATGATATAAGTATTATACATCATCAATTCCTATTGTCAAGATAGGAATTGCAATTTTTTGTGCAAAAACAAGAACAATCTGTTTCCACTAAAGCGAGTGACAACCTTCCTATATAATGCTATAATAAAGCGCTGAGTGCAACAGGTATCTTTATATTTTAATAGATAATTTTACTCAGGAAAGGTTTTGCAAACAGAATTTATTTGATGCACAAAATGGTGCAGGAAATGAGGATTTTTATGAACCAGCTATTTTCACCGGAACTGATCCCGGATTATATGCACGCGCACCCGGAGTACGGGGTAAAGCGTATTTTAACTTATACTGTGTATCGTTTTTTATCCTTTGCAGGAAAAGAGGATGATACACTTGCCGCTTATATAAAAGAAACGTTATTTCCAATGGAAGATGCGCTCGACTTTTCCCTGATCGACGATTATCTGGCTCTGGATCCTTATTTTTGTCCGGTACCGGAGGAGGGCAGTTTTGATGCCTTTTTCTTATATACCGCAATCAGCATCTTAGAGAATGCATTTGACGAATTTGCATTAGGTGATGAGCTTGCCATCATTGATGACCTGATTCTGACAAAATATCCGGTACTTGGCTCTGTTGCTTTAGACGATGCTGATATCCGTCTGGATGCACTCATCGGCAGCGGTGCGGAGTTTTATGCCGTTTTATATCTGGCTCTGACGAGATATCCGTCAGCACTTGGTTCACTGCTTCCACAGTTTGGCACCGCCTACCATGACAGTTACCAGTTCACCGGCGACGACACAGCACTTTACGATTTCATGGATGAATATTTTGAAACGAAAAACTGTATGCTGCAGCCATTTTTCGTGGAACTTTCCAACACGCTTGTTGACGCAACACTCGGTTATTACAAGACTGACCTTGAAACATTGCTCGCAGCCGAAGTTCCGGGACTTTTAAGTGGAACGGCTTCCCGTTTTGCCGTGCAGAAACGTTTCGGTGCGCTCGGACTCACCAGACTGCCGGACCACGATACCTGTCTGGCACTGTTATCCGAATCCTTCCGCTATGCAGCACTTTATGAGCTGCGCAGCAACCTCTTTGACTACCACCTTGAAGAAGACCGTCTGGTGACTGCGGACAACTGGAAAGATACCATCCGTTTTCACTTCGTGCAGTATCAGCATATTTATGAGCAGGCACTCGACGGATTTTATGCGGCTGTGCTTTCCAGAAAGCTGCTGCGCGCAGAGTTTTCGGAGGAATTAAAAAAACTGGGGTTCTAGTCCCCCAGTTTTTTTACGAGAATATATATTCTGATTTATTCTTTTTCTTCCTCTTCCGGTTCCCGCAGGTCGCGTATCCTCACCTGCTCGATCCGTTTGCCGGACATCTCTGTCACTTCTATCTCAAGTTTAAATTCTTCATCCGTATGAAAATCTCCGGCTTTCGGTATACATTCAAACAGTTCCATCACCCAGCCGCTGACGGTCTGCACATCAAATTCTGCCTCGCGGTCTAAACATTCAAACAGTTTTTCCACTTTTGTTTTTCCGGCAACCAGATATTCATTGTCGCTGATGCGCTCAATTTCTGTCTCGACCTTATCGTGCTCATCCCAGATCTCACCGACAAGTTCCTCTAAAATATCTTCAAGCGTAATGATTCCAGCCGTTCCGCCGTATTCATCCATCGCAACCGCAATGTGCAGTTTCTTCTGCTGAAGTTCCCGCAAAAGATCATCGATCTTTTTATTTTTCGGTGTAAAAATAACCGGTCGCACTGAGTCACGGATCGTCACATCCGAACGGTAAATAAAGTTGTAAAAATCTTTCTGATATAAAATACCAATGATCTGGTCAATATTTTCCTCATAGACCGGAAGTCTCGAATATCCGGTGTCCGCAAATATTTTGGCGATCTCATCTTTTGGCATATCCACCGGGATACCGACAATATCAATTCGCGGTGTGTAAATGTCCACTGCCTCCAGCTCATCAAACTCGATCGCGCTGCGGATCAGTACACGCTCATCTTCTCCGATACCGCCGCCTGCCTGTGCCTCATCCACAATGGTGAGCAGTTCTTCTTCTGTGATTCCCGGCTCCTCTTCTGACTTAAAGATGTGTGACAGCAGTTTTTTCCACTGTGCAAACACAAAATTAACCGGTGTCAGGATTTTTACCAGAACAGCAATGATCGGTGCGGAAAACAGTGCAAATTTATCCGGTGATTCTTTTGCAATGCTTTTTGGTGAAATCTCACCAAAGATCAAAACCAGAACCGTCGTAACGATCGTTGAAACACTGGCTCCCTTCGCATCCCCAAGCATTTTTACAAACAGGATCGTTGCTAAGGAGGAAGATAAAATATTTACAATATTGTTTCCGATCAGGATCGTTGACAACAGGTTGTCGTACTTTTCTTCCAGTTCAAGCACCAGCGCCGCCCGTTTATTTCCTTTGTCTGCCATATTTTTCATGCGGATCCGGTTCAGCGACAAAAATGCGGTCTCCGTCGCCGAAAAATATGCTGACATGATCAGGCATATCGCAATAATGATAAAAAACAATGAGTCACTTCCCATAAAAAAATAATTCCTCTCTTTCCACGCAAAAAAGCATAGCTGCACCTGTTTGTCTCTCCAAACGGCAGTTATGCTTTCTCATATTTCAATATTGATCTTTTCATTTTGTTATTCTGATTCGGGTAAGGATCCGCGTCCCCGTCCGTACTGTCTAACATAGTACTCTCCATTTCTGCATGTGAACAATATTACCTCTCACATGATTTTCATATAAATTGTGCTATGGATGTATTATATCAAAACGCATTCTGCATAGCAAGGAATTTTTATCCATTTTCCGGTTCTGTACCCGCTAAAATACAAATAAAATTTGCTGTTGTCTTTGAATTATGATATACTGTTATCAATATATTTTAGGCGGGGCACATTTTCCCTGATGGGATTTCGTTTCCTGTCAGGTGATCACCATATAGACAGAAAAGAGGTATTTTTATGCAGGTAAACGAATCATCTGAGAACTATTTAGAGACCATCTTGGTACTGAGCAAACGTAACCCGGTCGTACGCTCCGTTGATATCGCCGAAGAGCTTGGTTTCAAAAAATCAAGTGTCAGCGTTGCAATGAAAAATTTACGCGAAAAAAATAATATTACCGTTACGAAAGAGGGATATATTTATCTGACCGATTCCGGCCGTGAAATTGCAGAAATGATCTATGAGCGTCACGAACTTTTAACAGACTGGCTGACACGCCTCGGTGTCGACCCGAAAATTGCAGCAGAAGATGCATGCCGTATGGAGCATGTCATCAGCAAAGAAAGTTTTGATGCGATCAAAAAACATATTAAATAACCTGATACATATACATCTATATATTAGTATATCATTTTCACAAACAACAATCTGTGCATATTTTAAACAGATCTGTTATCACAAAAACAAGAGGTGCTCACCGGAACAGATTTCCGGAAGCATCTCTTGTTTTTTATTTATACTGTCTGCGGAACTGTACCGGTGTCATCTCATACGCCTTTTTGAACAGGCGGTTAAAATGCTCCACGTTCTCATATCCCACACTCGCTGCAATCGACTCCACCGTCTGATTTGACTCTTTTAACAGTCTTCTCGCTTTTTTCATCCGCGCAGCCTTCACTGCATCCTGGAATGTCATACCGGATTTTTCCTTGATATATTTGGAAAGATACGGTTTGGAAAGTCCAAATTTTTCTGCCAGGACATCCATCGTCACATCCGCATAGTTATTCTGGATGTAATTCATGATCTCCATGATGCGTTCATCTCTGCCCTCAATGATGTTTTCGCTTTTTGCCATCTTATTTGCAGCAGAAACCAGTGCTGCGATGGAACTCTTGATGATATCCTCATCCACGCCGACGCCCCAGAAATGTCTGCCCTGACAGATGATCTCCACATAAGCCGCTGCTTTTGAGGAAGATCCCTCTGAGATTGCATGCTCCTGGTAGGTTGCCAGCTCATAGCTGATGCCAAAATACATCTTGATTGCGTTGCTGACCGCATCGAGGCGTCCGTTTCCGCTTGTCTCGATCACTCTGCGCTCACCGTTCTGCTCGATCGTCACACTTGCGGCAATGCCGTCTTTCTGCTCGAAATGGCACTCCGCCACATCAAATACATCTTTGATATTGACGTAATTCCCGGTAAATACCTGATAGATCATATCCGGTGTCAGCTCTTCGTGTCTGTGATCGGATACACCTTTGATCAGATAACCGACTTCCTCTTTCATCTTATCCGGCAGGGACATGCCAAAGTTCTGTTTTAATACGAAAGCAACTCCTCCCTTACCGGACTGGCTGTTGATTCGGATCACATCGGATTCGTACTCTCTTCCGACATCCTTCGGATCGATCGGCAGATACGGAACATCCCAGCGCCCGCCGCTCTTTCCTGCCTCTCTCCATGCCATACCTTTTGAGATCGCATCCTGATGGGAACCGGAAAATGCAGTAAACACAAGATCTCCGGCATATGGAGTACGCTCATAAACTCTCATTCTGGTAAAACGCTCATATTTCTCACGGATTGCTGCAATGTTGGAGAAATCAAGTTTCGGATCTACGCCGTGGCATACCATATTCATCGCAAGTGTCACGATATCCACGTTTCCGGTACGCTCTCCATTTCCAAACAGAGTACCTTCCACACGGTCAGCTCCCGCTAATACACCAAACTCTGCATCGCTGATGCCGCATCCTCTGTCGTTGTGCGGATGTACGCTTAAGATCACGTTATCTCTGTATTTTAAATGTTTGTGAATATACTCGATCTGGCATGCAAATACATGCGGCATTGCAATCTGAACCGTAGTCGGAATGTTGATGATCGCTTTGTGTTCCTTATCCGGTTTCCACACATCCAGTACGGCGTTGCAGACTTCCACGGCATAGTCGACCTCTGTTCCAGGGAAGCTCTCCGGGCTGTACTCAAATGTAAAGTTTCCATCTGTCTGTGCTGCAAGATCTCTTAACAGAATCGCTCCATCCACTGCAAGTTTCTTTACTTCTTCCCTGCTCTTTTTAAAGACCTGCTCTCTCTGTGCAACAGAGGTGGAGTTGTAAAGATGGATCACTGCGTGCGGTGCGCCTTTGACTGCCTCAAATGTTTTTTTGATGATGTGCTCACGTGCCTGTGTTAAAACCTGAACGGTAACATCTTCCGGGATCATATTGCGCTCGATTAAGGCACGCATGAAATTGTACTCTGTCTCTGAAGCTGCCGGGAAACCAACCTCGATCTCCTTGAATCCAATGTCTACAAGCATCTGGAAAAATTCAATTTTTTCCTCTAAGCTCATCGGCTCGATCAGTGCCTGGTTTCCATCACGCAGGTCAACGCTGCACCAGATCGGCGGCTTCTCGCTCGATCTCGGTGCGGCGGCAAAGGCAAATTTCAGGCCTACGGCA
>ENA-ORCP01001502-ORCP01001502.1-human-gut-metagenome-genome-assembly--contig:-NODE-1502-length-19958-cov-2.977416_pt1 | contig 19958 bp, 18 predicted proteins | sample MGYA00242990_ERZ507991 | MGnify/ENA primary metagenome ERZ507991 (study PRJEB26167, sample SAMN06115496) | human gut metagenome | host: Homo sapiens | place: China:Henan | collected 2015-05-07... | reverse complement strand
CCCCGGCTGCTGCAGCGCGTGGCTTTCTGAGGAGGCGGCGCAGGAGAAGTGGGGCGATGACTTCACGGCGTGGGAGGAACGCATCGAGGACGCAGTGGCCGCCACGGACGGGCAGGTAGCGCTGTACCGGGGAGAGCCTATTTTGGCGGTGTTCCATTCCTCCTCCGCGGGACGGACGGCGGAGGCCGGAGACGTGTGGAGTGGCGATGTGCCGTATCTCCGGAGCGTGGACAGCCCCGAGGGGGAGGAGACGGTGCCCAACTATTACAGCACGGTGTCCTTCACGGCGGCAGAGGCGAAGGCCCTGCTGGCGGCGGCCCATCCGGAGCTGACGTACAGCGGCGGGCCGGACAAGTGGTTCGGCAAAGCGGAGCGGGACGAGTCGGGACGGGTCGGCGCCGTGGAGGTGTGCGGTACGCCGCTGCGGGGCGTGGAGGTGCGGCGCATCTTCTCACTGCGGTCGGCCTGCTTTACCATCGACGCGCAGGCGGATGGGGTAACGTTCCGCGTCACCGGCTACGGCCACGGCGTGGGCATGAGCCAGTACGGCGCCAATGAGCTGGCGCGGCAGGGCAAAACGTGGCAGGAGATCCTGACGTGGTACTACGCGGGCATCACCATCGGGCCCGTACCGGAGACTGTACAAACGTCGTGAAATGTGGTACAATGCATCGAATAACCGGCGAATTTACAAAACGTTCAGGAAAAATTAAGGTTGGCCGGTATAATGACAGGTAAGAATATACCGTTAGGAGGAGACGGCCATGGCACGCAACATTCTGGTGGTGGAGGATGACCGCAACATATCGGAGCTGATCCGCATGTATCTGGAGAAGGAGGGCTTCGAGGTCCGGCTGGCCTACGACGGCGGCAAAGCCGTGGAGGAATATGACAAGCGGGCGCCGGACATGGTGCTGTTGGACATCATGCTGCCTGTTATGGATGGCTGGGGCGTGTGCGCCCACATCCGGGAAAAGGGCAAGACGCCCATCATCATGCTGACGGCCAAGAGCGATGTGGGCGACCGCATCACCGGTCTGGAGATGGGGGCCGACGACTATCTGGTGAAGCCCTTCGAGATGAAGGAGCTGATGGCCCGCATCAACGCCGTGCTGCGCCGCAGCGAGATCCCCGACGACACCAAGAAAAAGCTGGTATTCGACAAGCTGGAGATCAATCTGGACAGCTATGAGCTGCTGGTGGACGGCAAGAAGGTGGACACGCCTCCCAAGGAGCTGGAGCTGCTGTACCACCTGGCGGCCACGCCCAACCGCGTCTACACCCGCAATCAGCTGCTGGACGAGGTGTGGGACTTCGATTATTTCGGCGACAGCCGTACCGTGGACGTACACATCAAGCGCCTGCGGGAGAAGATCGAGAACGTTTCGGATCAGTGGGAGCTCAAGACCGTGTGGGGCGTGGGCTACAAGTTCGAAGTGAAGTAAAGCCATGCGGGAGAGGATCAAGCGTGCCATGGACAGCCTGTACTGGCGGCAGTTTATGCTCAGCGCCGGTATGGTGCTGCTGACCATGGTACTGTTGGGTGTATCGTTCTACACCCTGAGCTACAACTACACCGTGGAGGAAAAGCGCAGCGAGATGCGGGATCGGGCCAACCTGATCTCTCAGCTGTCGGTGAACTACCTGCTGGCCGGCGACGACACGGAGAATACACAGGAGGACGCGCTGCGGTCGCTGGCGGGCGTGGCGTCCCGCATGACGGACGTGGACTTCCTGATCTGCAACAGGAAGGGCGACGTGCTCCTGACATCCGACGCGGGGCTGGTGGGCAAGTCCGTCCGGGTGCCGGAGGAGATCGTGGAAACGACGTTCTCCAACGAAAACGGCTACGAGGGGCGCAGTACCGTGGGCGTCTACGAGCAGAAGAAGTTCGTGGTGGGCGTGCCCATGACCGACGAGAGCGGGAATGTGCTGGGCCTGGTGCTGGCCGTCATGGACGGCACGGCGCTGATGGAGATGTGGCGGTCGTTCATCGGCCTGTTTTTCATGCTCAGCGCCATCATCCTGCTCATTGCCTTCGTCACCAGCTCCGTTACGTCCATGCAGCAGATCAAGCCCATCACCGAGATGGTGCAGGCCACCCGGGCCTACGCCGGCGGCAACTTTGACGTGCGGATGCAGGAGACCAGCAGCGGCGGCGAGATCGGCGAGCTGGCCACGGCATTCAACGCCATGGCAGATTCGCTGCAGGAGACGGAGCGGCAGCGCCGCGACTTCATCGCCAACGTGTCCCACGAGCTGAAAACGCCTATGACTACCATTGCCGGCTACACCGATGGCATTCTGGACGGCACCATCCCGCCGGAGAAGGAACGGCAGTATTTGCAGATCATCTCGGACGAGAGCCGGCGGCTCAGCCGTCTGGTGCGGCGTATGCTGGACATCTCCCAGATCCAGAACCAGGAGATGAAAAAGGAGGAGTTCGACCTGTGCGAATCCGCCCGCATCGCCCTGCTGTCCATGGAGCAGAAGATCATGATCCGCGGGCTGGACGTGGATGCGGAGATCCCCGAGGACTCCGTGATGGTGCAGGGAGACCGGGATCTCATCACTCAGGTGATCTACAACCTGCTGGAGAACGCGGCCAAGTTCGCCGCGCCCCAGTCCACCCTGTATCTGGGACTGGCCGTCAACGGCGAGAAGGCCTACGTCACCGTGCGCAATCAGGGGCAGACCATCCCCGCCGAGGAGATCCCTCTGCTGTTCGAGCGGTTCCACAAGTCGGACAAGTCCCGCAGCGAGGACAAGGACGGCTACGGCCTGGGGCTGTACATCGTCAAGACCATTCTGACCCAGCACAAGGAGAAGATCACCGTCACCAGTGAAAACGGCGTCACCGCCTTTACGTTTACCATGCAGATGGCTCGTTGAGCCGCGCAGAGAGGAAGCACCGTATGCAGGATGAAAACAGAGAAAAGCTGACAGAGGAGCCTCGGGAGGTCGTACAGTGGTACGTCCGCCCCGAGGGACGCGAGGTGGTGGACTACTACGTGCAGCCACGCCCCATGCCCGCCGGCGCCGCGCCCCCGCCCCCTCCGCCCGGGAAGCGGAGCAGGAAGGGACTGTGGATCTTCCTCATCGCCATGGGCGTGCTGATGCTGGCGGTGGCCGCAGGGGTCATCTGGTCTCTGACGCAGGGCGGCGGCGAGACGCCGCCGCTGGACGGCGACGGGGACGGCGACAGCGACGCCAGCAGCATCGTGAATATTTTCAAGACGGAAAAGACCACCATCCCCCGTGTCAAGGGAGAGGCGGGCGTGTCCCTCGTCTGTGAGGAGGCCGGCGGCGAGAAGCTGACCATTCAGGATGTCTACGCAAAGGTGAACCCCGCCACGGTGCTGGTGGTGGCGGACCAGGGCGAGAACGCCAGCGTGGGTACCGGCATCATCATGACCTCCGATGGGTACATCGTCACCAACGCCCACGTCATCTCCGGCGGCAGGAGCTGCTGGATCGCGCTGGACACCGGCTACACCTACGATGCGGAGCTGGTGGGCTATGATGAAGATCAGGATCTGGCGGTACTGAAGGCTGTGGATGCGGAGGACCTGCCCACGGCGGAGTTCGGCGACAGCGACCAGTGCCGCGTGGGCGACACGGTGTACGCCATCGGCAACCCGCTGGGTGTGGAGCTGCGGGGTACCCTGACCGAGGGCATCATCTCCGCCATCAACCGCAATGTGCAGATGGAGGGACGCGTCATGACCCTCATCCAGACCACCGCCGCCCTGAACAACGGCAACTCCGGCGGTCCTCTCATCAATGAGTACGGGCAGGTCATCGGCGTCAATACCCTGAAGATGAGCGGCAGCGGAAATGCGGAGGAGGCCACGGTGGAGGGCCTGGGCTTTGCTCTGCCCAGCAGCAGCTTCTGCTTCGTGGTGAACGATCTCATCGCCAACGGCCAGTTCCGCGGCATCCCTGTGCTGGGCATCACCGTGATGAACAGCGACGACGGCCACGTGGTGGTCTACACCGTCAGCGACGGCTACGGCGCGGCGGAGATGGGCATCCGGCCCGATGACGTGCTGCTGCGGGCCGATGGACAGGCGCTGGGCAGTATCGACGATCTGATGGCGGTGCGGCGCACCCATCTGGTGGGCGACACCATCACGCTGACGGTGCTGCGGGACGGGCAGACGTTCGATGTGGACGTGCCGCTGTACGCCAGCGCGGACTGATACGACATACGCGAAAACGGGAAAGACCGCTCAGGTCTTTCCCGTTTTTTTCGTCCGGAGCAGCAGGCTCCCTGCGGCCAGCAGCAGATAGATGCCGAAGGGGCGGCGCAGCAGGTCCGTGTCCACGGCGGTGGCGGCCAGTGCGCCGGCGGCGGCTGCCGCCGTGCCCCAGGGCGCAGCGGAGCGGAGAACAGCGCGGTCCAGCAGGCCGTTTTTCCGGTGGTACAGCAGGCCCATGGCCGCCGTAGGCAGGAAGTACAATAGGTTGATGGCCATGGCGTCCGCCTGCGCCACGCCAAAAAACAGGGTCATCAGCAGCAACAGCAGGGTGCCGCCGCCCACGCCCCAGGCCGACAGGATACCGGTGCAGAAGCCTGCCAGCACCGGCAGGAGCCACGCCGTCACAGAAGGTACCGGATGCCGCCGTACACGAGGAAGGCGGCGAACAGATACCGCAGCCACGGGGCGGGCACCCGCGGGAACAGCTTTCCGCCCACGAATCCACCGGCCAGTCCGCCCAGCAGGTAGGGCAGGGCCTGCGTAAAGTCAAAGGGCGTGCGCAGCAGGTATATGGCGGCGGATACCACGCAGAAGGGCAGGATCACCGCCACGCAGGTGGCGAAGGCGGTCTTTTCCTCCACACGGCACCAGCGGGTGAGCAGGGGCAGCAGCACCATGCCGCCGCCTCCGCCAAAGCAGCCGTTGGCGGCGCCGGCCAGAACAGCGGACGCGGCGTATTTTGCCGGCATGCGCAAGGGCGTCACCTCCTTGGGATATGTACCCCGCGTGCAGGGCACGCGGGGCGGCAGGGGGTCACTGGCACTTCTGATAGCTCTGACAGTCGGTGCACTGGTCCATGGAGGGGTTGCTCTCATGGGTGCCCACCTGAATGGAGCTGAGGCCGCAGTTGTTCACGTCCTTGCAGTGGTGGGCGCAGTTGGTGACGGTACACTTGATGGAAGAATTGGGGGTGCAGCTGCACCCGTCGTTGGTACAAGCGCGATTCATGGCGTTTCCTCCCGTAAAAGAAAAATAGAGTCAGGCCATACGACCCAACTCTATCTTGTCCGAAAACCGCGGCGCTATGCCTGCCGGAAAAGGGATTTTTTCAGATGCCCAGTAGCCATGACGCAAACCGGAAGTAGATCAGCAGACTGGTGGCATCCACGACGGTGGAGATGAAGGGACTGGCCATGACGGCGGGGTCCAGCCCCACCTTTTCCGCCAGAAGCGGCAGGGAGCAGCCTACGCACTTGGCAAAGACCACCACGAACAGCACCGTCAGGCATACCACCAGGCACACCATGGGCGTTACCTCCGCGTTGCCCAGCAGCGTGCGGTCCACCACCAGCATCTTCACGAAGTTGGCGCCTGCCAGGCAGAGGCCGCACAGCAGCGACACCCGCAGCTCCTTCCACAGCACCTTCAGCACGTCGGAGAAGTCCACCTCGTCCAGACTCAGGGCACGGATGACGGCCACGGAGGCCTGCGTGCCGGAGTTGCCGCCGGTGCCGGACAGCATGGGGATATAGGCGTTCAGCACCAGGCACGCGGCCAGTGCGTTTTCGTAGTGGTTCAGGATCATGCCGGTGAACGTGGCGGACAGCATCAGGATCATCAGCCATGGCAGGCGGGACTTCCACGTGGCGATGACGCCGGTGCGGAGATACGGCTTGTCCGACGGCAGCATGGCGGCCATCTTCTCGAAGTCCTCCGTGGTCTCCTCCTCGATGACGTCCATAGCGTCGTCCACGGTGACGATACCCACCAGACGGTTCTCCATGTCCACGATGGGCAGGGCCAGGAAGTTGTATTTGTTCAGGGCCTGGGCCACATCCTCCTTGTCGTCCATGGTGCGGGCCCAGACCACGTCGGGGTCCATGATGTCCTCGATGATGTCGTCCTCGTTGGCCAGCAGCAGGTCACGGACGGACAGCACACCCAGCAGGCGGCGGGTGGGGTCGGTAACGTACAGGATGTTGATGGTCTCCAGCTCGCCGCCGATGCGGCGGATGCGCTTGAAGGCATCCTCCACCGTCATATCCTTCTTCAGGGACAGAAACTCCATGTTCATGATGGAGCCGGCGGAATCCTCGGGATATTTCAGGATCTCGTTGATGGATTTGCGCATCTCCGGCGTGGCCTTATCCAGAATACGGATGACCACACTGGCGGGCATCTCCTCCACGATGTCCACGGCGTCGTCCAGGTACAGCTCGTCCAGCACTTCCTTCAGCTCGGTGTTGGAAAAGCCGTTGATGAGCATCTCCTGACTCTCCGGCTCCAGCTCCACGAACACCTCCGCCGCCGTCTCCTTAGGCAGCAGACGGTACAGCAGGGGCATCAGCTCAGGGCCGGATTCCTCCAGCAGCAGGGCGACGTCGGCAGGCTCCATGGGCAGGAACAGGTCCCGCAGTCTGGCGTATTCCTTGTTGTGCGCCAGCTCGGCGATCTGCTCTAAATAGCGGTCCAGCTCCTCCTGATAGTCGATCACGGCCTGTCCCTCCTTTCCGGAAAAAGTAAACGCAGCCGGCGGAAATGCCTGCTGCGTACCATAATGTGGCCGCAAAAAATGGCGGCCTGCGTACCGTAACAAGCTTTAGCATCGCGGGGCGGTGAAGCTGCGTTAGATACCACCTTGGTTTCGATAGTACCTGCTCAAACCATCTTATGGTGTCTCCACCATTTCGCGGCAGCAGCCCATATCCCTCGCGGTAGCCTTACCTACCGGACAGATTTTGTTGCATGCACCTATCCTATGCCAAAAAGCAGGGGATGTCAACCCGCTTTCGCCGGTTTTTTACAAATAAACCTGCACATTGTCGCGGCCCAGAAGGTGCTTTCGCAGACCGTCCAGAAAGATGAGCGCGTGCTCCGACAGCTCCTCGCCCCGCCGCGTCACCAGATAGTTCACCCGATCCGGCGGCGCCTGGGTGAGACGGCTGACTCGGGCCTGCGTCCGGTCCAGCGACGCGGCGGCGATGGCGGGGGCCGCCACCCACAGCCCCTCTGTGCGGGGGAAGAAGTCCGCCGCCTGCAAAGTGTCGGCGTACAGCAGGGGTCGCGCACCGGGGCCGAAGGCGCCGTCGTGCCAGCGGATGAACTCGGGATCCCATGTGACCAGGATCTCATTGGCGGGGTCCAGCGCGGAGGGGTCCACCTCTGCGGGGTAATCGCTGTCCGGCGCGGACAGCAGCAGAAACCGCTCCCGACAGATGGGCCGTACCTCCAGCTGACTGTTGAACACGGTGTTGCTGTCGATGAGGGCGAAGTCCAGCTCGTGGTTCAGAAGGGCCTGGGCCGAGTCCACGTCCCGCAGAGTGTGTATCCACAGGGATACCGGCAGATGCATGGCCAGAAACTTCTGGTACACCGCCGGCAGGATGTACTGGTTGGTGGTGTAGGTGGCGGCGATGCGGAGGTAGGTGCGCTGCTCCAGCTCCGCAAGCGCCTCCGTCTCTGACAGCAGGCGCTGCCACCGGCGCGCCAGCGTCAGGAACTTCTGGCCTGCGGCGGTGAGCCGGATACGGCGCTGGCCCTTGCCGCGGATGAAAAGCGGCGTGCCCACCCGCTCCTCCAGGGCGCGGATACGCATGGACAGTGTGGGCTGGGTGATATACAGCGCCTCTGCCGCCGCGGTCATGGTGCCGTGCTGCACCACGGCCCAGAATGTCTCGATGTCCAGATTCGTCATGGCAATACTCCTAAAATATATCAGCGTTTGGCTATATTTTACGTGGATAATTTTAATTTTACAAGTAGGAATTTTTGCAGTATAGTAAAAATCACAAAGGATAGACCGCCGCCGCGGGGTGTCCGATGTACAGAGATATGCTATTTCTCTACTTTTCTTTCTTTTTTCTCTCCCAAATCCCAAACAATCCCAAGAAAAAGGGCAGGGCGCGATCCCTGCCCTTTTTCTATGCCTGCGGGAAGGGGACGGCTGCATGCAGAATGGAGGTAAAGCGCTTCATGTGTATGCAGGGGAGGGGCGGCAAAACGACCCGCCTCTTGCCGCAGCGGGGCGGATGGTGTATAGTGGCGGGCGGGAAGGAGAGATGACATGGAGACGTTCCAATTTTATTTCGAGCTGATCGGCGCGGCGGCCTTCGCCATCTCCGGCGCGGCGCTGGGTATCCGCAAGGAGATGGATCTGTTCGGCGTGGCCATGCTGGGCATGACCACGGCGGTGGGCGGCGGTATGCTGCGGGATACGATGCTGGGGCTGACGCCGCCTGCGGCCCTGCGGGACCCCGTGCAGGCGCTGGTGGCCATCGCAGTGTCCATATTGGTGTTTTTCGTGTGGCGCCGCCGGAAAGCGGAGCTGCACAACAGATATGCGGAGACAGTGCTGCTGCTGGCGGACTCGCTGGGTCTGGGCATCTTCTCCGCCCACGGCGCCGCCATCGCTATCCAGGCGGGGTACGGGGCGAACTGGTTCCTGGTGCTGTTCATGGGGATGCTCACCGGCGTGGGCGGCGGCGTGCTGCGGGATGTGTGCAGTGCGGAGCGGCCCTATATCTTCACCAAGCACGTGTACGCCTGCGCGTCGCTGGCCGGCGCGGCGGTGTGTCTGCTGCTGTGGCCTCTGGGTGCGGGAGCGGCCATGATGACCGGCTGCGGTGTGACGCTGGCGCTGCGCATCTGCGCCGCGGCGTTCCGCTGGAGCCTGCCCAAAGCATAAAAAACAGCGGTGTGACGCGCGTCACACCGCTGTTTTTTGTGCCGTAAGACTCAGGCCGATGATGCCCGCCGGGAGCAATCCCGCGAAGATGAGACGCGCCGCCGTCACCGGCTCGCGGAACGCCGCGATGCCCGCGATCACCGCACCCGGTGCGCCGGCGAACGCCGGCCCGTTACCCGGCGGCGACGGACTGCGTGTCCACCATAACGGGCGGGCCGGGGATCGTCAAGGATTCCCGGCGCCGAACTCTTGCAACAGCGGCAAAAATGTGGTATAATTATCCGTCAAAATATAATCGAAACAAGCGAGGAAAACCATGACCACAAAAGAATTCCAGGAGCGCAGCCTGCTGCGGATCTTCCTGTCCTATTTCAAGCCGCACCGGCGGCTGTTTGCGCTGGACATGACCTGCGCGTTCCTTATCGCGCTGGTGGACCTGGCGTTTCCTCTGGTGTCCCGCACCGCCATGTATACGTGGCTGCCGGAAAAGCAGTTCCACGTGTTCTTCATCGTCATGGCCGCGGTGGTAGTGACCTACGCGGTGCGCTCGGGGCTGTACTTCGTGGTGGCCTACTGGGGCCACACCTTCGGCATCCGCGTGGAGGCCGATATCCGGCGGGACCTCTATCACCACATGCAGGAGCTGGGCTTCGATTTCTACGACCGGAACCGCACCGGCCAGCTGATGAGCCGCCTGACCAGCGACCTCTTTGAGGTGACGGAGCTGGCGCACCACGGCCCCGAGGACCTGTTCATCTCTGTGGTGACCATCGTGGGCGCGCTGATCGTAATGTTCTGCATCCGGTGGGAGCTGGCGCTGGTGCTGCTGATATTGCTGCCGGTGCTGCTGCTGGCGGCTCTGCGCCGCCGCAAGCAGATGAGCGCCGCCTCCCGCGCCGCCAAGCAGAAAACCGGCAGCATCAATGCCGCCATCGAGTCCGGTCTGTCCGGCGTCCGCACCACCAAGGCCTTCGCCAACGAGGACGCCCAGCAGGAGCGGTTCGACGAGGCCAACGAGGTGTTCAAGACCGCCAAGCGCGGCTTCCATAAGGAGATGGGCTTCTTCACCGCCGTCATGGAGTTTTTCACCAACATCCTGCCGGTGGCGGTGATCGCGGTGGGCGGCTGGCTCATCATGGAGGAGCGCATGGACTATGTGGACCTTATCACATTCTCCCTGTACGTCACGTCCTTTGTCAGCCCCATCCGAAAGCTGGCCAACTTCGCCGAGATGTTCTCCAACGGCTTCGCGGGCCTGAATCGCTTCGTGGAGCTGATGCGCACGGAGCCGTCTATTCAGGACGCGCCTGACGCCGTGGAGCTCAAGGACGTGCGGGGGCAGGTGGACGTGGACCACGTGTCCTTCGCCTACACCGGCGAGACGGAGGTGCTCCACGATGTGTCTCTGTCCGTCCCCGCAGGGGAGACGGTGGCGCTGGTGGGCCCCTCCGGCGGCGGCAAGAGCACCCTGTGCCAGCTGCTGCCCCGCTTTTACGACGTGGACGCGGGCAGTATCCGCGTGGACGGGCTGGACGTGCGGCATGTGACCCAAAGCTCCCTGCGCCGCGCCATCGGCATCGTGCAGCAGGACGTGTTCCTGTTTGCCGATACCATCCGCGAGAACATCCGCTACGGCCGGCCGGAGGCCTCCGATGAGGAGGTGGAGGCCGCGGCGAAGCGGGCGGAGATCTACGACGACATCATGGCTATGCCCGACGGGTTCGACACCTACGTGGGCGAGCGGGGCACCCTGCTGTCCGGCGGCCAGAAGCAGCGGGTGTCCATCGCCCGCATCTTTCTGAAGGACCCGCCTATCCTCATCCTGGACGAGGCCACCTCGGCGCTGGACAGCGTGACGGAGGCGAAGATACAGGGGGCCTTCGACCGGCTGTCCCAGGGCCGCACCACCCTCATTATTGCCCACCGTCTGTCCACTATCCGCGCGGCGGACCGCATCCTGGTCATCCGGAACGGCCGCATCGCCGAGGAGGGCAGCCACGCGCAGCTGCTGGCGCTGAACGGCGCCTACGCCAAGCTGTACCACACCCAGGATCTTGGGGGAGGCGCTTATGGACAGGCGTGAATTGCTGGATAAGGCGGCCAGAGATGCCGAGGAACGGATGCTTCTGAGCCGCGTGTGGGACAAATGGGAGCAGTGCCGCCTGCGAAATGTGCCGGCGGCCACGGACTTCCTGTCGCCCCAGGAGCAGGCGTCGGCCCAGCGGCTGCTGCACATGCTGGGCGTGCAGGACGGCTATGTGTTCTTCGGCGGCTACGGCGGGGCGGAGCGGCAGCGGCTGTTCTTCCTGCCGGACTGGGCGGAGGAGCCGGAGCCGGACGCCGTGATGGCGGTAGCGGCATCGTGGTACGGCGGCGACAGCCTGACCCATCGGGATATTTTGGGCAGCCTTATGGGCTTGGGATTGACCCGCGGCACCATCGGCGATATACTGATGACAGACGGCGGGTGCCAGGTGCTGGCCCAGCCGAAAACGGCGGCCTTTCTGCTGACGGATTGGGAGTCGGCGGGCCGCGTGAAGCTGAAGACGTCGCCGCTGCCGCTGGAGGAGCTGACGCCCCCTGCCCAGCAGTGCAGAGAGGTGCGGGACACCGTGTCCTCCCTGCGGCTGGACAACGTGCTGGCGGCGGGATTCTCCATCAGCCGCGGCAAGGCGGCGGAGGCCGTGGAAAAGGGCGCGGTGCAGGTGAACTGGACCGTCTGCCAGAAGCCGGATAAGCCGGTGACGGCGGGGGATACCATCACCTGCCGCGGATTGGGAAAATGCGTGCTGGACAGTGTGGGCGGCCCCACGAAAAAGGGACGTCTGCCGGTGGTTATCCGGCGCTTTGTATAAGGAGTAGCTGTTATGGATCAGAAGAAGATCGACCGCATTAACGAGCTGGCCCGCAAGGCCAAGGCCGAGGGCCTCACCGAGGAGGAACAGAAGGAACGGGAGGTGCTGCGCCAGGAGTATCTGGACGCGATCATGGGTAACCTGCGGCGGGAGCTGGACAACACCTATATCGTAGACGAACACGGCAACAAGCGGAAGCTGCAGGGAAAGGGGTTCAAGTCCTGATGGCATACGAATACGACAACGACAACGGATTCCGGCCGGAGCGGCCCCAGCCGCCTAAGAAGGACAACGACGTCGGCTCATGGATCTTCATCGCCGTCATGTTTACCGTGGCGTGGCCTATCGGCCTGATCCTGCTGCTCATCAAGCTCAGCGAGAGCGGCAACAAAAAGAAAAATGCCCACCGGACAACGGGGCAGAGCGGACAGCGCACGTCCCAGCGGGTGGGGCAGACCGCCCAGGCGGAGAAGGCCCGCACCGCCGGGAAGCAGGTGACGCAGACGCCGGACTATACCGACAAGGGCGGCCGGACCATGAAGATCATCGGCGCCATTCTGGGGATCGCGGGATGCCTGGCGCTGTTCTCCGCCGTGGGGGATAACCTGTCCTACGCCTATCACTACAACGAGTGGTGGTACTTTGCGCGGCAGCTGTTCTACCCGCTGGGTATGACGGCCGGCGGCGTATCCCTGCTGCTGGGCAGCGGGGTCATGAAGCGCCGCCAGCGCCGGTTCGCCACGTACCTGCGCACCGCGGGGCAGAAGCCCGCCGTGCCCCTGGACTATCTGGCCCGTGCGGCGGACGTATCCCGCCGCCGTGTAGAGAAGGACCTGAGCCTCATGCTGGAGAAGGGCCTGTGGGGCGACGAGGCGTACATCGACATGGGCAGCGGTATGCTGTTCCGGTCTCAAGCCGCCGCCACCGCCTATTTTGACAGGACCCGCCAGCAGAAGGAGGAACAGGAGCAGTCTCAGGTGCAGCCGGAGGCGGCGGAGGGCTACACCGGTATCCTGCGCCAGATCCGCCAGCTTAACGACCGCATCGCCGATGAGACGCTCAGTCTCAAGATCGACCGGATCGAGCAGGTGTCGGGCCGTATCTTCAAGGCCATCGAGGACGATCCCGGCAAAAAGGACGCCGCCGGTACGTTCCTGAACTACTACCTGCCCACCACGCTGAAGCTGCTGGAGAACTACGCCGACTTTGAGGAGGCGGGGGTCAGCGGCGAGAACCTGTCCCAGGCCAAGAGCCGCATCGCGGCCACCATGGACAATATCGTGGCGGGCTTCGAGCACCAGCTGGACGAGCTGTACCGCACCGACGCCATGGACGTGGACAGCGACATCCGCGTCATGGAGACCATGCTGCGCCGCGACACCGCCAGTGCAGCCGACGACTTCGGTCTGGGCGGCGCCGCCGTGCAGCGCCAGTCGGAGGAGGAATAATACACAGGGGAGACGCAGTCTGCGGACTGCGCTCCCTTTCGCGCTTTTCCGGAGGTTACCGGTAACGGGTTTCGCAAAAAGGCAGGCTGTGTTTATTGACGGAGATACACAAAAAGGGTACAATGCAGACAGCAGAGAGACATCTCCGCCCTGTTTCGCCGCCATCGGCGCGGCGGATGTGATATGGTGCGGGAAAAGGAGAGAGGTCATGACCAAGGAGATGGAGCGCTTCCGCGGCGGGAGCTGGGACAGCGCGTATACATATCTGGGCGCACACCCCGCCCCGCAGGGCTACACCTTCCGCGTCTGGGCGCCCCATGCCCGCCATGTGGCGCTGGCCGGCGACTTCAACGGCTGGCAGCCCGCGGACATGCACCGCGACGAGGACGGCGTGTGGTCCCTGACGGCGGAGAACGCCGCCGTGTACGATGCCTATAAGTACGTCGTCAACGGCGCGGATGGCCGCACCGTGTGGAAGGCTGACCCCTTTGCATTCCACGCCCAGACCCGCCCGGGCACCGACAGCAAGGTGTACGACCTGTCGGAGTACGGCTGGCACGACGGGGCGTGGCGGGAGAAGTGCGCGGCGGAGCCGCCGGTGAACGGCCCGCTGCTGATCTACGAGGTGCATCTGGGCTCCTGGCGCCGCCATGAGGACGGCACCAGCCTCAGCTACCGTGAGCTGGCCCGCCAGCTGCCCGCCTACGTCAGGAGCATGGGCTACAACTTCGTGGAGCTGCTGCCGGTGACGGAGTACCCGCTGGACGACAGCTGGGGGTATCAGTGTACCGGCTACTTCGCTCCCACCAGCCGCTACGGAACGCCTCACGACTTCATGGCGCTGGTGGATGCCCTGCATCAGGCGGGGCTGGGCGTCATTCTGGACTGGGTGCCCGCCCACTTCTGCAAGGACAGCCACGGGCTCATCGAGTTCGACGGCACCTGCCTGTACGAGTATGGCGATCCCCTGAAATGGGAGCACACCGGATGGGGCACGCGGGTGTTTGACTTCGGCAAGCCCGAGGTGTGCAGCTTCCTGCTGTCCTCCGCGGCCTACTGGCTGCGGGAGTACCACATCGACGGCCTGCGGGTGGACGCGGTGGCGTCCATGCTGTATCTGGACTACGACCGGCAGGGCGGCGCGTGGCGTCCCAACTGCCATGGCGGGCGGGAGAATCTGGAAGCCATCGAGTTCCTGCGGGCGCTGAACCGCACGGCCTTTGCCGTAGATGGCAGCGCCCTGATGGTGGCGGAGGAGTCCACGGCCTGGCCGCTGGTGACGTACCCGCCGGAGCAGGGGGGGCTGGGCTTCAACCTGAAGTGGAACATGGGCTGGATGAACGACCTGTGCCACTATCTGAAGATGGACCCCTATTTCCGCCAGTTCCACCACAAGGACGTGACCTTCTCCATGGTCTACGCCTTTTCCGAGAACTACGTGCTGCCCCTGTCCCACGACGAGGTAGTACACATGAAAGGCTCCCTGCGGGGCAAGATGCCCGGCGACGACTGGCGGCAGCTGGCGGGCGTGCGGGGATTCTACGCCTACATGCTGTGCCACCCGGGAAAGAAGCTGCTGTTCATGGGCACGGAGCTGGGCCAGTGGCACGAGTGGGCGTTTCAGGGCCAGCTGGACTGGTATCTGCTGGACGACCCCGCCTGCCGCGGTACCCACGAGTGCATCCGCCAGCTGAACCGGCTGTACCGCCGGAACCGCAGCCTGTGGGAGAACGACCGCAGCTGGGACGGCTTTGAGTGGCTGGTGGCCGACGATAATCACAACAACGTGCTGGTGTTCCTGCGCCGCGACCGGAGGGGGCACGAGCTGATCTGCGCGGTGAACTTCGCGCCGGTGCCGTGGGAAAACTACCGCTTCGGCGTGCCGGACCATGCGTATTATGAGGAGATCTTCAACACGGACGATATCCACTGGGGCGGCAGCGGCGTCTGCGCCGACGGCCCCATCGCCGTGGAGGCTGTCCCGTCCCACGGGCGGGAGCAGTCCATCGCTCTGACCATCCCGCCGCTGGGCGCGGTGATCCTGCGGGGCCACGGCAAACGGAAACGGAAAAAAGAGGAATCAGGAGGTACGCAAGCATGAAGAAAGAATGTGTGGCCATGCTGCTGGCCGGCGGACAGGGAAGCAGACTCTACGTCCTGACCGGCAATATGGCCAAGCCCGCCGTCCCCTTCGGCGGCAAGTTCCGCATCATCGACTTTCCTCTGTCCAACTGCACCAACTCCGGCATCGACACGGTAGGCGTGCTCACCCAGTACCGCCCGCTGGAGCTGAACAGCTACATCGGCAGCGGCCAGCCCTGGGAGCTGGACCGCATGTCCGGCGGCGTCCACATCCTGCCGCCCTACCAGTCCGCCACCGGCGCCGTCTGGTATAAGGGCACGGCCAACGCCATCTACCAGAACCGCGGCTTTGTGGACCTGTACGATCCGGAGTACGTGCTGGTGCTGTCCGGCGACCACATCTATAAGATGGACTATTCCGACATGCTCCGCCGCCACAAGGAGGCCGGAGCTGCCTGCACCATCTCTGTCATGGAGGTGCCTTGGGAGGAGGCCAGCCGCTTCGGCATCATGTCCGTGGACGAGCAGGACCGCATCACCGAATTCGCCGAAAAGCCCAGGGAGCCCAAGAGCAATCTGGCGTCCATGGGCATCTATATCTTCACCTGGAGCAAGCTGAAGGCGTACCTCGCCGCCGATGAGGCGGACCCCAACAGCGACAACGACTTCGGCAAGAACATCATCCCTGCCATGCTCTCGGCGGGAGAGACCATGGCGGCCTACCGCTTCGAGGGCTACTGGAAGGATGTGGGCACGCTGGACTCCCTGTGGGACGCCAATATGGATATGCTGTCCCCGGGCTCGGGCCTGAACCTGCTGGACAAAAAGTGGCCCATCTACGGCCGCACCCCCAACTGCCCGCCCACGTTCGTGGGGCCGGAGGGCGACATCGGCAACAGCGCCGTGGCCAAGGGCTGCACCATTCTGGGCGAGGTGAAGAACACCGTCCTGAGCTACGGCTCCTCCGTGGCGGAGGGGGCGCAGGTGTCCTACTCCGTGGTGATGCCCAACGCCGTCATCGAGGCGGGAGCCAGGGTGTCCTATGCCATCGTGGGCGAGGGCTGCCATGTGGGTAAGAACGCGGTGGTGGGCGGCACCCCGGGCAGCGTGGACTTCGACCGCTGGGGCATCGCCGTGCTGGGACCCCACACCGCCGTCCCCGACGGCGGCGTGGTGGAGCCGAAAATGATGCTGGGAGCCAACGGCAAGGAGGTACGGCCATGAAAGGTATGCACGGGATCATCTTCTCCTATGAAAAGCGGACGGACCTGCGGGAGCTCATCGCCGACCGCATCCACGGCTCCATCCCCTTTGCCGGAGACTATCGGGTCATCGACTTCGTGCTCTCCGCCATGGTCAACGCCGGTATCACAGACGTGGGCGTCATCATGCACGGCAAATGCCAGTCCATGCTGGATCATCTGGGCTCCGGCAAGAGCTGGGATCTCAGCCGCAACCACGGCGGCCTGACGCTGCTGCCCGCCTTTGCCTACAACGAAAAGCGGGGCGCGGGCGGCCAGTACCGCGGCAAGGTGGAGGCCCTGGCCGGCGTCATGAACTACCTCAAGGGCATCCGGCAGGATTACGTGCTGCTATCGGACAGCGACCTGGTCATCAACCTGCCGCTGGAGGACGTGCTGCGCCGCCATATCGACAGCGGCGCGGACATGACGGCGTTGTGTACCACCGTCCCGGGCGACGTGTCGGACACCTACTTCACGGTGAACGATACCGGCCGCATCACCGACACCGTCTATGACGTGTTCGCCCCCATGGGCTGCCGCTGCCTGAATATGTTCGTCCTCAGCAAGGAACTGCTGCTGCAAATGGTGACGGAGTGCGCCAGCCGCAATCAGTTCAGCTTCCACCGCAGCATCCTGCGGGAGATGGGGAAGCGCTATCACTTCCACGCTTATGTCTACGATGGCTACGCCGCCCGCATCAACAGCGTCCAGAGTTATTACCAGCGCAGCATGGAGCTGCTGGACCCCGCCCTGCGGCAGGCCCTGTTCTGCCCTGAGCGTCCGGTGTACGGCAAGGAAAACGACTCCCCCTCCAGCTATATCGACCCCAGCGGCCCCTGCGTCAATTCCCTGATCGCCGACGGCTGCGACATTCAGGGCAGCGTGAAAAACTGCATTCTGTTCCGGAATGTGCGCATTGAAAAGGGGGCAAGCGTGGAAAACTGTATCCTGTTCAAGGATACGGTGGTGAAAAGCGGCGCGGTGCTGCGCAGCGTCATCACCGACAAACACGTGACCGTGAGCGACAATGTGACGCTGATGGGTCACGAGCACTATCCCATCGTTATCGCCAAGGGCAGCACAGTCTGAGCGCTGCCGGAGAAAGGAGCTGCGGTATGAAGATCCTGTATGTGTCCAGCGAGGCGTTCCCCTTCTGCAAGACCGGCGGACTGGCGGACGTGGCGGGCAGCCTGCCCTCTGCACTGGCCCGAAACGGCGACCAGGTGGCGGTGATCCTGCCGCTGTATGGCCAGATCGGCCAGCAGTGGCGGCAGCAGATGACCTTCCGCCGCTACATCTACGTGGACCTGGGCTGGCGCCACCAGTACTGCGGCCTGTTCTCGCTGGAGAAGGACGGCGTGACATGGTACTTCGTGGACAACGAGCACTATTTCTGCCGCGGCGCGCTGTACGGCGAGTACGACGACGGCGAGCGCTTTGCCTTTTTCTGCAAGGCGGTCATCGACCTGCTGCCCAGTCTGGACTGGATGCCCGACATCCTCCACTGCAACGACTGGCAGACGGCGCTGGTGCCCATCTATCTCAAGGATGTCTGCACCCGCTGGGAGGCGGTGCGCCGCATCCGCACGGTGTTCACTATCCACAACATCGAGTATCAGGGACGCTACGGCGCGGACACCGTGGACCAGCTGTTCGGGCTGGATCGCGGCTGGTACAACGACGGCACCCTCCAGATGGACGGCGATGTGAACCTGATGAAGGGCGCCATGCTGGTGTCCGATGCTGTTACCACCGTCAGCCCCACCTACGCCGCCCAGCTTCACGACGCCGCCTATGCCGAGGGCATGGAGGGCGTGGTGCGCATGATCGACGGGAAGTTCTCCGGCGTGGTGAACGGGCTGGACGTGGCGGGCTACGACCCCGCCCATGATCCCGCTCTGCCGGAGAATTACGACGTGGATCACATGGCGGGCAAGGCCGCCTGTAAGGCGTCTCTGCAAGCATCGCTGGGCCTTGCGCAGGAACCGGACACACCGCTGATGGGCATCGTCAGCCGTCTGGTGGGCCACAAGGGTCTGGATATCGTGGAGCAGGGGCTGGACGGCATCATGGCCACCGGCTGCCAGCTGGTGGTGCTGGGCAAGGGCGAGAGCCGCTACGAGGACTTTTTCCGCGGCAAGGCGTGGGAGTACGGCGGCCGCCTGTCGGCCCAGATCACCTACGCCGAGGATCTGGCCCGCCGCGTCTACGCGGGCTGCGACCTGTTTCTGATGCCCTCCCGCAGCGAGCCCTGCGGCCTGAGCCAGATGATCGCCATGCGCTACGGCGCGGTGCCCATCGTCCGCCGCACCAGCGGGCTGGTGGACACGGTGCGTTCCTGTCAGGTAGGGCAGGAGGACGGCACCGGCTACCTGTTCGAGCGCTATGACGCCGGCGCCATGCTGGATGTCGTCGGGCAGGCCACCGGCCTGTACCGCGGCGACCGCGCCGGCTTCGACACCGTGCGGCGGCGGGGCATGACGGCGGACTTCAGCTGGGCCCGCAGCGCCGGCGAGTACCGCCATATCTACGAAAAACTGCTGGGCTGACGCCCGGCTGCTCATACGGAGGATTATTGTTTATGACGTATACCAAAGATACCCTGAAAGAAGCCATTATCCAGAAGCTGCGCCTGAACTACGGCTGTACCGAGAAGCAGGCCACTGATGGCGAGATGATGAAGGCCTGCGCCATGGTGCTGCGGGACATTATGGCCGAGCACGGCGTGCAGACCCGCGAGAAGGCCGCCCATGAGGGCCAGCGGAAGGTACACTACCTGTCCATGGAATTCCTGATGGGCCGCAGCCTCATGAAAAACGCCTACAATCTGGAGCTGCTGGACGATTTGGCCGCCGCCATCGACGAGCTGGGCTTCAAGGCCGCCGACATCTTCGAGATCGAGCCGGATGCCGGTCTGGGCAACGGCGGTCTGGGCCGTCTGGCCGCCTGCTATCTGGACAGCATGACCACGCTGGAGATCCCCGCCGCGGGCTACTCCATCTGCTACGAGCTGGGCATCTTCAAGCAGAAGATCGTGGAGGGCCAGCAGGTGGAGCTTCCGGACGACTGGATGCAGCTGGGCGACGCCTGGCTCCTGCCCAAGCTCCAGGAGGCGGAGGAGGTCCACTTCGGCGGCAAGGTCCGCACCCGCTGGGATAACGGCCACCTGATGGTGGTCCACGAGGACTATACCCGCGTTATGGCCGTGCCCTGCGACATGGAGATCGCCGGCTACGACCCCGACCACGTCGACCCCCTGCGCCTGTGGCAGGCCCGCAGCCCCAAGCCCATCGACATGAAGCTGTTCAGCCAGGGCCAGTACCTGCAGGCGTCGGAGGAGCGAGCCATGGCGGACGCTATCAGCCAGGTGCTCTATCCCGAGGACAACCACTACGAGGGCAAGTCCCTGCGCCTGAAGCAGCAGTATTTCTTCGTCTCCGCTA
>ENA-ORCP01001501-ORCP01001501.1-human-gut-metagenome-genome-assembly--contig:-NODE-1501-length-19966-cov-23.101413_pt1 | contig 19966 bp, 10 predicted proteins | sample MGYA00242990_ERZ507991 | MGnify/ENA primary metagenome ERZ507991 (study PRJEB26167, sample SAMN06115496) | human gut metagenome | host: Homo sapiens | place: China:Henan | collected 2015-05-07... | reverse complement strand
TGGAAGAGGACAGCCCGGCGGGCTTTGGGTACATCGACGTGATGAAGGACACCCAGACCGCCATTGACGAGATGAACGCAGCCATGGACGAGAACGTGAAGCTTTCGGCCAAGGCGCGGTACATCATCCAGGACGGTGCGGGCATCAACGAGAAGGAGCTGGCCGATTTTGGCAAGGACATCGTCCACGCGGCGGGGCGGGTGACGGACGAGACCCTGCGGCCCTTACAGACAGCGGGGCTGGCGGGCAACCTGATCACCTACCGGGACGCGAGAGTGGCGGAGCTGAAGGAGATCAGCGGTAACCGGGATGTTTCCCAGGGCGGCACCACCAGCGGCCTGACTGCGGCTTCTGCCATTGCGGCCCTGCAGGAGGCTGGCTCGAAGCTCTCCCGGGATATGCTGAAAAGCGCTTACCGGGCCTTTGCAAAGGAGTGCTATTTCATCATCGACCTGATGCGGCAGTTCTACGACGAGAGCCGGGTCTACCGCATTACCGGCGACAGCGGCCAGCCGGAGTATGTGCAGTTCTCCGGGGCAATGCTGCAGCCCCAGCCGGTTGACATGATCGGCGGGGTGGAGCTGGGCAGCCACGAGCCGGTGTTCGACATCACGGTATCGGCTGCCAAGAAGAGCACCTTCAGCCGCCTTTCCCAGAACGAGACAGCAAAGGAGTGCTACCAGATGGGGCTGTTTGCCCCGGCCAACGCTGACGCGGCGCTGGCGGTGCTGGACATGATGGACTTTGAGGGCATCGAAAAGGTGCGGGAACGGGTGCAGCAGAACGGCACCCTGTACACCCAGCTGCAGCAGGCCATGGAACAGCTGCAGAAGCTGAGCGCCATCATTGACCAGCAGAACGGCACCAACATGAGCGCCATGGCCGGGGCCGCTGCACAGGCGGCAGGAACCACGGGCGGCAGCAGCGGCGGACAGACCACCGCAAAGACGGCGACCAACGGCCTGGGGGCTGTGGTGGGCGGCGGAGGCAACAGCCTGGCCACCCAGGCGGCAAAGCGGGCCATGAACGTGAATAATCCGAATAAGTGATTTTCAGAAGGAGCGATAGAATGATCCATGCAGAGTATGTAGAGTTCGACCAGCCCACTGGTGCACGGGTGCGCAGGCTGGAAGTTTTCGGCCATGCAGGCTATGCGCCCAGAGGGCAGGACATCGTGTGCGCGGGTGCATCCATGCTGATGGAGACGCTGGTGTATGTGCTGGCTGACTGTGACGAGGCCGAGTGCTGTGCCTACAATGAGCCGACCGGGCCCCGCGTTTCGGTGAAGCTGACCGGCAGCATCTACCCGACAGACCTGACAGCAATGGAGTTTGCAAAGACGGGTCTTGCCCTGCTGGCGGAGAGATATCCGGCAAACATCCACTATGAGGACAAAAGCCAGGACGGCCAGGAGAAAATGGTAAACCTTCAGCTGTTTGCTGAGGGCTGCGGTGACGGCGGCGCTGCCGCTGCTGCCGCCAGTGCTGCGGATGCGGCCCCGGCAGTGCAGGAGCCTGCTCTGCGGCCGGCAGAAGAACGGCTGGCCCGTCGGAGCGGGGTGCTGAAGCGGAGCAGCCGGGAAGAGGACTCACCCTCTCAGTCGGCGCAGAGCGCCGCCAGCTCCCCCGAGTGGGGAGCCCTTGGCAGTGAGGAAAAGTCTGAGCTGGACGAGGAAGCGGCAGAGAACCAGAACGAAGCCGAGGGCAAGGACGGCGAGGAGAAGGGCGAAGGCAAGACCAAGAGCCCGGAGGAGCGGCGGAAAGCCTTTGGTGAGCTGCTGCGCGGAGAGTATGCCGACCTGACCGAGGAGCTGATGCAGAACGCCGTGACCGAAGCGACCCGGCGGCTGGAAGCAAGCCCGGCCATGAAGGGCCTGATGCAGGCGCTGCAGGAAAAGTACGGCACGGATGCCAACGATCTGGTGGCCCTGACCGAGGCTGTGCGGAACGGCGCGGTGAAGGATGATGCCTACTACGAGAAACTGGCCATGGAGAAGGGCGTTTCCACCAAAACGGCCCGGGAGCTGGACAAGCTGGAAAGCCAGAACAAGCAGCTGACCGAACAGCAGCAGCTGATCCGGCAGATGGAACGCCAGCGGGAACAGCAGGCCCGCATTGCAGAGCTGCAGGCCGGATGGGACCGGGAAGCGGAGCAGCTGAAGGCCCAGTATCCCGACTTCAACATGGCTGAGGTGCTGGCGAACCCGGAGGTGGAGAAGATGATGCGTTCGGGCGTTTCTATGACAAACGCCTACCGCAGCGCCTACTTTGATCACATCCTGAAACAGCAGCAGGCCGCCACGGCCCGGCAGGTGGAGCAGGGCGTGGTGAACCGGATGCAGCAGCGCAACGCCCGGCCTGGCGAGAACGGAACCCGCCCCGGCAGCGCGGTGCAGACCAAGATCGACGTATCCCACATGAGCCGCAAGGAAATGGAAGAGATGGAGAGGCGGGCCATGCGGGGTGAAGTTATTACACTGTAAACCTCTCACCGGCACTGTCCGCCTACGGCGGCGCAGATGCCGGAGCTCCCCTACTAGGGGAGCCGTGAGTAGAGGAAAATAAATTTTAGGAGGAAGCTATGAACAACAGAACCAAGAACCTGAAGCTGGATCTGCAGATGTTTGCAACGGCCAGCACCCAGAACCAGAACGCCACCAGCGCATCCGGCATGAGTGCCGAGATGAAAACCTTTTACGAGAAGCGCCTGATCGACCAGGCAGAGCCTGCCCTGGTGCATGACCAGTTCGGCGACCCGTATCCCATTCCGGCCAACGGCGGCAAGAACATTGAGTTCCGCAAGTATGACAGCTTGCCCAAGGCCACCACTCCGCTGACAGAGGGTGTGACCCCGGACGGCCAGACCATGAACGTTTCCACCGTTACCGCTGAAGTCAAGCAGTACGGCGGCTGGGTACCCATTACCGACACGCTGCAGCTGACTGCCATTGACAACAACATCGTGCAGGCAACCAAGATCATTGCCAGCCAGGCGGGCCGCACCCTGGACACCATCGTGCGTGATGTGCTGGCGGGCGGCACCAACGTGATCTATGCGCCCAAGATCGGCGAGGGCGGCGCGGAGACCCCTGTGACCAGTCGCGCCACCCTGGACGCGACCTGCCAGCTGACCAGCGACCTGATCGCCCGTGCGGCCACCCAGCTGAAGGCCATGAACGCTGACCCCATCGGCACCAGCTTTGTGGGCATCATCCACCCTTATGTGGCCTATGAACTGCGCCGCGACCCGGACTGGATCGATGTGCACAAGTACGCACAGCCGGACGAGATCTACAACGGCGAGATCGGCACGCTGCATGGTGTGCGCTTTGTGGAGACCAGCGAGGCAAAGATCTGGAAGGGCACCGGCTGCCCGGCGGGTCTGGCCGTGTTCAGCACTCTGATCCTGGGTGCCCACGCCTACGGTTCCACCGAGATCGAGGGCGGCGGCCTGGAGCACATCGTGAAGCAGCTGGGCTATGGTGACGACCCCCTGAACCAGCGCGCATCTGTGGGCTGGAAGGCACACAAGACCGCTGAGCGCCTGGTGGAGCAGTACATGGTGCGCATTGAGAGCTGCAGCGCACGGTACAGTGCAACGGCTGAGGCGAACTAACCATGAGCCGCCGAACGGATTTGGAACTAAACCTCTCAGTCAGCGCTTTGGGCGCTGACAGCTCCCCTAGTAGGGGAGCCAAGTGTAGGAGTTCGGCGGAGGATAGAGTGATAGAAAGGAGCCGATAAAATGGCAGAAGCAAAGAAAAAGACTGAGACGATCCGGCTGTTTTCGGACGGCGGGAAGTACAAGGGTGACCTGTTCGTGAGCGTGAACGGTGTGAACTACCAGTTGCAGCGCGGCAAGAACATTGAGGTGCCCCCGGAGGTGGCGGAGGTCATCCGCCACAGCCAGGAACAGGACGACCAGACCGCTGCCCGTATGGAAGAGCTGGCGAATAAGGCGTAATTTTTGAGAACCCCCGGCCCGGCGGCACACGCTGTGCCGGGGGTTATTTGTTTGGAGGTCTTTTATGACAGTAGGAAAGGCAATTGCAACGACGACGACCGCCGCCAGTGGCGGAAACAGGGAGGAGTTGTTGGGGCCGCGGCCAGCAGGACACGAGCACAAAGCTTTGTGCGAAGTGGACGCTGGGAGCCGCAACCCGGGTTGCAGATGTGAAAGGATGGGATAAGCGTGACAGTAGGAAAAGCAATCGAAACCGCAGACCGGCTGCGGCCCAACAACGGGTTTGACCGCGAACTGAAGATCTTATGGCTGCGGCAGGCGGATGCGGGGCTGAGAAAGAGCGTGGTGGACAAGAGCGACACCACCGATTTTGATGCCGTGGGTGCGGACATCTTATACGACCGGGAGCAGGAACTTTTGCGGCAGGACGCGGAGCTGCTGCTGCCGGAGCCCTACGACAGCTACTATGCCCACTATCTGGCGGCCCAGATGGACGCGGCCCTGGGCGAGACCGACCGCTATGCCAACGAGATGCAGCTGGCCAACGAGAACCAGCAGGAGTTTGCAGCCTGGTGCAGGCACACCTACCTGCCCAGGATGGCCACGAAGTGGAGGTACTGAGATGGCACTGCCGAGTTTATACAGCATCTCGACGGGGAAGAGCATCCAGACGGCCTTTGGCGGCCTGAATGAAAGCTATGCCTGCGCCGAGGCAGAATTTACCGAGATGAAGAACTTTTCCAGCCGGGGATACCCGGCATTGCAGACCCGGACACCCCGGCGCACCATGCGGGCCATGGGCCGCTGCAACGGGATGTACCACATGAACGGCCTGCTGCTGTGCGAGGGCACCACCCTGCGCTACACCGAGGACAGCGAGGACGACGTGGCCACCGCGGCTGCGGGCGGGGAGATCGTGCTGGAAAACGCCGTGACGGACAGCGAGAAAATTATGATCGGCATGGGCACGAAGATCCTGATCTGGCCGGATGCCAAGAGCTTTGACACGGCCACCGGAAAGCTGGAAGCCCTAAGCGCCGCATGGAGCCAGACCGGCACGGTGACCATTGCCCCCTGCGATGCGGGCGGCAAGACCTACACCGTGAGCAGCGTGGGCACCACGGAACCTTCTGGCCCGGCGGACGGGACGCTGTTTCTGAAACAGAACTCCTCTTCCAGCAAGTGGGCCTATGTGAACGTACTGGAACAGTATGATGCCAAGAGCGGCAAGTGGGCGGAGATCCTTTTGAACAGCGTGAAGATGACCCTGCCCGGGCTGGCCGCTGCGGGCTTCAAGAAGGGGGATACCATCACGGTGGAGCAGGTGCCCGGGCTGGTGGAAGAGTATCTGGCCGAGGGTGTGAACGGCGAGGTGACCATTGAGCAGATGGACGGGGACAGCATTGTGCTGACCGGCAGCCCAAAGACCGAGAGCGCACGCTATTACGGCAGCTTTACCGTGACGGCGGGCGGTACCACCTGGAAGAGCATGAACGGCAGCGAGAGCGCCACAGCGGGCGGCACCACCATTACCGCACGGCGGCGGGTGCCCCGGCTGGAATATGTGACCGAGAACGCCAACCGGGTATGGGGCTGCAACAGCGAGGAGAATGTGATCTACAGCTGCAAGCTGGGAGACCCCACCAACTGGTACAGCTACCGGGGCATTGCTTCGGACAGCTACGCCGTGAACGTGGGCAGTGACGGCCCCTTTACCGGTGCAGCCACCTGCATGGGCTATGTGCTGTTCTTCAAGGAGAACTGCCTGCACAAGCTCTACGGCAGCCGCCCGGCAGACTATCAGCTGGTGAGCGTGCAGTGCCGGGGCGTGGCCAAGCAGGCCAGCAAGAGCATGTGTGTGCTGGCAGAGGTGCTGTACTACCTGTCCACTGACGGCGTGATGGCCTGGGACGGCAGCCTGCCGGTGAAGATCAGCGGCGGGCTGGACAACACCTGGCTGATGAACGTGCGCGGGGCGGTGGGCGGTGTGCTGGACACCCGGTATTACCTGCATCTGCGGGTGCCGGGCCGAAACGAGACCCGGCTGCTGGTCTACGACACCGAACGGCAGCTCTGGCACGAGGAGGACACGGCGGCGGAAGAGAATGCTTCCGGCTGGGCGATGTGCTCCACGGGGCGGCAGCTCTACCAGTGGGACGGCGTAAACCTATGGGCCACCGAACCGGAACGGGAGGCCGACCGGGACACCGACACGGCAAAGGCGAATTTGGAACAGAAGGTGGGCTTTGAGGCTGTGAGCGGCGACATTGGACTGAACATCCCGGCAGACAAGTACATCAACCGGGTGTTTCTGCGGGTGGATGCCCTGACGTACAGCGTTGTGGAACTGCAGGCCAGCTATGAGGGCGGGGCCTGGGAGACGCTGGGCCAGGCAGCCGTTCTGAACAAATACACCCGGGTCAACCTGCCCTTTGTGCCGGAGCGGCACGACACCATGCGGCTGCGGATCAAGGGCACCGGGCAGATCGCGGTGCGGAGCATTGCGTTCAGCATGGCAGAGAGCCGGGGCAACCGGGTGGCCGGAGGGGAACCGAAACGATGACCCTCTCAGCGCGCAATGCACCTGCGGTGCAGTTGCTTGCAGCTCCCCCGAAGGGCAGCGGCGACGACCGCCGCCAGTGGCGGATTGAGGGAGGAGCTGTTGGGGCCGCGGCCAGCAGGATGCGAACGGAGTGAAGCAGACGCTGGGAGCTGCAACCCGATAGCTCTGCTTAGAGGAAGGAGATTTTATATGGCAGATATTACGAGGCTTGGCGAGATCGCCATGCCGAAACTGAGTGACAACATGGCCCCGGAGGACAGGCGGAGCATCAACAACTACCTGATGCAGCTGCGGGACCAAATGATATACATGATGCAGAACCTGGACGAGACGAACTTCAGCGACACCATGCGGGACAAGCTGGTGGCCATGGGGCTGAAGGTGGAGTAAACGAAAGGAGACAGTGAGAAGATGGCAAGAGGACAGTGGTGGGAGTACCTGATCCCGGGCCACAATGTGGCGCTGATGATGGGGGATGCGTATGACGGCATTACCGGCAACAGCGAAAAGAATGCGGGCACCGGCGTGTTTGGAACCAGAAAGAACGATTCCAACAGCTACCAGTACGCCCAGAGCAATGACCGGGTGACCACGGCAAAGAACAATCTGGATTACATCAAAGGACAGAAGCCCGGGGAGTATCAGAGCGAGTACGGCAGCCAGATCAGCGGCACGCAGAGCCAGCTGGACAAGATGAACCGGGACGGCTTTTCTTACGACTACACCAAGGACGCAGCTTACCAGCAGTACAAGAACCAGTACACCCGGGGTGCGGAGCTGGCCAGCGAGAACGCTGCCGCCAACGCTTCGGCCCGCAGCGGCGGCTACGGCAACAGCTGGGGCACTTCCAGCGGGCAGACGGCCTACCAGAGCACCATGAACGGGCTTTCGGACGTGGCAGACAGCTTATACAGCCAGGCCTACAACGAATATGCCGCCAAAAAGAGTGACCTGAGCAACCGGTTGAGCTCTTTGCAGCAGCAGGAAAAGCTGGCGCAGGATGCTTACAACACCCGCCTGAACAATTACTATGGTCAGCTGAACAGTGCCCAGACCGAATATGCCAACGCGGTGGGGGCCAACCAGAAGAAGGATGCGAACAACACCAACTTCTGGGGGAACGTTTTGCAGGTCGGCGCACAGCTGCTGCCGTGGGTGCTGAAAGCGTTTGCCGTGATCTGAAGACCGGTGTGTGGCAGAAGAAAAGGAGAACGACATGTTATTTGATACCTTACGGAAAAAGAACCAGGCGGAACAGGAAGAGCGGGAATGGAACGCCAACCGCCCGGCGGACTATGTGAGCCGGAACAAGGACGCAATGGACAGCCTGACCGGGCAGATCGGCAGCGGGTTCGACTGGGATACCGGCAGCAAAGCCTACCAGCAGTACCGCGCCCAGGCCCAGGCCAATGCTGCCGCCAGCGCGGAGAACGCCCAGGCCAACGCGGCGATGCTGGCGGGCGGGTATGGCAGCAGCTACGCCGACAGCGTGGCAAAGCAGGGCCAGCAGCAGGCGCTGAGCGGCATTGACAATGCGATACCCGGCCTGAGAGGCCAGGCACTGAGCGAATACCAGAACCAGCAGAACGACCTGCTGAGTGCCCTTTCCGGCATGGCCAACACCGAGGCGCTGGACCGCAGTGCCTACGGCAGCAACTTTGCCAACTACACGGCGTGGCAGAATTTCCTTGCCAACCAGAGCGAACAGGCCCGGAACGAGAACGACACTTACTGGAACAACCTCTGGAACACGGTAAAGAACATCGGCTCGGCGGCCCTGACGGCCTACGATGGGTACAAGGGGTACACCCAGCAGCAGTGGGAAAATGACTTTGCCCGGGAACAGTGGGAGTACAACAAGAAACGCACCGACCAGAGCGATGCCCTGAGTGCTTACCAGCAGGCGTTCAACCTGTACACCCAGGGAGCCGGGGATGCGGCCAGCGACGTGCTGAACCGGTACGGCCTGAACGCAAACGCTTTTGCCGGCTACAACGGCGCACCGGTGACCCGGGACGATCAGGCCGGCGTTCTGAGCACCGCGGCTTCTCTGGTGGCAAGCGGAAATCAGGAAGCAGCGGCCAACCTGCTGAAGATGTACGGGCTGGACAGCAATGCAGCCGGTTCCTATGGCACCATTGCAAACCGTCAGCTGGCGACCCAGCTGGCAAAGGCGGCAGCTACGAAGAGCAGCAGAAGTTCGAGAAGTTCCGGCGGCTCCAGCAAGAGCGGAAGCGGGTGGACAAACAGCCAACTGCTGACGGCGCTGGGTAAGTATCAGAGCCTGAAGGATGATGACCCGACCAAGAGCGTCTATGCGAACATTCTGGCCAGCGCCGGAATGCTGCCGGACGGTGACACGGGCACAACAGCAGCGACCGGAACTGGCAGCGGGCTGATCGCCCCGCTGGCGAATCCGAACAAGTGGGCCCTGCCCGGGGGAACCACGGGAGGGAGCACGGGTAAGAGTACCGGAATGCCGTACAGCAACGCCCTGAGCTATGCAAAGGGGTGGAAGGAACAGGGAATGGATGCAAATACCATCGCCAGTCGGCTGATGAATCTGGGTGCATCGGACGATGTGATCGACAGGGCAATGCAGAACGCTGGATTTTAAGGAGGAAACAGGATGGCATGGAAATCGGGAAGTGCTACTGCGCTGCGGAACCGCAATGAAAAAGAGCGGCAGGAAAAGACTGGGATGGCAACAGCAGCGGGCGGGGCAGAACCCCTCAGTCAGCGCAAGAGCGCTGACAGTCGCAACCCGTTAGACCTTGGCAGTACGGGAACAAGCTGGGCAAAGGGCAGCGCTGCTGCCCTGCGTGCACAAAAACAGCAGGAAGCAACGAGCCGACAGACGGGCACCGACCTGTATTCCACAGCGCTGGAGGATTACCGGACAAGGAACAACCTGGGCTTTGCGGATGCCGTGGACAGCCGGAGCGACGAGCTGAACCGGCAGAAGGTGACAGTGAGCCCGGCGGGGAATACTCTGGGAACGTGGTACGGACAGCAGGCCCAGAAGCTGAAGAACAGCTATGCGAAGTACAGCCAGCCGGAGGCCTTTGACCAGGCCAACCAGTGGTTTGACCAGCCTCGGAATCAGGAGCTTGTGAACAAGCTGCTGGAAAAGAAGAGCAATTATACCAGCTATGCCGAGACCGGCACCAGCAGAAACGGGGCCAGCGCCGGGGATGGTAGCATCGACCCCTTCCGCACCACGGGAATCAAGGGGAAGGTGGGCAACACCTACAGCACGGCGGACCTGAAAAAGCTGGGGTACACGGACACGGAGATCCGGCGGGCCAGGGAGTATCTGGACACCATGGAAGAAATCCCGGAGTGGAAGCAGCTGGCCCGGCGGACGGCAAACACCGTGGGCGGCGTTGCGGACACCGTGGCCGCTGCCCCGCTGATGGGTGCGGAGTACCTGGTGCAGGCCGGAAAGAACATCCGGCAGAGCAGCGAGAACCGGAAAGCACTGGAAGCAGAGCTTGCCCGGAACCCCCGCGAGAAGAACCTGTATGACCAGCTGATGGAAACTGACATGGACTACCAGCCCAAGTACAGCACCGGCGACCTGTTGCAGCAGGGATTTACCCGGCAGGAGATCGAGGACATGCGCAGCCGCATTGCCGGAACGGAAGCAAAGGGTGGCATCGACACGGAGAAGAGCGTGGGCTACCAGCTGTACAACCGGGGCCAGCAGCTGACGGGCGCGGCCCAGAGCGGCCTGACCGATGTGCAGCGGACCGTGCAGGGCGTGGCGACCAGCGCGGCAGAGAACCTTGCCGTGGCTGCCATCAACCCGGCGGCGGTGCTGCCGGTGCTGAGTGCCCAGGGCGCTGCGGATGCCATGGGCAAGAGCGCGGCCAAGGGCGAAAGCGCAGGCAAGGCGCTGGTGGGCGGCGTGGCCAAGTTTGGCGCAGGATGGGCCATCAACAGCGTGGGTGCGGCTGATCTGGCAAGAACCATGGGCGCGGACTACGCCAGAAATTCCGTGGCGGGAGCTGTGGCAGACAAGATCCGGGCGCTGGCTGGGGATTCGGCCTTTGCGGCGGCACATCCGGCAGTTGCCAACGCCATTTCCGGCGGCATTGACAACGCCGTGCAGGCCTTTGTGGAGACCTACGCCGACAAGGCCATTGATGCGGCCCTGGGAGACAGCGAAGCAGCCCAGACCATGTTTACCACGGACACGCTGGTTCAGGCACTGGAAGCAGGCCTGACCGGCGGCGCGTCCGGTGCACTGGGCGGCGCTGTGGGCACAGGGCTTTCCAGGATGAACGCGGGAGATTCCAGCCTGCGGGGCAACGTGGAGCGGTATGCCGCTCAGGACGAATACGAGCAGGCGCTGAAGGAATACCAGCGCCGGGAGGAGCTGGCGCGGGAACCGGAACCCCTCAGTCAGCGCGTGAGCGCTGACAGCCCCCCTAATAGTGGGGCCCTTGGCATGTCGGTGGAGTCTGATGGGACTGAAAAAGGCTCTGCTGACCTGAAAGCGGCGGGCCCTGCGGCTGAGGGCATCGGCATTGTGAACGAGACGCAGGTGAACGATGACCCTGCGGTACACACGGCGGAAACAGCTACGAACCGACAGGCGATGGTTGAGAACGCTGGGGAAAGTGTGGAAAGCTCCATGGAAACAGCAGCGGACGGTGCAGAACCCCTCAGTCAGCGCATAAGCGCTGACAGCCGCAACCCGTTAGCCCTTGGCAGTGCGGAAAACACTGGTCTGACTGCGCAGAATGGAGCTGACCGGCAGGCTGTGATGCAGTCGGTCCCTGTGGAAGAAAGCACCCTTGACGGGATGGACAGCGGCAGCAGCCCGATGCGGGAGACCTACGGCATGGAAGCACCGAGGACGGAGGGCCAGAAGCAGGCCCGGACGGAGCAGGTGCTGCGAAGCTGGAAGGTGGGCGAAAAGGCGGCGCAGGAGATCAGCTGGAAACAGCCGGAAGGCGTGGACAGTGACCGCTATGCGGCGGCAGCATCCACTTTGTACCGGCTGGGCCAGATGGAGGACGTGAAGACCTTTGACCAGGCGCTGGAGCTGGCGGGCACCGGCAGCGGCATGGCGGCCAACGTGAACTATGTGCTGGGCAACCTTAAGGGCCGGAACGCGCTGGAGATCGCCTACACCTACGGCAGGGATGCGGCAGAGACCCGGTGGGCCAAGAGCCGGCTGGGCGGCACTCTGACGGAACAGAGCCTGACGGGCAGGGGTGAGACCATCTACAAGGGAACCCTGCGCAACGCGAACGACGCTGGAAGCCAGGTGATCGAGCTGAACGCGGCGGCAACCGGCACCACGGCGGTTATGAAAAACGTGCTGCAGAACGGTGCAGGACAGGCAGACAGCCGGGTGCGGGCCTATGTGGACACGGAGACGGCCCGGATCTTCTTTGGGGACAGTACACAGGATACGTTCGGCACGGTGCTGCACGAGGACTACCACTGGTACAACGCACTGGACAGCGAGGGAGCAAAGACTTTGCAGGACCATGCCCTGCTGTATCTGGCCAGGAGCAGCGGCTTTGAGACCGTGGACGAGATGATCCGGGAGAAGATGACCGACTATGCCCAGCAGAATCTGACCTATGAGGAAGCTGCCGAGGAGCTGGTGGGCGATGCCTGGCGGGGCATCTTCTCCAATGAATCCGATTTCAAGCGCTGGGTAGAGTTCCAGCGCGGGCAGGCCGAGAAGAACAGCGGCAGGGCCGGAACCATCCGCACCGTGATGAACCGGGTGAAGGAGATGCTGGGCGGCATCATCAGCCGGGCCAAGGAAGTGCTGACCCTTGACCCCGACAACCGGGCGGCCCTGAAGGCCCAGCGCCTGGCCGAGAACGAGCGCAGAATTTTGCAGGACGAATACTTTGCCCACGCTGAAAAAGCGATGGATAACCTGCGCAGTGCAAAAGAAAACGCCGCTGCCCTCAAGACAGAGAGCGCGGCGGAAGGACGCAGTATTCGTTTTTCGATCCAGAAGGATGCCGACGGAGAGAGCTACATCAAAATTGATGAAGATATCCTGAACGGTGTTCCACAGGAAGATTGGAAAACCGTAGTGAAGCAGGCCATCAAAGAACGGTATCCGAATGGCTTTGAGCGGAACGGCTGGACAATTTTGAACCATAAAGATGGAAGAAGTGAGTTTGTCCGTTCTAAATCTACAATGGCGCTTCAGAGAACGAACGAAGAAACGTATGCAGATAAAATGCGGATGGCTGCAAATCTGGATGAAATTATTAAAACCGCAGATGAAGTCTACAGAGAACCTGCAAACCACAAGAATGCGGAAGCATTCAACCGTGGAAAAATCAAAATTGTGGTTGGGCAGAATGCCTATGAAGCTGATGTTCTGACTGCCTTCAAAGCAAATGACCGGGAGATTTTCTATGATATTGTAGATATAAAATCTACAAATAATAAAACCTCCATGCGTACCCACGTAGAATCCAAAGATTCAAGGAGTAGTCTGCAAGGAGGTTTTACGGAACCCTCCGGCAAAGCCCACATGGAATCCGAAGATTCGGGGAGCAGAGGGTCGGAGGGTTCTATTTATCAGGAAAGCGCTGACACGGTACTCAAAACCGAGGAGGGCGGTGAACGCCCGAGCTTTCCTGCTAAAAACAGTATAGCACAAGAAAATGCCGAAAGCAAGGGAAACAGCGAACCTGTGAAGAAATCGGTGCGGTTCCAGCTGAGTGACGGCTCTGCTGGAACCGTGGATGAATTGGCGGCACTTCAAAAAGAAAGTCGGGAACTGGAACACCAGCAAAACGCCCTGAAAACAGAGCGAACAAACTGGCTGAACAGCGCCGAGGTAAAGGAGATTGAAGCGAAGAGAAAATCTCTGGGTTTGTTCTCTGCCGAGGCAAAGGAGTTTAAGGCCAGTGAAGAATACCAGGTGTACCTTGCAAAGCGGAAGGACTTTAACCAGCGTGGTGCAGAGCTTGAAAACCGAATCGGTGAAGTGAATAATGCACTGCGGGAAGCCCATGCCAAGCTGGAAACCCAGAGAAATGAACAGAAGCAGAAACAGCAGGCTGTCTATGATGCCAAAGCAAAGGAAGCAGGCGGTGCGGCGAAGTATCGCCGTCAGCTGGCTGTGGAGCAGTTTGGCACGACGAGTGAATTTGAACGGGCCGGATACATCCTGCCGGATGGGCAGATGCTGGATTTTGCCCGGAATGATAAGAGCCGTGACACCGACCACCGGGAAATTATGAGTGTGTTCGGCCCGGCGGAAGTATCGGAAGGGACGGACGCACTGAACATGTTCCTGGCAGACGGTAATGTGCGGGTGATGGCGGAAGCTCCGGGTGTTGACCTGGCCGCAGACAAAGCCCCGACCGCTGCACAGCTGGAACAGATCCGTGAGATGGCGGGAAGCATGGGCAGTGAACAGAGAAAGTTCACGCTGGATATTTCCACCACCGACGGAAGGGTTGCAGCCAGCAAGGAGTACAGCGGCCGCATTGATGCTGACCGTGTTGTGCGGGAGATCAGGGACTATTACAAGACCGGTGAGCTGCCCGCAGAGAGCAGCCTGGCACGGTTCCGGTACCAGCTGGCGGCCAAAGCCGAACAGGCGGAACGGGACGCGCGGAAGAACACCCAGCGGCAGGCAAGCCGGGCCATTGCGGACAACAGCGCGGCGATGGAAACGTTGGCCCAGATGATGGGTGTGACCCACGGTGTGAGGATCAGCCAGGATTCCATTGACGGGCTGGCGGTGCGGTGGACAAAGGCCAACGGCAGCAGGGCCGACCGGACAAAGATTGCCGGAGAGACCCGGGCGCTGGTGGAGTACATGACGGCGGATGGGGCCAGCATGAGCAAGGCCAGCGCGCTGTCTGAGACCATTGCGGATGAGATTCTGAGCGGGGCGACCTACCGGAACACCGAGCTGTGGGACGAGTACCCGGAATACCACGACCTGAGCTACACGGTGAACAAGGACGGGCAGGCCAAGGCGGAGCTGGTGAAGCGGTACGGGACGTGGAGCGAAGCGGTGGCGGAGGCCCGGCGGCACGGTGTGAAGCTGCGGCAGGCAGAGGGTGTGCGGGACGGCAACCCGGCGGAAGTGTATGAAGCCATCGTGAACGACACCCGGGCCATGGGCGGCACCAAGGAAGGGGCAGCGGCCTTGTTCCGGGGCGCGGCCCAGGCGGCAGGCGTGGACGGCGCGGCCAGCATGGAGAGCACCGAGTGGCTGGATGTGCTGATGAACGTGCACGATGCCATCAAGCCCAGGATGATGAGCCGCTTTGCAGATGCTGCCGAGTACGAGGATGCCAAAGTGGAGCTGGCCGACCGGATGCTGGGTGATATCCTGAACGTGCCGGAGATGACCGATGCACAGGCCATCTTTGACGGGTTCCAGCGCTGGCAGCGCCAGGCTGTGGCTGCTGCCGTGGGCGAGGAGAACGCGGAGCAGGCGCTGAAGGATCTGCGGAAGGTGCAGAAGGAGCAGAACCGGGAGTTCAACCGGAGGATGTATGAGAACAGCCGGAACGGAAGCCGAGATGAAGCACTGCGGCAGTGGACAGAACAGCAGAAGCGGAATGAAAAAGCAGAAAAGCTGCTGGATCAGAATCTGGATACGCTGGGGCTGGACATCACCAACTACGGCGACATGGCCGAAAAGCTGGACGTGCTGAAGGAAGCCTACGAACGGGAGTGGAAGGCCGAAAAGAAGCGGCTGAAGGAAGAACGCCAGCAGATGCTGGACGAGATCCGGCTGGAAAACAAACAGTTGAAGCGGGAGAACTGGAACCTTTCGCACCAGGTGGCAGGAGAACAGCGCCGGGCTGATCGGGCCGAGTGGCAGCTGATCCATCAGGAAAACGAACTGCTGGAATGGGAGCAGGAAAACCAGCGTAAAGCTCAGGAGTGGCAGGAAAAGCAGGCGGAGCGAAACGCAATCGCCATCACTGCAGCCCAGCAGCAGCGGGACGAGGACATTGCCATTGCCAAGAAGCTGGCTGAGAAGCGGGTACAGAAAGCCCGGGACGGCCGGCAGAAGGACGAGCTGCGGCGGGGCATCCGGGCCAATGCTGCCCAGCTGAACCAGATGATCCTGCGGCCCAGCAAGGACCGGTATGTGCAGCCCCACCTGATCCAGCAGGCGGCAGAGGTGGCAAAGCTGGCGGATATGACCCTGCTGAACGACCACGCCGTGGCCCGGCTGACGGCCCTGCGCACCAGTATCATGCAGTCGATGGGAGCCGAGAACAGCTCCAACGGCATCAGCGAGGACTGGAAGCTGAGCAAGGTGCCGGAGCTCATCGACGCGCTGCAGACTGACCTGAATGCCAGCAAGCAGGCCCAGCTTGACCGGCTGAATCAGCAGCTGACAGAGGCCGAGGCACTGCCGGACAGCGAAAAGGCCGAGATGCTGCGTGACCGGCTGAGAAAGCGGATCCGGGAGACCGAGAACCGCACCTATCTGCCCATGACGGTGGACCAGATGCGGATGCTGAAAGCCATTACCACCAGCACACTGCATGTGATCCGGACGGCAAACAAGACCCTGAGCTTGCAGAAAGCCGAAGCGGTGGACAAGATCGCCAACGAGGCGGCTGCAGAGGTGCGCCAGAGCAAGGGCAACGATGGAAAGCTGCGGAGCGCCCTGACCAGGTACAACCTGGACATGCTGGGAGCTGGCCGTGTGTTCCGGATGCTGGGCGGCTACGCAAAGAACAGCCAGATGGAGAAGCTGGGCACCATGCTGAATGACGGCCAGCGGGAACAGACCCGGATCACTGTGGAGGGAACGAAGCTCTTTGACAATGTGACGGGCAAGGCGAACCTGAGACAGATGGAAAAATTCGCCGGTCCGGGCGCGGAGCTGGTGGACATTGGCCTGAAGGACAGCAAGGGTCGGGCTGCACCGTTGACCCACGCCCAGCTGTGCAGCCTGTACATGCACCTGCAGAACGCCGACAGCCGGGAGCACCTGCTGAACGGTGGCCTGACGATCCCGGATGCGGAGGAGTACAACAGGGGCGACATTGAGAAGGCTTACCAGAAGGGCCAGACCGTGAAGATCGGGATGCTGACGGACAGCACGGGAAACCCCATGGCCGACACCGTGATCCAGGCCGTGGAGAAGGCCATGACCGACTACGACCGGGCCTGGTGCGAGGACATGAAGAATTTCTTTGGCAGCTACACCACGAACCTGATCAACGAGACAAGCATGAAGCTGCTGGGTTACCAGCGGGCCACCGTGAAAAACTATTACCCCATTGCGGTGGACAAGACGGCGCTGGCGACCCAGATCGAGGGCGTGAAACTGGATGCCACCATTGAGGGCCGGGGCTTCCTGAAGAACCGTGTCAAGAGCCAGATGCCTATCCTGCTGGAGGAGTGCAGCAGCGTGGTGCAGCGGAGTTTGCGGGACACGGCAGCCTACGCCGGACTGGCGGCACCCATCCGGGACGTGCAGAAGGTGCTGAACAGTGGCATTGAGACCGAGGACGGCATCAAGATGCTGAAAAATGGTATCCTGAAAGAGCAGTGGGGCCAGAGCGCGACGAACTACATCGATGACCTGCTGACCGACCTGCAGACCACGCAAAGAAAGCGCTCGACCACAATGACCAAAGTGCTGGACAGGTTGCGCGGCAACTATGCGGGCGCGATCCTGACGCTGAACCCTGGTGTGGCCATTGCGCAGGCGGCATCTCTGCCAACGGCGGGCGCGGTACTGGGTGCGGATACCATGGCGGCGGTGGTGCCGTTTGTGAAGAACCTCTCCGGCAAGCAGCGGGCAGCGCTGGAACAGGAAATTGCCCAGCATGGGGATGTGCTGCTGCAATACCGACTGCGGGGAAGCCAGCGGGGTGAACTTGCCAGCATTGGCGTGAGCCAGGGCGCGGCAGAAAAGGCCATGGACAAGCTGCCTAAGTGGGTGACCGGCTGGATCAACAGCATGGACGAGATCACGGTAGCGGCCCTGTGGGAGGGTTCCAAGCGGTATGTGGAGCACCATACCAATGAGTTTGCAGAGGGGGCAGCCACGAAAGGCAGCGAAGCCTACTGGGAAGCCGTGAACAAGATGTATCAGCGGGTCATTGAGGAGACCCAGCCAAACTACACCACAATGCAGCGTGCGGGGATCCAGCGCAACCCGGATCAAATGACCAAGACCCTGACCATGTTCACGACCCAGCGTTTCCAGAACTACGGCATTCTGGCCGATGCGGTGATGGACTACAACGCCCAGAAAGCACGGGACAAGGCTGCACACAGCAGCGAGACAGCAGAAGAAGTGAAGCGGGCCGGAAAGAACCTGAACCGGGCCATTGTGAGCCAGATCACCCAGACTGCTGTGTTTGCGCTGATGAAGATCGGTGCGGACTTCCTGCTGCACCGGTGGGACCGGGAGCAGGACGAGAACGGAGATGTGACCGCGGCCAGCGTGAGCAAGCGATTCCTGAATCTGTACACGGAAAGCTTTGCGGGCAACTTCCTGTATGGCAGCGAGCTGTACAGCGCTGTGGGAAATGCAGTGAACGGTACGGATTACGATGTGGTGAGTGCAACCAACATCAGCGCTGTGAATGATCTTTTTGCAGCAGTAACGAAGTTTTCCAGCCTTGTCCGGCAGGACACAGGTGACATGACGGAGGAACAGCTGGAAGCGTATCACCAGAAACTGCGAAAAGCAGGCGTGAACCTGATGCAGTACGGGTTTGAAATTGCGGGTGTGCCTATGGGGAACGCCCGGAAAATGCTGGATGCCTTTGATGCCTATGTGGAAGATGCACGAGACATTGCAAGCGGAAGCGGCTTTTCGTTCAGCTCGACCCCGACGAGCGCCACCGGGCAGTATGACCGGCTGTACAACGCCATTGCCGAGGGGGACACGGACAACGCCAGCGGTGCTATGGCGAAGCTGGAAGCCATGGGCAAGGACGAAAAGACCATTGCCAGCCAGCTCAAGACCCGGTTGAAGAAGTATAACAGGGACGTTCTGGACGCGGCCAAGGCCCGGAACGAGGGCGATGATCGGAAGCGCCGGAAGCTGACCGAGCAGATCGTGCGGGATATGTACGACACCCTGGGCATCCGGGAGGGTGTGAAAGCTGACGCGGAAAAGCGGACATGGGTGATCGACCTTGTGACCGAAGCCATTGAAAGCAAGGCCGAGGAGCTGTACAAGGGCGGCACCGAGGGCAGCGTGTACGATGACCTGACTGAAGCGGTGGACACCGGCAGGACCAGCGACGTGCAGGATGAGATCCGGCGGCTGCGGACGGCGGGCAAGGAGGACGGCAGCATCAAGAGCAAGATCACCGATGCGGTGAAGGAAGCGTATCTGGCGGGCAACGACCAAGACCGGGAACAGCTGGAACAGATGCTGCTGAAGCTGGAAAAGGCCGACGGCAGCCAGATGTACGAGGAGAAGAACTTTGCCCAGTGGGTGAAGGACGCGGCAAAAAAGGAGGAACAGGCAAAGAACAGCAAGGATGAGTGGGCAGGGGTGAGGTGAACCCTCTCAATGCAGAAAGAAAGGGAGACCGTTCGGAGTGAACGGTCTCCCTTTTGTATGTCCGGGGTAGTTGCACCCGGCGGGGCGTGATAGGATAGGGGCAGGAAGGGAGTGAAACTGTGAGCCAACTGGATATCAAGATCAGAAAGCTGCAGGACAACGGCTCGACGTTCCGGGCGAACATTGAGACGCTGTATCTGGGCGGTGTGCGGAGCGCCAAGGTGGACGAGCTCCGCTTTGAGCTGCCGGAAGAGTGGAAGAACTGCACCGTGACCCTGCATGTGCAGCGCCTGAGCGGCACAAAGCCGGACCCCCAGCTGCTGGACGAACAGAACAGCGCACTGGTAGACCGGCGCTGGACACTGGAAAAAGAGGGCACCTGGATGCTGCTGGCCATCAACGACAGCGGATACATTGCCATGACCAAGCCCGGCAAGTACACCTGCTATGACACCATCGACACCGATACGACCACCGAAAACATTACGCCGAGCATCTATGAGCAGTTCGTGGTCGAGGTGACGAAGTACGCCAAGCAGGCGCTGGAGAGCATGAACGCGGCTAAGGCCAGTGAGGAAGCAGCGGCCAAATCTGCTAAAGAAGCAGCGAACTCTGCCGCCAGCATGGAAGAAAGCGTGCGGGTGAGCGGGGAAAATGCCAAAAAGGCTGCAAACAGTGCTGCTGCGGCAAAGAAAAGTGAGGAAGCGGCAGCAAAGAGCGCAGAGGCATCTGAGAACAGCGCTAAGAAAAGCGCCGAGAGTGAGAGTGCATCCAAGGCTAGTGCGGAAAAGGCAAAGGACAGTGAAGAGGCGGCGAAAAAGAGCGAGGACGCAGCAGCCCTGAGCGAGACCAACGCCGCCGCCAGCGAGGAGCGCGCCAAGACCAGTGAGACCGCCGCCAAGCAGGCCCTGCAGGACACGAAAACGGAGCAC
>ENA-ORCP01001499-ORCP01001499.1-human-gut-metagenome-genome-assembly--contig:-NODE-1499-length-19972-cov-4.546821_pt1 | contig 19972 bp, 10 predicted proteins | sample MGYA00242990_ERZ507991 | MGnify/ENA primary metagenome ERZ507991 (study PRJEB26167, sample SAMN06115496) | human gut metagenome | host: Homo sapiens | place: China:Henan | collected 2015-05-07... | reverse complement strand
ACGGCTGCCCATGCCGGCTGCCAATAAGAATAAAGTTGGTTTCATACTTAGTTATTATTTAAAAAGGTTAGTGTATCCTTGTTTTGATTACGGGGCAAAATTACAAAAAATAAAGTCAAGAAAGGTAGACAATTGGTTCATATTTTAGCTCTATCGTACAAAACTCACCGTTAGAACGGATAGCCGATAGCAAAATGCCATGCCATACCATCTTTAAACTTCGGAATATTATAATATCCCTTCTTTCCCGTATCATACGGATCATGCAGTGCCACACCCCAGTCGAAACGAAATACAAGGAAGTCCAGGTCGTAGCGCAAACCGGCACCTGTACCCAAAGCAACCTGTTTCGGAAAATTCTTCAACGTCAATTGTCCATCGGGACGGTCTTTATCTTTACGCATCAGCCAGACATTACCTGCATCGAGGAAGATAGCTCCGTGCAAATCACCAAGAATTCGGAAACGATATTCCACGTTTGCTTCCATACGGATATCACCCACATGGTTGATATAGGAATACTTTTTCTCTTTATCGGGTGGATAGCCACCGGGGCCGATACTGCGTGCAGAATAGGCACGGATACTGTTGGCACCACCTATGTAGAACTGTTCGGTATATGGTGCAGTCGTCGCATTTCCATAGGACCAGATAAATCCTCCTGCAATACGTGAAGCAATCATCTGGTTCTTATCTATCCTGTAATGATAACGGAACTCCGAATTCAGCTTCAGGAATTGTGCGAAAGGAACTCCCAGCAGTTTCTTATCTTCTTTGCTAAACGACTGTCCGAATGCCTTGTAAACCAAAGAGGTCAGGTTACCGGCAGAGCCGAATGTAGTCTGCCACCAAATGGGGTTACGGACTGTGCGGAGAGAAGCATTATCATAAGTGTATGTATATTCCATTTTGGGAATAAACTGATTACGGAGGCTGATGTAAAGGGCCGGATTCTGAGCTTGTATTTCCTCAAAAGCCGCAGTCGGATTACGCAACACGTTAAATGTCAGTTGGAAGGGCGTGATACTGTGTTTCCGGGTAGGCACAGGCTGAAAGTCATACGTAACGTTTCCACCGAACGCAAGCAGTTTATAGTACTTGGCACGGTTCATCTGGTCTATATAGACACGGAAGGTAGTGGAAGCCGGGAAGTCATATTCCTTGGTACCCATCCGGGGAAAGACGATACGCGGAAAGGTAAGTGCAGAAGATAAGCCCAACTCATAGCTATTCATCAGTGAGCTGCTGTTCTTGCCCGTCTGCCATTCATAAGAGCCGTTCACTTTCACATTCCAGGTTTCACCACCGCCGAAGACGTTGTTCTTCGTTACGGTGAAGGCAGCACCGGGGCCGGTCTGGTTATTACTTTTCATCGTAACATTGAAGTCCAGTTCAGCATCATACGGTTTATCCAGCATAGCACGGATATTCACGTCCAACGTATCGGAAACGAGCGCCGTATCGCGGGGCGTGTACTGCATCTCCAGATAACGGAAAATACCTACACTTGCCAGACGCTCCTGGATACGGGTTTGCCGATACTGGCTATACAACTTTTCCGGACGACGGCGCATACCTCCCTTGTCCAGTTCCTGCCGTTTCCGTTGATAACCTTGATAATTCAGCCAACGGTGAAGCATATTGGGACGTATCTTCAGTTTATCGTAATAGTGTATCCAGAAAGTCTTGTAGTAGAGACTGTCATTGGGCATTTGTCCTTGCGGACCTTGGAGATAGAAATTGGTTTTACCTACGAAGAAAGGACGTTCGGCATCCTTCGGCATACCCGGAACGGGGATCATGCGCAGGCTGACGTGCCCACCGGGAACGAGGGTTGTATCGGCCTGGTAAGTCAGATAGTCAGGGCGAAAATAGTAATACCCCATATTACGCAGCAGGCCGCTGATGCGGGTACGCTCACCATCAAGATCGGTAACATTGAACTGTTCACCCGGACTGATTAGAGAGCGACGGCGGCCGAGGTTGATAATCTGCATGGTGGTACTGTTGAATCCCCTATAATAAACGGTATCAATAAAGTACGGGTTGCGCATATCGACCGTGTATTGCAACTTGGCTTTCAGACTGTCCTTGGGATTAACGAAAGTTTGATAGCTTACTGTACCATTAAAGTACCCATAATCGTGCAGGATATTTGTCGCTACTTTCTGCCGGATGTCCGGATTAACGGAGGATATGAGCACGGGGGTTGCAGCAAAGCGGTTGAATATCCACTTTCCGAAACCTTTCTTGTACTTTCCAAAGCCATTGTACACCCACAGTCCGAAAGGGAAAGGAATGCGGTATTCGGAGCTACCGAGCAGGGAGTTATTGGGAGCTTTGGCAAGGGCGGCTTCCACTTCTTCCATAGCGGTCTCGCCTACCTTAGTATCGGAGCGGTTCTCTACAATCATCGGCTTCTGACCGGTGTAGAGCACTTCGCCTTCAGGCAGGTGCTTAGTAGTGGAGCAGGCTGCCAGAAGCAGGGTTGCAAGGAGTATATATACAAGTTTCTTCATCTTCTTTCTTTATGTTTACGGGCGGATGCCGACATCTTATTCGCTTACAGGTTCTACTTTCTTCTTTCTCTTGAATATGAACAGCTCACTCAGGCGGTCCATTTTCCGGCGAAGCACAAGGCCGACACCTGTCTCGGTTATCTCACCGTCGAGCACACTTTCATAGTTCTTGTTGTGGAATACGCGGACATAGCGTGTACCACTATTATCCAGACGATATTCCAAAGAAATATTATCGATGAACGATTCTACGTCATTCGTTGCATTGGCGCCACTGGACACTTTTCCACCGATAATGATCTGTACACGATCATTGAAGAAACGCTGCGAATAGCGGAAACTGTAGTCCGTCTGTTTATCGCCCGTTTCGGCGGCAGTACGGTCTTCAATGCCCACACTGAGGGAAGCATTCTTCAGGTTCCCGGTCAGTGAATTAATCTGGCTTTGCAGCACACTGTTCAGTGCGGAACCCATGGTTAAACCACCACCTTTTCCGCTGTTATAAAGATACATACCGGTGGCAAGCATGGTGATGGCCTGCTTGCTTCGTTCATCGGCGCTCATTCCTGCCAGCTCACCCTGCACAGTGGCATCTTCAGGGGCACTCAGATTAAAACTCAAATCAGGGTTTTCCAAACGGTTCTTGATGCTGATGGAAACATCGAAGTTCACCATACGCGAACCACCGTCATCGCCATCGGATACGGAAGCGCGGACGCGTTCCGTAGCAGTCAGGTTGAGCGAAGGGTTCATCGGATTACCCGTCCAGTCCACATAGCTTCCGTTGACAAACTGGAACTCTTTCAGAGGAATAACGGGAAGGGCATATTTCATCATACCACCGATCAGCGTATAGCGACCGGACAATGTGAGATCGCCTTGCGGAGTATATTGAAGATTCAGATCACCTCCACCTTCCAGTTCCACACGGCTGCTACGGTCGGGACTGAGATCGGCACGTAAGCGTACGGCATCATCAATATGCACAGACATCAACATGTCCATACCGCCAAGCGACATAGTGGGGACTTCCGTTGCCTGTACCGAAGTAGTATCCGTAAAGGAAGTGAATGTAACGAGTTCACCCAAACGGTCTTCTACTGTCAAGGGCGAATCGGTCAGCACGTAGGTTACATCCGTATTACCCAGCAGATTCATGTTTCCGCGCATGGTCAGTCCATCCAGCGGACCGCGTACGGTAGCGTTCAGGTCCACGAAGATTTTACCGTAAAGCATACTCTCGCGTGTGCGGGGTGCATCGAGCAGAGTATAATTCTGTGCACGCAAGGTCAGGTTTGCTGTCGGTCGGTCCATATTCCGGAAGTCCACGTTTCCGTCTATCGTGAAGGGGTTACGACTGGTGGTATATATAGCAAACTTATTAAATATAAGCTGGTTATTCTCTATCTTCAACGGACGATTGTCGAACCAGTAGCGAGCACCTGCCTGACGGGCGTAGACAGAAACACTGTCTAATGAAAGATCGCCGCTCATCTTCGGTTTCTCCATATCTCCATTGATATAAAGTCCACCGTCAATGTCACCTGTGAAAGTAACGACCTGATCGGGCATAAAGGCATTGGCAAGGGAAAGCGGGAAATGCTCGAAAGTGGTGTTGACTTCAAGCGAATCACGTCCGTTCTTCTGAGTTAATACGGCATCGGCAGTCAGCACCTCCTGATCTCCCGACCGGAAATAGGCATTCAGATAGTGCGTGCCTTTATCACCCGGAAGCCATGTGGCGCCCAGTCCGATGTTACCTACCGGCTGGCGTTCGTAAGTCAGCTTTTCCACACCGGCTTCAGCGGAAACTTGCAGGGAGGTTGCTGTTTGTATATAGTTTGCTTCCGCAGAGAAAAGTCCCGTGATACGGGGCATATAAGGCAGAATGCCACTTAGTTTATCCAAGCGGAAACGGATTAATTCCAGATTTATATTCTGTAAAGAGACAGTGTCAGACCGGTCGGACTGCATACGAAAGCAGAGTCCGTCCTCACTGTCCATGTCGACATTAGCGTAGACGCGCATATTCTTATGCAGATAAATCCAATCGCTGTTATCTACAAAGTGGAACTTCTGGAAAGCAATGATAGGCTCGGCAGGTGTCAGGCGGAAGGCAATACCATTACCCCTACCCCGGCCCTCTATCAAAGGACGGGCATTGATACCCAGATCGAGTCCGGTATCTCCCTTCGCATCCACATAATTCAGGGTCAATTCGGCATCTTCGTTACGAATTTCTCCCGTCAGTGTACTGCGGAAGACAAACTGCGGGTTCTTTGGTCCATTTATAACACCACCCTGTAACTTCATACGTGCAGTGTCCTGACTGATAGCAAAGAAAATGGTATCCAGTTGTAAGGAGTCCATACGCAGCCCATGTATAGCAGTTCGTCCGTTGATACCACGTCGGGGTGTGGTGCCGAAACGCAATATAAAGTCATCAAAAGAAATATCCTTGGTTGCCAGGAAATAGCTGACAGGGTTCTGCTTACCGGCTTTCAGTTGCATACCGGCTGAGGGCAGTGCTTTCCGTAATTCTGCATGGTCGAGTTGCTTCAATTCTATCTGCCGGGTAAGAAGTGTGGCAAAGGCAGTACCTTGATCCATCAGTTTCTGCAAGGTGCTGCGGGCACGGAACTGAAAGTCGAGGTCGCCTGCATCCATGCTCATCTTGATAGAATCATGGCGTGCTTCGGCACCAAGAGTGAAAGCGAAAGGATGCTTCAATGGTTTAGGAGAAATACCTAACTCATGCAGACCGACATTCTCCACATTCATAGCCACCTTGCCATCCAGGTATTTACGGTCAAGACGCATATCTGCATCCGCCTGCATCTTCAGCAGGGCATTGTCGCTCGTCATGTGTACAGTGGCAAGAGCGGATTTCAATCCGGCTGTCAGGTCGATGCCGGAGATATTCCAGTGTCCGTATTGTAATTCACCGAGAGAAGCTTGTACAGCAGCCACGGTACGGTGGTTGGCGGGATCGAATCCTTTTCCTTTGGCGGCAACCTTAGCCGAAAGTGTATAGATAGAATCTTTAGGCAGGAAGTGGTGCACTTGCAAGGCATCCACATGAAGGTCTGCCTGATAGGCTTCGGTAGAAGTGTTGTAACGAGCCAGCAGATTCAACAGCCCTTCGCGTTCTTTCAATTTCAGGCTGGCATCATAATTGGGGCCATCCAAACCAAGTCGCGCAGCAAGGTGCATACTGTCCGGCACAACAATAGAACCGTCGGGGGTGACACCTGTCAATCCGGTAAGGAAATTCAGGTTCTGTGTCCGGATATCAAAGTCAATGCTTCCGTTGCGCGTCAAACTGTCGGTGAGGTTCCAAATCTCACCACCACCATTCAAGGTGAAAGCGCCCGGCAGGTCGATATTGAAGCGGGAAATCTGCATCTGCTTGAAGTTACCTTCCGTACCGGCACGGATGGTAAGAGGGCGGAAAGGATATGCATCCTTGAATGTATCAGGCAAGTCACCTGCAAAGAGCATTACATCCTGCTTACCGATGCGGGCATTGAAACGGGCGGAGAGTCGTCCGGAAGTGGGAATTTCTACCAACTCCCAATAAGTCTGGGCTGTGAAATCCATTTCACTGTGTGGGGTAAGCAATTTTAAAGAAGGCACCTGAATAACAGTGGAATCAGCAAATACCCGTCCCGTCAGTGAAGTGATGCTCAGGCCGGAACGCTCGTTCATGGAGAATTCCCGGATAACGGCATTTATGTTCCGTCCATGATAAAGCACGGAGTCCACTCCAATGCGAATATCCCGCAAGGCGATGTGCGAAGCATCGAAGCCCGGGGCAGGTTTCACACCGGTGCTATCGGTAGCCGCAAGACTACCGGTATCTATCAGGCTATTAATGGCACTGAGCAATTGGCTACCCGTATCATAGTTTACTGTAGTACTGCTCAACTCAAATTTCTTCAGACCATACATCTGTCCACCCAGGTCAGCAACCGCATCATCCACCTCTGCATCACCCAGACGGGCAGCAAGACGCATGGAATCCAGCGGCATTTGCAAATCAACGGAAACGTTTTTCAGTGCCAACTTGTGTAAAGCCACTTTCCAGTTAAGGGCGGTAGTCGTGGTATCCGGTTCGGCAGTGGTAGTGTCGTTCATCACAACGAGCATATGAGTATCACTCAGTTCCACACGGTTGATGACAGCATCTTCTTTCTTCAGGTCTATGCCGTGACTTTCAAGGAAGAAACGCCCCAGCACACCACGTATGCGGATACCCTCTATCAAATCGGCAGAGTTTAGGAAAACTCCGTTCACAGTAACCTCGTCCAGTTCTACTTTTCCGCGTATCAGCGGCCATGCCTGCACGCGCACGTTCAGGCTTTCCAGTGTCAGCAGGGTATCGGAAACCTGTTTCACGGCAAGGGAGTCGCCGGGAGCAGAGGAAATTTGTTTATCTGCCTGTATAGGCTGAATGACCTGCACACCGCGTACCAGCAGGTTCAGCGGAAAGCGGAGGTCGATGCGCTCAACAGATATATCCATACCCGTTGCCTCGGATGCGATGGCAGTGGCTTGCTTCCGTATCAGGTTCTGTACGGGAGGGATATAAAGCAATACCATCAGTATTACAAACAATATGATAGGGGTGAGCAGTATCCACACCACCCATTTCAACCATTTTCTTCTCATTAGGACGTCAATCGATAGTCAGTGTTTAAATCGTTACAAAGTAAACAAATTCTAACGACATTTGGTTGATGCAGAAGAGAAAAAGGCTATTTATTCCTCTACCTGTGCCACGACATCTTCAATCTGAGCAAGTGCTGAAAAGGATTTCTCTTTTATCTTTTCACTGAATACTTGCCCGCGTGAGTCTTCAAGCTCTTTCAATAAAGCAACAAGCTCATTGGCTCCCAGTAAAGTAAACAGAGGAAGCATCTTATGCCCCATGGCAGCTATGCCATCTGTATCTTCAGCATCTAATGCCTGTCGCAAGCGATCAGCATTCAGGCGTGTTTCTGTGACAAAACTTTCCAGGATAGATTTTGCCGCATCAGGATCATCACCTGAGAAAGCAGTGAGAGCAGCGAAGTTTAATGCAGAAGCAGGAACTGCTTCAGTTGCAACCCTATCCGTCTGTACAGCATCCGTTTCTACGTGATTCTGCGGAGTAACAAGACCTGTTTCTCTCTTTTCAATATCCAATTCAGCAAACAGTTCATTCACCATAAATGGTTTGTGCAAGCTTCCGGCAAAACCATGTTTCAGAAACTCTTCACGTTGCATATCACTACGGGCAGTCACAGCAATCACGGGTATAGTCTTAGCTTGCGGAATATTCGAAGCACGCAACAGGTTCAGCAAGTCGAAACCATTCATGGCGGGCATTTGCACATCGGTAAGCAATACATCGAAAGTATCGGTACGGAGGGCTTCCAATAACTCATCCAATTGCAGACAAGCAACAGAAGTGATGCCACTCTGTGCAAGCATAGCAGAAGTGAGAGTGAGCTGGATACGGTCGTCATCAATCAAGAGGATATGCAAAGCAGGAGTTTGAGCAGGTGAAGAGGATGAATTCTCATTCTTCTGTTCATTCACTTCGGAAGTATCATTCAAAGCCACTGGATACAAAGGTACCCGCAACGTAAACGTACTCCCCTTTCCGAGCACACTATCCACTTCGATATGCCCTTCCAGCAGTTGCACCAGCATACGGACAATAGATAATCCCAAGCCGAATCCTTCCTCTCCCTGTGCTCCCGGCAAACGGGTAAACTCCTGGAAGATACGTTCACGGTCACCGGGTTCCATTCCCTTTCCCGTATCGATAACAGAAAGTTTCAAGTGATTTCCGGAGAAAGCCGGATCACCTTTCGGCACAAAACTGGCAGTCAGCGTAATGCCACCCTCCGAAGTGAACTTCACAGCATTGGAAAGCAAATTATTGACAATCTGACGCAAGCGTAAAGGGTCACTGATGAAAGTTCCTTTCAGTTCGGGATCTATCTCACATTTCAAAGACAATCCTTTGGCAGAAGTCAGCGGTTCAAAGCTGACGTATATTTCTTCCAGCAGGCGTGCAGGATGGAAAGTAACACGGTTTATCTCAGCTTTATGCAAGTCGAGGCGATGAAAATCGAGCAAATCGGTAACCAGTTTCAGCAGATGCTCTGAGGAGGTTTTCATGTTGTCGAGATAGAAGCGTTGCCGACCATCAACAGTGAGCCGGGAAAGCAAATCGGCATACCCCATGATAGAACCTAAGGGAGCTTTGAAATCATGGGTAATGGCAAGCATCAGCTTTTCGCGAGAGGCAAGCAACTCTTCGGCAAAGCGGTTAGCTTCTTCCAACTGGCGCCGATAGCGGTTACTACGAGTAACATCCCGCCAGATCATGACAAGAAAGATAACGGACAACGCAACAGCCCCCGCAGCAATGCCTGAAATAATCGTAGCAGAACGATGTCGTACCGCTTTCTGATACTCGGCCTCTTCACGGGCACGCAGCAGAGTTTCCTGTTCATATCCCTTCAAAAGACTATCAATACGGGCACTCAGCGCATGATCAAGGCGTTGCAAAGTCCGCTTACGGCGCTGTATCACACTATTAGTTGCTTTCTTTTGCTGGGCAACGGTACGTAATTTAGCATGCAGTGAATCAACAGGATTATAAGCATCAAGCACCGTATCCGTAGCAACTTCAAGGGTAGTTTGTACCTGAACAGCAGAATCTTTGCGTGGTGGAACGAAGACTTCCCCCAGACGACGGAAGAAACCTTTCTTCTTTGGTTGTGTCACAACGGTATCACGACGGGCAGTAACACGACGTTGCACACGCTGTTGGGTGATAATGGTATCCTGCTCGGCTATAATCTGCTCTACCTCCCGAGCGGAAATCATGCTGTCATTAGCTTCGCTCAGCGTACGCAGCAAACGGACCGTATTAGCATCTTTTTCCCGCAAAAGCCCTATCAAGCTATCCGTACGCAGGATATCACTATTATCCGAGCTCATAAGATTCTCCATTTCCCGGTGCACGAAGAACAGGGAATAAAGCAAGACTGCCAACAGGACCACATAACCGGCAGCTATCTTCTTCTTGGAGACATTATTCATTTATCTTTCGTTTTATAACGGAAACGCAGCCAAAGCATAATACCTGCACTCGTCAGTCCGAATGGGAAAGCCATCCATACGCCGACCGTACCCCAACCCAGCACGAAACCGCATAAGTATCCTACAGGCAAAGATATAACAAAATAGGAAATAAATGCAATGAACATCATCGGTTTTACGTCTGCTATACCACGCAGGGCATTGGCAAAGCTAATTTGCAATCCGTCACCAAACTGGTAAACCAGGAATGGAAGGAACAAAGAAGATACCATGGCAGAGACCTCCACGCTATCCGTAAACCAGCCCCCGACCTGATTGCGCAACAGAAACACAATACTCAGAAGCACCACCGCCATTGCCAAGATGAGGTGATAACCGGCATATGCCGAGCGGCGGACATTCACCATATCGTTCTGCCCCTTGAAGTTACTGACGCGAACGGCAATCGCCGCCCCCATCCCATAAAACATCATAAAGGTGAACTGAGAAATAGTGAGCATAATCTGATGCGACGCCAAAGCAATAGTTCCCAGCCAACCGACCATTATCGTGCTGAGACTGAATGAAGCCGTCTCCATACCCATCTGCAAACCGACAGGCCACCCAAGTCCATTCAATTTCCTGAACATCTGTTTCGACCATCCCAATCGGAAGAATCCCACCTTATATCTCAAGAACCTCCGACTACGAAAAACAATCAATGCAAAAGCAATAACCATGACAATGCGTGAGAACAGGGTACTGATACCTGCCCCCAGCAATCCCCATTCCGGGAAACCGAACTTTCCGTAAATCAATACATAGTTACCGATAATATTCAGCGCATTTCCACCAAGAAGCACCCACATGGCAGTCTGTGTTTGAGTAATGCCATCCGTAAACTGCTTAAAGCCATTGAACAGCATGACGAACACCAAGGATGCGAGTAGAATCAGGAAATAGGGTTTTATCAAGGGGATCAGTTCTTCAGGTTGCCCCATATATTCCACACAGAAATAGACGACAGTCATAATAAGTGTCAGTAACAGCGCTACCAACACATTGGCAAGCAGACTTGAGCGCAAAGCTTGTCCGGCCTCCATGAAACGACGGTTTCCGTAGAACTCACCCACTACAGGCGTCAGTCCATAAGAGAAACCGGTACTGAAAATAATACAAAGTGTGAAAAGATTGTTGGTGAAAGAAGCAGCGGCCAACTCGGCCGTGCTGTGGTGTCCCACCATCAGAGTATCGGCAAATCCGAGAACAATGACACCCATCTGGCCGATAACGATGGGAAGTCCTAAGTAAAAGAGGGCTTTATAATGCCCCTTGTATGTAGCAATTAATCTATTCATTTATCTTTCTCATAATATAATACCACCGAGTTTTCCTCACGAAAAGTCTCTTGTGCAACTGTCTTCAGACGTTCTGCCGTCACTGCGCGATACCGTTCTACCTCACGGTCTATATCCTCTGCCTGTCCGGTCAATTCGAACCATGCCAGATTTGTGGCTACATTCAGGTAATTGATATTCCCGAATATCTGGGTGGATTCAAACTTATTCTTTACTTTCTCCAATTCCTGTTCTTCTATCGCCACTTGCTGTAACTCCTGCAACTCTTTACGTACAGCGGCCTCAGCCTGTTCCAGTGACACTCCGGCTGACGGTTTTCCGCTGATATGCAGCAATCCCGCATCACGCGTTCCCGAAACATAAGCATCTATGCCGGAGAACAATTTCTGTTCCTGCACCAACCGACGATTCAAGCGACTGGAACGTCCATTACTAAGGATATCTGAAAGAATATCAAAAGCATAGTAATCAGGATGCTCGCGACTACACATATGATAAGCCATGAACAGCGCATCCAAGGGAACAGGACGTTTCACTACCTGCCTGCGTTCCTTCATCTGTACGGGTTCCTGCGGTAATTGTCGCACAGGCACATCCCTGCGGGGAATCGGGCCAAACCATTTTTCTGTCAATCGGACAGCTTCTTCCCACGATATATTTCCGGTAATGGCAAGCACAGCATTATTAGGTGCATAAAAGCGGTAAAAGAATGACTTCACTTCCTCCAGTGTAGCTTGTTCGATGTGCAATAAATCCTTTCCGATGGTAGGCCAGCGGTACGGATGCACCTCGTAAGCCAACGGACGGATAAGATGTCCCACATCTCCGTAAGGCTGGTTCAGACAACGCTGTTTGAACTCCTCCATGACCACACCGCGCTGCACTTCAAGGCTTTGTTCACTGAATGCCAGTTCCATCATACGGTCGGACTCCAGCCAGAAGCCAATCTCTACATTTGACTTGGGAACGGTGAGGTAATAGTTTGTAATGTCATTGTTCGTCCAGGCATTGTTTTCGCCACCTGCCGACTGCAAAGGAGCATCATAGTCGGGTATATTCACAGAACCGCCAAACATCAGATGTTCGAACAAATGGGCAAAGCCGGTATGTTCGGGATGTTCATCCCGGGCACCTACATCATAAACGATGTTCAGTGCTACCATCTGAGTACTGAAGTCCTGGTAATGTACCAGTCGCAGACCGTTAGGGAGGATATGTTTATTGATTTTCATAAAATAGAGATTGTAACTTATCGGTGGAATTCAAAGAATAGGTACGCGGACAACGCGGATTAGGCGGACGAGCGCGGATTTAAAAGGCTACGCTATGATATTAATAAATAAAAATCCGCGTTCGTCCGCCTAATCCGCGTCGTCCGCGTACCTATCTGTTTCGAACTAACTTCACCAACAGTTTAGTCCAACACTACCACCTTTTTAATCTTCACATCCTCTTCCGGGCGGTCGCTACGATCCGTTTTTACCTGCTGTATCTTATCTACTATATCCATGCCTTCAATCACTTCGCCGAACACAGTATATTCACCATCCAGATGCGGAGTACCACCTACCGTAGTATAAGCCTTCACCTGCTCCGGTGTAAAGTGGAATTCAGGTTGCTTGGCAACTTCCGCCTCAGCCTGTGCAAACAGTGTATCCTGCAAGTTCATCAGACCATCCTGGTCATTTTCCTTACGCATCTTATAGATTTCCTTCATGTGTTTCTGTGCCAAAGCATTGAACACAGTCGTCATACGATTCTGGTTCATCTGGTTCTCCATGCCCAGCAACGTAGTGTCATTATACACTTTACCCGTCACAATGTAGAACTGGCAACCCGATGATTCTTTCTTCGGATTCACATTGTCACCCTGACGCGCAGCCGACAATGCACCTTTCTTATGGAAATACTTCGGATAAACGAACTCAGCCGGAATCGTATAACCTACATCACCTGCACCCAGCATCTTTCCTTTCGGAGCATTCTTTGAGTCAGGGTCACCTGCCTGTATCATAAAATCCTTGATGACACGGTGGAACAATGTACCTTCGTATGTACCCTCTTCCGCCAGTTTGATGAAGTTATCACGATGTTGCGGCGTCTCATTATACAGTTTCACGATAATGTCACCTGCAGTTGTTTCGATCTTCAATTTAGTTTCCTGATCCATGTTTCTATCTTTCTTTTGTCCCGATTGGCAGGCTGTAACGCTGCAAATCAGTATGGTTAATAATACGATGAAATTCCTCTTCATAACGCTTTTTATTTAAATTAAGTTTGCAAATATACGATTTTCAGACAAATCGGTTTACCTTTGTGTCTTAAAAGAGACAAAAGATAAGGCAATGAAATCTATACTCATCGTTGAAGACGACATTACTTACGGTATGATGCTGAAGACCTGGTTAGGCAAAAAAGGCTTTCAGGTAGCTTCCGTCAGCAGTATCGCCCGCGCCCAGAAACATTTGGAAACAGAGGGTGCCGACTTGATTTTGTCCGACCTGCGTCTGCCCGACAAGGACGGCATCGACCTGTTGAAGTGGTTGGGAGAGCAAGGTCTGTCCATTCCGCTCATCATGATGACAAGCTATGCCGATATACAATCGGCGGTGCAAGCTATGAAATTAGGTGCCAGCGACTACGTTGCCAAGCCTGTAAATCCGGACGAACTTCTAAAGAAAATAAGTGAGGCTGTGAAACAACCCGCTGCTTCTCCCAGACAAGCCCCCGGTTCCGGGAAAGGAGAAAGTACCCATCAAAAAAATGCAGGCGACACTCCGTCTTCCGACTATCTGGAAGGAGAGAGTGATGCAGCCAAACAACTCTATAATTATGTAAGACTGGTTGCCCCCACCACGATGTCGGTACTGATCAATGGTGCCAGTGGAACGGGTAAGGAATATGTAGCCCACCGTATCCATCAACTCAGCAAGCGTGCCGGTCAGCCTTTCGTTGCCATCGACTGTGGCTCCATCCCAAAAGAACTTGCCGCATCGGAGTTCTTCGGACACGTAAAAGGTTCATTCACCGGAGCATTGACAGACAAAACAGGAGCCTTTGTTGCAGCCAACGGAGGAACCATCTTCCTCGATGAAATAGGCAATCTCAGTTACGAAGTCCAGATACAACTGTTACGTGCCTTGCAGGAACGGAAAATCCGTCCGGTAGGTTCCAATAAAGAAATCACAGTAGATGTGCGCCTGGTTTCCGCTACGAATGAAGATTTGGAACAGGCCATCGAGAAAGGAACTTTCCGCCAGGACCTGTTCCACCGCATCAATGAGTTCACCCTACGCATGCCCGAACTCAAGGATCGGAGAGAAGACATCCTTCTCTTTGCCAACTTCTTCCTCGACCAAGCCAATCGGGAACTGGATAAACAGTTGATCGGATTTGATGATGCAGCATCCCGGGCATTGCTGGAATACCACTGGCCGGGAAATCTGCGACAGATGAAGAATGTGGTACGCCGTGCCACCCTATTAGCACAGGACCAACTTATCACGTTGAAAGAATTGACCGAGTTGCAACAAATCACTCATCCCCACGTAGGTCTGCCATTGCGTAATGAAGAAGCAGAAAAACATCAGATAATCGAAGCATTACGGCAAACGGGAAATAACAAAAGCCGGGCAGCTCAACTGTTGGGTATAGACCGCAAAACCCTGTATAATAAACTGAAACTTTACGAAATAGAGAGCTAAAAAGGCTCTTCGCACCGTATTCCAACCGCATCAAGTCCATATCTGCTCCGTATCTATACAGTTAGAATAGGTACGGACTTGACACGGACTTGGTACGGCGTTGGTACGGGCTTGACACGGACTTGGTATGCAACAGAGTACCTTAGTGTGGAATTTTTCCACACCTGATTCCACACTTTCCACACAATTCCACACTGTGCCACATATTCCAAAATCTTCAATAACACTAATAATCAACAACTTGTTCAATCAGCCTTCTCACTGGCACGAGCTTTGCAACTATATTTTACGTAAGCGTCAAGCTTCCTAAATTGAAAAAAGGAAACCTAAACTCTTAACTATAAAATATATATTTAGTATAACTAAAAAAGCAAATGATTATGAAAAAGTTAGTATTAGTAGCAGCCCTGTTTATGTTTGTTTGTGGTGGTTCTTTCGTGGCAAACGCTCAGGACCCGGTAAAAACTCAACAGCAACAACCGGCGACGGGAAACGCTGAAGAGCCCAAAACCGCTGAGCCTGCCAAGGAAGAACCCAAAACAGAAGAACCAAAGGCAGAGGAACCGAAAGCTGAACAACCCGCAGCCAACGCTCCCGCTAACGGTACTCCTGCAACGGAAACACCTGCACAGCCTGCTGAATAATAGTAAGCACACTGCCACAAAAGCCGTTCCCTCCTTGTCTATTCTGGGGAACGGCTTTTGTCGTTTCTAGTCCCAACCCTATCATCTATCTTCTTGCAGAAACTCAAATACCTACTTATAAGTACTTCATTCCCCAACGACATCCTTAAATTACCAACAAATAGCGATTTCCTACCTGTCGCCATCTCTTTACCTTTGCAAAAAAAATAGTAGTAGCACTACCGTTTTAATATAACATCCCCGATGGCTAACAGATATATATTATTCTTTCTTTTCACTTTAGGCTTTATACAATCAGGATTCTGCCAGCATTATACAATTAAGGGACGGGTTGTTGATAACAAGAACAAGTCTCCAATGGAGTTCGTTACAGTATATTTGCCCGGATACGAATTGTGGGCCATTAGTAATGAAAAAGGAGCGTTCACTATCAATCAAGTACCAGCCGGCAAAGTAAAAATCACTGCACAATATTTGGGATACGTTACGCAGACATTGGATATAGATGTACAGAAAAACATCGAAGACCTACTAATCACACTACAGGAAAGCAATCTGACGCTAAATGAAGTGGTGGTTACAGCACAGAAAAAAACAAGTGACCCAACAACTTCATATACAATAGATCGTGCCACTCTGGATCATGCACAAATATTAAATGTCAGCAGTCTCAGCACTCTATTACCGGGCGGTAAATCAACCGGTGACCAGAATCTGGCAAGCTCTGACGAACGTATCGCTCTACGAAGCGGAAGCAGCGAAATGGGAAATGCTTCTTTCGGTACTGCTGTCACAGTAGACGGTGTGCGCCTGCAAAACAACTCGGAAATGAGCGAAACAAAAGGTGCAGGCTTGCGTAATATCAGTTCTTCAAACATTGAATCGGTAGAAATTATTACTGGAATTCCATCTGTGGAATATGGAGATTTATCAAACGGAATCGTAAAAATAAATACGCGGAAAGGGAAAACACCGTTTATCATCGAATTGGCCACCCAACCTAAAACAAAACAAATTGCCATAAGTAAAGGCTTTTTGCTTGGAGACAGAGCAGGTACAATTAATACCAGTTTGGAACGCACAAAGTCAACCTCTGACTTGGCCTCTCCACATACTGCCTATGATCGCAATTCTTTAACATTGACTTACTCTAATACCCTGAACCGGAAAGCCCAGCGTCCACTTTCACTGAATGCGGGCTTTACCGGAAACATAGGTGGTTACAATTCTGAAGCCGACCCGGATGCTTTTAAAGATACTTATACAAAAACACGCGATTACACTTTTCGCGGAAACATCGGACTGAACTGGCTGTTGAACAGACCATGGATAACCAACCTCTCACTGACAGCCTCCATGTCATACTCAGACAAGCTGTCTAAAGTAAACACCAATAAAAGTAGCGCATCCACACAGCCCCTTATTCATAGTACACAGGAAGGATATTTCATAGCAAGTAACTATGATGAGAATCCAAATGCTGAAATAATCCTCAGTCCTACCGGATACTGGTATCAACTGGCATATACCGATAACAAACCTGTCAGCTATGCAGTGAAACTAAAAGCTGACTGGGCAAAACGTTGGGGAAAGATTTCCAACAGAATCATGCTTGGGGCGGAACTGAATAGTAGCGGTAACAAAGGCCGGGGACTCTATTATGATGATATGCGCTATGCACCTACCTGGCGTGAATATCGCTATGATGAATTGCCATTCCTTAATAATATAGCAGGCTATCTGGAAGATAGAATAACACTTCCTCTCGGAGGGAACTCTTCGTCCCTGGAATTGACAGCAGGAGTACGTTCGGATATCACCTATATCAAGAATTCCGAATACGGAACAGCAAATAGTTTCTCTCCACGTTTCAATGCGCAATATACATTATGGAAGAATGCAGATAAATGGGTCAGCGATTTAAATGTATATGGCGGTGTAGGTAAATCCGTAAAACTACCTTCATTTGAAGTCCTTTACCCATCACCCTCTTACTCGGATAAACTGGCCTTTGCTCCAGGAACCATGAGTGACGGAACCACCTTCTATGCTTACAGCACGATTCCCTCAAAAGCCATCTATAATCCCGATCTGAAGTGGCAATATACCCGACAAGCAGAGATAGGTATGGAAGCCACCATCAAAGGAACAAGGGTTTCAGTATCAGCTTTCCGGAACAGAACATATAATCCATACATGCGTACCAATGTATACACACCTTATTCTTATAATCTGACTACTCAAGAGCATCTGAATAATTGCGAAATTCCTTCGGCAAACAGGGTTTACAGCATTGACCAGCAGACAGGTATCGTTACCGTTACAGATAAAACAGGTGCATACCCAAGCCAGGAATTATCTTATAATACCCGCAATACATTCAAATCGAACATCCAATATAGAAACGGTTCACCGGTAGAAAGAATGGGACTCGACTGGATTATTGACTTCGCACAAATCCCCGCACTGAGAACATCAGTCCGCCTGGATGGAAATTATTACTATTATAAAGGTATAGAAGAAAACCTGATTGCATGGATGCCAAGCTCAGCATCGAATATGGCTGATGGCAACCCATATAAGTATGTGGGTTATTATGGAGGTTCCTCCATAACCTCTACTTCCTCTTCTGCTTCTGCTTCCGTTTCTAACGGTAGCTTGTCTAAACAGCTAAATATGAATCTGACTATCACAACGCATATTCCCAAAATACGAATGATTCTCTCTATGAGAATAGAAGGTTCCTTCTATAATTATAAGAAGAATTTGTCGGAATACAGCAACGGAGAAAGTAGAGGATTTGCCCTGGAGAATGCCGGAGATTACTTTGGCACTGATTATGATATCTACGGAAAAAACAAATATGTAGCTGTTTACCCGCTCTATTACTCTACATGGGAAGATCCGGATGCCCGGATACCTTTTGCTGAGAAATTTGCATGGGCAAAGGAGAATGACACAGCGTTATATAATGAGTTGGCAAAACTCGTAACTAAATCGAGTACATCTTACTATTTTAACCCCAACAAGATTTCCTCGTATTTCTCCGCCAACATTAACCTGACAAAAGAGATCGGAGATTTTGCCTCCATTTCATTCTATGCGAATAATTTCTTCAACCACATGGGGCGGGTGAAATCATCACAAAACAATCAGGAATCATCACTCTACAACAGTTCATACATTCCGCAGTTCTACTACGGTTTGTCAATCAGACTAAAATTATAAGTGTTTAATTAAAATAGAAATGAAAATGAAAAAGTATGCTTTTCTAATTCTTAGTGTATTACTCTTTTGCGCAGCGTGCAGCGATGATGAGAATGATGCCTACAAGACCTACCAGGTGACTGTACAACTGGCTTATCCGTCAGGAAGTGAATTAAGTGCAGTAGAAGGAGTTCCGGTTAAGTTGACCGGAAGTACAGGTACTACTTATGATGCTACCACCGATGCCAATGGTAAAGCTGCTTTCACTGTACCGGCAGGCATCTATGAAGCTTCTGCCTCCGAAAAACGCGCTTCAAACGGTTACTCCTTCATACTGAACGGAGTTAAAAGTGGCATCACGGTAACGGAAACGTGGACTGGTGACAGTGTCGTAGAGCTGGCCTTAACAGAATCCAAATCAGGACAAGTTATTATCAAAGAGTTGTATGTAGGTGGATGTCAGAAAGATGACGGTTCCGGAAATTATCAATATGACAAATATGTTATACTATATAACAATTCAGAGCAGGCGGCTACGTTGGAGAACTTCTGCTTAGGAATGGTCAACCCATACAACGCAAACTCTACAATCAACGATTATAAAGACGGAGTACTATCCTATGCCAACGACAACTATATTCCTGCCGGATGTGGAATCTGGTATTTGCCCAGAAACTTAACCATCGAAGCCGGGAAACAAGTAGTTATAGCTCTGAACGGAGCCATCAACCACACATTAACTTATTCTAACTCTGTAAATTTAAGCAATGCAGATTATTGTACGTATGATATTGAAGATTTTAGTCTGACAAACTATTACCCCACTCCTTCGGAAAGTATTCCTACCGCCAACTATTTTATGGCTTACAAATACGGACAAGGAACAGCATGGGCGTTAAGTAGCAGTTCTCCAGCATTTTTTATCTTCTCAACTCACAATACAACTCCAGAAGCCTTTGCCAGTACACCCGACTACCATTATACAGCGGGCAAAGAAGGCAGTGCCGCATCGCGCTGTGCAAAGGTGCCTACAGACTGGATATTGGATGCGGTTGAAGTCTTCAGTCAAGCACAACTCGCCAAAAGTCAAAAGCGTTTAACGTCTGTAATCGATGCCGGGTATACAGTTCTGACCAATGCGCAGGGCTATACCTCGTACCGTAACGTAGACAAACAAGCTACCGAAGCAGTGGAAGGGAATAGTGGCAAACTGGTATACAGCTATAATTATGGAACAGATGGAAGCACTGATCCAAGTGGCATAGACGCCGAGGCATCTTTAAAGAATGGAGCACGTATCATTTACCAAGATACGAATAATTCAACAAATGATTTCCACCAGCGTAAACAAGCTTCTTTAAGAGACTAATAAAAAAGAAAAAAATATGAAAATAAATAGAATCATCTGCATTTCATTTTTAGTACTCATGACATTCATTTCGTGTGAAAACCATGAGTTC
>ENA-ORCP01001495-ORCP01001495.1-human-gut-metagenome-genome-assembly--contig:-NODE-1495-length-19981-cov-22.097267_pt1 | contig 19981 bp, 10 predicted proteins | sample MGYA00242990_ERZ507991 | MGnify/ENA primary metagenome ERZ507991 (study PRJEB26167, sample SAMN06115496) | human gut metagenome | host: Homo sapiens | place: China:Henan | collected 2015-05-07... | reverse complement strand
AAGCGGTACTGTGGACGCATACGAACAGCAAGTCGTATATTCGTATGATATTCCGGGAGAATACACCATCTCATTACAAACCAATACGACGAAATATCCGGTGAAGCACCGTATAACCATTCTCCCACGCTTTGAAAAAGCAGAGGAACTGGTCACGGTAGATTCGTTGGCACTGGTACAGAATGATATTAAAAAACACCTGCAAGCCATAGCTGACGCCAAAGTCTCACAAAAGTCGGTCTATTACGAACATACAAATTATATCCGTAAAAAATATTTTTGCATTGATGCAGACCAGGTAGTGGTCATCATCAATGATGAAAAATACAATGACTTCAACGGCTATTGCCAAGGACTGCATTTTCTTGAGAGCAACAGGAAAAAGCGTGTGAGTATTGATGATGTGAAGATTGACGATTTGAATTGCGTCAAGTCCATCCATGTGACACAAAGTTATATTGAAAAATGAAACAACTGAATCTCATACGAAATCTGTTTTCTGTGGCCGTGATGATGACTCTTGCGTGCAACGTATCTGCCCAAGTGTCCATCCGCGACAGGATACAAATAATGGATAGGGATATATTCAATTATCCGGAATCAACGGAAGCACCTGTCAAAACAAAGAAAAGCAAGACAAACAGAATTGTCTATTCGGACAGGGCCGGAAATCAAAGTTATGAAGACCCGTATTTCCAGCGTAAGCGGTCTTCACACGGGATTGGTACACCCTATTACATAGTAGGTGAAAAGAACGGAACCTACAAACTCGTTCAGGCCGACCCTGACATTACAGGCAAGCCCAAGTCGATTATAGGTTTCCTGTATAACAGCAAGAGGCACTTTAAAGAACCCCGTAAAGTCAATTATGCCGGATGGATACCATCGGAAAATATACTGATGTACGACCATGCCTATATCAATCCCCGCAACAACCAGCCGATAAGGTACCGTATAGGCATAAACAGCATTAACAAGCTGTTCGATATCCATCAATTCTTCAATGGAGATACCCTGAAAATATACGGAGAGCCGTTTCTGAAAACAACAACGGATGCGGTAGTTGTCAGCGGAGAGGTTGTTTACCTATACAAGTTGGACAAGAGCGGCAAATCCGCATTGATTTCCAATGCTCCCGCATTATCAGACAGTACCAAACGCTTTTTAGGCTGGATTCCCGCTGACCTTCTTGCAGAAGTCGGCCAGAATGAAGTGTATCATATTGATTATTCACGATACCGTGATTCTTTGTTATGTACCGTCAACCTGATGTATCCCGATACGTTGGCACTACATAATGCGAATATTCAGGGTACGATATTGTTCAACTTGGATGGAAACCCGGCAGGGCCTATAACGGATGGGAATATCCGGCTGAACTATCCTCTATCCGTCTGGGACAAGAACTGGAATAAGATTATCAATATCAAAGGCGGAGACATCATGGTTTCCGATGTCCGAAAGATGGAAGCGGAAAACAAAAACGTGAACATACATGTGCTGTTCAATGATACCGACCTGCCTTATCTATCCCCATATATCAATGTGCTACAGAACCTAAAGCTGAAAATGAAGCCCGGATATGACTACACATTCTCGGCAACTTGCATATCCTCCAATGGAGTAAACAGACATCTGGCTCCCACCAAGGACTTTTCAGCCTGGCTCGACTATATCAAACGATCCATTTCTTCCAAGCGAAAGAACGAGCAAGAGGAACAATCATCGTTTTACGGTTTTGGCGGGGCTATCAAACAAATCTCCTGCTATGATAACGAAAGCCGTTTCAGCAACAATGTATTCATCATTTTAGGGTCAAAGCAAACTTTATCCTTGCACGAGCAACAACTCTCGTGGCTGGCAACCCAACCGGCAAGGCTTCTGTTTGCCCAGATAGACAGAGCGTCAGGCACTGCGTATCAGGACTTCCTATTGCAGGCCAAATCCATTCTGGACAGCCATTCTACGAAATACATAGACCATATATCCAATTATATCGCAGACAACAGACTGGTAAAGACGGAACTGTTCAAGAACATAGAAGCTACGGATGCCAACTTATATCTGTATGATGCCCCATACAACAGCCTTACGGTAGGAGGAATCTTATTCCCTAAAGGTCGAAACAGGCTGGAAAGCAACGCTTTGGAAACAGCCTTGGATTCCGTGTTGCGGCAATCTTTCGAGACGGACAGCCTACTGTTGCACTCGCTTAAAGATTATGAGCGAAATATAGGTGTCCTAAGAAGCCGTCCCACATCCGAATTGACGCATATATTCTATCATACGGAAAATCCTGACAGCACGAGCCTTGACGATATAGATAGAAACAGCGTGAATGACACCTACTATATAAAGGTCTCCGTAGCGGACAGTATAATGAACGGATACGAATATGGGTATCTACTCGATGACAGGGAAGTGATGGGACTGCTGCAAAGCTACAGGGGACTGCTCCCGGAGTTTTCAGATAACATAGGGAAAAAGGAGTTAAGAGTGCTTCGCAAGCAATTCAAGCGGCAAAAGAAAAGCATAAACAGAAGTTTCTATCGAAAAGTATTGCCCAGAAATCCATATCTGGCTCAAATCTTCTATTATAAGACGGGAGTCATGGCCAATGACAGCCTTTTAAATTCAACAAAGGTGAAGAAACTGAAGAAAAGAAAGGTTGAGCTGACAGACTTTAACAGTGGCTATACAGCCCTGATTTCAAAGATGAAGAGACTGGAAGATATGTATCAACGCAACCTTTTCAGGCCCGTATTCATAGCCGGCAAGAAATATTATTTTATTCCGAAACAATTAATACTGTAAATAAATGGAACCAACAAGAGAACAACTACAGGCAGAGATACTTGAAATCTTGTATCAGAAGTGCCTCCAGAAACCAATATGGGTATCTTGTGCAGAGATATTTTGGAGCATCAGCAACCTCAAGGTATCAGAACGGAGTGTCAAGGACGTTCTTGACTGGCTGGTAAAAAACGACCTTGTCATTTATCAAGCAGATAAATACCAGATTGCCAAGCGCGAATTTATGGATATATCAAGACGCAAGGCCCTTGAGAAAAAAGAGACCGAAGAAAATGCCGAAGTCCGGACTGTGGAATATGGAACATCCATACCACCTCACACGATGAACCATCATCCATGGCTTGAACGAGAGTACCAACAACCTGTTGCGAAACCGTCAAACACAATGTTTGCCATCATAGCGTTAATAGCCTTTCTGATTAGCGGTACACTCGTCGGCATACTCCTGTTCAACAGCTTCGCAACAGAGCGGCGCAATAATGCAGAACTGACATACCTTCCGGACAGCATACAGGTTCCGTCGTTACAGGTAAGCACACCCGGATATATCCGCGACGCATATACGACCAACCGTAACTTCAAGAACATCCAAACTTCGCTGGAGACACAGCAACGGATTAATGCTGAACTTATGGATATCTGCAAGGTACAACAATCCCAGATTAATATACTGACAACTTGCTCCAAACAACAAGCGGCGGACATCGAACATTTGGAAAAGGAACGGAAGATATACACATGGATGATTGCCCTTGCACTCCTGGTATTAAGTTCATTGCTTATCTGCCGATATGGGCGCAAGAATTAGGATATACGCAAAGATTCAGACTACATAGTCAATCTGCCAACGGTATCTGCCACTTTCATGCGGTGGATACCGTTTTTTCTGTATTCCGGCAGCAATTTTCGTTCCGACGGGTTCGTCCGTCCCTGATGAAACGTCTTCTGAAAGTACCATTACAATACTGGCAATCAATCCAATAGAGACACATCATCAACGGGGTACATTCCTAAGTATATAGGACAGTGGCTTTATACACGAATATTAGTTTAAAACGTGTTAAAATGAAAACAACAGCAAAAAAAACGCGCTAAAAAATTTGGAGAAATGAAGATAAGCACTTATATTTGCTCACATCAAAGATGATGTTTTATTTTCTTCTCTTTTTCCCACAATAAAACTGAGTCATCCGGAGGCTGAGAGGAAATTTCAAAAAATCGTTTTTGAGGTTTTCTCTTTTTTGCATCTATACCGGTTAGGGCGCAAGGACGGAGAGACCGCAGTAAAAATTAAGTTTAACTCATTAAATCCAACGAATTATGGCATTTAGAGCATCATTAGAACTTAACAACAAGGAATTTGACGTCCTTTATTCAAACTATGAGTTCAGTCGTAACACGGACTCTAAAGGTATGCCCTCTTCAAGCGTATTGGGCGGTAGAGTAAAAGTAACTATCGAATCAACAGAAGACACTTCTGTTATCGAGGCAATGCTGAACAGTGCTTTCAAACCCGTAGAAGGTAAGATTACCTATAAGAAAACGGAGGAGGACGCCAAGATGAAGGAAATCCAGTTCAAGAACGCATACATCGTTCACTACTCGGAAACTCTGGACGCGAACAACGATGTGCCTATGACAATCACCATCACGTTCTCCGCTGAAGAAATCACTGTCGGCAGCGCAGCTCTTGACAACCGTTGGCCGAAGAAATAAATCGGCGTACATAGGTAAATCCTAAAATCAAAACATTTGTCAGGCCGTCCGACGGACTTCCGCCGGGCGGCTTTGGCAATTTGGATATAAACCGTCAAATATAATGCCGCCATGCTGGAACAAAAAAAAGTCACATTGGAAATAGCCGGCATCCCCATGCCGTCGTTTGTACAACTGATGCTCAAACAGAGCATTAATGAGCACCACTATTTTGAGATAACGCTGGATATCCAGGCCGTAGAAATTTATGGTGTGGAAATACCGAATGTGTCAAAGGACTGGATTGGGAAAAAAGTAATCATGGACTTCGGCGGCACTATTTTCATCGGCATCGCCACCATGGTAGGACTTCATCGTGCCGGTGGGACACACGGAAATATAAAAGTGACGGGATATTCGTCAACATTCCTACTGGAGTCGGACCAGACTTGTGCCTCATGGTGCAACAAGTCCTTGTCTGACATCGTTAAGGAACTTACAGATAAGGCAGGAGTGCAAGCTCTTGTCGATCCGGAAACGAAATCGAAGCTGGAATACGAATGCCAGTACGAGGAAACCAACTTCAGATTCATACAACGGCTTGCCCGCCAATATCAGGAATGGCTCTATTACGATGGACAGAACCTTGTTTTCGGGAAGCCACAGCCCGGCTCAACGACCAAGCTGATATACGGCGAGGAACTATCCGTGCTCGATGTCTGCTCGCAGGCACTTGCCCGACCAATAAAGGGAAGTTCTTACCATTCGGTGAACGACCAGACCTATAACGGCCAGTCCCCTGATGCCGCAGCCGGACAGAACACATTGGGACAAGCGGCCTTTGACTCGTCATTGGCACTGTTTACCGCTCCCGCCGTACAACGTTCGGAACCACGCATCACCAACAAGGGTGAGCTTGACGCCTACTTCCAGCGCAAGCAGCAAGGCGACACCGCCGCATCCTGTTTTGTCACCGGAGAGAGCGACTGCTATACCCTCACGGTGGGCAGTATCATAGATGTCCACACCGCTATTCATTCCGGAATCAAAATATTCGTCAAGAACAGTATCGGCACCTATATCATCACAGAAATAACCCACGTAGCCGGCATGGGTGACAGTTACCAGAACTATTTCACCGCACTTCCGTCCTCTATTCCCACCCTTCCATGCCCGGATGTGCCTCTGCCTGTCGCGCATACACAGCAAGCCGTGGTTGTCAGCAACGAGGACCCGAAAAAGTTAGGTCGTGTCCAAGTCAAGATGAACTGGCAGACCGGTCCGATGCAAACCTCGTGGATACGGGTACTCACTCCTGACGCAGGTACAAGCGACAAGGTGCCCACAAACAGAGGATTTGTATTCATACCCGAAAAGGGAGACCAAGTCATGGTGGCATTCAGATATGACGACCCGAACCGTCCGTTTGTTCTTGGCAGCTTATTCCATGGAAAGTCAGGTACCGGTGGCGGCAGTTCAAACAAAACAAAAAGCCTGACTACCCGCAGCGGTTGTACCATAACGCTTGATGATGAAAAAGGAAGCGTTATGATGAAAGACAAGGAAGGCAACAGCTATACGGCAGACGGAGAAGGAAATATCACAATATCTGCCTCTAAAAGCATCACCTTATGTGTTGGAGAAAACAAAATAATGATTGATAGCGAAGGCAATATATCATCTAATGCGGAAAAGGACATAACAGAGTCCGCGGGTGCCAATATTGCGCAATCAGCAGAAAATATTGATTGTACAGCAGGCAGCAATTATAATATCTCCAGTACTGATTTTACAGCAACCGGCAGCAGCAGTGCCACGGTCAGCGGTACAACAAAGGCTACGATAGATTCTTCCGGAACCACAGCCGTAGCCGGAACTATTGTCAAATTGAATTAACAGCATATGAGCAACGCCATACAACAAATAGCAGACAAGATGCTCTACCAATGGGAAGATGCAGTCAGGAAACCGGTCAAGTTAATCCGTATCGTCATCAATCCGGGAGACGAAAGTATGCTTGATGCTTTCTATGACTATATGCTTGCCCTTGATAGCGAAGAGGAAGATATGGTGTTCCTCATAGAACTTCCGTTCAGTTCCAGAACCGATTTCTCAAAAGATGTTGTAGGGTATATTGCACAACAAGTAGAATACTGGAATAACTCAAAGAAACCCGAAGATATTGTCTTTGAACGTGTTGATTGGATAGCTGATTATAAGTCGGAAGAAGCGGAAAACGATGCCTCCGTCGCAGTTGCCAACTTCAACAAGCTGACAGAATCCCTTGTAAAAGGGACTGATATGAAATGCAGTTTTGTCTTTAACCTAAAGAACACATACGACTATGACGGATGTCGTGAATGGTTTGAAAAGGCTCTTGCTCTGCCATTCCACAAGCAAATGGTATGGGGGATATCCGACATAAAAGACTATGAACAGTTTGGCAAACTAATGGCCAAACACTCCAATGACGCGGTGTCTATTTATCCGCCAATAGATTTAGACGGTGCAATGGAGCAACTCGCGGAACAAGCGGCGAATGAAGATAAGAGCGACCCGGCAGCCTCGAATTTCAGGCTGGCATTAATCAAACTGATGAACAGTGTGAAAAAAGGGAACGCAGCGCAAACAGAGGAATTTGCGAAGAAATGCCTCGATATCGCTCTCGAAAATGTGAAGAAAGACATTAACTGGATCAGTCAATTTGTAACCGTATATACAATTCTATATACAGACCAGATTTCCCGTAAGGACTACAAGACGGCCATGTACTTTGCCGACAAAGCCGTAGAAGCCGCTGAAATCGGGGAAGAAAAATTAGATCCCTCTTTAGCTTGCCGATTGCTCGGAAACACCTTATTGGGGAAAGCCTCCATCTATGTACGGGAGTCGCTTTGGAAAGAAGCGGCAGAGACGTACTATCGCGGTGCTGAAGCATACTCCAGATGCAACGATTACCTAATGCAAAGTGAAGCATTGAGGCTGTGTGGTTGGTGCCGGGAAAATAATTATGAGAAATCGTTAGCTGCGGAATGCTATGTGGAAGGTTTCAGACTTTCAGACAAACTTTCCATAGACCTGATAAAGAACTCCTCTTATCCTCTCCTGTTATTAAGCCTGCTAAACAGTTCGGCACGCTCCAAGCTGGTCAGTGACGATGAAATAAATGAAGTTCTGACCAAAGTGTTAGGAGATAACTGGGAGAATTATTTGTATGAGTATAAAAGAAATTTAGGAAAATACAATGGAATGGCTGACCAACATATTGCGAAATCTTGAAGGGCTGTTCACTAATGCAACCGAATATGCCTATGCGAACCCTAAAGTGGGGTACTTAGTAGTAATCTTTCTGCTATTGGTTTGGCTTGTCGGACTGATATTCGACTGGAAATGGACATACGCCAGACCCGGAAGCTGGGGAGGAAATTTCTTTCTTGACTTATTGGGTCCAACCGGATTCCGATTTTGGCTCGGTGTAATTATTGTGATTGCCATTGTTGCATCTGCCTATTTGTATTTTCGAGTTAAATAACGATAAAAACTGACAGTTATGGCGGACACAGGCTATTTCGACAGCGTAAGTGCTAACCTAAAGACCGGCGTAGGTGCGCAGGTGAAGGGTATCTCGGAAGGCGTCAAGGCGAACTCCGATGCCGGAGTGTCACCGTCCGTCAATGCCCTCGACACGGGTGTCAAGGCGGCAGCCGCCATCGGCGGCCTTGCCGACGGTCTGAGCGAAGCCGCGATGCTCCCCGTACTGGGTGCCATGGGCATGAAGGGCATGGCCTGCCTGCCTATCTCCAAGCAGCTCGACCCTGTCATCGGCGTGGACATCCACCTCGTGACGATACCCCCGTCCCCCGTCGTGCCCATGCCTCACCCTTATGTCGGGGTTCTCCTCCGTCCGCAGGACTTCATCGCGGCGGCGGTCTCTTCGTTCATCCCCCCGCCACCGACAGCGGAACAGACGGGCGACGCCGACAGCGCGAAGCTCGCCGAGGTGGGCCACACCGTGCTGACGATGGCCGTCGGGATGCTGGGCGCCACCGTCAAGATAGGCGGCTTCATTCCCCGCGCGGTCGCATCCACACCCACGCGGAGCATCCCGCACATCCCCATGGGCGCAGGCTGGGCGGCCCCTTCAGCGGCGATACCAAAGAACAACGGCCACGCCTTCATGGGCAGCCTGACGGTACTTGCCGACGGGATGCCCTTCTCGGGCGGCGGCGCGCACCTGCACCTTGACTGCAACGACGTGGGCATACCGAGCGTGCACAAGGTTCCGGGCATGTTCCTGCCCACGGGTGTCATCAACCCGATACCTCCCGCCAGACAGATACTCACCAGCCCGGTTCCCGTCCCCCTCAACCCCATGGCGGCACTCGCCCGCAAATGCACGGGGGCGTTCGGGCGTTTCTACAAGAAAAAGACCAGGAAGCTGGCGGACAGGCTGCACAGCAAGGTCAACAGGACGATAAAGAGCGAATCCCTGAAGAACATGCTCCACAAGGCCATCTGTACGGTCACGGGGCACCCCGTGGACGTGGCCAGCGGCACGTTCTTCACCGACGAGGAGGACTTCTGGCTCGACGGCCCGGTGCCCCTGTCATGGGAGCGCACGTGGTACAGCCGCAGCGACTACCGGGGTCCTCTGGGCAACGGGTGGCACCACGCCTACGACATGGGCGTCGTCGCGGACACGGAAGAGGGCACGCTGACGCTCCGCATGAGTGACGGCATCCCGGTGGCCTTCCCCCTGCCTACAGCGGAGGAACCCTCGTTCATCCTCTCCGAGCGCAAGGAGGCCCGTCTGGAACAGGACGGCGGCTACTGCGTGTGGGACATGGCCGAGGACCTCTACTACCGCTTCACGCGCAAGGAGTACGATTCCGTGCGCCTGCTTGAGAGCGTGACCGACTGCAACGGCCTGGGCATCCGCTTCGACTACACGAAAGAGGGCCTGCTGCGCTCCATCACCGACAGCGCGGGCCGCCGCCTGAGGGTGGAGCACGACACGAGAAGCGGACGCATCCTTGAGATATGCGGCCCGCATCCGGAAGATCCGGAGAAAGAGATTACCCTCGCCTCCTACGAGTACGACGCCGACGGCAACATGACCCTCCAGCGCAACGCGGCGGGCGACGTGATGACATACGAGTATGCCGGAAGGCTCATCGTGAAGGAGACATGGCGCAACGGCCTTGCGTGGTACTTCGAGTACGACGGTACAGGCGTGGGTTCGCGCTGCGTGCACACGTGGGGCGACGGCGGCATATACGACCACAGGCTCACGTTCCGGGAGGGAGTGACCGAGGTGCTCGACAGCCACGGGGAGCTGACGGTGTACCACCACCGTGGCGGCCTTGTGTGGAAGAAGGTCGATGCCAACGGAGGGGAACACCTGTGGCGTTATGATGACAGCCGCCGGCTCCTCGCACAGACGGACCCGCTCGGTAACAGCACCCTGTACAGATATGACCGCTGGGGGAACTGCACCGACAGCTCCGACCCGTGCGGCGGCAGCGTGTCCGCCGTGTATCCTGCCAAGGGGAACCTGCGCAACCGTCCCGTATCCGTTACCACGCCGGACGGCGGCACGTGGGAGTTCGGCTATGACCGCTCGGGCAATCTGGTGAGCCGCACCAACCCCGAAGGTGCCGTCACGAGGATGACCTACCGCAACGGTGCGGTGGCATCGGTGAAAGACCCCTACGGCGTGGTGACGAGGCTCGCCTATGACCGTTTCCATAACCTCACGGAAGCCTCCGACAGCCGGGGGAACACCTCGCTGTACGGCTACGACCTGCTGGGCAGGTGCGTGAGCGTCACCAACCCCAAGGGTGCGGTGCAGAAAAGGGAATACGACCCCGTGGGCCGCGTGGTGCGCGTGCTCGACTTCGACGGCAACGACATACGCCTGTCCTACGACGGGATAGACAACCTCACCGAATACCGTGACAACGTCCAGCACGTGGAGTACGGCTACTCCGGCATGTGGAAGCTGACAAGGCGCCGCGACCACCGGGGCGTGGTGAACTTCCGCTATGACCGGGAGGAACGCCTGCGCCGTGTGACAAACGAGAGGCTCCAGAGCTACGAGTTCACCCTCGACGCTGTGGGAAACGTCACCGCCGAGAAAGGCTTCGACGGGGCCGTCCGTCGTTACCTGCGTGACAGGGGCGGACGCGTCGTCAGGGAGACGCTGCCATCGGGAACGGAAAGGGAATACGGCTATGACGCCTGCTCGCGCGTGACGCGCGTCTCATACCCCACGGCCGGCGACCCCGACCAGACCTACGCCTACGGGCTGTCCGGCAGACTGGTGCAGGCATCGAGGGGGGAAAGCACGGTGGAGTTCGCGTACAACTCCCTGGGACTTCCGGTCCGGGAGACGGCCGACGGCAACACCATACTCCGCACCTACGACCATACCGGCAGGATACTCACGCTCGACAGCACGGCGGGGGCCTCGCTGCGCTACACCCGCAACGGCTACGGGGAGCTTGAGGGCTTCACTGCCACCGGCGGCAGCGACGCCGACGGCGCGGGCTCGTGGGAATCGGCACACCGCCACGATACGCTGGGCTTCGAGGTGGAGCGCATCCTTCCGGGAGGCATTGTCCGCTCGTTCGCCTATGATGACATAGGCCGTCTGGTGGATGCCCGAACACGCAAGGACTCGCGCACACGGCATATGCGCCGCTACCGCTGGGGCGTTGCCGACAGGCTGTTGTCCGTGGAGGACAGCAGGCGTGGCGAGACCCGCTACTCCTATACCCCGACGGGGCAGCTCGAAAGGGCGGAATATCCCGACGGCAGGGAGCAGTGGAGGAAGAGCGACCAGACGGGAAACCTGTATCCCGACCCGGACATGAAGTTGCGCCGCTACCTCGGTGGCGGACGGCTGGAGCAGGACGGCGAATGGCACTGCGAGTACGACGCGGACGGCAACCTGACGGAACGCTACCTCGGCACGGGAAGGTGGCTTGACGGCAAGAAGGACCGCTGGAGATACCGGTGGAACGCCGACGGCTCTCTGGCAAAGGTGGTGCGGCCGGACAAGAGGGAGGTGGAGTTCACATACGACGCGCTCGGGCGCAGGCTCTCCAAGAGCTTCGGCACGACCGTGACGCGGTGGGTGTGGAACGGCAACGTGCCGCTGCACCAGTGGAAGCAGCATAGGGAATACTCCGTCGTGGAGGACAGGTGGCACACGGACACGGAACGCCGCGACATGACGGTATGGCTCTTCGACGAGGAGTCCTTCGTGCCGGTGGCAATGATAAAGGAAGGCAGGTCCTACTCGATACTGACCGACCAGCTCGGAACCCCAACGGAGGCATACGATACCGAGGGCAACGAGGTGTGGAGCCGGGTGCTCGACATGGACGGGAACGTCATCGGGGAGACGGGCAACAAGGGGATGGTACCGTTCCTGTTCCAGGGGCAGTATTATGACCGGGAGACAGGGCTGGCGTACAACAGGTTCAGGTACTACTCGCCACAGATGGGTATGTATGTCTCGCAAGATCCGATAACAATATATGGTGGGTTACGATTTTATGGATATGTTAAAAATCCGAATTCATGGACTGATGTTTTAGGTCTTAAAGGTTGCTATTTAAAGAAAGCAGAAGAAGGGGCTGAATATAAGTATGTACTCCAAATCTCAGAAACTGAATATCCAGCAACTGCGGGACATATAAAACGAGCTATCGATAAAGGAAAACCAAGCGTTGTCACAATAGATCGTGATAATGCTAAAAGTAATAGAAAGAAATCCTTAGCTGGAGTTAAGACAGAAAAAGGTTTGGATCGAGATGAATGGCCAATGGCAATGTTCAAAGAAGGTGGAACTGGAGCAGATATTGAACATATTTTGCCAAGTGATAACCGAGGTGCGGGTGCATCAATAAGGGCGGCGTTATCGAGCTGCAACAATACTGATACTATTAAAATTGAAATTATAAAATAATGGAACAAATGATTATTACAGTTGCAACAGAACTTTTATCGATTAAAAATAAACGAATCGAAAGTTTGAGTAAGAAGGTTTTAAAAAAAATGAATTTTAAATCTTCAAAAGATTTAGAAAATCTGAAAGATTTGTGTTATTGGCTATATATATATGGGCATAATAACCAATTTGCTAAACTATATTCAACACTTCTTTCAATACCATTCTCTGGAAATTGGAATACATGGACGCAAATAGAACTTATGTTGGCTTTAGTTTATTATGTATCTATCAAAACTGAAGATACTCAGGTTGTGTCTAAACAAGCGTTGGCGAAAATTATGCAAGCAGAGACAGATATTGATAGTATAAAAAGTCGATGTGATGGTTCTTTATTAGAGAACCGGAAGCAAAATGTACAAGAAAGTATTCAACTTGGAAATAAAACTGATATAAGAGAAGCTTTATATGCTGAAATGAGAGAATTAGTTTTAATATATGCTCTTGGCGGGAGTGATAAATATCCTTTAAAAACAATAGAGAACAGGATTGAAAATATAAAAAGTCAACTCCAGACTATGTAGTATCCTTCATAAAGACTGACAGTTATGGCGGACACAGGCTATTTCGACAGCGTGAGTGCAAACCTAAAGACCGGCGTAGGTGCGCAGGTCAAGGGTATCTCGGAAGGCGTCAAGGCGAACTCCGAGGCCGGTGTGTCACCGTCCGTCAATGCCCTCGACACGGGCGTCAAGGCGGCAGCCGCCATCGGCGGCCTTGCCGACGGCCTGAGCGAAGCCGCCATGCTTCCCGTACTGGGTGCCATGGGCATGAAGGGCATGGCCTGCCTGCCTATCTCCAAGCAGCTCGACCCGGTCATCGGCGTGGACATCCACCTCGTGACGATACCCCCGTCCCCCGTCGTGCCCATGCCTCACCCTTATGTCGGGGTTCTCCTCCGTCCGCAGGACTTCATCGCGGCGGCGGTCTCTTCGTTCATCCCCCCGCCACCGACAGCGGAACAGACGGGCGACGCCGACAGCGCGAAGCTCGCCGAGGTGGGCCACACCGTGCTGACGATGGCCGTCGGGATGCTGGGCGCCACCGTCAAGATAGGCGGCTTCATTCCCCGCGCGGTCGCATCCACACCCACGCGGAGCATCCCGCACATCCCCATGGGCGCAGGCTGGGCGGCCCCTTCAGCGGCGATACCAAAGAACAACGGCCACGCCTTCATGGGCAGCCTGACGGTACTTGCCGACGGGATGCCCTTCTCGGGCGGCGGCGCGCACCTGCACCTTGACTGCAACGACGTGGGCATACCGAGCGTGCACAAGGTTCCGGGCATGTTCCTGCCCACGGGTGTCATCAACCCGATACCTCCCGCCAGACAGATACTCACCAGCCCGGTTCCCGTCCCCCTCAACCCCATGGCGGCACTCGCCCGCAAATGCACGGGGGCGTTCGGGCGTTTCTACAAGAAAAAGACCAGGAAGCTGGCGGACAGGCTGCACAGCAAGGTCAACAGGACGATAAAGAGCGAATCCCTGAAGAACATGCTCCACAAGGCCATCTGTACGGTCACGGGGCACCCCGTGGACGTGGCCAGCGGCACGTTCTTCACCGACGAGGAGGACTTCTGGCTCGACGGCCCGGTGCCCCTGTCATGGGAGCGCACGTGGTACAGCCGCAGCGACTACCGGGGTCCTCTGGGCAACGGGTGGCACCACGCCTACGACATGGGCGTCGTCGCGGACACGGAAGAGGGCACGCTGACGCTCCGCATGAGTGACGGCATCCCGGTGGCCTTCCCCCTGCCTACAGCGGAGGAACCCTCGTTCATCCTCTCCGAGCGCAAGGAGGCCCGTCTGGAACAGGACGGCGGCTACTGCGTGTGGGACATGGCCGAGGACCTCTACTACCGCTTCACGCGCAAGGAGTACGATTCCGTGCGCCTGCTTGAGAGCGTGACCGACTGCAACGGCCTGGGCATCCGCTTCGACTACACGAAAGAGGGCCTGCTGCGCTCCATCACCGACAGCGCGGGCCGCCGCCTGAGGGTGGAGCACGACACGAGAAGCGGACGCATCCTTGAGATATGCGGCCCGCATCCGGAAGATCCGGAGAAAGAGATTACCCTCGCCTCCTACGAGTACGACGCCGACGGCAACATGACCCTCCAGCGCAACGCGGCGGGCGACGTGATGACATACGAGTATGCCGGAAGGCTCATCGTGAAGGAGACATGGCGCAACGGCCTTGCGTGGTACTTCGAGTACGACGGTACAGGCGTGGGTTCGCGCTGCGTGCACACGTGGGGCGACGGCGGCATATACGACCACAGGCTCACGTTCCGGGAGGGAGTGACCGAGGTGCTCGACAGCCACGGGGAGCTGACGGTGTACCACCACCGTGGCGGCCTTGTGTGGAAGAAGGTCGATGCCAACGGAGGGGAACACCTGTGGCGTTATGATGACAGCCGCCGGCTCCTCGCACAGACGGACCCGCTCGGTAACAGCACCCTGTACAGATATGACCGCTGGGGGAACTGCACCGACAGCTCCGACCCGTGCGGCGGCAGCGTGTCCGCCGTGTATCCTGCCAAGGGGAACCTGCGCAACCGTCCCGTATCCGTTACCACGCCGGACGGCGGCACGTGGGAGTTCGGCTATGACCGCTCGGGCAATCTGGTGAGCCGCACCAACCCCGAAGGTGCCGTCACGAGGATGACCTACCGCAACGGTGCGGTGGCATCGGTGAAAGACCCCTACGGCGTGGTGACGAGGCTCGCCTATGACCGTTTCCATAACCTCACGGAAGCCTCCGACAGCCGGGGGAACACCTCGCTGTACGGCTACGACCTGCTGGGCAGGTGCGTGAGCGTCACCAACCCCAAGGGTGCGGTGCAGAAAAGGGAATACGACCCCGTGGGCCGCGTGGTGCGCGTGCTCGACTTCGACGGCAACGACATACGCCTGTCCTACGACGGGATAGACAACCTCACCGAATACCGTGACAACGTCCAGCACGTGGAGTACGGCTACTCCGGCATGTGGAAGCTGACAAGGCGCCGCGACCACCGGGGCGTGGTGAACTTCCGCTATGACCGGGAGGAACGCCTGCGCCGTGTGACAAACGAGAGGCTCCAGAGCTACGAGTTCACCCTCGACGCTGTGGGAAACGTCACCGCCGAGAAAGGCTTCGACGGGGCCGTCCGTCGTTACCTGCGTGACAGGGGCGGACGCGTCGTCAGGGAGACGCTGCCATCGGGAACGGAAAGGGAATACGGCTATGACGCCTGCTCGCGCGTGACGCGCGTCTCATACCCCACGGCCGGCGACCCCGACCAGACCTACGCCTACGGGCTGTCCGGCAGACTGGTGCAGGCATCGAGGGGGGAAAGCACGGTGGAGTTCGCGTACAACTCCCTGGGACTTCCGGTCCGGGAGACGGCCGACGGCAACACCATACTCCGCACCTACGACCATACCGGCAGGATACTCACGCTCGACAGCACGGCGGGGGCCTCGCTGCGCTACACCCGCAACGGCTACGGGGAGCTTGAGGGCTTCACTGCCACCGGCGGCAGCGACGCCGACGGCGCGGGCTCGTGGGAATCGGCACACCGCCACGATACGCTGGGCTTCGAGGTGGAGCGCATCCTTCCGGGAGGCATTGTCCGCTCGTTCGCCTATGATGACATAGGCCGTCTGGTGGATGCCCGAACACGCAAGGACTCGCGCACACGGCATATGCGCCGCTACCGCTGGGGCGTTGCCGACAGGCTGTTGTCCGTGGAGGACAGCAGGCGTGGCGAGACCCGCTACTCCTATACCCCGACGGGGCAGCTCGAAAGGGCGGAATATCCCGACGGCAGGGAGCAGTGGAGGAAGAGCGACCAGACGGGAAACCTGTATCCCGACCCGGACATGAAGTTGCGCCGCTACCTCGGTGGCGGACGGCTGGAGCAGGACGGCGAATGGCACTGCGAGTACGACGCGGACGGCAACCTGACGGAACGCTACCTCGGCACGGGAAGGTGGCTTGACGGCAAGAAGGACCGCTGGAGATACCGGTGGAACGCCGACGGCTCTCTGGCAAAGGTGGTGCGGCCGGACAAGAGGGAGGTGGAGTTCACATACGACGCGCTCGGGCGCAGGCTCTCCAAGAGCTTCGGCACGACCGTGACGCGGTGGGTGTGGAACGGCAACGTGCCGCTGCACCAGTGGAAGCAGCATAGGGAATACTCCGTCGTGGAGGACAGGTGGCACACGGACACGGAACGCCGCGACATGACGGTATGGCTCTTCGACGAGGAGTCCTTCGTGCCGGTGGCAATGATAAAGGAAGGCAGGTCCTACTCGATACTGACCGACCAGCTCGGAACCCCAACGGAGGCATACGATACCGAGGGCAACGAGGTGTGGAGCCGGGTGCTCGACATGGACGGGAACGTCATCGGGGAGACGGGCAACAAGGGGATGGTACCGTTCCTGTTCCAGGGGCAGTATTATGACTGTGAGACAGGGCTGGCGTACAACAGGTTCAGGTACTACTCGCCGAAGATGGGTATGTATGTCTCGCAAGATCCGATTGGACTTGAAGGTGGAATATTAAATCTGTACGGATATGTTGATAATACAAATGCGTGGAGTGATATTCTTGGACTAATTTCTAATATCGTTACTTTTACCGATAGTCATGGATTAACTTTAGAAGTTGGAGGTTATACAGGTCTTAGCCACATGAAAACTTCAGAATTAGAGGCATTATATCATGCAAATAATGATGCCATCTTAGGACGAGGTCATGGTCTTGCTGGTATTGATAAAATGGGGAATAAAATTATTTTACATCATTATAAACAAAGAGCACAAGGTCCAATAGTCGCTATGCCCAAAAAGCATCACGATAAACCTCATACTAATCCAGGTCAGCATCCTCATGGTAAACAAAAAGGAATGGGATTAACTGAAAATGAACGCGTATCTTTTAATCAATGGAAACATGAATTTTGGCGACATCAAGCTGAAGCTGAGTTAAAGAAACGAAATAAAAAGATAAACTATAGGAGTAAATAATATGAAATCAATAATTATACATGAATTAGAGGCGTTTTACTTAAGACATCCTGAGTTAAAAGGCATTCCCGTATCTTTAAATCAGATTAAAGATGCAGAAGAAATCCTACATACAAAGTTTGATAGAGACTACACGTTTTTTTTAACTCATTTTGGAGGTTCGTATGCTGGATATGCCATTCATGGATTTTTAAACGCTCCCAATATTGGAAATGAAACAGTAATTGAATTAACTCAACAAGCAAGGAATTTATCTCAATTACAAAATCTTTTTCCTGAATTAGATGAATGTATTGTTTTTTCTGATGACGGAGCAGGGAATCCAATAGCGATAGATTCCGGGGGGGGAATCTGGATATTTGATTTCGACACTACTAAAAAAAATAAAATAGCAGATTCTTTAGGAAAATTGATTGAAGAGAATATTCCTAATTGGTAAAAAATGCAATTAATATTCGTCAAATTCTATGGCGAACACAAGTTATTTTGATAGCGTGAGTACAAATCTCAAAACCAGTGTAGGTGCATAGGTTAAGGGTATAAAGACGGTAGCGGTCTTACTGATAGTCTGAGTGGAGTTGCGATGTCTTTTTCCGTACTGAGTGTCATGGGCATCTCCTGCCCATCTCCAAGTAGCTTGACACGGTTATTGATATCTACCTCGTAACGATACTTTCAGTTTCCGCTCACGCCTAACCCTTATATGCAAGCATTCGGCAATAATTATTATAACAATGAAAAGATTGTACCTGATGTAAATTATCTCAATTTCAAATCGCAAAGGTGTTATATGATGAGATTAAAATCATCAACCACAATTTGTGATATAATCATATAGTAAAATAAGTCATTAGATATGGACAATAAGTTTACATGGCTACCATTCTATAAAGAACTATCCAACTGGCTACTCGGAAAACAGAATAGCCAGTTAGAGCTTATATCTAAGTTAAAAGAAATCGGTATTACTGGTTTTCGCGATGGCACAGAAAAAGGCAAAGAGATCACACTGCAAGAAATAGACCCGTTCACATTCTTGGCGTATCTCAACAAGTTTCACTCCGATGAAAGGAGAGTCGAAATCTTGCAGGATTTAAGGCGTAAGCTACCTTTTAAATGTCCAGAACCGACAGATGTATCAGGCATCCCGACAACACATCCCATGAAAGTGCATCTATTCCCATGGAAGACAATCAGGGGCAACAATGATATAAATGTATTATGGGAATTGTTCGGACAGGTAAAAGAAGGGAAAGTAGATGAACGGCTTTTTCAAACGGCATTGAACATTAAAAGTGTCGGAAAGGGAAAGCTCAGTATTGTTCTGTTCTACGCTAATCCAGAAAGATATGTTCCTTTGGACTCCAACACTTCATCGTATCTAAGAAGTAAAAAACTGGGCTACACTTATGATAGTTTTGCATCATATAATGAGTTGTCAGAAAAAATAGTCAAGACTCTTGGAAAACGTCCGTGGGAGATTTCATACGAGGCATATAATTATAAACCGGAGAGTGATTCATCAAGTATTGGTAGCATCCGGACTCTATTCGAGAAACTTGAAGATGAATTAGAGGACGATATGGATTACCATATCTTTTATCGAGGACAGTCAGATAAGAGTTTTGGATTGATTCCCTCCATCTATCGAGAGAAATTCTTAATCCAAAATGAAAATAGAATTTTCAGAGATATTATCGCTCAAAGTCCGGCTGATTTCAAAGGGTGTACATCTACCTTTGAGAAGTTGGTCAAGATGCAGCATTACTCCTTGCCGACACGCCTCTTGGATATTACTACAAATCCTTTGGTAGCTCTGTATTTTGCGTGCGAGAATGATGCCGTTGACGGAAAACTGTTCCGATTCGAAGTTCAAACGTCAGATATTAAATATTTTGATAGCGATGCTGTCAGTGTCGTTTCTAATATCGCCAAACGCCCAATAGATTTCAGTATCGAAGATTTGAGAGAACTGGATAGGAAGGAGTTCAACTCCGAAGAGGAAATCCAATATCTTCTGCATGAAATTAAGTACGAGAAACCTCATTTCCAAAATGTGATTGACTCAAAGGATATTGAAAGAGTCTTTTGCGTGAAACCTATGTTTGACAATCCTCGCATAATTCGGCAGTCTGGGGCATTTTTCCTTTATGGTATCAATGGCAATAAAAGCCAACCAGCATCACTCAACTTCAGTTACAAAGTGTACATCATCAATAAAGCGCAGAAGCAGAAAATCAGGAAGCAACTTGAAGCCCTCGGCATAGACAAATCAACGTTGTTCCCAGAAGTCGAACACGTGGCCGAACATATAAAGGACAAATATCATCTACCTAAATAACCTTTCCCTCATTTAAAAAAACTTCACTGAATAAGCTCATATAAACAAATCCACACAAATGCCACTATTAGTATTATAGAAAGAGTAATTTCA
>ENA-ORCP01001489-ORCP01001489.1-human-gut-metagenome-genome-assembly--contig:-NODE-1489-length-20039-cov-5.699930_pt1 | contig 20039 bp, 15 predicted proteins | sample MGYA00242990_ERZ507991 | MGnify/ENA primary metagenome ERZ507991 (study PRJEB26167, sample SAMN06115496) | human gut metagenome | host: Homo sapiens | place: China:Henan | collected 2015-05-07... | reverse complement strand
ATACGAATAATCACAATCTTTTTAATGGTACTGATCTCCCTATCAGGAGTATCTGCACAGGAGATCGCAAGAGTCGAATACAAAGAATTCGACTCGCCGCTATTCCCGTTCAAACGCCCGGTGCTTATCTACACTCCTGAGGCATACGATTCGGGAACGGAAAATGATTTTGACGTGATCTACGTGTTCGACTCTCAGGCAAGAGCCAATTTTGATATTGTACAGTCACTTCTTCATTATGCTATTCAGCAGCCCCATAACGACCGTGGCTACATAATAGTAGGCGTTGCGAGTCCGACACATTGGGAGATAGATTATCAAAGAAACAACGACTTCTTGCCCGTTCCACAACATTGGAAGATTGAATCGCCTTACTATGGAAGCGTTGACAAGTTCAAGAAGTTCATGAAAGAGGAGCTTATGCCTTATATCAACTCCAACTACCGCACATCGGATCACACAGCAGGCATTGGTCATTCGTTGGGAGCATCTTTTGTGATTGATGCGATGACGGACGACGATATGTTTGACGATATCATAGCCATTTCTCCCAATATGGTGTGGGATGATGAATATTACGCCAACATGATCAAGGATTTTGACTTTGCCGGAAGTCGCCCTCGTTTCATAGCATTGGTAATGGGTAATGAAGGACTTGAGACCGATACCATGTATCAGTTTCCCAAAAAATGGAGAGATAGTTGGAACAATACAAAAGCCTTCCTTGATTCCATTACAATTCCCGACCACATCACTCTTGAAGTTCTTGATTTTCCGGATTATGACCACTCTCGGATTGTATTACAATCTCATCTCAATGCCCTTAAGGATTATGCAAACTATCGTTATACGCCGGTATTTATGGACGACAAATTTTATCCTGTGCATATCGAGCTTGCAGGCTCAACCGTAGACGGTGATGTCTATATCACAGGCAATCAGCCTGCACTTGGCGACTGGAATCCGGAAGGAGTGAAGATGCAGGTACTGAATGATACCACAAGAGTAATTGATCTCAATTTGCGTCTTCCCGCAGAATTTAAGTTTACCAAAGGAAGTTGGGATTATCAATATTTCATAGAGAATGGAGATCCCGGGAATCAGCGAATTACATCTCCACAAAAGGCTGTAAAACATTATAAGACCCAATAAGTCTAAGGATCAACCCCTTCACTTGTTATGACTGAATCATCAGAGAATACTAATACTACAATAAAGTGCAGGAACTGCGGATGTTCCTGCACTTCTCGCTTTTGTCCTGACTGTGGTCAATCGGTCGATGAAAAGAGGCTCGCAAACAAGACTTTTTTCATAGGGCTGCTGTCAGGTTTGTCACGTATCAATCAAGGTTTCCTGTTTACGGCGTGGCACCTTCTCATTCACCCATGGAAAGTAATACGCGACTATATACAATGTCGTCGGGTAAAATATGTCGCACCGATTTCGATGCTTATAGTCGTATGCTTCATCAGCGCGTTTATTTCAGGACTTATGCCATCTGAGCCTGACGGTGTGGTGGAAGAAAGCGGACACAGTCAGGTTGGTCTCATATATAAAATGACGTTGGCGGTTACGGATTTCATAATGAATAGCATGGTTGTACGTAATCTGACTATCTATATTCCTGCTGTGTTGGCTATACCTATTGTGTTTTGGAAAGTCGGAGCAAGGAAATATAATATTGCCGAATATTTTGCTGCGATGATTTACATGATATCATCAATTCTGCTTTTCGGTATTTTTATCTGTCCTCTGTCGCTTTTATCCGAATCTTTGTATTCCGGCTTGGAAATAGTCTATTCCGTTATCATTTGTTCCTTGAGTATGTATAAAGCCTTTCCCGTCAGTCCCTTGAAAAAGCGAATCGGATATTTTGCTTGGTATCTGATAGTTTCCGTTGCAATCTATCTACTTATATTTCTCGGTTTTTTTACCCTCTCCGTTTCAAGTGTTTCATAAAAATTTCTTTTCTTCGTAGTCAGCAACTTTTTTTATTTCAATGGAAAACTCAAATAAAGCACTATCTTTTGAGCAAGCGCGAAAAAGTTTAATTCATACAAGAATTCATATATATACAAAGACAGACAACCTCGGCAGTAATGTCGGGGTTGCCTGTCTATGGATTAAAAGCCGGTTGGACGATGTGCCGGACAAATAGTCGGAGCGTGGAATTGATAGATCTGTATTGGCTCTGCTACCATTGACTCCTTGTTGCCATTGGATTGTGCCGGAGCTTCCACTCGTTGAGATTGGGCGTGGTCGTCGTGCTTGACTTCCTCGCCGTCCTTTTCATCATTCTTAGGAGCAAGTTCGGCGGTAATCTTGCGGTCGAGGACGGCAAGTTCGGATTTCAACGCTTTCAGCTCATCCTCCTTGCCCCACGGCTTTGCGATGATAGCTTCGAGTAACGGCACATCCTTCCGCATTTTCTCGGTTCGTTCCTCATACTGGCGTATGATTTCGGGAAGACGCTCCAGAGCGTTGACAAAGTTCATGCAGGCGGTTTTTGTGTCGCTCATGGCAATAAAGCCGTTGTTGTATCGGTACTTGTACTCGCCCTCCACGACAAAGCGGTTCTGTATAGCCTCGATACCGTCGGTTAGCGTTTTTTCGGAGGCAATGCTTATCGGAAAGCCATAGACCTCCCCGACACGGACAGATTCGCCGTGAGTGTTGGTACGCTGTGCCAGACCTTGCAGATGGATACCCATATTCTGAATATCAGTGAACCTGCAACCGTCGAGGGTCAGACCGGGCAACGGATTGCCTTCATCATCCCGCTTTACGGCTGCCTGATATTTATCCAGATCCGACTGCATTTTCCGCATGGTAATCTCGTTCTTCCCGATATCATCGTTCAGGGAGTGCAGCTTATACTCGCTGTCAGCCTTTCCCTTGCCGTGTGCCTTACGTTCACTCTCCAGTGCGCCGATGCGCTTTTCAAGTTTGGCCTTTTCAAGCAGGTCAGTGTTACCGCTGAGAATAGCCATATATTCCGAGAAGTTCATGCCGGTGTCCTCGTCCATAGAGCCTTCATCAATGGTTCTCGCTCCTAACGCGCCACGTTTCAACTGCGATATGAATGTCTGCTTGCAGTGAAGGAGGTTGAACTTGTAGGAATCCAGCGACCTCTCCACGGCATAGATTATAACATCGACCTTGTTGTCGTTGTATAGCTTTGCGACCTCGTTGCCCTTGCGTATGGCACGGCCCTCGCGCTGCTCCAAGTCGCTGGGACGCCACGGCGTGTCGAGTTCATGGACCGCGACAGCCCTTTTCTGGGCATTTACGCCTGTCCCAAGCATGGATGTCGAACCGAACAGCACCCTGACGGTTCCCTCGTTCATCGCCTCTATGACGGCTTTCCGCGATTTCGCAGTCTTGCACTCCTGTATAAACCGGATTTCATGTGCCGGGATGCCGTAATCCTCTACAAGTTTGCGCTTGATTTCACTGTAAACCGACCACTCGCCGGGCTTGTATGTTCCCAAGTCGCTGAAAACAAACTGTGTGCCTTTCTGAGCGTCGAACTTACGGTAATACTCGGCTATCATACGGGCGCAATGCGAGGCTTTGTTGTCCGGGTGATCCTCATAGGAAGGGTCAATCATACGCATATCAAGAGCCATCTTGCGGGCATAGTCCGTGGCGATGAGCATCTTGCCCTTCCTCTCCTTATCCGACAACGCTTCGCGCCCCAGCAAAGTGGCGTCGCCGGTTTTGGCATATTCCATCAGTTTCTGAATGAACTCCTCCTGCTGTGGCGTCGGGGGTATGTTATGGAGTATCTCACGTTTTTCAGGACGGTCAACACCCACATCCTCCGCCGTGCGGTAGTCGGTAATCTCATTATAAAACGCCGCAAGTTCCGGCACCTTGATAAAGTACCTGAATCTATCCTTTGCCACAATATTATTGGTGACATTGAACTCGAAATCCGTGGTCTTTTTTGCGAAGATTGCCGCCCATGCGTCGAAACAGCGTATATCCTGCCTTTCAAGTTCTTTCGGACGCAGGTACTTGAACAGCAGATACAGCTCTGTCAACGAGTTGCTGATTGTGGTGCCGCTGAGGAAAGTGGCTCCCAGATCCCTGCCGTTGCGCTCCTGAATGGTGCGTATGGCGAAAAGGAGGTTGAGGGCGCGTTGGCTCCCGTCCGAGTTGCCCAGACCCGCGACACGGTTGTGGCGGGTGTTGAACATAAGGTTCTTGAACTGATGACTTTCGTCCACGAAAATGTGGTCTATGCCCATCTGCCGGAAATCAATCACATCGTCAGTGCGGTGGTCTATCTGATAGCGCACCGTCTCCAGTTTCGCCTCAAGGTTCTTCTTGCGGGTCTCCAGACCCCGGAGCATACCGCGCGACACATCCTTGCCCTGCTGACGGACTACATCAAGGTTTTCCTCGATGGTGTTCAGCTCCGCCTCCAGTATCTCCTGCTGCAACTCCGGTGACTGCGGTATCTTGCCGAACTGGTCGTGCGACATTATTATGCAGTCATAGTCGTTGTTGCGGATATTGTTGAAGAAACGGACACGGTTCTGGGCGGCGTAGCTCTTTTCATCGGCATACAGGATGCGGGCGTCGGGATAGGCCGTCTGATAGGTCATGGCTATGTCGGCTACATTTGCCTTCAGTCCGATAATCATCGGCTTATGCACCATGCCCAGACGCTTCATCTCGTGCGCGGCGATGCACATTATCAGCGTCTTGCCCGTGCCTACCTGATGGTCGGCTATGCCGCCTCCGTTCTGTTTCAGCATCCATACGCAGTCCTTCTGCGAGCCATATATCGAGTGTATGCCGTAACGGTCAGCCAGCATCTTTAGGTTGAGGCCGGGAAAAGTCTGGTGTGAGCCGTCGTATCTCGGTCTGACAAAACAGTTGAACTTGCGGTTATACAGGTCAACAAGCCTCTCCTTGAACTCCGGGCTTTGCGCCTCCAGCCATTCGGTAAAGCTGTCGCGGATTTCTTCAATCTTTGAATTGGCGAGCTGTATCGCCTCGGAATCCGGTACCTTGATGTCGTTGCCGTGGTCGTCCTGGCCGATGCACTTCTTTATCTCCGGCACGGTGTTGTGCAGGGCGTGTTTCAACAGGCTCATGCCGTCGTATGAACGGTATTGACCGCGCACACAATATTCCTCCCATATCTTCATATTGCCACCGGAATTGGTTACCGAATACTCATCAAGCATGGGAGAATATACGACTTTTACATCAGTATCATAAAAGTGTGTCATGTATGCGGAGTAGATGCCTGTCGGTATCCACCTTTCTCCGAAGTTGAAGTCAAGTTCCTCGAAAGGGATCCTGCGGGGAACAGCATCCTTCAATGCCGAAAGGCTCTCGTCAACACGGCTGTCATGGGCGTCGTGGTCTTTTATCCACTGTTCAATCATCTCCGCTTTCTTCACCACGTTTCCGGCGACGAAGCGGTCGGCAGTCTCGTATTCCGACACAAGGGGATTGAAGTATATATGACCCTTCAGTTCTTCGGCGAGGCGGTTCTCTTCCATATCCACAAGGGAGGACATATATCCGAGCCTCACATCGCCGTACTTGTTGAGCGACGCAGCCAACGCCTCCATCGGGGTATCGACCGAAGTCACCTCGTGGATATTGAAGGCGACGGGATGGTCGAAGATGTCGGCCTTGACAAACAGCCCGGCCTCCGCGCGTTCCAGAGCAAGGGAATCCATGCCGTTGGCGTCCAGCATAATCAGCTTGGCGTTGGCTTTCTCGTTGAGATGCCCGTATCGCTCCACGAACTCATCGTAATACTGGTTGAGGTGTTCGCGCAGTTCCTCCGACGGCTCCTGTGTCTCCACCTCGTAGTCATAAAGCTGCTGGTATGTCTCCGATAGGGTTACATATAGCATGGCTCTTTGCACCTGTTCCGGCTTTATGCGCATGGGCTTGAATGTCGCGCTGTTCTTCCTGACATCGGAGAGAAATCCAACCTGACCGTTGTCCACCACCATAGAGCCGTTCTTGTGGAAAGACCGTATGTCCTCCGAGAATTTTCTCGGCGACATATCCGGCCTCGCATCCTCTATCGGTATGGCAGTGACTTTCGGCTGACGATTGCGCCCTCCGGGTATGAAATCCCCCTCGGTCTTTTCGATGTATGTCTCGCCGGGGGCGATGCCCGCAGCTTTAGCAGCCTCGGCGGACATGGCTTCCGCCTCCATTCTCGCCCTTTCCTCCAGCTGTCGGTGGGCGATAGACATCATTGCCTCGTAGAATCCGTTGATAGGCGGATTGTCATCCCAATTCAGGGAGCCGTAAAATTCCAGCTCCTTGTCGGTGAGCTGACGGAATTTGGCTTTGGGCGGCAATGGCGCATCCTTCTTCGGTCGGCTGACAGGTTTTGCCTCGCTTTTGTCATTTTTAGGTTCAGACTTGTGCCTGCGTTGAGGTTTGCCGATTGGCTCCAGTTCTCCGAATAGATTATATGCAAAAAGCCGTGGGTCATAGTCGCCGCCGTAATCGGGTGCGCCGTCGGTCTCTATTTCCTGCGGTTTATCTGCGGGTGCAGTTGCAGACGGTTCAGAGGTTGGCGGTTGAGCTGTCTGAGGTTCCTGTTCAATCTTTGTTTCAGTCGGAGGCTCCACTCCTTTATTATTAGGAGTGATTTCCTCCACGACCTTATGTTTCGGTTCTTCCAACTGCTCACATATCGCCACACGCTGCCCGGCTCTTACGAGCTTGGGCAGATAGGTGTCAAGGGCGTGATGCGGGAATCCGGCAAGTTCGATACTGCGTGTCGGCCCGTTAAGGCGTCTGGTAAGAGTTATGCCGAGTATCTCGGACGCTTTTACTGCGTCCTCTCCGAATATCTCATAGAAATCTCCGACACGGAACAACAGTATGGCGTCGGGATGTCTCTTTTTCATCTCCCGATATTGGTCCAACAGAGGTGCCACCTTTGTAACGGTGGTTCTCTTGACAGCCTCGTTTTTCTTCTCGGCGGTCTCCTGTCTGACTGTCGGGGATGTCGGAGGTGTCAGATTGGGGGCGTAACCGTTGTAGCGGTCTATGTCAAGGCGCACCCGGAATGATAATTGGAGAGCCGTCCCTATATCACGGGCGATGCCGTCAACTCCTTCCTTATGGGTATAGACAACCGCCGGTTTGCCGTACTGGTCGGTACCTATTTTTGCATCCGTGCATATCACATTTTGCGGAAATGTCTGAAAGAACTTGTTGCCGGGTACCTTCGTGGCGTTGTCGATAACGGATTGCGTGAAAAGTTCCTCGTCAAAGGAAAGATTCTTCTTGTCGCTATGTTTCTGGAGAATGATAAGGTCGGACCCGGCATCGGTTCCGGCATTATCGCTGAACGTGTTGTTTGGCAGACGCAATGCCGCCACGAGGTCGGCACGTTTCATCATCTCCATTCTGACAAACGGGGATGCGGCGTTCATGACGCCCTGCGACGCGATAAACGCTACCAGTCCTCCCTCACGCACCGAATCAAGGGCTTTGAGAAAGAAATAGTTGTGTATCGCCTTCGATGCCTGACGGTAAGAAATATCCTTGCTGACGGCATACGCCGGGTCAGGAACGGCAAAATTGCCGAAGGGGATATTGGAGGCGGCGACATCAAAATATCCATTGAAGTCGCTTTCTATCTTTTCAAAACCCTCTATACGTGTAAGTATTGAGGGGTGCAGGGCGGACAGGATTTTGCCGGTTAGCAAATCCTTTTCGTAGGCAAGCACCTCCGTACCGGGATACATATCGTTGCGCAGGAAGGAATCTATAAATGCACCCTGACCGGCTGACGGTTCAAGAAAACTCCGTACCTCTATACCCGCCTGTTTCAGAGAGCCGGATATGGCGTTAATGACAGGCGCAGGTGTATAGAAGGCTGTCAGCACGGAGGCTTTCAGAGAATCCATATATCGAGTGAACTCCTTGTCATCCTTTATTTTGTCGTGGATAAGGCGACGGAGTTCCACCGTTGGGGCGAAAAGCTCTATGTCGGATTTAGCCCACTGCGCCACATCATCCAAGTTATCGGCAGGGTTGAGGATACATTTCAGACCGCCGAATCCGGCGTACTTGCGCAGTATATCCCTTTCTTCGGCTGACTGCGCAGTGCGCCCGATTTCACCGAGACGCAGGACGAGCCTTATCGCCTCGATGTTGTCGCGCATGGTACGGAGGCGGTTATAAGCCATAGCCTTCCAGTATTTCGATGATTGTTCCGAGCAGTTCCGTCAGCATCGGCTGATGTGTCTCCCTGTCAAGGAAGTCGCCGTTGACCTCGTAGCGGTCAAGTATGTCGCTGACGGGTTTCTGGCCGAGCAAATGCACGGTGAAATCTGGCATATACTCCGGCGGCAGCCGCAGCCAGAGGTTTTCCTCCACCACATTATATATAATGTCGTAGCGCGACACATACAGTCCGGCAAGGAGTGTGCGCATCGCCAGCTCACGGGCAATCGGTACGGGCTTACCCTCCAAACGCGCAGACACGAATGTGTCGTATGCGTCGTCCGAGCGCGTTTCTATGAATTTTTTATTATTTCTCTGGGGAAAATGATGGTCAATGAGATGACCTCGGAGATAGACTTGGAAAAAGTCTGCCTCCGGCAATTCTATGTTATGTTTCATCGGGGGATGCGGATATAGTGGTTGCCGATGCCCTCTATTTCCAAAGGATAATGAAAAAGGACACCGGGTATCCCTCCCGATGTCCAACCACTAATCCGCGTCAAAAATGAAACAAAAAAACATAATGACGCGGAATCAGTCGCAAAGATAATAAATTATCCTGACACGGGAGGGATAGATATGGGTATTCTGTCTTGATTTCAAGAGGGTTTAGGCGGTTTTAACCGTTTTTGCCTTCTTTCCCTTGCGGTAATGGCGGTTATTCTTCTTGCCGCCTTTGGACTTGCGCCCGTTACCGTAGCTGTCGGGGGCGAAGGCGTCGATGACGCGCTTGACGATGAGGTTGTATAATTTTTCCTCGTCTCGGCTGAGATCCGTGGGGTGCAGTCCGGTGGTGACGATGCCGAAGCCGTTATACACGCTTTCGCCGTTGCGGAAGTTGTGGCACTTGGAGGGTTTGCCTTCGGGCAACGAGCGACCCCACCTGCTGTTGTAGCGCAGCATCTCCATATTGCGGAGCATCGCTTTCCATACTCCGCCGGGGACAGTGTTCTGCAACACGCCGGGATATGATATGAGTTTCTTGGCATACAGTCGGTATGCTGTCAGTATTGTCTTTTCGTGGGTGTAGTCCAGCTCACAGGCTGCCTGAATCATCAGGGCCGGGAGGTTGAACAGTGGACAGCGGTCGGTAATCACTCCGATATAGTTGTCTCCCTCACGCTGTTCTCCGGGAGCCGGGGCGAGTACGCCGGTACATTCCGCGTCTTTGGCGGCGTCGGCGACGGTTATTTCCTCGACTGCGGGCGACCCTTTCAGTTCGGCGTTTTCCTCGGCGCACTGTACGATGGCGTTGTAGATGGATTCCTCCAGCCATTTCTCGTATTCCTTGCGGTTCTGAGGTCCGTGGTTCACGGCATGGACTATGGCTTTCCTTGTCAGCACGGGGAGCCATGCGCGGCGCGTATCCACCGGGCAGCCGATGAAGTAGTAGAGGCTCAGGAAGTCGAGGTCTCCTGTAATGTCGGGGCGCATGGCGTTCACGACCGTCAGGCTCATCTTCCACAGTGCCTTGATTGTGTCGAGCTGTCGGATGTCCTCGGCTGATTTCTTGTAGCCGACAAGCTCATCGTAGTTGCGCATGGCGAACTTGAAGTTATGTGCGTAGGCGAGGCGACTTTCCATTGTTGTCGAGAGTACGAAACTCTCCTGCGGAGAGAAGGTTGCCTCCACGAGCTGTCCGTTTGTCCATGTCACGGCGTAGCCGTTGCCGAGGTAGTAACCCTCGTGTTTTTCATTCGCGCCGATTGCTTTGGCGATTGTGTCCGCTGTGATCTTATGGTCTGTCACGACGGTTATGAGATTTTTCTGTTTCATTTTTGCTTTTTTTATTGGGGTGGATATTTCTGGATTAGTGGTTTTTTGAAATGCACCGGAGATTCCGGACTCTCCGGTATGCCGTTTCGGGATGCAGGGTCTTGTACCTGCTTTTGAAGATTACATCTTCGGGCCTTTGGGTTTGCGCTGCTGGCGCATCTGGTCCTCGTTCTTGGGAGCCGTCTGATATTTCTGGAGAGGCTCTGCAACGTGCTTTGTCGCCTCGTTGGTAAGTCCGTCGTTGTTGACGGCCTTCTGTGTCTTGGATTCCTCGGCGACCTTAACGCGGGGGTCGTTGAGCGATGTGTTGGGACGCTGTTTCTCCGGGTTGAACCAGAGATATACCGTGCATGGCTGACCTTTGTCGTCGAGGCGGTTGGTAAGTTCCGCCACGCGCCCCTCGGCGTAGTCCTTCTGCTGCTGTTCGGTGAGAGGGATTTTCGCCCATTTGGAAAGGGGCTTGATCTTGCCGTCCTTCGTGAGCCACGACGACTGCTGCTGATTAGTGGTGCCGCTTTGCGTCGTTGTCTGCGATTGTGACTGTTCCTGCTTTCTGACCGCGCCGGGTACGAACTCCACACCCTTGCGGTCTGCCGACACCTGAAGCACCACGTTGTAGGTCTTGCCGTTCTTGTCGGTAATCTCCTTAGGAGGAAGTGCCTTGCCTTCTTTGAGCTGCATGACCTCCGCTACGGTCAGTTTGGTCTGGCCCACGGTGTCGCGGACAAACACATCCTTGATGGGTACGGAGACTATTTCGTTGGTGTATCGGTCGATGCTGACGTATGACGGCACTTTCTCGCCGTTCCTATCGGTCAGTTCCACTACCTTGCCGAGATTGCCAGTCTCGCGAAGCACCGTTTTCTCATCTTTGGAGAATTTGTAGCCGTTGAACTCTTGGTCGAGCTTCGGCTCACGGTGGATGAAGTGCGGCACCACTTTGACATTACCGTCCGCATCGGTTCGGAATGACAGTCGTGCGTCGATGGGGAATTTCTCTCCGGCGAATGTCGGGGTGACGGTGACGACCCTTGACTTGCGGTTGTAGAGCATCTCGCGGAGGTCTCCCGATTTTTCCAGCTCGTCACGGTCGATGCCCCATTTCTCCTTGAGGTTCGCCCAATCGATTTTGCTTTCGTCGATGGCGGAGTGTCTGGTCTCCTTTGCAGGTGCCTGAGCGTTGGATTGTGCCTGCTGTTCCTCCTGCGGGGAGCCTGCCGGCGACTGCTTGGGCTGTTCAGCCGTCTGCGCCGCCTCCTGTTTGTTGTCCTGCGTAGCCTGCGGGAGATCCACCTTGTTGTTCTTCAGCATATCGGCGTTTGCCACAGGGTCTTTTGCAAAGTCCCCGATTACGGTGCCTACCGTCTCGTAGCGGTCGGCGGGTACCCGGAAAAATCCGAAGGTAGTGGGGTTCTTGCACTGGCGGACGAAGTTGGAGAGGAAAGCCTCCAGCGGGTTCTGACCTTTGGAGAATTTCACGAGGTCTGAGAGTTTAGCCGACTTTACATCGGTCATCTTTGGCGTGCCGTCCTCGTTGAGTCCGGTCACCGCGCCTACCTGCCCGGTGTCGTTGTTGCGGGCGATAAGCACTTCTTCTAAATTCTGGTCTTTTGCCATAAATTAAAAAGTGTTTGGGGTTTGATACTTGCGCCACCAAAGTGACGCGGAATTATTTGTGTGTGAAAGTGTGTCTGTATTTATTAATCGCGGCTGGAGAACACCTCGGCGACATCCGCCACCCGGTATGTTATCTTGCTGTTCTTCGCCGTGCCGTGTTTGGTGAAGGGTATCTCGCCGTTCTTTCTCATGTCGCAGAGCTTACGGTCGGAGACGCCGTACTGCTCACAGACCTCTCGGCTCGTCATGGTCTGTTTGTCGGGGTCAAGTATGGAGAAGCCTTGCAGCATTCCGATGAACTTGCGCCCGAATCCGTCAAGACGGTCGTCAAGCCTTGTCTCCAGCTCCTTTATCATCCGGCAGATGATTTTGAACTCCTGTGAACTGATCATACGGAGGGAACCTTTTTATATTTCTTCCTGATTTCCTCCAGAGTGGCCTCGCTCCATTTGAGGTTGAGGCGGCGGATTGCCTTCAGCAAGGGTGCGAGATTGTAAAATACCTCGCGTCCGCGCTCTATCCATGTGAGCTGGTAGCGGCGGCGCACCCGTTGGAGCTGTCGGGTTGACATATTTAGCAGACGGGCAGCCATAGCGTTGGGGATGGGTGGGATAGATGTTATCTCGTCCTTCTCATCACGCGCCTCCTTTTTCTTTCGTTCCTCTTTCGTAAGGAGGTTGAGTATCAGCGAAAGGGTTTCTTCGAGAGTGACCGTGCGCTGATAGAGTGTTTCCAGTGTAATCTGTTGTTCCATTTTTCTCGGATTTAGTGTTACGCCGGCAAAGTTAGGGAGGGACGGAAAGGTCACTTGGGAACGTTCCGGGAACATTCCCGAAAATAATTTTCAGCCGAATAAAGACAAAGCGCCGGCTGTTGATATGCAGCCGACGCTTTGTCAGTGAGTTAGCTATATATCAACTAAAAATCGAGGTCTCCGAGATTTTTTGCAAGATTTTCCATATCGTGGCTGATTTTCTCGTTGGTGATACGGGCGTAGATCTGTGTTGTCTGGATATTCGTATGGCCGAGCATCTTGCTCACCGATTCGATGGGTACACCCTTGCCGAGTGTCATCGTCGTTGCGAAGGTGTGGCGCGCCAGATGGAACGTGAGGTTCTTCTCGATGCCGCAGATGTCGGCAATCTCCTTCAGATAACAGTTGAGTTTCTGATTGGTGATTATGGGCATCAGCTGCCCGTCGAGATACTTGCCTTCATACTTTTTCAGTATCTTGATGGCGGGAGGAAGCAGGGGGACAGTCACCTTTGTGTTGGTTTTCTGACGGTGGGTGACTATCCACAGCCGCCCGTCAAACATCTTCTGGATGTTGTCAACACGCAGGTTGGCGAGGTCGATGTATGCCAGTCCGGTGAAGCAGGCGAACACGAATATGTCGCGCACCTGTTCGAGACGCTTGGAGGCGAACTCCTTTTCCATCATCTTTTTCAGGTCGTCTTCCGAGAGAAAACCCCTGTCAACCCTCTGTACCGAGATTTTGTAGCCATTGAAAGGGTCCACGGTAATCAGTCCGGCACGGATAGCCTTGTTGATTACCTGCTTAAAGAACTTCATGCACTTGTAGGTGGTGTTCTGGCTGTAACCATACTCCGTGCGGAGGAAGAACTCCAGATCGACGATGAACTGGTACTTGATTTCACGCAGGGGGATGTCGGTGATATTGTATTTCTTTTTCATGAACTCCACCACACGGCGATACATACGCTCGTATTTCTGATAGGTGGGATTCGCCTTGCTCAGTCCGATGAGCTTCTTGGTGTCTTCAAGATGCTGCTTATAGAGCGGCACCAGAGATTCTTCCTTTGCGGTAACGCCGGTAAAGGCGTTTTTTATCATTTCGGCTGTAACGTAGCCGTGGCGGTTGAGGATGTCGTAGTAGTGTTCTTTAAGAACGACTCTCATGTCTTCAAGTCGTTTGTTGATTTCGAGAATTTTTGCTGAACGACCAATGGCCTTCATTGCCTTGACATCCCAAAGTTCCGGCTCCACTGCTACTGTGGAGTTGATTCTTTCGTATTCTCCGTTAACGGCTATACGAATAGTGATTGGGCATTTCCCTTCCTTATTCTTGTAGTTGCCACGGATATGGAAAAGAATCTTAAAGGTGTTCTTTTTCATTTTCGCTTTGGATTTAGTGTCATCATTGGCCGCTTGTCGCGGCTGGATGCAATGATAACGAGTTTGACTTCATTTCCGATTGGACGCATCCAAGTCAAACTGGAGCCATATCAGCGACTTAGGCGATTTTTAACATGCGCGACTAATAGCGGACAAGGCTTAATACGCACAAAAAACACAGGATTAAAGAGGCAAATCAGACATTGTGTCTGACAAGCACTTTAACACCTCAAAACCGAGTGGTTAAAATGTCGCCGATTTTCCGAGTTAAGTCTGAGTTAGGTCTTAGGAACTTGTTGAACACCATTTGATTACATAAGTATCGGTCACATTTTTGTCACAATTTTCGTCACAGAAAAACTTGAAACGATTTTGTGACAGATAGCCGTCCGAGAAGGTCTTTTTTAGGTCTTATATCGGTCCTCAATCCGATAGGATTAGACACGAAAAAACCTCGGAACTATCTGATAGTCCGAGGTTTGTCTCGAATTTTCCGATTTAGTTCGGAAGTACATAGTGGAGCTGGAGGGATTCGAACCCTCGTCCAAACGTGGAACTAATGTGCTTTCTACATGCTTAGTCTCTTATTGGTTTTCGTGCGCCGGCAGGCAAAAGACAGCCAACCGTCGCCTTAGCCTCTTGATCTTCGCCCGCTCCCCGAGGCCGGGCGCGAGCTATTCCCGATTTACCTGCACCGCCTGATCGGTTAGTCTCGGAAAAAGGACAACCGGGCGATGTCTTGTCGCTGCAACTGTTGCGGCGATTAAGCTAATCTACTGTACTTCGATTAAGCAGCAAGAGCGTAGTTGTTTTCGCCATTTAAAAAAGTCGATGTCGGAGATTAAAGAGCACCTTCCATCATGGCTCTGCATGCTTACACACCACCTCTACACGCTGTCAAAACCAGTCAACCCCATGTTTTGTATGTGAATGTGCTGTTGCTTCTAACCCGCGAGACACTCGCGCGCCTCTGCGCAACGGGAAATGTCATCGGGGGAAATGCAAAGTTAGCATCTCTCAGCCAGCTATGCAAATCTTTAACCCATTTTAACCCAGGATTGTTCACCGCCGGTAGACAGCACGATAACGAATGTGACATTTCGCAGCTAAAATCAAAAATACTTTGTCACAAATAGCCATTTTTAAATTATAATTTGTAAATTTGCAACCGATTTCAGCCCGATGCATTACAAAGGGCCAAAAACCGCAGCGAGCGACGCAAGCCGTCGTCACGCGGATCAAAGGTAAAAAAGAACAAAGAAGAGTACTTAATTTTAGTTTCCTTTATAATAATTTTTCGATGAAAGCTACAGAAGTAATGGCCGACCTCCGCCGGCGCTTTCCCAACGAACACGAGTACCTCCAGGCAGTCGAAGAGGTGGTGACATCCATTGAGGATGTCTACAACGAGTATCCCGAATTCGAGCGCTACAACCTCATTGAGCGCCTCTGCATCCCTGACCGCATCTACTCATTCCGCGTTTCATGGATCGACGATTCCGGCAAAGTGCAGAACAACATGGGCTACCGAATCCAACATTCCAACGCCATCGGCCCGTACAAAGGCGGCATCCGCTTCCATTCATCCGTCAACCAGTCAATACTCAAGTTCCTTGCCTTCGAGCAGACATTCAAGAACTCGCTTACAACGCTGGCCATGGGCGGCGCCAAAGGCGGTTCAGACTTCTCACCCCGCGGAAAAAGCGACATGGAAGTAATGCGTTTCTGTCAGGCTTTCATCACCGAGTTGTGGCGCCAGATCGGCCCCGACACCGACGTACCCGCAGGCGACATTGGCGTTGGCGGCCGCGAAGTAGGCTACATGTACGGAATGTACAAGAAGCTTGCACGCGAGTTCACCGGCACATTCACCGGCAAAGGCCGCGAATTCGGCGGCTCGCTCATACGCCCTGAAGCCACAGGCTACGGCAACGTCTACTTCCTCCAGTCCATGCTCGCCACTCGAGGCATCGACCTCAAAGACAAGCGCGTAGCCATCTCAGGTTCAGGCAACGTGGCCACTTACACCGCCGAAAAGCTCCTTCAGCTCGGTGCAAAGGTAGTTTCGATGAGCGACAGCGACGGTACAATCTACGTTCCCGACGGAATAACCCGCGAACAGCTCGACTACATCTTCAAACTTAAGAACATCTACCGCGGCCGCATCCGCGAATTCGCCGAGGAATACGGCTGCGAATATTTCCCCGGCGAGCGCCCCTGGCACCGCGTGAAATGCGACATAGCCATGCCCTCGGCCACCCAGAACGAAATTGACGGCGACGATGCACGCGCCCTCCTCGCCCAAGGCTGCATAGCCGTAAGCGAAGGAGCCAACATGCCATCTACCCCCGAGGCAATCAAGGAATTCATCGCAGCACGCATCCTTTACGCTCCCGGCAAAGCTGCCAACGCAGGCGGCGTTTCAGTATCAGGTCTCGAGATGGCTCAGAACTCGCAGAAACTCTCCTGGAGCGCAGCCGAAGTCGATGCCCGACTCAAAGAAATCATGGCCGAAATCCACCACCAGTGCGAACTCTTCGGCAAAGAAAAAGACGGCTATATCAACTACGTCAAAGGAGCCAACGTAGCCGGCTTCATGAAAGTGGCCCGCGCCATGCAGGCCCAGGGCATCCTCTGACACCCACCCCCCCGACTCGCAACTAACACCCTATCCAGCAGGAGGCAAGGCCACCCGGCCCTCGCCCCCTGCTTTGCTTTTCTGCTACTGGGCTCCAGAAGACATTGCTATTCGTAACATGTTTCTATTTCAACTTATCTATTTGCCGAATATTTTTGACAACACACCGCCTGATTTATGCTCTGCATGCCTCAATATTTGAGCTGTCTCGTTATCTACTTCTTTAAGAACAATATCCAAATCGGCCACAAAATACTTCATCCCCTTGTTCAAATCATAGATGATGCCGTCCATACCAAAACACAAATCATTATCTTTGTCAAGAGTGAGCTTAATAAAAGCTCTTTTACTGTTATACTGGTTTACAGCCTTTAGTATCCCAAAATCCTCTTCTATCGGCTTATTCAAGTCTGGCATACTACGAATTCTATATGTCATACTCGTCTCATCAAGTAAGATATAAACGCTGACCCTCTCATGTTCAAGATTAAATCCTAAAGAAATGACATTATCATCGCCAACTTCCTTTGCTTCATTAATTTGGTAATGCCATTCCTGTGAATCTAAATATGATTTTACCATTTCAGTTAATGTTTCCATATTCTTTGGATTTAATTGTCAATAAATGTGTCAATAAAAGTTTCGGTATTGACTGGTAAATCCGTATCTCTTACCACAAACTTTTTTATTCCCATTCCTGAGAACCACGCCTCAAGTACGCTGACAAGCTTCTCATGCTCTTTGGGACTGTAGGGATTCACCTCAAGCATCAGCACTTCAAGGTTGTCAAGCCCGTTGCGCTTCACTATCAGCGATGAATTTGGCTGCGCGAGGGTCGCCGGCAGTATGTAGGAATAAGCCTCGCCTTCAATCACCTTGTTATCCTGATGATACAGATATCCGTCGGTCAGTATAACGAGTATATTCCTGTAATCCTTGCGCACACAGAGAGCATCTACCTGTTTGTTACTGAAGAAGCCCCAAATATCACTGCCAACATATTTGTGCTGATTGACAGCATCACCATATATTTGAGCGAGATTATCCTGAAAACGCTTTTTCATTCCTGCAAGCTCTTTCTTCTTCTCCTGCGGTTGCAATTTGCTCATATCCACATTCAGTCCCTTAGCCAAAGCCGCTATCTCGGAATTTGTAGGCGCGGGATAAAAGAATATCTGAAAATGGTTCCGGCTGTTGACTATCTTGCCGTTTGTTATGCAGTCGGTAATGAATTTGTCTACTAAATGACCCACAATCGCCGTGTCACGTTCCATCTGCGATGGCGACATCTCCTTTTCAAGTCTATCCGACAAATCAAGATACACCGAGATATTCAGTGGCTCCGGCTCCTTCTCTTCGGAACTATTAATGCTATCTTTTACATGCTTGGTTGTGCATCCTTCTACTCCACAATCCATCATTAACGCCGGTAGCAATACTGCCAAAACGATGGCTCCAATTCCGATAATTCTCTTTTTCATACCTTCTCTTTAAATAATTCATTTATTATATGGTTAAATATTTCATTTGCTTGCTCCTGATCTTTTTTGATGCAATTAAGAGCGTTCATCATTGTCATCCATCCGGAATGGAAATCTGATAGAGCCACTTGTATCTGAGAAAAATCATAATGTACTTTCTTATTCAAATCAATGTTAAGATTGTCAACCTTGACCTGAAGATTCGTAATATCCTTCTTCTCCTGCTCTAAGGCGGTCTGTAACTGTTCAAGATTCTTATTTTCGTTTCCTATTAGTTCCTCATATTTAAGAATCTCTTGACGGTTCGACCTTAAATCTTCATAAGCAGTCATTGTCATGTCGAATACAATGCCCCATATCAGATACACGATGAAACCGCAGAATATTACAGCCCACACATTCACATCGTGCATTGCCATATCCAAATTGAAATCTGGATATTCACCAAGCTTGGTCAGTACTTGCACATCATAAATCTTCTGCGCAATCAAATACGCTATTATGCAATCAAACACGAAAGTAATCAAAAGCACGCATCCCATTTTGACATACTTGGTCCATTTCTTCTGCATTGCAAAGAAATGCAATCCATAGCCAAGTCCCATGAAGATTATCGGCGCACACAGAATGAAGAGCAGCTGTCCGAATCCGCTTGCTAATGAATTCGGGATGGCGCGAGGATCGAACATTGCCGCCCCTACCGTCACATCATAGTCAAACGTCTTGAAGAATGCCGAGTAAAATGATGAGCTGTAGAATATAAACAGATACAGAGTAAGAATTGAGAGAATCACGGTTCCAAGGATGAGCTTCATCTTGGCCATTTTATTGACCTCTCCATTCTTTTCTTTTGCAGCAATCAAATCCTGTTTGAAATCCGAAATTCGCTCCTTTGTTAAATTAATTTTCTCCTTTAAAGCTTCGACAGCAACATTCTTCTTATCAATATTACCATTTAAAGAATTTATGTCGGCCTGAATCTTGTTCTTCCTCGTTGCCTGTAAGTTTACATTTTTTATTTGCGCTTGCTTTTCTTCATGGTAAACTTTAGGGAGATAAGCAGCGAAAGCTGAAAGACTTGCCGTCACCTTACCGCAAATTCGGGTTCCATAAGCCACATATGTTTCTTTTTCCAATCGGCAGTCCTCATTCTGAATATTTACGGTAGGGACTGCTGCAGGTGGTGTTTGATGAACTTTGAATAAATCTGAAATTCCCATAACGCGATTCAATTTTCAGTTGCACACTTAACAATCTCATCAACGCCTTTGCCCTCTTCAACCGAGCCCAACAAGAAATCGGCAATATCCCTGACATTGGCTTCTTCAAAATTCATTTTGCGGATGTACTTTTCAAGCAGCGAGCGCTCTGTGCTATCAACTTCTCCATCAGCGAAAGCAATTTGCGACATGTTGACAAGGAAGCGAATCTTCCCCTCCAAAGTTTCCGGTAAAACAAAAGAACTCCCGGCATTCTTTACACATTCCACAATGTCGGTCTGCGAAAGGCCATATTGTTCGGTACCAATTTTGTAAAGCACCTCGAGTTCCCTGGCATCAATCACGCCGTCGGCAAGCACCATGCAGTAAAGGCTTAGAAATTGAGATTTCAATGCACTGTCCATATACAAAAAATGTGTTTCTCATCCTCTTTGAAACGCTAAAAAGATGACACAAAAAAGGTGTGAGGAATATACTTTGTTTTATCTCATTATCAGGTCTTGGCGTACCTTTGTAGCAGATAAAACAATAGCCCCACACCGAATATGCATACAGCCCGCCATCCGGCAGGTTATAAGCATCCAATGCAGGTGCTATTGCCAATCTTACCCTCGCTACAATACAAACCGCCAAGTTCGATAATGGAAGATAAAATTTCAATAACACCTTTATAAATAAAGAAAGCAGATACCGTCCAACTCTTTGGAACTAACGTATCTGTTGCAAAGATAGGTAAAAATGTTATTGACTGGGCTATATATCACCGAATTTTTTCACAAAAAATCGCCGTCAAATTTATTTTTGGGTACGGACGCAAAAGAAGCGGCCCGGATCTCTATCTGAAATCCAGGCCGCTTCGGCTGTTAGGGGGGCGGTTACCTACTTTCCCACTTTCGCAGTATCATCGGCGTGGTGAGGTTTAACTTCTCTGTTCGGAATGGG
>ENA-ORCP01001487-ORCP01001487.1-human-gut-metagenome-genome-assembly--contig:-NODE-1487-length-20058-cov-23.227416_pt1 | contig 20058 bp, 6 predicted proteins | sample MGYA00242990_ERZ507991 | MGnify/ENA primary metagenome ERZ507991 (study PRJEB26167, sample SAMN06115496) | human gut metagenome | host: Homo sapiens | place: China:Henan | collected 2015-05-07... | reverse complement strand
CGATAGAATCGGCACACTGTCAAAAGATGGAACTTACACCAAGGCTGCTGCCTCTGTATCAACGAATCTCACTACTTTAGATACTCAGGTAAAGACCAATGCCGATGCCATTGTGAAAAATGCTTCTGATATCAGTACAGAAATCAATAATCGGACTAGTGCAGATCAGGCTTTAAGCGATAGAATCGGCACACTGTCAAAAGATGGAACTTACACCAAGGCTGCTGCCTCTGTATCAACGAATCTCACTACTTTAGATACTCAGGTGAAGAGCAATACCGACGCCATAACGAAAAATGCTACTGCTATCAGCACAGAAACCACTAATAGGGAAAAAGCAGTAAATGATGAAGCTGCAGCTCGTACCAGTGCAATCAATGCATTGGAGACAAAGCTGACTTCCGGCAGCACAAACAGCCTGGTTTCCAAGGCCAATGTGGATGCGTCCAACATTGGTATGAAAATTGATACATCCAGTGAAACCACGGAAGAAGCCAAAAAGAAAAAGCAGGAAGACAATGCCAAACTCTGGGGCGAAGCGCTGGGCATCGGAACCATTGCTGATGGAAATGAGGAACTGCTCACTGGCGGCACCTTGTATAAAGAACTGCGGCCTTCTGCAGATGGTTTCTATATTTACAACGGGAAATCCACTGCCTACAATCTGTTGGCCTTGGATTCGGCCATCAATGCTTTGGGTGTGGAAAAAGTAACGGACAACAGCGGAAACATCACTTATGTGTCCAATCTGTACAAGTATTTCAAGGTCAACCCGGAAACCACCACCAACGATGATGGTACTGTAACCTATGCCACAGATGCAGATGCACAGGGTACCAACTCTGTGGCTATCGGACCCAGTGCCAAAGTGAACACCAACGGAGAAAACGGGGTGGCCATTGGAAAAGGGGCAACGACCGGGGCAGATAAATATACCAAGACACTGACGGATAAAACTACAACAGAAGTTCCTGCAGCCGGCGGGGTGGATTCTGTGGCCATCGGGACTAATGCGGCCAGCCAGGGCAATGATTCCGTGGCTTTGGGCAAAGGAGCCCAAGTGCTGAATGACTTTGACACCAGTACTAATGCGGCTGTGGTGAAGACCGGAGATGTAGCCATTGGCAGCGGGGCTACGGTGGATTCTTCCCTGAATTCTACCGCCATTGGCACCAGCGCCGATGTCCGCTATGGAGAAGATTCCCTGGCTTTGGGCAGCAGTGCAAAGGTAGATACAGCAAAACAGGCGGTTGCCTTGGGATATAAGGCTTCTGTGGCTGATGGCGCGGACAGTTCTCTGGCTCTTGGTGATGAAGCCAGTGCCAAGTCCTCCTATGCTACTGCTATTGGCTACAAAGCATCGGCCAATACGGCCAGTTCCATTGCCATGGGCAACGGGGCCAATACCGGTGGCGATGGCGGCGGCATTGCCATTGGTACATCTGCTACGGCTGACGGAAGGTCCATAGCTATCGGGTTTTCTGGTACTACGACGGCCAATAATTACGATTCCGTAGCCATTGGCAACGGGGCCCAGGCCAATGTGGATCGGTCTATTTCTATCGGTCTCAATGCTGGTACAGGGGCCAAAGCTGACAAAGGTGGTAATGAGGGTTCCCTCATTGCCATTGGTGATGCGGCAGGACAGAACGTGGCCGGACTGCAGAATACGGCTATCGGTTCTGGTGCCGGGTCCGGGGTGAAGAGCAGCAACAACATCGCTTTAGGTTCTTATGCGGGCTCCAATATTACCAATGTCAGCGACAACAATCCTCAGAACGGGTACAATATTTCCATTGGCTATCAGGCCAACTATAGTAAAACAAACCAAACCATCATTGATTCATTAGCCATTGGCCGGGAAACGTCTGCTATTACCAATGGGGTAGCCTTGGGTGCAACAGCAAAGGCATCCGGACAGAATTCTGTTTCTCTGGGCTTCAAAGCCCAGAGCAGCGGTACGGACAGCATGGCTTTGGGCAGCGGTGCTTCTGCTGCCGATGGAAATGTGGCTATTGGGAGTTCTTCTGCAGCTCCGGCTGTTTCCACTCTGGGGACGGTGAAAGATGATGGCAATGTATACAAAGCTGAAACATCTACGGATTCTTCTGGTGCTGTCACGACCACATATACCCTTTATAAATCCGCATTAACCAATATTCCTCTGTCCTCCACGTCTCATTACGTATCTTTTGGTATTTCAGATGGCAATACCACAGTGAACCGCCGGCTCAGCAATGTAGCCGATGGGGTCTTTGATCAGGATGCAGTTACGGTGAAACAGCTGAATACGGCTTATTCCAGCTTACAGGGACTGATAAAAGGAATTGATACATCCACTTTGAATACCTATTCCACCGATGTAATTGATTCCAAGGAAGCTAATTTGAAAGCGGAAATTGCCAACAGCAAGTACAAGTACTTTTCTGTTAATGCAGACAGTGCCACTTCTACAGGAAACCAGGATAATACTGGCGCCAGCAGCGGCGGTGCAGATGCCATGGCTATCGGTCCCAATGCCTATGCCACAGCCACCAAGAGCTTGGCAGTGGGCAACAATGTGAGTGCCAGCGGTGTCCACAGCATTGCATTGGGGACTTCGGACAATCCAACCACTACGGCTGGTGCTACGACCACCCATTATACGTCTTCAGAAGGGGAAAACAGCATTGCTGTAGGATATGCGGCCATCGCCCAGACGGATAATTCTATTGCCATCGGTACCCGTGCAGTTACCTATACAGCGGATACCAGTAGCAGGACGCCTACCAAGACCGGTATCAATTCCATTGCTATTGGGTATGAAACAGTGACCCGTAAGGATTATGCAACCGCCATTGGCAATTCCGCCAGTGCGGAAGGAACTGAATCCACCGCATTGGGCAACAAGACAACAGCAGTAGGTACAGAGTCCCTGGCAGTTGGTTCTCAGTCCACTACCAATGGAGATGGATCTGCCTCCATTGGCCGCAGTAATAAGGTGACAGGTACTGACGTGGCCGCCGTAGGCAGTGGAAATATATCTTCCGGAAGCTGGGGTGGTATTACTGACAGCGGACTTTTCGGTTATACGAATAAGATTCAGGCCTATTCCGATCCCAATGTATCGAATACGGTGACAGGGGTCTATGCACTGGGCAGCAACAATACAGTTGACCAGGCTGATAAAATCAACAAGGTTACCAATGTGACTCTCCTGGGCCAGGGAAACAGTGTAGCCGCAGGCAGCAACGAAAAGAGCTACCAGAACACCATCAATAATGTGACTGTGATTGGCGGCAGCAATACCGTTAAGGGGTATGAACAGTCCACCACTTCTTGGTCCACTCTGGAGAATGACACGGTCCTGGGCTATGGAAATACCATCGATGCCAGCCAGCAGGCAACTCCAGTATCAAATATCCAGATTTTGGGTAATAAGGTGGCTGCAACTCTTGGCAATTCGGTCTATCTTGGTACAGGAGCAGCTTATGTCAGCGCTGAACCTGCATCGAATGACGCTGAGACATTGGCTGTTCAGAAAGGCGATGCAGAAGCAGAAGTCTCTGATGAATATAAAGCTGCCACGACGGATACAGAGCGGAATACTATCAAACAGAAATATGAGGCGAAGTATCTCTATAAGGCCAGAGTGGCAGCGATGGAAGCAAGCGGCACCACCGCCGGAGTCAATCAGTATGATCAGGACAACACCTATGGGAACGCCAGCAGCTACACCTATGCGGCGGGGACGCCCACAGGCGTGATTACCGTAGGTTCCGTGGGCAGCGAACGCCGCATCCAGAACGTGGCCGCCGGTCTGGTGAGTGCTTCCAGCACCGATGCTGTCAACGGCTCCCAGCTCTACGCTTTGACTCGCCAGATCCGCTTTGGCGGCGACAACTCCTCCTTTGGCAAGACCACTGCGGCAGAGGACCAGAATGTAGTGGCCCGGGGATCCAATGAGACCATCTCCATCACCGGCGGCAGTGACGCCGTCACCTCCTCGACTACGGATGGCACGACCACCTATACCGTGGACGCTGCCAAGCTCACCGGCAATAACATCGCTGTCGTAGCCGACAAAGATGCCAACGCACTCCATGTCCAGCTGGCCAGCAACCTCAAGGACCTGAACACCGCTCAGTTGGGAACCGGCAGCGGAGACAACTACAAGGAAACCATCAAGCTGGATGGCACCGGGGCCAACGGTGGCCAGATGACATTGGCTGGTGCTGATGGTACCGTAAAGACTACGCTGGATACCACTGGCCTTACGATTGCGGGTGGTCCGAAATTTACCAGCAGCGGTATCGATGCGGGCAGTCAGAAAATTACCAGCGTGAAAGCTGGCGAAGCCGATACCGATGCGGCCAATGTGGGACAGGTGAAGTCCGCCCGTACCCTGTTGACCCAGGGCACCAATACGAAACTGGACGATAAGGAAGCCGATGGGCACCATACCTATACGGTGAACGTGGACAATCTGGCAGTGAAGGCCAATGGCACGGGGAATACTACAGTGGCTTTGGCCAATGGCATCAACTTTGTCAATGGCACTAACACTACCAGTGCCGTCGATGCTAGTGGCAATGTTACCATTGATACCAAGAACCTGACCCTCAAAGCCAATGGTACAAATACAGCGTCTGTTACCATGGATGGTGGAATCAACTTCAAGGATGGCACCAACACCACGGCGGCCGTAGATGCTACTACTGGCACAGTGACCATCAATGCTACCCACAACAAGCTCAGTACGGTGTCTGCTGCAACAGGGGATAAAGACAATGTGACCTTAACCCTGACTGATGCAGACGGCAATACAGTCACGTACACGGGCCTCAAGAATACTTATACCACCGTTACCAAGAACGGTACGACCCATATGGTCACCTTTGCACGCAATGACGGAACGACACAGACATTGTCTCTGGGTGATTTGGACGGCGCTTCTAAGGGTGAACTGGCTACTGCGGCCGCGAAAGCGACCTCTGAAGTGACTAATGGCACGAACGTGACGTCTGTTACGAAGACGACTGGCAGTAATAATCAGAATATCTATACGGTCAATGTCGACAATTTGGCTGTCAAGGCAACGGATGGCCAGACGGTCAAGGGCAATACGTCTGTGGCACTGAAAGACGGTCTTGTCTTTGCCGATGGTACCAATACCACGGCAACAGTAGGCGACAATGGCACCATTAAATATAATGTGTCCAATGATGCTATCAGGAAACAGGCCGTACAGGCTGTTACTGTACAAAGCGGAAGCAATGTGACCGTTACGCCGGTAACAACTGCGGATGGTACGCTCAAGACCTTTACGGTCGCAGCTTCTGACCTGACATACACTGCCAATGGCACCAGCAGGACGACAAGCCTCGCAAATGGCATCAGCTTTGCGGCTGGTACGAATACGACGGCGGAAATCGATGCAAATGGGGCCATCAAAATCAATGCTACCCACAACAAACTCAATCCTACGGGTACGGCAACCAAAGCTACGGCTGACAGCAATGCCGTTACGCTGACTCTGAAGGATGCTGATGGCAATACGACTACTGCTGGGCTGACTGATACCTATACTACCGTGTCCAAAGATGGTACCAACAAGAAAGTTACCTTCAAGCGCAATGATGGCGAAACACAGACGCTGGAACTGTCCGATTTGGGCGGCATCACGGCAACACAGGACAAATATGTCACCAGCGGCACCGTAACCTACGATGCCAACGGCAACGGTACGGCTGCCCTTACGGGGAACAATGGTCTCACCGCTTCTATTACCGGGCTGAAGGATACCAAGGTTTCTTCCGGTGCGGCAACCTATGTGGGAACACAGGGAGATGCCTCTGGCAGTGCTACTCTGACCATGAATGATGGCTCTAAAGCCACCATCTCTGGTCTGAAGGACGACTATATCACCAGTGCGGCAGTCGGCACAGAAACCAACCATGTGACCATGACCCGTCTGGGCGGTGGCACGGTAGACTTGAATCTGAACCCGATCCTGGAGAAATACAGCCTCAGCGACTATCATCTTGTTGGTGCAGGGACGACTCATGATCAGGCCTATGCCGTCGACAGCAATGGTACGGTTACGCTGAATGTGGTAGATGACAAGAATCCGACAGGTACGCCGAAGACCATCCAGATTACTGGCCTGGCTTCTCAGACCGGAGTTAATGCAGGACGTACGACTGTAAAATCTTCTGACAGCAGTATTGCGGTATCGGACAGCGCTCCCAACAGCGATACGCATACCTATGATATCAAGGTGGACTACAGCAAGATCCCGGCCAATCTAACAGTGAAGTACAGCGGTGACAATGGTACTTCCGGGTCCAATACCATGGATAAAACCACTGCATTCAGCGGAACGGCCAACCAGATTGTCACGAAAGCGGAAGCTGGAAAAGTTACTTTCAAACTGGCAGATAATATTTCCGGTATCAATTCTGTCACTACGGGAGATGCAAAACTTGATACCAATGGACTTAAAATCACCGATGGCCCCAGTGTCTTGAAAACCGGCATCGATGCTGGAGGTAAGACCATCTCCAATGTAGGTGATGCTGTTCAGGATACCGATGCTGCTACCCTGGGACAGGTGAAAAACACCCGGACAGTTGTGGCTAAGGGTGACAACGTGAAGGAAGTCACTTCTTCAGAAGCTACTGATGGAAGTCATCAGATGACCTATACGGTGAACGTGGACAATCTGTCAGTGAAGGCCAACAATGAAGCAGCGAAATCCGTGACCTTGAAAAATGGCCTGACCTTCAACAACGGCACCAACACCACTGCATCTGTAGGCAGCAATGGAGAAGTGAAGTACGATCTGAACTCCACCCTGACCGGTTTGACCAGTGTCACTGCTGGCAACAGCACATTGGATACCAATGGCCTGACCATCAAAGATGGTGCAGCAACTAAAGTGGAAATTACCAGCGGTAATGTTACCATGGGCGGCAATGTCATCCATAATGTAGGTGCTGGTCAGGTTGGTACAGACGCCGTCAACAAGGATCAGCTGGATGCTCTCCAGAACCAGGTCAGCGGCGGCTGGAATCTGGCTGGGAACAATGCAGAAGGAACTGCTGTGACAGCCAAAATCGGCGCTGGTAAGACTGTGACCTATGGTGATGGCAACTACACTAAGGCTGTAGTTACCAAAGATGACACTACCGGCAATGCCACGGTGAAGGTGGATGTGACTACCGGCACCTTTGGCTCCGGTACTGGCGACAAGACCGGAACGGTTACTGCCACGGCCAATGGCCTGGCAACGACTCAGGATGTAGCCAATGCCATCAACAGCGCATATTGGACTATCCAGGACGGAGACAACCCAGGCAATGCACAGCAGGTCAAGGCTGGCGATAATACGGTTTCCCTCAAGGCAGGCGATAATCTGAGTCTTGATCAGAATGGCAAGGAGTTCACCTACAAGCTCAATAAGACGCTGAAGAACATGACCAGTGTGACGGCTGTGGATGATAAGCAGAATACGGCTGTTCTCAATGGCGAGGGCCTGAAGGTATCCGATGAGGATGGCAACAGCCTGACCCAGCATGCGACGGAAATCCGGCTTCATGATGGAACAAAAGCGGCAGCCGATACTGCTACGGATGTGGTCCTGAACAAGCAGGGATTGCAGAATGGCGGCCATAAGATTACCGGTGTGGCTGATGGTACCATTGGAGAAAAATCCCAGGACGCCATCAACGGCAGCCAGTTCTACAAATTGCAGCAGTCCGTTACCAACGGCGGCTGGAATATTACTGGTGAAGATACCAACAACTCCACTCATATTGGTAATGATAAAACTGTTTCCTTCAAAAGTGGTGCGAAGACTACAGTAGAGGTCATTGGATCGGATACGGGTGCTGTTGTAAAAGTGAATGTCAACACCACTGCAATCAGTACGGATGCCGAACATAAGGCGACGGCTACTGGAGATGGTCTTGCGACTGCCAGTGATGTGGCCAGTGCCATTAATAACGCGGCCTGGAATGTAAAGAAAAATGGCGAGACAGCACAGCAGGTCAAGGCTGGGGATACCGTTACCTTTTATGCTGGTGACAATATTGTCTTAAATCAGAGTGGTACGAACTTCACCTATGGACTGGCTTCGGATGTCAATATCAACAGCATCCGTCTGGGTGGCACTAAAGATGGAAAAGGAAACTGGGCAGGCGGGATCTATATTGGTGAGCAGGCGGGATCCGGAGCCAATCTGGCAAAGGGATTCTATATTACTGGCCTTTCCAATACCAAATGGGATCGCGCGACAATCTCGGAAAACAGCAGTATGGCAGCTACAGAAGGGCAGTTGAAACAGGCTATCGAAAACATTACCAAATCCGGTGATGGTACGGGTGGCTTTGGTTTGACGGCAGATTCTGGAGAGACCATTATGCAGGACCTTCGTAAAACCATTCAGGTCAAAGGTGATGGCGAAGGAACAGCTGGTGGAAATATCACGACTTCTAATGAAAGCGGGGTGCTGCGCATCCGGCTGAACAAGAAGCTGGACCTGACGGACCAGGGGTCTGTTACCATTGGTTCCAGCAAAGTTTCGGATGGCAGTATCGTACTTGGTAATACGGATGTCAACAAGAAGATTGCTTTGAACAGTAATGAAGGCACGGCTTCTATTGGTGGTGTGACCGTAAATGGCACGGCAAAGACTGTCAGCGGACTGTCCAATACGGAATGGAACGTGGAAACGGCGGCAGCCGATGGGTATAAGGATTCCAACAAGGCGGCTACTGAAAGCCAGCTGCAGACGGTCTACAACCAGGCCACCAAGACTGCTTCTGAAAATGAACTGCATACGCTGGCAAAAGAAGGCGGCTATACCGTTGATGATAACCACAAGGTTTCTATGGATGTAGTCAATGGCAAGGGAGACACGCAGGGCAGCATCGTCATCAATGACGTGGCCAAAGCCAGCGAAGTAGGGGATGTGAGCCAGCTCCATGATACTCTGAAAAATTCTGACGGGACCAAGAATGTTACCGGTGCCATCAACAACCTGGATGACCGGGTGACCGGGCTGGATACCCGGATGGATCAGATTTACACTACGGCCGGCCAGCACTCCTCTGTCAGTGCCGAGAACAACATCCAGGTGGACAGCCAGAGCAAGAACGGTACTGGCGGTACAGATTATAAACTGAGCCTGAACAAGGAAAAAATCGACCTGAAGAATGTGACCATTGAAGGCAACGCCGGGGCTGTGACGGCCAAGACCGTTACGGTGGAAAAATACAATGTAGGGGACAAGACCTACATCTCTAGCGACGGCCTCAACGCCAACAACCAGAAGATCACCAATGTCCAGACGGGCATCGTGGACACGGATGCGGCCAATGTGGGCCAGGTCCGGGCGGCGGATGAACAGTTGGCTGGGGGCATTGAACAGAACGCCGCCCACATCAGCCAGCTGGGACAAGCGGTGAACAAGCTGGACAACCGTATCAACCGCGTCGGCGCAGGCGCAGCGGCTCTGGCGGCTCTCCATCCCGGTGACTATGATCCCGATGACAAGCTGGACGTATCGGCAGGCGTAGGCAATTACCGCGGTGCCAATGCGGCGGCAGTGGGCCTGTTCTTCCATCCCAATGAAAGGACCATTCTCTCTGTGGCCGGAAGCATGGGCGGCGGCGAAAACATGGTGAATGCCGGCGTCACCCTGAAAGTGGGCCCGGGACACGGTACGCCTGCCACAGTCACCACGAAAACGGGACAGAAAGTGGACGTCATGGATATCCTGGCTAAACAGACGGAAATCCTGGAAAAACTGGCAGGAAATACAAAGGCTGCCTCTGCTCCGGCGGGCAGTGACATTTTCCCCGACGTGCCGCAGAACCACTGGGCCTATGCTTACGTAGACAAACTCTACCGCGCCGGCAGCCTGGCCGGTTTCTCGGAACCGGGGAAACTGAAGAGCCACATGCTCACCAGAAAGGACTTCGCAGAAATCCTCTACTGGGCTATGACCAATGGCGCTACTACTAATCCGGAACTGAACGGAGACGGCAGCCTGAACAGACTGGCTGCTGAATTCGGAGCAGAACTGAAACTGGTGATGAAATAAGAGAAAGCAGAAAGCAGACAGCTTCCCGCTGTCTGCTTTCTGCTGGGGCACTGCGGATGCTGGGTAGTGGCGTCATATGATGCTACAGGTATACATAGAGAGGTTTATTCTGCCCCTGCATAGGGAGGAAGTCCGGCGAAACCGGATAGGGGGTGGCCGTGGAGGTCCTGCATAGGACCTCCAAGTCAGCCGAAATTGGCCCTTAGCCTGCCCATAAAAGGGCCTTCCTTTTAGTCGGCTGACCGTGGTCAGCGGCCAATTCGGCAGGATGGTATATATCACCTATGTTACTATCGGTAAGTACCATTCCGGCGGCCCCCTTTGGTGGCTTCGCCACCACCTTTGCCCCGGTGGGAAGCGTGTCACTGGATTCTCAGTCGCCCAAGGGCTCCCTACGAATCCAGTTCCCTTGCCACCCCGCTAAAGCGGGGGCACTATGGGCGCTGGGCAGCGGCAATGGAGATTATGACAGTAACGATGTGCCGCCGCAAGGCGGCTATATACTCATCGCCCGCCAGGGCGATACCACAACCCTCTGAACCCTTTGAACCTTCTGAACCCTTTGAACCCAGGCCGCGAAGCGGCTCCATAACAGTCCTCAGTCCCGCTGTTTCCTTCTTATGATGTTATAAAAGCAGGATACTGCGCTATGCTCTCATATGGCTTTTTTTACTGGATAGAATTATAATATTAGTATAGACCTTACTACCATGAGCAAATAGACATTTATAAATTTACGGGGGGGGGTAAAACGGTATGGACATTGAGATGGTGGATCTTCTTCATAAAATGGTGGATGAAGCGCCCTTTGGGATGTACGTGCTGGATACGGAGCGGAAGATTGTTTTCTGGAGCGGCGGCGCGGAACGGATTACGGGCTACGGCGCGGAGGAGATGATGGGGAAGCACTGCTTTAATGGGGGCCTTGACCACATTGACAGTACCGGGCTTCATCTGTGCCATGATTTCTGTCCCATGATGGCTACGATTTTTGACGGCCATTCCAGGGAGCAGCCGGTGTTCCTGAAGAATAAGGCGGGGAAGCGTGTGCCGGTGCTGGTGCACACGGAGCCTCTTTTCAGCGGTGAGAAGACGCTGGGGGCTATCGAGTATTTCAGGGTTCTCCCGGAAAGTGAGTATCCGGTTCCGAAGGAGCGGTGATGGGTATGACAGAAAGCGGCATGCTTTCGACGCTTCTCTCTCAAATGCCGGAGCACCTGCCTGGCGGGGTGATGATTTATCGGGATAGTGAGAAAGAGGAAATCCTATATGCCAATGGCTGGCTGATAGATATGTTCGGCTGTTCTTCCTTTGATGATTTTCTGGAAGTGACGGGCGGTTCTTTTCACATGCTTGTCCATCCCGACGATGTGGACCGGGTGAAGAAGGATATCCGGAGCCAGGTCGCCGGCAGCCGGGACAAGATGGATTTCGTGAATTACCGCATCCGCCGGAAGGATGGCTCCATCAGACGGGTGGAGGAGTTCGGCCGCCGTGTATTCATTCCTTCCGTGGGGCCTGTATTTTACGTGTTCTTTCTGGATAATGACACGAAGTACCGGATTTACGATATTGATGCACTCACGGGTCTTCCGGGGAAGACCCGTTTCCTGCAGCACGCAGCCATGACCATGGCCATGGCGTCCCTGGATCCCCAGGCGCCGCAGCTGGCTTTTATTTATGTGAATGTTCACAATTTCAGTTTCTATAATCTTCGGAACGGCAGTGAGAAGGGAAATCAGTTCCTCATCCAAATGGCGGAGGTGCTGCGGAAGATTTTCCCGAACAATCTGATTTCCCGCTTTACCGATGACCATTTTGTGGTGCTTTCTTCCCTGCCGTCCCTGGAGAAGCTGATTCCCGTCATTACCGACCAGATTCATGCCCTCTACGACGCCAGCCGGCTGGATGTGAAGTTCGGTATTTATCGGGTGGAAAATCACCATATTCCCGTGGAAAGCGCCTGCGGCATGGCGAAGATGGCCTGCGACAGCATCAAGGAGCTGCCGGACCAGCATATCTGCTTCTATACCAGCGACATGAGCCGGCGGAAATCCCTCCGGAGCTACGTCATCGACCATTTGCGGGAAGCCATGGAGAAACGGTGGATCGAGGTCTATTTCCAGCCTGTCATCCGCACCATTTCCGGCACCCTGGCCAGTGTGGAGGCCCTGTCCCGGTGGAACGATCCCACTTTGGGCATGATTTCTCCCGGCACCTTCATCCCTCTTCTGGAGGAGTCAAGGCAGATTAAGAAACTGGACCTCTATGTGCTGGAAGAAATCTGCCGTCTGTACCGTTTCCAGGTGGACCACGGAAAGACGGTGATTCCGGCGTCCTTCAACCTGTCCCGCATCGATTTCTTCCAGGGCTCCATCTTTGAGGACGTGGAGGAAATCCGGGAGCGATACCAGGTGCCCCGGAATATGCTGTACGTGGAAGTGACGGAAAGCGCCTTCGTCCACGAAGGGGACGTGATACGGAACGAAATCGACCGCTTCCGGGCGGCGGGCTATGAGGTGTGGATGGACGACTTCGGCAGCGGCTATTCGTCCCTGAATACGCTGAAGGACTACAGCTTCGATGAAATCAAAATCGACATGGCCTTCCTGTCAAAGTTTACGGATAAGTCCAAGGATATCCTGAAGGCCATCGTCCGCATGGCCAAGGGAATCGGTATCCATACCCTGGTGGAAGGGGTGGAGACGGAGGAGCAGCGTGATTTCATCTGCTCCATCGGCTGCGAACTCATCCAGGGCTACTACTACGGAAAGCCCATGCCCTTTGCGGAATTCAAGCACGTGGGGCGGGAGAAGGGCTGGCAGGTGGAAACGCCCCAGCTGCGCCGGTACTACGGTTCCATTGGCGGGGTGGATTTTCTCACCGATAAATCCATGGCGGTGGCAGAATTCACAAAGAATCGGCTTCACTATCTCTTTGCCAATAAGGAATTCAGGAATACCCTGAAATCGGCAGGACTGGAAAGCCTGAAACATTCAGAAGATCTCATCAATGCCATGGCGGACCCTATCAGTAAGAATCTGGCCGGCTTCATGAAAGACATCGCCCTTTCCCACACCGATAAATCCCTCACCTATACGGAAAACGGGCAGTACATGAAACTGGATGCGAAATATATGGCCGCCGACGGCGGGCGCCATCTGGCGGTGCTGCACTTAAGCAATATCACCATCCATAAAGCAGAGGAAACCATGGGTGCCCTGGACTGGGTGACAAGAAATCTCTTCTACCTCTACCAGACCGTGTCCCTGGTGGACCCGGAGAACAATACGGCCATTCCCCTGGTGAACAATACGCCCTATCGTGAATATTTCTTCCGGCGCCGCGCGGGCATCCGGGAGATGGTGCTGCAGTATGCTGATACCATTATCCACCCCGGCGACAGGAAACGATTCATGGAATTCAATGATATGTCCAGTATCCTGGAAAGAGTGAAGAAAGACCCCTTCGGCACCATCATCGGCTGCTTCCGCACCCTGGGCAATGACCATAAGTACCACTGGGACATCCACTCCATCCTTCCGGTGAGAAGAAAGGGAAAGGTATACCTCCTCTACACCATCCGGAACTCCCCGCTGGACGAAAAGGAATTCCGGAAACCCCTCCTGTCTCTCCTGAGCCACCTGCCAACCGACAAATGAAAGAACCCCTGTGAAATGAAATCACAGGGGTTTTTGAGTGGGAGAAAAATTCTTGCGTCCCCTTGAGGGGAAGAGGGCCACGAAGTGGCGCAGGGGTGTACGATGGTAAGCGGAGAAATGGCACGATATAATAAAGCGGTACAGACAAATGGAAAATACAACATATTTTCGTGATGACGGGTGTGAAAAAATCAAATCTTTCATTATGGAAAGAATTTATTTTACATTGTATAATAACAACGGTGAGACAGTTATTTATATGTAACGGCTTTTCCCCTCTTCACCAATTCTGAGAGGGGGTGGCAGGATGAACGTTTACGAAGCATTATCATTAATGATCGGATTCGGCATTTTGATTGCCACAATCATGTCTAAGTAATTAGTACATGAAAAAAGCCTACCCAAGGCTTGAGGAGGCTTTCTTCAAATATAAACTTATTGAGGGAGCCGTTTCCCCTAGCAAGGAAATCATGTAAACGGCTGTCTCACTGCCATTATTATAGCACAGGAAGGCAATAGAGAACAAAGCACTGTGAATCATAGGTGCTTTGTTTTTTTATGTTTCCGTTCTTTGGCTCTGCATAAAGCATAGCCATACAGCGGTTTACCATTCCGGAGGCTCAGAATGACTGTGCGGGGCGGGAAGGTAAGCACGTAACGCTGACTTCATACTCATCGCCCGATAGGGCGATACCACCACCCTTTGAACCCGCCTGCCAAGGGCAGGCAGAACCTTCTGAACCTTTTGAACCCGGGCCACGCAGTGGCCCCCAGGGCGATACCACCACCCTCAGCCGCAAAGCGGCTGTCAAACTTCAGAACCTTAAGAACCTTCGGGGCCAAAGGCCCGTCAACCTTCACGCCAAAGGCGTGTCAAAGGGCGATACCATACCCTTTGAATCTTCTTAACCCTTTGAACCCTTCCCGCCGACTGGTATTTATCAGCGCTGGAGACACTAACGTCTTGTACCGAGATCCTTCACTTCGTTCAGGATGACGGTGGGAGGCGGGAAGGTAAATCCCGTAACGCTGACTTTAAACTCATCGCCGAAGGCGATACCGCACCCTCTGAACCCTTTGAACCTTCTGAACCCTTTGAACCTTCACGCCCAAAGGGCGTGTCCATGAACCCTTTGAACTTACTCCATCCACTCCCGACAGATTTCCAGCATGGGTTCCCGGAAATCTTTGTAGTTCATGAAGGAGCGTTTGATGGCGTAGAGGAAGGTCATAAAGCCGGTATTGGGCACGGCCATGATGGTGTGCACGGACCAGTGGTATTTCTCGTCTTCCCCCAGGGTGCGGAAGAGACTGACGGCGGTGCCGCCGGGGTCTTCCTTCAGCAGCTGGTAGAGGTGCTGCCTTTCGGTGAAGCGGCGGTAGCGGGGACGGTCGTCCGGGTGGATCTGGCTTTCCGCAGCTTTGCGGAGGGATTCGAGGCCCTTTGTCTTTTCCGAAAGGTACTGGCGGAAGGGGGTGTTGGCAATGATGGGGGTGGCCGTATCGTCCTTAAGGTTCACCACGGTGATGCTCTGGTACAGGTAGTACAGGTTCCGCAGGATATCATCCATGGTATCCGCTTCCCCTGTTTCCGGGCTGATGGTGATGTTGGACAGGTTGACCCGGAAGAGGTGGCGGTTTTTACCGGCCAGGGTGGAAATATGGTGCCCCGTGAGGTGCATGTACCGGTTGTTTTTCGGATAGGTCAGGGTCTGGTCCTGGCCGGTGCGTAGAATATTCATGAAGAAGGCGCGAATGTTCCTGCCCAGGGAGGAGGAAGAGCTGTTCAGTTCCCTGGCTGAATGGAGGGGCGTGCTGCTGCCGCCGGTGGCCAGGGCCTGGCGGAATTTATGGTTTGCAAAAAGGTAGGAGAGCTTTCCTTCATTCATTTCCACCAGGGCCATGGACTCATCGGTGAGAAAATCCACGGAGCCCAGAGGATTATAGTAATTCTTCAATGCCCGGTCCTCTAAAATCCATCCCTTTTCCCGGATGCAGCTTTCCAGTTCGGAAAGGGGCATGGGTCTGCCGTAGTACCAGCCCTGGATTTTTTCGCAGCCAATGGAACGGACGAAGTCTCTCTGCTCCTCTGTTTCCACCCCTTCCACCAGGGTATGGATGCCGATGTCCTTGGCCATGCGCACGGTGGACTTGATGATATCCTTAGCCTTCTGGGTGAAACTGGAGAGAAAGGCCATGTCGATTTTGATTTCATCGAAATGGTAATCCTTCAGCACGTTCAGGGAAGAGTAGCCGCTGCCGAAATCGTCCATCCACATTTCAAAGCCGGCGTCCCGGAATTTGTCGATCTGGGTGCTGATGCTGACGCCGTCTTTGACGAAGACGCTTTCCGTGATTTCCACATGAATCATGCAGTGGGGCACCTGGTATTTCCTTACAATGGCATCCACCTCTTCGAAAATGGAGCCGCTGTAGAAATCGATGCGGGAAAGGTTGAAGGAAATGGGAATCACCGGAAGTCCTTTATCCACGCGGGAGCGATAGGTCCTGCAGATTTCTTCCAGCACGTAGAGATCCAGCTTCTGGATCTGCCTTGATTCTTCCAGGGCGGGAATGAAATCGGCAGGCGAAAGGAGTCCGTACACCGGGTCAATCCACCGGGACAGGGCTTCGGCGCTGCAAAGGGTGCCGGAAATGGTGCGGATCACCGGCTGCAGATAGATTTGGATGTACTTTTTGTCCATGGCTTCCTGCAGATGGTCCATGACATAGCTTTTGATGAATGCTTTCTTGCCGATTTTGTCGGTGTAGACCTGCAGATGGAGCTGGTAATTGTCCTTGATGCTGTCCGCTGCTGTCTTGGCCAGGTCGCAGGCGATTTCCGGTTTCATGGAGCCGTCGGTCATGACGTAGAGACCGAATTTCACCGCCAGGTCCACATCCTCCCGAAGGGCCATGATTTTCTCATAGGCCCTGTCAATCTTTTCCTCCACGCCGGCCCTGCCTGTGAGGATGGCAAAATGGTCATCGGAGAAACGGGAAATCAGGGCGTCCGGGAAAGCGGTCTTCAGGATGCGGGCCGTTTCCTGAAGGAACTCATTGCCCCGCTGGCTGGAGTAGAGAAGGTTGTACATGCGGAAATTGCGGATATTCATGTACAGCATGACCTTCCTTTCGGTTTCCCCGGAAAGGGAAAGGAGGAGGGACGCCTCCTTGTGGAAGCGGGTCTGCCCCGGAAGGCCCGTAATGCCGTCAATGTCGTGAAGCACATACCTGGCGCTGCTGTCCAGGAAGAACACATAAAACACAGGCCCAATGCCAGGCACCTGAAGACGGTGGCCGAACTCCTCCACCGTCTTCACCGTCCCGTCCTTCGTGACGATACGGTAATTCACGTAGTCGAACACATCGGCGCCGGAGGAAATCTGGCGCTCAATATCCTTCTCCACCTTTTCCGCATCGCAGGGATGGACAAAGCTCTTGAACGTGCCGCCGGTGACTGCCATGAAATCGTCCATATCAAGACAGCCCAGCGTATGGATCAGCCAGGAATTGGCATAAAGAATTTCCTCTGTCTCATCAGCTCGGTAAACAAGGACACCGCCGGGCATACCGTCCATGGCGTGCTCCAGAATGGATATATAGGTCAATGACTTCTGCGTCATACAAACTCCTTAATGAATAAAAATTCATAAATTAAAATTCCCGGAAGAAAAGAGATTCTTATGGAACCAAGTCACATCTATTTTAAATATACACATAAGTTCTATGATCTATGGAATATAAACCTATTATATATGGTCTAGTGTATAAAGGCTACAGGGCAAAGTAAATTATTTTTACACAAAATTGACATTAGCCCTTCCTGAAGGAGAGGGGGCAGGAGAAATAGGAACATAGAAAAATCATAAAATTTGCAAAATTGCGAATTTATATACGTTGAATAAATATATAATTAAAATATCCTGAAGCCAGGGAAGCAACCTGCGCGCCGGGCAGATGCGCCGCCACTTTTGCCGGCGGAAGCCGGGGGCACTATGGGTGCCGGGCAGCTGCGGCAATGGAGATTACGGCAGTAACGACGGGAAAACCATACAACCGGTCTTCGGCCCGTGGGAAATGCACCCCTATTCCCGCTTCGCGGGGCTTCCCCCGGAGGGGGAAGTTTTAGCGGTGCTATACATTGTGATGCTTATGAGGATACTGTTTATTAGAGCTTTATTGTCCCACCGCTTGCGGAGGGGAAGGTGGTGCCGCAGGCACCAAAGGGGGATAACGCCGATACTTCATGAATTATACAAGAAGCACAAGGGGAAGTGTAGAGTGGCTAATCAGCAGAATGGTAAGCAGAGAAATGAAAAGGTCGTCTAAAAGCGGGGTACCTCCCGCCGACCGGTATTTATTATCGATTGCCTTAAATGCGGCATGTACCGAGATTCTTCGCCGGAGGCTCAGAATGACTGTGTCCGGCGGGAAAATCCGTAACGCTGTCTTTATACTCATCGCCGAAGGCGATACCACAACCCTTTGAACCCGCCTGCCAAAGGCAGGCAGAACCTTCTGAACCCTCTGAACCCGGGCCACGCAGTGGCCCTTTTCCCCTTGACTGCCATGGCATAAAAGCGTAAAATCTAATTTGTTTTATTTACTATACATATGTAAAGGAAGGAAAGCAGAGAGGTAAGTCATGGGTATTTTGGATGTTTTGTTGGATGTGGTGAAGCAGCCGGCGCTGATTGTGGGGCTCTTTTCTTTTATCGGCCTCATGGCGCTCCGAAAGCCTTTTCACAAGGTGCTGACAGGGACGCTCCGGCCGGTGCTGGGGTATATCATGATGATGGCAGGAGCCAATATCATCGTGGCGAATCTGGAGCCCCTGGGAGAGATGATTCATGAGGGCTTCCATATCACCGGCGTGGTGCCGAGCAACGAAGCCATCGTGGCGTCGGCGTCCCGCCTTCTGGGCACGGAAACCATGTTTATCCTGGTGGCGGGGCTCATGATGAACCTGGTCATTGCCCGGCTGACGAAGTTCAAATATGTGTTTCTCACGGTGCACCACAGCTTCTTCATGGCCTGCCTCCTTTCCGCCGTGCTGGGCACCATCGGTCTGTCCGGCGTGGAGCTGGTGCTGGCGGGAGGCTTCCTTCTGGGCGCATGGAGTTCCATTTCCCCTGCCATCGGCCAGAAATATACGAACCGCGTCACCCATGGCGACCACATTGCCCTGGGCCACTTCGGCAGTCTGGCTTACTATATTTCCGCCTGGGCAGGGTCCAAGGCCGGTAAGGCGGAGGATAATATCGAAACCATGGAAATCCCGGAGAAATGGGCTTTCCTGAAGGATACCACCGTATCTACCGCTCTTACCATGATTGTGTTCTTCCTGCTGGCCGCCTTTGCGGCGGGCTCCGACTATGTATCCACCATTTCCCACGGCATGTCTCCGGTTATCTTTGCCATCATGGCGGGCCTTGAATTTGCGGTGGGCGTGGCGGTGGTGAGCGCCGGCATTAACATGATGCTGGGCGACCTCATTCCTGCTTTCAAGGGCGTTTCAGAAAAGGTTATCCCCAATGCCGTGCCGGCGGTGGACTGCGTGGCTTTCTTCAACTATGCTCCCACGGCGGTGGTGCTGGGCTTCGTATCCTCCTTCATTGGCGGCGTACTGGGCATGCTGATTCTCGGCTTTGCCGGCGGCGTCCTCATCGTTCCGGGTCTTGTGGCCCACTTCTTCTGCGGCGCTGCAGCAGGCATTTTCGGAAATGCCACCGGCGGGCGGAGGGGCGCGGCCCTGGGGGCCTTCACCAACGGCCTCCTCATCACCTTCGCCGCGGCTCTTTTGATTCCTGTGTTTGAAGGACTGGGCTTCAAGAACACCACCTTCGGCGACTTCGACTTCAACGTGGTGGGCATGGTTCTCTCCATGGCCTACCGTTTCCTGGGTACCGTCGGTATCTACGGCCTCACGGCCCTGGTGCTGGTGGTGCTGGTGGCGCCGAATTTCATAAAGACAAAGAACCGGGTCATCAATCAGGACGAGGATGATTGAGTCATTGGCGGTACTTGACGGTATTCCTGAAAGCAAGAGGGTTCAGGCGCCTTCGGCGCCCGGGTTCTATCGGTCATGTGCTGACGCACTGACCGATGGGTTCCGCCCACAGAGCGGGCTGGTTCAGAGGGAGTTATAAATGTGGCCTGTCGGCCGCACCCCCTTTGGTGGCTGGCGCCACCACCTTTCCCCCTAAAGGGGGCACTATGGATTCTGAGCGTCGTGCCACATGACAACAAGGGTAAGCGTAGAGCGGTTTATTCTCCCCCCTGAATAGGGGGGAGTCCCGCGAAGCG
>ENA-ORCP01001485-ORCP01001485.1-human-gut-metagenome-genome-assembly--contig:-NODE-1485-length-20091-cov-5.715049_pt1 | contig 20091 bp, 12 predicted proteins | sample MGYA00242990_ERZ507991 | MGnify/ENA primary metagenome ERZ507991 (study PRJEB26167, sample SAMN06115496) | human gut metagenome | host: Homo sapiens | place: China:Henan | collected 2015-05-07... | reverse complement strand
GTCTATCGGATAGCTGTTCATTTTCCCCCTCTAAAGCCTTTACTTTGGCTTTTAAGGCATCCTTTTCCCTATCGTTGCCTGTTTTTCCAATCAAGCCGTAAAACTTCTCTGAAGCCTTAGAAATGAGTTTTGTAGTGTTCTTTACAGCCTCGGCACTCTTTGTTGCAAGATTTCTTACTTCATCGGCAACTACTGCAAAGCCCTTGCCTGCTGCGCCTGCTCTTGCGGCTTCAACAGCGGCATTGAGAGCAAGTATATTTGTCTGGAATGCAATATCGTCGATAGTCTTGATAATGTTGTTTATCTGATTCGACTTATCGGTAATGTTCTCCATTGCCTTTATCATTTCCTGCATAGACTCGTTGCTCTTGCTGATCCTTTCGCCTGCAAGACCTGATTTATTGCTTGCATTGCCGGCATTTGCGGCAGTTTCCTTAACTTCGCTGTCAAGTGTTTCCATAAGGCTTGCGAGTTCCTGAATGGAGCTTGCCTGCTCGGTAGTACCCTGAGAAAGTGACTGAGCACCTGCGGCTATCTGGTCTGAACCTGTCTTGACCTGAACTGCTGCGGTATTGATGCTGTCGATAGTCTTGCTGAGGGATTCGGAGCATCTGTCGAGAGATTCCTGAATGTTCTTGAAGTCACCTGCAAATTCAACTGTTCTTGTAAGGTTGAAATTGCCGTCTGCAACTTCACCGCAATTTGTGGTTATTTCTTTAATGTATGTACTGAGCTTGAAGATGCAGTCGTTTACGCTTTCTGCAAGCTCGCCAAGCTCGTCATTGCTGCTGCATTCAACGTGTGTGTTAAGGTCACCTACTGAAAGCTTTTCGATAGATTTCTTTACCTTGAATACAGGGTCTGTTATTTCCTTTGTGAATACTGTCATCATAACGACGCCGATAATTGTTGAAACGATAAGCACTGCAACTATGCAAAGGATAGAGATCCTTACCATTGAAGTGAATTCGTCATAGCTTCCGACGATACCGATCGCCCAGCCGTTTGTATTGTTTATCGGTGATGTTGCTTCTATCCATTTTACACCGTCGATAGTGTATGTTACAAAGGCTGCTTCTCCTCCGAGAGCCTTCTGTTCGGCTTCGGCACGTTTTTTGCAGCCCTTGTTCTGATCTGCAATAGCAATGTTGCTTTCGGCATTGAGAACACGGTCATAATCATTGTCTGCAATGATAGTACCGTTCTGGTCGATAACATATGTATAGCCGTTTTCGCCGATCTGTATCTGATTGGTGATATTGCTGAGGAATGAGCCGTCTACTGCCATATAAACGATACCTGTCATATTGGAGCCTTTTATGCCCGACTGCCATATAGGAGCTGCAACATATATCTTACAGCTTCCGTCTTCAACAAAAGGAGTGCCGATTACAGCTTCCTGGTTGTCCTTTGACATCCGGAAATAGTCCTTGTCGGAAATATCCTTGCCGTCAAGTGTTTTGCCGTTGAGGTCTGCAATGCCGTAGTCGATAAAACCGTAAATATCAGCCTTGCCTTTAAGTATTGCAAGCTTGTCGCTGTCTATGGAATCTGTGCTGCTCAGTTTTGTATGCAAACCGAATTCACTTACAACAGCCTTGGATGTGCCGAGTCTTGTTTCAAGCTGCAAAGCAGTTATTGAAACTGTTTCGGACATTGTTTCGTTCAGAACGCTGCTGATTCCTACATAATTGAGAGTAACTGAAATACCTGCCATGATTATTAGTGCGCCAATTAGCAATGATAAAGTGCGGAACAGAATCCTTCTTTTGAGCTTTTTGGTTTTCATGTTCTCCTCCTGCCGTCCGACTTGTATTTTTCAGACTTTTCTGCCCGAAATATCGAACGTAATCCTTACTTTTATAACATTAAAATTATACAACGTCAGGCGAAATATGTCAATATATGCAATGTTTTGAAATGTAAACATTTTATAGTACACTAATTACAATAGTTTATTTTCAACAAAATATTCAGTGGTATGTATAAAAATATATGGAACATAGTCAATTTTACATTTTAAATTTTGCATACATCGTGCTATAATATATACAAGCAAAGAGGAGCGGAAAGCTCCAAGCTGAAAATGTTTATACTTATACTATATTATAATGAAAACGGAGGATTTTTATTATGGCAAGATTTACTTTACCAAGAGATCTCTATCACGGAAAGGGTGCTCTCGAAAATCTTAAAACACTTAAAGGTAAAAAGGCTATGATCGTCGTTGGCGGCGGTTCTATGAAGCGTAACGGCTTCCTCCAGAAGGCTGAAGAATACCTTAAAGAAGCAGGTATGGAAGTTAAGCTTTATGAAGGTGTTGAGCCTGATCCATCTGTTACAACTGTTATGAAGGGCGCACAGGCTATGCTCGACTTCGGTCCTGACTGGATCGTTGCTATCGGCGGCGGCTCACCTATCGATGCTGCAAAGGCTATGTGGATCAAGTATGAATATCCTGAATGTACATTTGAAGATATGTGCAAGGTATTCGGTATCCCTGAACTCCGTAAGAAAGCTCATTTCTGCGCTATTTCTTCCACATCAGGCACAGCTACCGAAGTAACTGCATTCTCCATCATCACAGACTACGACAATGGTATCAAGTATCCTATCGCTGACTTTGAGATCACACCTGATGTTGCTATCGTTGACCCTGCTCTTGCAGAAACAATGCCTAAGAAGCTTGTTGCTCACACAGGTATGGACGCTCTCACACACGCTATCGAAGCTTATGTTTCAACAGCTAACTGCGCATACACAGATCCGCTTGCTATCCACGCTATCGAAATGATACAGGCTGATCTCATTGATTCCTACAATGAAAATATGGACGCTCGTGACAGAATGCACGATGCTCAGTGCCTCGCAGGTATGGCATTCTCAAATGCTCTCCTCGGTATCGTTCACTCAATGGCTCATAAGACAGGTGCTGCATTTGCTGATTACGGCGCACACATCATTCACGGTGCTGCCAATGCAATGTATCTTCCTAAGGTAATCAAGTTCAACGCTAAGGACGAAACAGCTAAGAAGCGTTACGGCGTTATCGCTGACTATATGAAGCTCGGCGGAACAACTGATGATGAAAAGGTCGATCTCCTTATCAAGTATGTAAGAGATATGAACGATAAGCTCAATATCCCACACTGCATCAAGAACTACGGTACAGACAGCTATCCGACAGAAAACGGCTTCGTTCCTGAGAATGTATTCCTTGAAAGACTCCCTGAGATCGCAAAGAATGCTATCGCAGACGCTTGCACAGGTTCTAACCCACGTCAGCCTTCACAGGAAGAAATGGAAAAGCTTCTTAAGTGCTGCTACTACGATACAGAAGTTGATTTCTGATAACACACGACATTATCCGCAATTGCGGTTTTGTACCAATTCGGTCACCGGACCGATTCATCCCCTAAATCATCCCTAAATGCAGAGATACCGTTCCGTTTGCCCGGGACGGTATTTTTGTTGTTTATTTACAAAATGACACTGCCGTTATGATATATTTCCGACAAATAAAAAAGTTTATAATATGTTAGCAAATTCTATTTAAAGATATGCTATAATTTTCATCATATTACATAAAAGCTAAGGAAGTGCTGATTAAATCTGGTGCACATATTGCGCCGTCAGATTTTTTGTCAGCTTGTACGAAAGCGACGCAGGAATACTTGCGTATTTCAAGGAGTTTTCGTGCAAGATGACGGAAAATCTGCAAGCAAGATGTGTGCCAAGTCGTTAGACGCGATTTAATCAGTGCTTCCCTAAGTCAAAAGGAGAAAATAATATGCGCAAAATAAATAAGTTTATAACATCTGCCGCAGCTTTGCTGCTTGCGGTTTCAATGATGGCAGGTTGTACATCAAATGGTGATGCTGCCGAAGAAACATCTGCCGATACATCAGCGGCTGCCGAGACTGCACCTACCGTACTTGCTGACCTTACAGGCGGAAAGGCAGCTATCCCGCAGCTTGAAATTCAAAGCTACGATATTCCCGACAATGCTGCACTTGCATTCACAAAGGATATGAAGATAGGCTGGAATATCGGCAACACTCTCGACGCTATCGATGACAGCGGTGTTGAAAATGACCTTGACATTGAATCTGCGTGGGTAGGCGTGAAAATAAACAAGAGCCTTATCGATAATATGAAAAATGCGGGCTTCAATACTATCCGTGTACCTATTTCTTGGCATAATCATATGGACGACAGCTTCACTGTAAACGAAGCTTTTATGGATCGTGTTCAGGAAGTCGTTGATTATGTTATTGACAATGATATGTATTGCATAATCAATATTCACCACGATATTGACGCAAAGTATTACTATCCTGATTCCGAAAATTTCGAAACCTCAACAAAGTATACGGAAACCGTATGGAAGCAGGTCGCAGAGAGATTTAACGGCTATGGCGACAAGCTTGTTTTTGAGGGCATCAACGAACCTCGTCTTAAAGGCACAGGTCTTGAATGGTATGTAAATACAAGCAGCGACCAGAGTATGGATTCCGTTGAATGTATCAACAAGCTCAACCAGACATTCGTTGACACGGTAAGAGCAACAGGCGGAAACAATGCCGAAAGATACCTTATGGTTCCGGGCTATGCAGCATCTCCCGACGGTGTTCTTATTGACAATTTCACTCTTCCGACAGATACAGCCGACAACAAAATAATCGTATCTGTACACGCTTACACACCTTATAACTTTGCACTTCAGGAAGTTGCGGGCAACGGTTCAAAATCCGAATGGAGCGTTGATGACCCGTCAAGCACTAACGATATTACATCTTTTATGGACAGACTTTACGATAAGTTCATAAGCAAGGGTACACCTGTTGTTATCGGTGAATTCGGCGCAAGAAACAAGAAGGAAAATCTTCAGGCAAGAACCGATTTCGCTGCTTACTATGTTGCGTCCGCAAGAGCAAGAGGAATTACCTGCTGTTGGTGGGATAACAATGCTTTCTACGGCTCAGGTGAAAACTTCGGACTTTTTGACCGTGCTTCAAACACATGGAAATACGCTGACATTGTACTTGCTATGATGGAATACGCTGAATAAACGCAAATAATTGCCGTGCAGAGTTGATTTGCTTTGCACGGCTTTTTTATTTGTTCCGTATTTCTGAGGGTTCGGATACCCTCATTAATACTAAACACCAATAAAACTATAGACAAAAAATCATCGCATAATCCATATATGCAAGATTATGCTCCATTTTTTGTATGGTTTTTAATTGGTGTTAAGTATAAGGTTCACCGCTTTGTAACGACTGCAGCGGCTTGCTTTCTTTGGTTACAAGGCAAACCCTATGCCGCTGCCAAAATAAAAACTTCTAAGAATTTAGGCAAAAAGTTATTTAAATATCCTATTGAAAAGATATGCATTATATGCTATACTATATTTAAAAATTGATTTTTATGAAAGGAGCACGGAATATGAAGATCTCAACAAAGGGAAGATATGCCCTGCGAATGATGCTTGACCTTGCACTGCACAGCTCCGCTGACGGCAATGAATTTATTGCGCTCAAGGATATTGCGGAGCGTCAGCATATTTCAAAAAAATATCTTGAACAGATCGTGCCTATGCTCAACGGTGCGGAGTTCCTTATAACTAACCGAGGCTATCAGGGCGGATACAGACTTGCCAAAAAGCCTTATGAATATACTGTTTCGGATATTCTTAAGGTCACGGAGGGCAGCCTTGCGCCTGTTGCCTGCCTTGAACACGATCCGAATCAATGTCCGCATTATTCGGAATGTCATACTATCGACGTCTGGGAGGGACTTTACAAGGTCATTGATGAATACCTCAGCGGTATCACTCTTCAGGATATTATCGATAAAAACCGTACTGATGCGGCTGACAACTATTCCATATAACACAAAACCGTCGGACATTTTATCTGCCGACGGTCGTTTTTTACTTATTGTTCTTCATATATTCGAGATTTTTTGTGATAAGCTCGCATCTCTGCTTTACGCAGTCAACGGAACGGAGCGGATCTTCAGGTGTGTTGAAGGTGTAGTCCATAAGCTTGTCAATAGTTGTTGACGCAACGTGTACTCTTGTATCCGATGATGCATAGTAGATGTAAACATCGCCGTTTTCCCTTGCAATTGCACCGTTTGTAAAGGTCACGTTTGATACGTCGCCGACTCTTTCAATACCGTGCGGGGCGATGAAAAGTCCTGACGGTGAAGCGATGAGCTTTGACGGGTCGTTAAGGTCTGTTGCGAAAACATAGATAACGTAGCGAAGTCCTGCAGCTGTGTTTCTTACGCCGTGGGCAATGTGTATCCAGCCCTTTGGTGTCTTTATCGGAACTGCGCCTGCACCGTTCTTGACTTCTGTTATTGTATGGTAAATTCTTGGGGAGATGACCTTTTCTTCTGTGCATATCTCGGCGTTTGTGATGTCTTTTGCAAGTCCGAAGCATACTCCGCCGCCTGAACCTGTCTGAATGAAATCGTCCTGCGGACGTGTATAGAATGCGTACATTCCGTTTACAAACTCAGGGTGAAGCACGACGTTTCTCTGCTGAGGTGATCTTGATTTGAGGTTGGGAAGTCTTTCCCATGTTTTAAGATCCTTTGTTCTTACGATACCTGCCTGAGCTACTGCTGCGGAAAGGTCGTTTGATGATGTGTCCTTGCTTTCGGAGCAGAACACGCCGTATATCCAGCCGTCCTCGTGCTTTGTCAGACGCATATCATATACGTTTGTTTCCTCGGGGTTTGTGTCTGGGAGCTGAACAGGGTAGTCCCAGAATCTGAAGCCGTCAACAGGGCTGTCGCTCTCTGCTACTGCAAAGAAGGACTTTCTGTCGTTGCCCTCAACTCTTGCAACAAGGTAGAATTTGCCGTCAAGCTCTATTGCGCCTGAGTTGAGCACCGCATTTACTCCAAGACGCTCCATAAAGTATGGGTTTGTTTCATAATTCATATCATATCGCCAGATAAGCGGTGTATGTGCTGCGGTAAGCACAGGGTTTTCATAGCAGTCATAAATTCCGTTATATCTTTCCGAACGGATATTTTTGCGTGTGATAAGCTCTTCATAGTTTTCTTCCGCATTGGAAAGATTGATCTTAAACTGTTCTTTGGATGTCATGTTGTTCTCCTTTATGGTTTTATTTTTGCGTTGAAATTGCTTATTTAACATTATACATAAAAATTATTACTATTCAAGATAAAATTAAAATATTTTCGTTGACTTTTTGAGAAAATTGTATTATTATATATGAGTATAGGCTGATAAATATTATCGGCTTGATGTTGGATCGTAATAATGATTTTACTTATATTTTTATCATCATTCGGAGGAGCTTATGAAAAAGGTATTGTCAATTTTTCTTTCTGTATTAATGTGTGTTGCTTTGTTTACCGCCTGCGGCAGCAAGGATGATACGGCTGCGGCCGGATCAAGTACTTATTCCGGTATCCTTACAAAGGTAAAGCTTGGTATGCCTCTTACAAAAATAATTTCTCTCCAGCCGGACGGCATTGACCTTTACTATCAGGACGATACCACTGTATGGAGCATAAATCCCGATACGGATCTTATGGAGATAGCTGCCCTTATCCCTGAGGACAATGCATTCTATTATGCCGATGATTCGATCATTACATACTATTTCAAAACTGTAAAAGGCGATGAAGAGATCTACCTTAACAGCTATTCCGAAGAGGTGCATTGTCTTATTGACCGTACTTCTGCCGAAAACTACTTTAATACAAAGTCTGAGCAGCTTGTCAAAAAGCACTGCATAAACGACGGTTCTTCCGCTACCGCTTCAATGACAGGCACAGAGGGCGTTGATATGACCCTTGTTTATACTCAGAATATCTCAACAAGCAGCTACACTGTCGATTTTTCCATGACGCTCACATATGATACGGTCGACGGTGTTGAAGGATATTACGGTACAATGTTTGAGATAACTCTTACGGAAAAGGCTGTAAAGGATTCGGTTGCTATCAATTCTCCTCAGCCTGAGGACAAAGAATAAGTATAGGTCACCTCAGCCTGAGACCAAAGAATAAGTATAATTTATGAATTACAAGGCAATACCGCACAAAGTACGTCGTGAACAATCACCATGACAGACATAATGTCGCCGTTAAGGAGTATTTGTGCAGTATTGCTTTTATAATATTGAAAGGATGTGCCTATTATGAAAAATATGCCTGTTGTAAAGCTTGGAATTGCGGCTGTCAGCCGTGACTGTTTCCCTAAGACTCTTTCAGCAACAAGACGTGCAAACGTTGTTGCTGCCTGTAAGGAAAAGGGCATCGAAATATACGAATGTCCAGTGACCGTTGAAAACGAAAAAGATATGCTCGCAGCTGTCAATGATCTGAAAAATGCAGGTGTGAACGCTCTCGTTGTTTATCTCGGAAACTTCGGTCCTGAAACCGCCGAAACACTTCTCGCAAAAAATTTCGGACTTCCTGTAATGTTCGCTGCCGCTGCCGAGGAATTTGCAGACAGCCTTTTTGACGGCAGAGGAGACGCTTACTGCGGTATGCTCAATGCAAGCTATAACCTTAACCTCAGAAAAGTTAAGGCTTATATCCCCGAATATCCTGTCGGCACACCTTTTGAAGTTGCCGATATGATAGCTGACTTTATTCCTGTTGCAAGAACTATCCTTGCTCTTAACTCACTTAAGATCATCTCTTTCGGCCCGCGTCCTCAGGATTTCCTTGCCTGCAACGCTCCTATCGCAAGACTTTATGACCTTGGCGTTGAGATAGAGGAAAATTCCGAGCTTGACCTCTTTGAAGCCTTCAATGCTCATGCAGGCGACAAGCGTATTCCTGAAGTTGTTGCCGATATGGAAAAGGAGCTTGGCGACGGAAACAAGATGGCAGGCATACTTCCGAAGCTTGCACAGTTTGAAGTAACCCTCCTTGACTGGGCTGAGGCTCACAAGGGTTCAAGAGAATATGTTGCTTTTGCAAACAAGTGCTGGCCTGCATTCCAGACACAGTTCGGCTTTGTTCCATGCTATGTAAACAGCCGTCTTAATTCAAAGGGTATTCCTGCTGCCTGCGAAGTTGATATTTACGGCGCACTCAGCGAATTTATCGGACAGTGCGTTTCCGACGATATTGTAACTCTCCTCGACATCAACAATACCGTTCCTGCCGACCTTTACAACAGCGACATCAAGGGTAAGTTCGACTATGCTCTTACAGATACATTTATGGGCTTCCACTGCGGAAATACTGCTGCCGAGAAGCTTTCAACACGCACAATGAAGTATCAGCTCATTATGCACAGAGGTCTTGAACCCGATAAAGAGCCTGACATCACAAGAGGTACACTTGAGGGCGATATTGCTCCTTCCGATATTACTTTCTTCCGCCTTCAGAGCACATCTGACGCTGAGCTTGTCGCATATGTTGCAGAGGGTGAGGTTCTTCCTGTTCCGACACATTCATTCGGAGGCATAGGTGTTTTCGCTATCAAGGAAATGGGACGTTTCTACCGTCACGTTCTTGTTGAGGGACACTTCCCGCATCACGGTGCTGTTACATTCGCTCACAACGGAAAGGCTATCTACAATGTATTCCGTTATCTCGGAGTAAAAAATATCGGCTTCAATCAGCCTAAGGGTATGCTTTACAAAACAGAAAACCCATTCGCATAATAATAGGAAAACCATTATAATTTGATTTGATGAATAATTTTTTTACCGCAGAAATAAGTTTAATAAATCGTGCGGAGGCTCTCCGCTATCTTGCTTGCGGAGATAACAAGCCCGATGAAAAGGTCACCGCACTTATGGACAGATGCGAAAAAAAGCTTCTGTCCGCAGTTAGCGGAAAATATACATACCGCATTTATGATATAATTTCAAATGACGGTTGTGTTGTTAAGCTTGACGGCTGCACTCTTGAAATGACAGGACACGATATATGCAGTCATCTCGACGGGTGCAGCAAAGCTGCGCTTATGTGTGCTACCATAGGTGCGGAGGTGGATAAGCTTATCCGTCTTGAACAGGTTTCCGATATGGCGGAGGCTGTTGTGATAGACGCTATGTCAGGCTGCGCTATCGAAGCCGTATGCGATAAGGCAGAGGAGCAGATACGCAGCGAATTTCCCGATATGTATATGACTTGGCGTTTTTCGGCAGGCTACGGCGACCTGCCGATAGATATTCAGCGGCAGTTCCTCGAAGTTACCAATGCAGGACGTGCTATCGGTCTTTTCAGCAATGAAAATTCCATTCTTACTCCTAAAAAATCCGTTACGGCGGTGATAGGACTTTCGGAAAAGCCTGTTGATAAGAAAAAGCGCGGCTGTGCAGCGTGTAATTTAAAGGAAACTTGTATTTTCAGAAAAAAGGGGAGCAGATGTACCTATGAATAAAAAAGAAAAATTTTACAGCCTGTTAAACAGCAATGAATTTGTGTTTCTTGACGGTGCAATGGGTACAATGCTTCAGGCAAGCGGTCTTAAAGCAGGGGAAGTTCCCGAGCTTCTCAATCTTGATAACCCGGACGCCATCGCAGCGATACACCGTGCATATGTTGACGCAGGTTCGGATATAGTTTATGCCAACACATTCGGCGCAAACGGCTATAAGCTTGAAGAAACAGGCAAGACCGTTGAAGAAGTCATTTCCGCAGGCATAAACAATGCTCATAAAGCAGTCGACGGAAAGGCTCTCGTTGCACTTGACATAGGTCCTATCGGTCAGCTTCTCGAACCGACAGGCACACTTAAATTTGAAGAAGCATACGACTATTTCAAGGAGCAGGTCATTGCAGGCAGGGACGCTGACCTTATTGTTTTTGAAACAATGACAGACCTTTACGAAATAAAGGCGGCTGTTCTTGCGGCAAAGGAAAATTCCGATCTTCCTATCGTCTGCACAATGACATTTGAAGAGAACCGCCGAACATTTACCGGCTGTTCGGTTTCATCAATGGCTCTCACATTGGAGGGACTTGGTGTTGATGCAATAGGCGTAAACTGTTCACTCGGACCCCGTGAGCTCAGTCCCGTAATTGAGGAGCTTTCAAAGTGGACAACTCTGCCGATAGTTGTAAAGCCGAATGCAGGTCTGCCCGACCCTGTTACAAATACATATGATGTAACTCCTGAGGAATTTGCGGAAAGTGCCGCTGAGCTTATAAAGTTCGGAATAAAGCTTACAGGCGGCTGCTGCGGCACAGATCCAGAATTTATCCGTGAGCTGAAAGCAAAGCTTTCGGAAATGAAATATACAAAGCCTGATGTTAAGATACCTGCGGCAGTATGCTCCGCCGAAAAAACTGTTGTGATAGACCGACCGAGAATTATCGGTGAAAGAATAAATCCAACAGGCAAAAAGCTTTTCAAAGAGGCTCTCAAGCGAGGGGATATTGATTATATTCTGGGACAGGCTATTGAGCAGGCTCACGCAGGCGCAGAGATACTTGACGTAAATGTCGGTCTGCCCGATATTGATGAAAAGGCAATGATGGTGCGTACCGTCAAAGCTTTGCAGGGTATCACGGATCTTCCGCTCCAGCTTGACTCAACTATACCTGAGGTGCTTGAAGCCGCTCTCAGAGTTTATAACGGCAAGCCTATCGTAAACTCAGTAAACGGCGAAAAAGGCTCTCTTGAAAAAATACTTCCTATCGTAAAGAAATACGGTGCTTCTGTTGTAGGTCTGACGCTTGATGAGGGCGGTATCCCGAAAACTGCGGATAAACGCTTTGAGATAGCCAGGCGTATTATGGATCGTGCAATGGAAGAGGGCATTGCAAAGCGTGACGTCTATATCGACTGCCTTACTCTTACTGCGTCAGCCGAACAGGCGAACGTTATGCAGACAGTAAACGCACTCCACCGTGTTAAAACCGAACTTGGGCTTAAAACAGTCCTCGGTGTGTCAAATATATCATTCGGTCTGCCGAACCGTGAGCTTATCAACTGCAACTTCCTGCAGATGGCACTGACGAACGGACTTGACCTGCCAATAATGAACCCGAACGTTGCATCAATGACGGGTGCGGTAAGAGCATACCGCCTCCTTGCAAATATCGACGTGAACTCGGTTGAGTTTATCGAGGCATACGGTGCGGAAAAATCACCTGCCGCAGCTCCCAAGCCTGCACAGCAGAGCGGCAGTGCTCCCGACCTTATGTTTGCCGTCGCCAACGGACTTAAATCGGAGGGCGCAAAGATAACCGAGCAGCTTCTTGAAACAATGGATTCAATGGAGATCGTCAACAATATGCTTATCCCTGCCCTCGATAAAATAGGCGAGGACTTTGAAAAGGGCAGGATATTCCTGCCGCAGCTTATTATGTCCGCAGGTGTTGCGCAGGCAGCCTTTGAGGTAATAAGAAACTACCTTATCAAGAAAAACGCAGCACCCGTTGTAAAGGGAAAGGTCGTTCTCGCAACAGTAAAGGGTGATATTCACGACATCGGCAAAAATATCGTAAAGGTGCTCCTTGAAAATTACGGCTATGAGGTCATTGACCTTGGACGTGACGTTGATTATCAGGCGGTAGTCGATGCGGCAATAGAGCATAAGGTAAAGCTTGTGGGACTTTCCGCACTTATGACCACCACACTTGGCTCAATGGAAAAGACAATAGAGCTGCTGAGAAAGAACAATGTCGACTGTAAAATAGTCGTAGGCGGAGCGGTGCTTACTCCCGAATATGCCGAAAAGATCGGTGCGGATTTCTATGCCAAGGACGCAAAGGAAACCGTTGATATTGCAAAAAAGATATACGGATAATACTAAAGATCCCGAACCAATGTAAATAGCAAAGGTTCGGGATCTTGTTTTGTTTTTATTTTTTGGGGGGGACGGCGGCTGTTTGCGGTATTCGCAGGACGGCGTGAACGCTGCCGCCTAAGGGTTTCCGCAGTTTGCCTGCGAGGTCTTTAATGCGCCGCTTTCATTGTTATTGGTCAAGTCTGAAATGAACAGGTATGCCGTTTCTGTATTCAATATCAAGCTCACCCTGAATAAGCGGGAGAAAATAGTTGAGAGCGTCGGTGGTAACATTGTTGTGAGCGTCATTTATCCATTCGATAGGGAACTTCTTTTCCTTGTTTGCAATTCCTCTTATGTCGGAGGTGAGAATATCAACACGGTATGGATTGTTGCTGATACGGTGGAATATCATCATTTTTCCGCTTTCACCGTTAAGTGCGGCGGAAACGGCAGCCTTTCCTATCTGTTCAGCCTCGGTTATGTCAGTGAGTGAGGCAATGTGGGAGCTGCATCGCTGCATAACGTTGAGCTCTATGGAACGTACCTTGCAGCCGATATTTGCACCCGTAACATTTTCAAGGTATTTGCCTATGCCCGAAAGATATTTATGACCGAATGCATCGGTAAGCTCGGAGGAAAAGCCTGTTTCATATGCCTTGTCGTTGCATTTGACACCTTCTGAAACGGCGATGATAACAGCCTTGTATTTTTTCTGTGCTTCCTTGATGTCAGCGAGGAATTTTTCAATGGAAAACTCCACTTCGGGTAGATATATCATATGGGGAGCAGGTTCGCCGTTGGCTCTCAGTACGCAGGAAGAAGCTGTGAGCCAGCCTGCATCACGTCCCATTATCTCAACAATGGTAACTGACGGAATGGAATAAACACGGCTGTCACGGATTATTTCCTGAAGTGATGTTGCAACATACTTTGCGGCAGAGCCGAATCCGGGGGTATGGTCGGTGTTCATAACGTCATTGTCGATAGTTTTCGGCACACCGATTATTTTTATGTCTATGCCGACTTCCCTGAAATAAGCGTCAAGCTTCATTACGGTGTCCATGGAGTCGTTTCCGCCAATGTAGAAAAAGGCTTTTATGTTGTGACGGCGGAAGGTCTCCGCAATTTTTTCGTAGTCCGAGCTGTCGTCGGCATAATTTTTCAGCTTATATCGGCAGGAGCCGAGGATCGTTGACGGTGTTTTTTTCAGAAGCTCTCTGTCATAATCGGACGTGAGAATTTTGCGCAGGTCTATGATATTGTCATTTATGATACCCTCAATACCGTTTATTGAGCCGTATATGCAGTCTATTTCGCTGCATTCGGCTGCGCCTGCAAATACTCCTGCAAGTGATGAATTTATTGCGGCAGTAGGACCGCCTGACTGAGCAACAGCAATATTAAACATAATTTCTTATTCCCTAAGGAATAAAGCCTCCCTCCGATGTGTTCTTTTTATATTATAACATTATTGTATACACTTTTTCTATATCAAAACTGACGGTATTGCCGTGCGATTTAAAGACTAATTAGCTGTATTTGTGCAGTAAAGGTTTACAAAACAGCATACTGATATTGGTTTTTGTCACTGCATATAGTTTTGTCTGAATAAAAATAATTTATGTTGTTAATAATGTGCATTGAATTTTTTGACATTTTAGGTTAAAATGGTATTATGGCATAGAATTTAAATATTTTAAATAAAGGGGTTTGTTTATGAGAAAGACAAAGATCGTCTGCACAATAGGTCCTGCAACCGATGACGATAAAGTTATGCGTGAAATGATGCTTGCAGGTATGAATGTTGCAAGATTCAACTTTTCCCATGGCGACTACGAAATGCACAAAAGACGTTTTGAGCAGGTAGTAAGACTTCGTAATGAATTAAAACTTCCTATCGCAACAATGCTTGATACAAAAGGACCTGAGATACGTCTCGGAAAATTTGTCGACGACAAGCCTGTTGTTATCAAGGACGGTGACACATACACTCTTACAACAGTCGAATGTAAGTGTACAGCACAAAAAGCCTGCATCTCATTCAAGGGACTTCCTCACGATGTTACTGTCGGAACAACTATCCTTATCAACGACGGTGTTATCGAACTCCGTGCCGAAAAAATAACAGATACCGATATTGTCTGCACAGTTATCAACGGCGGAACACTTTCCAATAACAAGGGTATCAATGTCCCCGGTGTGGAGCTTTCAATGCCATACCTTTCCGAACGTGATATGAGCGACCTTGAATTCGGCTCAAAAATGGGCTATGACTTCATTGCCGCTTCATTCGTAAGAAGCTCGGCAGATATAAATTACCTTAAAAAATTCACAAAGAGCCTCGGCTGGACAACTCCGAGGATCATTGCCAAAATAGAAAATATGGACGGCGTAAACAATATCGATGAGATAATCGACGCTGCCGACGGCATTATGGTCGCAAGAGGCGATATGGGTGTTGAGATCCCGTTTGAGCAGATACCCGCTATCCAGAAGGAGATCATCGCAAAGGGCTATATGGCAGGCAAGCAGGTCATCACAGCTACACAGATGCTTGAATCAATGATAACAAACCCACGTCCTACCCGTGCCGAAATAACGGACGTTGCAAATGCTATCTATGACGGTACTTCCGCTATAATGCTTTCAGGTGAAACAGCTGCGGGCAAGCACCCTGTTGAAGCCGTAAAAACAATGGCACTTATCGCAGAGACCACAGAAAAGGATATTAACTATATCTCACGTCTTTCAAAGCGTCCTGTTTCAATAGTAAAGAACCTTACAAACGCTATTTCCCATGCCGCAGTAACAACTGCCCACGACATCGGAGCAAAGGCTGTCATCACAGTAACAAAGTCAGGTTCAACAGCAAGAAACCTTTCAAAATTCCGTCCGTCCTGTATGATAATCGGCTGTACTCCTAACGAAACAGTTCTCCGTCAGATGAGCCTCAGCTGGGGTGTTGCACCGGTAATGATGGATGAAAAGGAAAACACGGACGAACTCTTTGAGAGTGCAATAAACGCAGCAGTTGAGCATGGCCTTCTTGAATCGGGCGACGTTGCCGTTATTACAGCAGGTATCCCACTCGGCATCGCAGGCAACACCAATATGCTCAAGGTCGCTGAAATACACTAAGTACGTCAGACATAATAAACGCAAATATCCGACCCATAATAAAAGGAACAGTTTTCAAAGGCTGTTCCTTTTTTATTTTTTTGGGGGACGTCGGCTTTGAAATTTGATTAAAAAATAAAATCCTGTTGCCGCCGCGTTGATAGTTTGGTTTAAAAATAATGCAATCCTGCACACCATTTTACTCTTGCAGTATGCTATAATGTTAACAAAAAGCAAATTATATTTTGAATTTGTATTGATACATCAAGCTTAATATGTTATAATTAATGAAAAAATAGCATATTAAGGCAAAAGAGGTGAGCAATGTGGCAGCGAAAATATGCGGGAACTGTTTTTCAAGGCTTAAAAACGGAAGGTGTCCCGAGTGTGGCTATACCGAGAATGCAGCCTTGTCCGACCACGATATTCTTCCCGTGGGAACGGTGCTTAACGGCAGATATGTTATAGGGCGGCTGCTTGGAAAAGGCGGATTTGGGATAACCTACCTTGCATACGATAAAACTGACTGCAAGGCTGTTGCGGTAAAGGAATTTTATCCCGAAGGAACAGCGGTGCGAACCGAAGATGATGTGACCGTTGAGCCTATGACAACCTTTCAGGCAGAGGATTTTTCATATGGCATTGAACGCTTTATAAATGAGGCGGAAATAATAATGAAGCTGCACGGGAACAGCGATATTCTCGAGGTGTATGACGTTTTCAGAGCCAACGGCACAGCATATTATGCAATGGAGTTTTTCAGCGGTATATCCCTCAAAGCCTATGTAAAGCAAAAAGGCTGTATCACCGCCGAGCAGGCAGTATATATAATGCGCAGACTTCTTCCCGCACTTTCAGCCATACATAAAGAGGGAGTGCTCCACAGAGATATTTCCCCCGACAATATCATGCTTTGCAGGGACGGAAGAGTAAGGCTCATCGACTTCGGTTCGGCAAGAAATTATGTTGGCAGTTCTGATAAAAGTATGTCGGTGATACTTAAAGAGGGCTTCGCTCCCGTGGAGCAATACTGGCGCAGCGGCGAACAGGACGACCGCACCGATATTTATTCCCTCGGAACATCGGTATATTTCGCACTCACGGGAAAAGCCCCCGAAAATCCTATAATGCGTCTTGAAAATGACAGCCTTTTTTCGGAAAAGCTGAAAGCCGTGAAAGACGAATTGTCAGGCATAATAAAAAAAGCCGCCGCCGTAAAAAAAGAGGACAGATACGGCTCGGCGGAAGAGATGCTGAACGATACGGAAGGCTGCGGCATAGATGAAAAGCCGCTGAATGTCGATACGGATAATCCGTCATATGAAGCCGTGTCAAAGCTGCGGAAACGGCGAAAGAAAAACAGACTGGCAAGACGCATTGCAATAATTTTCTCAGCCGCAGCCTCGGCAGCAGCAATATGCATATCGGTTTTTTGCATAAACAATACCGACAGACAGGTGAAAATAGGCGGAGAGTTTTATTCCGTGAACCTGACCGAGCTTGATCTGGAAAACAGAGAGCTTACAAATTCGCAAATATCAAATCTGCGGCATATGAAAAAGCTGACGTCACTTAATCTGAGCAATAATTACATAACGGATATGTCCTGCCTTGACGGACTTACTGCAATAGAGTATATCTATTTTGACAATAACAATGTTTCGGATATAAGCTTTATGGGTTCAATGGAGCATCTGAAAAAAATAAGCGCAAACAATAACAGCATTTCCGATATATCGGTGCTTGAAGATAAGACTGAGCTTGAAATGGTTTTTATGGGGGATAATTACATAACCGATATATCACCGCTGAAAAACAGCAGAGGTCTTGTTTATGTTGGCTTTGACGAAGCGCAGGTAGGGAACATTGATGTGCTTGCGGGAATGGATAAGCTTGAAATGGCAGGCTTTTCGGGCTGTAATCTTGAGAGCATAGAACCGCTGGCGGACTGTGCAAGCTTACGGCTTGTTTATTTCGGACGAAACCGGCTGACAGATGTGTCCGTGCTGAAAGGAAAAAATATCGAGGAGCTTTATCTTGACAATAACAACCTTTCGGGACATACGGACACCTTTGAGGGAATAATCCTTAACGGCTTTGCCTGCGTTGAGGGGAACGGATTTACTGAAGAGGAGATACAGAATATTGTCAATAAGCTTGACGGAGAATTTACAGTATATTATTAAGGGGCTGGTCACAATAAGAACCGTTGATATTGAAAGAATGATAAAGAGAACAAAGCATCTGAATATGCAGGTCATAGAGGATAATCCGCCTCCTGAGCTGAGCAGCTTTATTCTTGACTGTATGCGTGAAAAAAACGTAAAAAGGAGCGCACTTATCCGTGTGCTGAATATCGACCGCAATTACGGCTATCAGATACTTAACGGAACAAGGATGCCGACGAGGATCCAGCTTATCCACATCGGACTTTTTCTTAAAATGGACGTAGTGCAGGTGCAGAAAATGCTGACCTTGGGAAAGCGTGACAGCCTTTATGTACGCCGTCCCGAGGACGCAAAAATAGTTCATTGCCTTGAGCATAAAATGAGCTATGATAAAGCCTGCGAGTTTATATGGGGAGAATAATTATTGCAAATACAAGACGCCGATCTGATTTTGACATCAGACCGGCGTTTTAATTATTTGGAGGGTTTGTGTGATATTTTATCAGGAATTGCGCTTGATGTGTTTGCTGCGTTTATTTCTGTCTGATCTTTCTTACAGCAATGAAGCCTGCTGCTGCAAGTACGGTAAATACTGCTGTGAAAATAACTGCTGTCGGTGTGCTGCTTTCGGCTGCATCAAAAGCTGTGCCGTTTTCTGCGTAAGCACCCTCTGCGGAAGCGATGTCCTCTATCATAGGCTCTTCAGAGAATACGATAACATATTCGGAAGCGTGTGAGAACGGGAGATCTGCATATGAATTCTGGACAATTGAGCTGGCGATCGGTACCATTTTGCCGTTTTTATAGTGGAAAAGGTTAGCTGTCATACCTTCGTATTTTTTGCTTACAGGTATTTTAAGGTCGGCATTGAATCCGAAATTGCCGTTGTGGGAAAGTGATACCTGCATACTGTCATTGCCGTTTGCAATAGCTTCAACGTCCTTTTTAGGGATATATTTTGTTTTGAGCTTAACGTCAATATCAACGCTTGCTGCGTCGTCTGTGATGTTGTCGGAGGAGATCACCCAGGTTACACCGTTGTTGAGAGAGATCTCAAGAGTTAATCCCTTATTTTTTGCGTCAATGAAAATTTTTGCATTGATCTTTGTGTCGCCCTTGCCGACGGATATTTTAACATCTGAATTATCCTTGGCGTCATTTACAGCGTCGTTCACCTTTTCTTCGTTGGTCTTGCTGTCGGGCTGAGCAGGTGCTACAGTCTGTGACGGATTTGACGGACGGTTTTCATCAATTGCGCTATCTTTGATCTCGATAGGAGGTATCTCCTTTGTGAAGCTGCCGCTGTAAGAAGAGAGTATCTTTGCGTCTGTAATTTCAAAATACGGTGAGAAATCATCGCCTATTTTTGCTGTTGTAGGTGCAGCGGGACCAACATAAATATTGTGAAATGTTTTATCCTGATACTGTGAAAGGTCGATAATGACAGAACCGCTCTTTCCGTCTGCCGCATAATATTTCGGGAGCCAGCCTACGCTGTTTTCTTCCCAGCCGTGAAGAGTTACAACGATTCCCGAAACGGCATCGGGATCACCGAGGGTATAGTCTATTTTGATAGCTGAGAAATCCTTGAAGCTTACTTCGTTTGCATTATTTGCTATCTGTATTGAAGGCAGTATATCAGGCTTTCCTGACGGAACAGAACCGAGCTCAGCGTCCCAGTCGTAGGATTCCTCAAGTTTCATACTGTCGATCTTGCCTTTTCCGAGCTGAATGTCAGGCTTTGAATCGAAAACAGTAACATTTTTTACGGTAGCAGATTGATCGCTGATGAATCGGAGAACATCTCCTGATGTGAGAGCACCCACATTTGATGTAATATCAGCCATATCAACGATAAAGGTTATTTCAGATGAGTCTGCACCTGTGCCGACAGAGTACCAGTTGTCGGGTGCATAATCAACGCCATTGGAATTCAATCTTCTGACATTGATACCTGCCCATGGGCAGTATGTGTAGCTGTCATAGTAGCTTACACCGTCATCACCGATATGGGAAGCATCGTGACCGCATTCTGTTTTCTTGCTTGCATCATA
>ENA-ORCP01001483-ORCP01001483.1-human-gut-metagenome-genome-assembly--contig:-NODE-1483-length-20100-cov-8.450432_pt1 | contig 20100 bp, 18 predicted proteins | sample MGYA00242990_ERZ507991 | MGnify/ENA primary metagenome ERZ507991 (study PRJEB26167, sample SAMN06115496) | human gut metagenome | host: Homo sapiens | place: China:Henan | collected 2015-05-07... | reverse complement strand
TGCTCATTAACACCATAAACTAAGTAAAGGAGCCATAAAGACAGGGGTAATCTTTATCTTTTCATAGAGGAAAGATAAACAGTTTTTCCCAACCAAAGCGGGATTGTTCTGTTTTTATTTCACTTTTTTCAGGAATACCTGAAACTGCCACCACTTATTACGCTAGCTTGCCAACGGATATGCTCATTATCTCTTCTCATTTCTCGCGGATGCATCACCAGTTTATCCCCATTAAACTTCAGGTTCATTAGGAATAAACTTCAGGTTTATTCCTAATAAACTATCAGTTTAACCTAAGTAATCAGGAATAAACTCCAGCATTCTTGTACCCAAAGCCCTCTTATTTATAGAAAATAAGCGCAGACTGTGCCGGAACAGAAATCTCCGGTCCGTACATCGTTCCCAATCCCTTCTCACTGATAAATCCGTCCTTACAAACAACCGTATATTTGCCTTCGGGTACTGATACCTTAGCCGTTTCCTTACGCGCATTCAACACCACATAGATATCTCCCCACGCATCACCACCGGCATGCTCTTTCAACCGATAAGCCACTACGTTGCCGCCCTCAGCCGGCAGGAACTCCAGGTGTTTGCGAACCAGTCCGGCATCTCCCAGGCGGAAAGCCGGATGATGCTTACGCAATTGAATCAATCCTTTATAATAAGCAAACACATCGGCATGCTCCGTCTTGCGTTTCCAGTCGATGGCATTGACGGAGTCCGGACTTTGATAGCTGTTGTGTACGCCCTTCTTATCGCGCATCACTTCCTCGCCTGCATAGATGAAAGGCACGCCCTGCGAAGTGAACACCGCCGTTTGCGCCAGCTTATCCAACCGGGCAAGCTCTTCGGGAGTGATACCGGGGATGCTGGACTTCAGTCTGTCCACCAGGCACATATCATCGTGGCAAGATACATAGCTAATCATCTGCGTGGGTTGTTCCGCCCAGGGAGCCTTACTGTAATTCACTTTTCCATTATCGACCTGCGGATGCCTTACAGCACCGACAATACCGAATTTGATACTCTCCTCTCCCCCCGGCAGTCCGGCAAGGAAAGCGCCCTGACGGTTATCGTTGAACGGACCGCGCAACGCATCACGCATTTCGTCGGAGAAAGCTGCGATGCCCGGCATCTTATAGGTATTGGCTTTCATCGCCAAAGAGTCCTGCGCCAATTGGGGAGCCGATGCGGCCCATCCCTCTCCATAAATAAAGATGGTAGGGTCTACCGCTGTTGCCGCCTTGCGTATTTCGTTCATGGTTTCGATGTCGTGAATGCCCATTAAGTCGAAACGGAAACCGTCGATATGGTATTCGTTTATCCAGTGTAATACGGATTCTACCATATATTTGCGCATCATAGGGCGGTCGCTCGCCGTTTCGTTGCCGCATGCAGAGGCATCTGCGAAACCGCCGTCTGGAGCCTGACGATAGAAATATCCGGGAACGGTACGCTCGAAATTGCTCTCGGCCGTATTGAAAGTGTGATTGTACACCACGTCCAACACTACGCGGATGCCTGCCTTATGCAAGGCTTGCACCATTTGTTTGAACTCACGGATACGCACATCCGGTTTATAAGGGTCGGTAGCGTACGAGCCGTCGGGCACATTGTAATTCTGCGGGTCATACCCCCAGTTGTATTTGTTCTCGTCCAGTCTGGATTCATCTACAGAGGCATAATCATAGGAAGGAAGGATGTGCACATGCGTCACTCCCAGTTCTTTCAGGTGGTCGATACCGGTTGCCAGCTTGTCCGGATTTACCGTACCCGTTTCCGTCATTGCAAGGAACTTGCCTTTATTCCGAATGCCCGAAGAGGGGTCTATGGAGAAGTCACGGTGGTGTACCTCGTAGATTATCACATCGGCAGGCGATGCCAGCGGCGGACGTTTATCTTCCGCCCAGCCTTCCGGGTCGGTTTCCCGCATATCGATAACAGCCGCACGCTTACCGTTTACACCTACAGCCTGCGCATTGATACCCGGCGTATCGCCCAGCCATTTTCCGTTGATTTTTACATTGAAAGTATAGAACTTGCCTTTCAAATCCTGCTCCACCTTAGCCGTCCACGTACCGTCTTCGGCGGGCGACATGGCAACCGTTTCGTAAGCATGTCCGCCCTCTCCCGCATCATACAGCATCAGACGCACTTCATCCGCAGTAGGCGACCAAAGCGTAAATTGCGTAGCAGCCGGAGCATATTCCATTTCTGCCAGACTGCCCGTACGGACCGGATAGAGTTCGTACGACGCGTATTCTTTCTTTGAGGGGGCGCAACTGGCAACTGTTGTAGCCGCAACTCCGATAATGACAAGATTGTTCAATTTCATGGTAGTATTTTTAAGTATAAAATATTAAGTATAATATATAAGGTATAGGTCAGCGTTTTACTTTGTCGGGATTCTTGGCTATGAAGTCTTTCCAGCCGTGATATCCTTTCTCTGCAACAGGACGCCCCATTTGCAGAAAATGGCAGTAGGCAGCGGCAAGCCCGTCGGTGGCATCCATGAATACGGGCATTTCCTCCTTCGGAAAATGAAGCATGCGCTGCAGCATATCCGCCACCTGCTCTTTAGATGCCTGTCCGTTTCCCGTTATCGCCATTTTTATCTTCAGAGGAGCATACTCGGTAATGGGAATATCACGGCTCAGGGCAGCAGCCATAGCCACCCCCTGAGCACGTCCCAGTTTCAGCATGGACTGCACGTTCTTTCCGAAGAAAGGCGCTTCAATGGCAAGTTCGTCCGGCAGATAACTCTCGATAATGCCCAGTACCCGTTCGTGGATGTGGCGAAGTTTCAGATAGTGGTCGCCAAATTTGCGAAGGTCTATGATACCCATAGCAATCATTTCGGGCTTGGTTCCCGCCACACGCAGCACCCCGTACCCCATAATGGTAGTACCGGGATCGATACCCAAAATAATTTTTTCCTTTACCGGCTGTATCACACTATCACCTCCATTAATGTCGGGAAACCGATTACTTTGTCCTTGAATATTTTCAGTAATTCCTCGTTCAGCTTCACTCCCTGTTCCTGATGCCAACGATGAAGTATGGCTGAATTTTCCACCTCAAACTGTACAGAGTAACAGACACTTCCCTCCTCAATATGACTTAGTATGCGTGCAATGCGCGGAGCATACAGCGCACCGTGCTTCTCTACTTCGGGAAGATAAAATTCCTGCATCCAGGTGAGGAAGTATTTCTCCTGTCCTTCCTCTACATGATAGGTCGTATTATAGATCAACATAATTTCTTTTTGCATTTTATTGCGCAAACATAGCAATTATTTCAGAATAATGCATTATATTTGCGCCATCAAATAAAGCAGGTAGTTCTGCAAACGTTAGCAACGGGGCGTTAGCTCATCTGGCTAGAGCGCGACACTGGCAGTGTCGAGGTGATGAGTTCGAGTCTCATACGCTCCACAAAGGTTGACTTCATGGTCAGCCTTTTTATGCATTTAAGGAACAAATAATAACAATATGATAGCCAGAATCAACGAGCTTCTGCAAGAAGTAGAAGCACTGAAAGCCGCTAATGCCGAGGAACTGGAAGCACTGCGAATCAAATACCTCAGCAAGAAAGGAGCCATTAACGAACTGATGGCAGACTTCCGCAACGTGCCTGCCGACCAGAAGAAAGAAGTGGGCATGCGCCTGAATGAACTCAAGAACAAGGCACAGGAAAAGATTGCCGCTCTGAAAGAACAATTCGAGAGCCGGGACAACGGTTGCGAAGACCTTGACCTTACCCGTTCGGCCTATCCCGTGAAATTAGGGACACGCCATCCGCTCAGCATCGTAAAGAACGAAATCATCGATATATTTGCCCGTATGGGATTCAACATCGCCGACGGTCCTGAAGTGGAAGACGACTGGCATGTATTTTCCGCCATGAACTTTGCCGAAGACCATCCGGCACGCGACATGCAGGATACTTTCTTCATCGAAAACAATGCCGAGAATGTATCGCACAATATCATACTGCGCACACATACATCCAGCGTGCAAAGCCGTGTCATGGAGAATACACAACCGCCCATCCGCATTATCTGTCCGGGACGCGTATACCGTAACGAGGCTATCAGCTATCGTGCACATGCTTTCTTCCACCAGGTAGAAGCGTTGTTTATAGACCGTAATGTATCGTTCACCGACTTGAAACAAGCTCTGTTGCTCTTTGCACAGGAAATGTTCGGCAAGGATACCAAGATACGCCTTCGTCCTTCCTACTTCCCGTTTACGGAACCAAGCGCCGAAATGGACATCAGTTGCAATATCTGTGGCGGCAAAGGCTGTCCTTTCTGTAAAGGAACCGGTTGGGTCGAAATCTTAGGTTGCGGTATGGTAGACCCCAATGTACTGGAACTGAACGGTATTGACAGCAAGATATACAGCGGCTACGCTTTAGGTATGGGTATAGAACGTATTGCCAATCTGAAATATCGCGTAAACGACCTGCGCCTGTTCTCGGAAAACGATACGCGCTTCCTGAAAGAATTTGAAGCAGCTTATTAATATAGAAATCCTGATATTTCTATATTGGGCATAAAATTGGGATGTGCCAGAACCCAAAGGCACTCACCATTTATTTTTAGGCACGGATTGCACGGAGAAACACGGATTAAATCAAAAAAAGGACCGTGAAGTCCGTATAATCCGTGCCTAAAAGAAATTATCAGGCGTATTTTTACTCCCGATTATTTGCAACTAACGGTTTTTAATACAGCCTGATTATCAATCCTATTAAATCTCCACCCAATGAAAGATAGGCTCGTAACTCCCGGTTATTGCTTTATCCTCGCTGCCAACTTCCTACTGTACTTCGGCTTTTGGCTATTGATACCCGTATTGCCATTCTATCTATCCGAAGTATTCAATGCAGGAAACTCCACCATCGGCATCATTCTTTCCTGCTATACGGTAGCTGCCTTATGCATCCGTCCGTTCTCCGGATATTTTCTGGACAGTTTTGCCCGCAAACCGTTGTATCTGTTAGCTTATTTCATCTTCATGACCATGTTTGCCGGATACATCATTGCCGGGTCACTCACTTTATTTATCCTGTTCCGCATCATACACGGCGTATCATTCGGCATGGTGACCGTGGGCGGCAATACGGTAGTCATCGACATCATGCCCTCATCAAGACGCGGAGAAGGTCTCGGATATTACGGACTCTCCAACAACATAGCCATGGCAGTAGGGCCGATGTCCGGTTTGTTCCTGCACGATGCCGGTATGAGTTATACCACCATATTCTGTTGCTCGCTGGGTTCCTGTATTGCCGGGTTCATCTGTGCTTCCTTAGTGAAAACCCCGTATAAGCCGCCTGTCAGACGCGAACCGATTTCGCTCGACCGCTTTATTCTGCTGAAAGGCATTCCTGCAGGTGTCAGCCTGCTCTTATTATCCATTCCTTACGGAATGACTACCAACTACGTAGCCATGTATGCCAAAGAAATCGGTATCCATGCAACTACCGGCTTTTTCTTTACTTTCATGGCGGTGGGCATGGCTATCTCGCGCATCTTTTCCGGCAGGATTGTAGACAGAGGAAAAATAACGCAGGTAATTTCGGCAGGGTTGTACATCGTGGTATTCAGTTTCTTCCTGCTCTCGGCATGCGTCTATATCATCGAGTGGAACAGCATGGCATGCAACATCGTGTTCTTTGCAGTGGCATTGCTGCTTGGCATAGGCTTCGGCATCATGTTTCCGGCCTACAACACACTGTTCGTAAACCTTGCCCCCAACAGTCAACGGGGCACGGCCACTTCCACCTACCTCACTTCGTGGGATGTGGGGATAGGCATCGGCATGCTGACAGGCGGATACATTGCAGAAGTCAGCACTTTCGACAAAGCCTATCTTTTCGGAGCCTGCCTGACAATTGTTTCCATGCTCTATTTCAACATTAAGGTAACTCCTCATTATCATAAAAACAAATTACGATGAGAAAGAAAGAACGTTATGAAAAGATACTCGCCTGGTTCAGGGAAAACCGCCCCATAGCGGAGACCGAGTTGCATTATAACAACCCGTACGAACTGTTGATTGCGGTAATTCTTTCCGCCCAATGCACAGACAAGCGGGTGAATATGATAACTCCCGCCCTTTACCGGGACTTCCCCACTCCCGAAGCACTTGCAGCCACTACTCCGGAAGTAGTATACGAATACATACGCAGTGTATCTTACCCGAACAACAAGGCCAAGCATCTCGTAGGCATGGCTCAAATGCTGGTGAAAGACTTCAACAGCCAAGTGCCCGACACACTGGAAAAGCTCGTGAAACTTCCCGGTGTGGGACGCAAAACGGCAAATGTAATCCAGTCGGTCGTCTTCAACAAAGCCGCCATGGCGGTAGATACCCACGTTTTCCGCGTCAGCCACCGTTTGGGACTGGTATCCGACAAATGCACCACTCCGTTCAGCGTAGAGAAGGAATTGGTTAAATACATTCCGGAAGCAGAGATTCCCATTGCTCACCACTGGCTCATCCTGCACGGACGGTATGTATGCCAGGCACGTACCCCTCAATGTGACAACTGCGGTTTGCAATTGATGTGCAAATATTACTGCCGGAAGTATAAAGTTAGTAAAGAGAGCAATGATGGGGAAGAATAAACAATGATTTAATAGCAGGGAAAAGAAATAAATACTAACTTTGCCGTCACGAAAAGAAAACGGTAACACTTTTAAATAAAAATAGAGTATTATGACAATTGATCAATTTAACTTTGCCGGAAAAAAGGCATTCGTTCGCGTGGACTTCAACGTGCCTCTGGACGAAAACTTCAACATTACAGACGATACCCGTATGCGTGCCGCTCTTCCTACATTGAAGAAGATTTTGGCTGACGGTGGCAGTATTATCATCGGTTCTCACCTCGGTCGTCCGAAAGGTGCAACCGACAAGTTCTCTTTGAAGCACATCCTGAAACATTTGTCAGAACTGCTGGGTGTTGAGGTACAGTTCGCCAACGACTGCATGGGCGAAGAAGCTGCCGTTAAGGCTGCCGCTCTGCAACCGGGTGAAGTGCTGTTGCTCGAAAACCTTCGTTTCTATGCTGAAGAAGAAGGCAAACCGCGCGGTTTGGCCGAAGATGCGACAGACGAAGAAAAGAAAGCTGCCAAAGCTGCCGTTAAGGAAAGCCAGAAAGAGTTTACCAAGAAACTTGCTTCTTACGCTGACTGCTACGTAAACGACGCATTCGGTACCGCTCACCGTGCACACGCATCTACGGCATTGATCGCCAAATACTTCGACAAAGGCAACAAGATGTTCGGCTACCTGATGGAGAAAGAAGTGAAAGCCGTAGACAAGGTGTTGAATGACATCCAACGTCCGTTCACTGCTATCATGGGCGGTTCCAAAGTATCTTCCAAAATTGAAATCATCGAAAACCTGCTGAACAAAGTGGATAATCTGATTATCACCGGCGGTATGACTTACACCTTCACCAAAGCTCAAGGCGGTAAAATCGGTCTTTCCATCTGCGAAGACGACAAGCTGGATCTGGCTCTCGAACTGTTGAAGAAAGCAAAAGAAAAAGGCGTAAACCTCGTATTGGCTGTAGATGCCAAGATTGCCGACTCTTTCTCTAACGACGCCAACACTCAGTTCTGCAAAGTAAACGAAATACCTGACGGCTGGGAAGGTCTGGATATAGGTCCTGAGACAGAAAAGATTTTTGCCGAAGTTATCAAGAACTCCAAGACTATCCTTTGGAACGGTCCTACGGGCGTATTCGAGTTCGACAACTTCACTCACGGTTCACGCTCTGTAGGTGAAGCTATCGTTGAGGCAACCAAGAACGGTGCGTTCTCACTCGTAGGCGGTGGCGACTCTGTAGCTTGCGTCAACAAATTCGGTCTGGCAAACGGCGTTTCTTACGTTTCTACCGGTGGTGGTGCATTGCTCGAGGCAATCGAAGGAAAAGTTCTTCCGGGTATCGCTGCTATCAACGAATAACAAGAACCTCATTCATACAAAAGGCAGCTCTTTGAAAAAAGGGTTGCTTTTTTTTTAATTATATATCCGACACATGAAACGAATTCTACTATCCTGTCTTCTTCTCCTCTCCATACATACATTAAAAGCCCAGGATACGCGTCTGAACAATGTAGTGAATACACTGAAAGAACGCATCACCCTGGCAGGGTATGCCCAAGTGGGATATACCTATGATGACGCCGGCGAAAAGGCCAGCAATACCTTCGACCTCAAACGCGCCATATTCATGGCACGCGGCAAGATTACCGATAAATGGTCGTGCTACTTCATGTACAGCTTCGCCAATACCGGAAAGATACTGGAAGCTTATACGGAATACCGGCTCCTGCCCCAACTCACTGCCCGCATCGGACAGTTCAAAACAATGTACACCATTGAGAATCCGATGTCTCCCTGTTTTGTCGAACTGATAAACTGTTATTCACAGGCGGTCAACTATCTGGCAGGTATCAACGGCAGCGATCCACTCTACGGCTCGAACAGCGGCCGTGACATGGGTATCCTTATCTACGGCGACCTTTTCAAGAAAAAGCTGAGTTATAACCTTGCCGTCATGAACGGGCAAGGCATCAATCTGAAAGACAAGAACAATCAAAAAGACATAGTAGGCAGCCTGATGGTTCATCCGCTCGACTGGCTGTCGGTGGGCGGCTCATTCGTCAAGGGCAAAGGCTGTGCCGTAGCCGCCTCTTCCGTCAATCCGGATATAGCGATAGGCGACAGCTACACACGCAACCGCTGGTCGGCAGGCGCCACCATACAGACAAAGCCTGTCAGCCTGCGTACCGAATACCTTGCCGGCAAAGACGGACATGTAAAAAGCGACGGATACTATGCAACCGCATCCGTACATGTACTTCCCAAATTCGACATTGTAGCATCCTATGATTATTTCAACAAAGACAAAGCGCAGGATTACAAACAGAGCAACTATGTGGCCGGTGTGCAATGGTGGTTCTATCCCAAATGCCGCTTGCAGGCGCAATACACCTATTGCGATCCCCACAAAGGAGAAAACTCCAACCTGCTGCAGGCACAATTGCAGGTGCGTTTCTGATTTATGAAAACATTCTGGCATTCTTTTTGTACATTTGTAGAGTATAATCACTTAATGAATACAATTTTATGAACGAGCAAGCCATACAAGAGCAATATCAGCATATAGTCAATCTACTGGAACAGAAACGTCTGAAAGAGGCTCAAGTACAACTGGAAGCCTTTTTATGGAACTGCAACGACTGGACGCTCCGCAACCGTCTGGAGCAGGCTAAGGTGTCCTACCAATACATGTTACAGTACATGCGCCAGGGCGTAAACGATCCGGAACGGCAGAAACTATACCGGCAACTTCTGGCAGAAACCTGGGAGCTTGCCGAACAGACCCGCATCAGCCTGCTCGATGAGGTTTCCACCCGTTATTACCACTCCCTGCACAAGAACAAAAAGAATATGGTAGCCGGTTACGGCATGTCTTCCTGGCTGAAAGTTCTGGAATCTTTTCCTGACGATATGGCGGTTTGCCAGCTTATGCCGGACAACAAACAAAGTCTGGACAGCGCCCTGCAACGCCATGAAGGCACTGCCCAATATCTGTTCCTCACTACATGGGGCAACAGTGGCTGGACGGCAGAAGAAGAACAGGAAGCCAGGCTGTATCTGGAGTCCGAATTGTTGCCGGTAAATGACTTGTGTCTGTTCACCGGAGCCATCCTGCTCAGCCTGATGGAATGTTTCGATCCGCGGAAATTCTCATGGTTACTGGATGCCGCAACGCACGCCGACACACAGGTCAACCAGCGCGCCCTGGTGATTATCGCCATCATACTGCACATACACTCCAACCGCTTGCGGCTATACCCGGAGCTGATGGCAAAGTTATCGCTTCTCGATGAGGACGGCAGCTTCGGCAAACAGTTGAACCGGGTTTACATCCAGCTACTCCGCAGCCGTGAAACAGAGAAGATAGACAAGAAGATGCGTGAAGAAATCATTCCGGAAATGATGAAGAACGTCACCATCATGCGCAATATGAAGTACGGCTTCGAAGAAAACATTGATGAAGACGACTGCAATCCGGACTGGGAGAAAGCATTCGAGGAATCGGGCCTGGGCGACAAGATACGCGAGATGAACGAACTTCAACTGGAAGGAGCCGATGTATATATGAGTACGTTTGCCCAGCTCAAGAGTTACCCGTTCTTTCAAAATCCGCATAACTGGTTCTATCCGTTCGACATGCAGCATTCCAGCATTATACGGGAGTTCGGACTGAAGCCTACCGGCGAAAACGCCGTCCTGTCACTGATACTGCAATCGGGCTTTTTCTGCAACAGCGACAAGTATTCATTATGCTTTACCATGGCACATATACCGCAAGCGCAGCGTAATATGATGCTCAGCCAAATGACATCACAGGATTTGAATGAACTGATGGACGAAAGCAAGTCGTCCAGCCTGAGACAGTATGCCTTGCGGCCGGACGTTATCAGCAACCAGTATATCCACGATTTATACCGGTTCTTCAAGTTAAGCCAGCGCCGCCATGAGTACCGTGATATTTTCAAGGAAGAAATAGCCCTGCACCGCATACCGACACTGAAAGATATTTTGTGCAAGCCCGAACTATTGGCAACCATAGCCGACTTCCATTTCCGCAAAGACTGATGACCGGTTTCGGAATATCCTCGCGATGCAGGTACTCGCGTGTGTACGCCGAGACCAGCTCCGCCGCGCGCGCCACCTCAAACACATCGTCAAAGCCGCATTCGAGCAGCCCGGACACGATGTAGTCAAGGTCGTCGAGGTTGTCAAACTGCCCGTACAGCGCAGGCGCGGGCAGCGCTATCTTCCATTTATAATCCTTGAAATCGGCGAGGCTGTCGCAGACCGCCTTTTTTGCCTGATAGGGACAGAGGCGGATGCATTCGCCGCAGTCGATGCAGCGCTCCGCACGAATGACGGCATGGCCGTTGCGGATGCGGATCGCCTCTGTGGGGCAGCGCTTGAGACAGTTGGTGCAGCCCTTGCATTTGTCGAGGTCCAGCGTGACCGAATGGTTGTAACCGTGTTCTGTCATGGCAAGTCGGGGCGCAAACGGCGGCAGGCAGACTGCCGCACGCCCGGGTCCCTTATCCTTTCATCTTATTTGACTGCTACGCGCATGGTGACCGTCGTCCCCTTGCCCACCTCGGTGTCGATGCGCATCTCGTCGCTGTAGCGCTTCATATTCGGCAGCCCCATGCCCGCGCCGAATCCGAGCGAACGGATGTTATCGGGCGCGGTGGAATAGCCTTCCCTCATGGCAAGCTCCACATTGGGGATGCCGGGACCGGTGTCGGCGAGGATGATGTCGACCGAATCCGGGTTGACCACGAGGTCGGCACTGCCGCCGTTTGCGTGGATGACCATGTTGATCTCGCCCTCATACATGGCGATGGCAACGCGGCGGATCACATCGGGGTCAAAGCCAAGCTGGCGCAGTGCTTTTTTCGCCTGCACCGACGCCTTGCCCGCCGAGGTGAAGTCGCCGCCCGATACATCATAATGCAGTTTCAGCGGTTCACTCACTTCGGAAGCACGCTCCCTCCCGTCAGCCCTGCGGCATACAGCTTGCCGCACGCCGCATACATCCGTTCTTCCGTGATTAAGAGCGCAATGCCGCTTTCCTCGGCGAGGTCGATGATGTCAAAGGTCGGCTTCTTGCCGCGCACAAAAACGACGCAGCGCATGTCCATCATCTCCGCCGTGCGGATGACCTGCGGGTTGACAAGCCCGGTGAGCAGCACCGCCTGATCCTTGACAAATGCCAACACATCGCTCATCATGTCGCTGCCGCAGGCAGAGTGGACATCGTTGTCCAAGAGATCCATGCCGCTGACGACCTCGGCATGGAGAAGTTCGGCAATTCGTGAAATTTTCATAGGTGTTTCCTTTCGAGAGGCGCATGCGCCTGAATTTACTAAGTCTATTATACAGGATATTTGCGCAGATAGCTATAGTTTTTTATGAAATATGCAATCTTTTTGGGCATTTTCACGCAAAAAAGCCTTCCCATGGGGGGGAAGGCTATTGGCCGGCCTGCTTTACACCGATTCGTGCAGCTTATCCTTGGCATTGGCAAGCATCAGTTTCAAGCGATTTTCCTGATTGACGCGGGTTGCGCCGGGGTCGTAGTCAATCGCCACAACATTCACATCCGGGTTGCGCTCCCTTACCGGTTTCATCATGCCCTTGCCGCAGATGTGGTTCGGCAGACAGCCGAACGGTTGGGTGCAGACGATGTTCTTCACCCCGCTTGCCGAGAGCTCGAGCATCTCCGCGGTGAGCAGCCAGCCCTCGCCCATCTTCGTGCCGCAGCCGATGTAGCCGTCGGCGTAGGCGGGCACTTCCTCAAAGGGCGTCATCGGGCGGAAGCCGCCGTCCGTGAGCGCCGCATTCATCTCCCGCTTCTTTTTGCAGAGAAAATCAAAGGCAAACTTCGCAAAGGGGTACAAAAGCCGCTTGCTGCCGTACAGTTTGCAGTCCATCATCTGATTGTAGACGCAGTAGAGGCAGAAATCAAGCAGCCCCGGCGTGACCACCTCGGCGCCCTCGTCCACGAGAAACTGCTCGAGATTATTGTTGCCGAGCGGCGAATACTTGACGAAGATCTCGCCGACGATGCCGACCCTGACGGTCTCCTTTTCACGCTTCGGAATCGCGGCAAAGTCCGCGACGATTTGGCGGTAGGTCGCCTGCACATCGCGATAGCGGATGCGCCGCCCCGCGCCGAGCTCGCCGCCGAGCCGTGCCGTCCAGCGCTCGGCCAGCGCCTCCGCATCGCCCGGATGCGCCTCGTAGGGCTTGGTCTGATTCACCAGTGTGAGCAAGAGGTCGCCGTACAGCACGGCATACGCCATCCCGTGGTACTCGGACACGCCGAGGCTGAAGCCGGGATGGTGTTCCAGCCCCGCGAGGCTGAACGAGATGACCGGGACATAATCGTAGCCCGCGCGGGCAAGCGCCTTGCGCAGCAGCGATATGTAATTGGACGCACGGCAGCCGCCGCCGGTCTGAAACAGGATCAGCGCGACCTTATGCGGGTCATAGCGCCCCGAGGTGATTGCCTCGAGAAACTGCCCGATGACCAAAACGGCGGGATAGCAGGCGTCGTTGTGCACATAGCGGAGCCCGGCGTCCACCACCTTCTGCCCCGAAGTTTTGAGCAGTTCCATCTTGTAGCCGTATGTGCCGAGGACGCTGCCGATAAGTTCAAAATGCCGCGGCAGCATGGTGGGCATCAGGATGGTGTATTCTTTTTTCATCTCCTTTGTAAAGGGGATGTAGGACTGTGCCTGCATGTCACCGCTCCTTTCTCTCATCCAGCGCGCCGACAAGGCTGCGCAGACGGATGCGCACCGCGCCGAGGTTGGTGATCTCGTCAATCTTGATCTGCGTATACAGCTTGCCGCCTGCCTCCAAAATCTCGCGCAGCTCGTCGGTGGTGATGGCGTCCACACCGCAGCCGAACGAGACCAGCTGCACAAATTCGACGTCGTCATTCTGCACGGCAAATTGTGCCGCGCGGTAGAGCCGCGCATGAAAAGTCCACTGGTCGAGGACATGCGTCTTCTGTACCGGCACAAGGTCGCACACGCTGTCCTCGGTCACGACCGCAAAGCCGAGCGAAGCGGCAAGGCGGTCGATGCCGTGCGAAATCTCGGGGTCGGCATGGTAGGGTCTGCCCGCGAGAATCATCACGCGCCTGCCGTTTGCCCGCGCCCACTTCAGCGCCTCTTCGCCCTTTTTGCGCACGGCGGCGCGGTAGTCCGCGTAGGCGGCAAAGCCGCGCGCCACAGCGCGGCGCACCTCGGCGCGTCGGATGGTGGAGTCGAGTTTCTGCAATGCGGGGGTCAGCGTGCGCACGAGCGCCGCGCGGGAGTGGATGTCGAGATAGGGATAGAGGAAGTTTGCGCGCGCAAGGTCGTCCATGTTGGCATGGAGCAGCTCGGCGTAGTAGGCGACGATCGGGCAGTTGTAGTGATTATCGCCCGCTTTTTCGTCCACGTTATAGGTCAGGCAGGGGTAGAAAATCGTGTTGACACCCGCCGCGAGCAGCTGCTCGATGTGCCCGTGCATGATTTTTGCCGGGTAGCAGGCGGTGTCGGACGGAATCGAGAACTGCCCCGCCTCGTAGGTCTTGCGCGTGGACAGTCCCGAGACGACCACCTCAAAGCCGAGCGCCGTGAAGAGCGCGTGCCACAGCGGTGCAAGCTCGTACATCCCGAGCGCAAGCGGCAGCCCGAGTTTGCCGCGGCTGCCGGGCGTCGCGGGCAGCCCCGCGAGCCGCTCGCGCTTCCACGCAAAGAGGTTCGGCGTGTCGTCTGCCTTGCCGATGCCAAGCCCGCGCTGGCACTGGTTGCCCGAGATGAATTTCTCGCCGTCGCCGAAGCTGTTCACCGTCAGGCGGCAGTGGTTCTGGCAGCCATTGCAGACCGCCGTCTTTGAGGTATGCGTGAAGTGCTCCAGCGCGTCGGCGTCAAGGAGTGTGCTCTTGTCAAACCGCATCGCATAGAGCGCCGCGCCGTAAGCGCCCATCACGCCCGCGATCGAGGGGCGCACGACATGGGCGCCGAGCTCGTTTTCAAAGGCGCGGAGCACCGCGTCGTTGAGGAACGTGCCGCCCTGCACCACGACGGACGCGCCGAGGTCGCGCGCGGAGTTGGCGCGGATGACCTTGTAGACGGCGTTCTTGACGACGCTGACCGACAGCCCCGCCGAAATATCGGCGACCGTCGCGCCGTCCTTCTGCGACTGCTTGACCGCCGAGTTCATGAAGACGGTGCAGCGCGAGCCGAGATTGACCGGCGCGCGGCTCTTCAGCCCCTCGCGGGCGAAGTTCTCCACGCTGTAGCCCATGGAGCGGGCAAAGGTCTCGATGAACGAGCCGCACCCGGATGAGCAGGCCTCGTTGAGCATGATCGAGTCGATCGCGCCGTTTTTGATCTTAAAGCATTTGATGTCCTGTCCGCCGATGTCGAGGATGAAGTCCACGTCGGGACGGAAATGCTTGGCCGCCGTGTAGTGCGCCAGCGTCTCGACCAGCCCCGCGTCGGCGTGGAAGGCGTGCTTGATGAGTTCCTCGCCGTAGCCGGTGACCACGCAGCCCGCAATCGTGATGCGGTCGCCGCAGGCGCGGCGGATGGCGAGCAGCTCCTCCCGCACGAGCGAGACGGGGTTGCCGCGATTGGAATTATAATAGGTATAGAGGATTTCTTTATTTTCGGCAATCAGCACGAGCTTGGTCGTGGTGCTGCCGCAGTCGATGCCGAGCCATGCGCGCCCGCTGTAGCTCTCAATGTCCCGCTGTCCGACTGTCGCCGCCGCATGACGTGCGCGGGAGTCGGCCAGCGCCGCCTCGTCTGCAAAGAGCGGGGGCAGGCGGTTCTGCGTGCCGCTCAGCTTTGCGGCGCAGTCGGTGAGGCTCTTGACCAGCGTATCATAGTCGGTCGCCGCACCGTGCGACGCATACATTGCCGTACCGAGCGCGACCGCATAAAGCGCGTATTCGGGCAGGATACCGGTCTTTTCATCGAGGTGCAGCGTCTCACGGAAGCGTCTGACAAGCCCTTTGCAATAGTGCAGCGGGCCGCCGAGAAACATGACCTTGCCCGTGATGCGCCGCCCCTGCGCAAGCCCCGTGATGGTCTGGTTGACCACCGCCTGATAGATGCTGGCGGCCACGTCCGCCTTGGCCGCGCCCTGATTCAGGAGCGGCTGCACATCGGTCTTGGCAAACACGCCGCAGCGCGACGCAATCGGGTAGATCTGCGTGGCCTCAAGGCTCGCCGCGTCCATCTCGTCCACGCTCATGTCGAGCAGCACCGCCATCTGATCGATGAAAGCGCCCGTGCCGCCCGCGCAGCTGCCGTTCATGCGCTCATCCATGCCGCCGGTAAGGAAGATGACCTTTGCATCCTCGCCGCCGAGCTCGATGACCGCGCTCGTATCCGGGGCAAACTTCTTGACAAACTCGCCCGTCGCGTAGACCTCCTGCACGAAGGGCAGCCCCGCCGCCTCGGAAAGTCCCAGCCCCGCCGAGCCGGAAACGGCGACGGCAAACGGTGCCTCGCGCAGCAGCTCCGCCGCCTCCGCAAGCATCTCCAGCGTCTTCTGCCGCACCTGCGAAAGATGCCGCTCATAGCGCGAATACAGCAGGCGATCCCCCTCGGTGAGGACGACCTTGACCGTCGTCGAACCGACGTCGATGCCGAGCGCGCGGTGCGCCGTTTCCGTCTTTTCTCCGAGCCTGTCCGCCATGCCTCTACCCCTGCCTTTCGCCAAAGCGCCGTCCGCGGCGCAAATTGTTCTATTTTGATATTATAACTGAATTTTTGTCGAAAGTCAATGCGCGTCCCGTCAAGTTTCGGTGTCGGTTTTGTGACAGCCTTGTCACTTTTGATGATGGAACCGCCGTATAATTCCGCGTTTTCCGTCGATTTCACGATTTGTGCGCGCGGCGGTTGACGGCAACGCAAAAGCGTGCTATACCTATACCATAAACCTATGGTCAAGGAGGGTTTTCCATGCCGGATTCAAGCGAAAAGCCGCTGCACCTTTCCCGGGGGAACATGCCGGTTTCCATCGCGGGCGGCACGGTCGTCTACATGCTGCTGGTGCAGCTTGTATTTTAGGCTTGACGAAAGTCAAAAATCATCTTATAATAAAAATACAGGCAATGACGCCTTCGTTTTTGCGAAGGCGTCATTCTGCTTTTTCGGAGGCACAATCATGAAAAAACCACTGATCGGCGTCGTACCGCTCTACGACAGTGAAAAAGAATCTTTTTGGATGCTCCCCGGCTACATGGATGGCATCGAAGCTGCAGGCGGCATCCCCGTGATGCTGCCGATGACGGCGGACGACGGCATTCTCGCAGAGCTCGTCGGCGCGCTCGACGGCTTTCTGCTGACCGGCGGGCAGGATGTTGACCCCGCGCTCTACGGCGCGGCAAAGTCCCCGGCCTGCGGCGAGACCTGCCCCGCGCGCGACGCGATGGAGCCGAAGCTGCTCCGGCGCGCGCTCGATGCGGACAAGCCGGTCTTCGGTATCTGCCGCGGCATCCAACTGCTGAACGCCTGCCTCGGCGGCACGCTGTATCAGGATCTGCCCGCCGAGCACGAAAGCGCGGTGGATCACCACATGAACCCGCCCTACGACCGCGCCGTGCATGAGGTGACGATTCTTGCCGACACGCCGCTTGCCGCCCTGCTCGGCAAAATGCGTCTCGGCGTCAACAGTTATCACCACCAGGCGGTAAAAGCGCTTGCGCCCGTTCTGCGCCCGATGGCGCTCGCCGACGACGGACTGGTCGAGGCGGCCTACCTGCCGGGCAAGCGCTTCTGCATGGCGGTGCAGTGGCATCCCGAGTTTTCCTACAAGACCGACGCGGACAGCCGCGCGCTGCTTGCCGCTTTTGTGCGCGCGGCGGCGAAATAAGGAGTACATATGTACGCAAACTATCACACGCACACCTACCTTTCCAATCACGCCATTGACACCCCGCGCGACTATGTGGAGAGCGCACTGGCGGGCGGGACAAAGCTGCTCGGCTTCTCCGACCATGTGCCCTATCCGTTTTCCACCGGGCATCACTCCGGCTTCCGCATCGCCGTCGCCGACACCGAAAAATATGTCTCCGAAATCGCGGCGCTGCGCGACGCATATGCCGACCGCATCCGCATCTTCATCGGCTATGAGGCAGAGTATTTCCCGCGCGAATTTGACGCGATGCTTGCAAACATCCGCCGCTTTGATTGCGACTATCTGATTCTCGGGCAGCACTACACGAACAATGAGTACGACGGCGTCTATGTCTACAGCAAGACCGACGACCGCGACATGCTGAGCCGCTATGTCAACCAAGCCATCGCGGGCATGGAGACCGGGCTGTTCACCTACATGGCGCACCCCGACCTTGCGTTTTACCGTGGGGATGACGCCTTTTACGAGGCGGAAATGACCCGCCTCTGCCGCGCGGCAAAGGCATGCGGCATGCCGCTCGAGGTCAACCTGCTCGGTCTGCGCGACCGCCGCGCCTACCCCTACGACCGCTTTTGGGAAATTGCCGCAGCGGAAGGCTGCGACGCCATCCTCGGGCGGGACGCGCACGACGCCGCCGCGCTCTCGGATGCCGCCGTCGAGGCAGCCGGGCGCGCCTATGCCGCGCGGCACGGGCTGCAGCTTCTCGACACCGTCGAGCTTCGCCCCGTGCGATAACATCGCATCGCAAAACAGCATAGAATTCCGCGCGCCCGGGCATACTGCAAGCAGGAAAGCGAGGGATTTTTTGATGATTGAAAGCGATACGATAAAACTGCTTCGCGAATGTGACGCCGGCGTGCAGATGGGCGTCTCCTCCATCGACGAGGTGCTGGAGAGCGTGAAGGGCTCGGAACTGCGCCGCGAACTTGTCGCCTGCAGAAACGCGCACGACAAACTGGGGCATGAGATTCGCTCCCTGCTCGACCGCTATCACGATGACGGCAAGGCGCCGAGCGCGATGGCAAAGGGCATGTCCTACTTCAAGACCAATATGAAACTCGCCGCCGACTGCTCGGACAAGACGGTCGCCGACCTGATGACCGACGGCTGCAACATGGGCGTCAAATCGCTCAGCCGCTATCTGAACCAATACGAGGCGGCGGACGAGCAGTCGAAGGCCATCGCGGGGCGGCTCATCGACCTGGAGCAGCAGCTGGTCACCGATGTGCGGCAATATCTTTAGGCAAATCCGCAAAAAAGGCTGTGCGCGGGCATAGCCTTTTTTTGGTACATCTTTGACAAGCCGTTCTTTTTGTGCTATCATGAAACCACAGACGGAAAACAACGATATCCTATGGAAACGCCTTTTGCTTTTGGAGGAATGACATGAGCAAACATCTGAAAGTCACCCTTATCGCCCTCATGCTTGTCGCCGCGCTTGCCGCCTGCGGCAAAGACAACCCGCAAAATACGACAAACCCCACCGGTGAAGTCGGGACATCCGCAGAGAGCGAACCGACCGTCACCGAACCGACGGAAACCACGATGCCCGAAACCACGGCGCCCGAGACGGCGCCGTCCGCGCCGCTGCCAGAGGTAAAGGACGGCACGGTCTATACAAAGGAAGCGATTGACTACGCTTTCGGCGGCGGCAGCTTCGGCTTTACGCATTCCCTGCTCATCCCGGCAATCGACAGCACAAAGCCGGGCGCTGAGGCGCTGAATGCCAAAATGCTTGCCGATCAGCAGGAAAAACTGGACGCCCTTGCCGCCGGCAAAGAGGAAAATATCCTCTACACCGTCAACTATTCCACTTCGGGTGCGGACGGCATCCTCGTCATCAATGTCTACGAATACTACGGCTGGCAGTATTCCGAGAGCGGCACCACGCGCCGTTTCTACTACTATGACGCCGCGGCAGACTGCGAACTGACGGCGGGCGAAGTGCTCACACGGCTCTCGTTCACAAAAGAAACGCTTGCGAAGGCATTCCGCTGGTCAAGCGAATTCAATCTTGTCACGGACGAAGGCACGGAAGAGCAGACCGCGCGTGCCGAAAGCGTCTTTGGCACGCCGCTTGACGGCACGCCGGAAAAAGGAAAGTTCTACTACGCCGAGCGGAATTGCAACGCGGAACTCGAACTTTTGGGCATCGACTTTGACGAGACGACAGTCGCGCCCTGCTACGGTTTCTCGCTCTATGTTGTCTCCACCGTCTCCTGCCCCATCAGCCGCGAAAACGGTCAGCCCCTGCACCCCTATGCCGTTTGCACGCTGACCGCCGACGACCTGACGGTGGGCGATGTTTTCCGCATCGTTTGCAAGGACGGCAAAGTGACCGAAGCTGTTGTTCCCACAGATGCAGCGGTAGAGAGCATCACACTCGCGTCATCCGGCATCACCGTGCGGTACAGCAGAAATGCGACATTTGATTTCTACAGCGCCGACCTCCTCATAAACGGCGAGCGGAGTGAACGCTGTTTCTGCTCTTTCAAAAGCTCGTGGAAACGGTCAACATCAACATCAATACCCTGCTCGGAGAGAATTT
>ENA-ORCP01001473-ORCP01001473.1-human-gut-metagenome-genome-assembly--contig:-NODE-1473-length-20153-cov-5.851066_pt1 | contig 20153 bp, 14 predicted proteins | sample MGYA00242990_ERZ507991 | MGnify/ENA primary metagenome ERZ507991 (study PRJEB26167, sample SAMN06115496) | human gut metagenome | host: Homo sapiens | place: China:Henan | collected 2015-05-07... | reverse complement strand
CACGGGCTTTGCCCTTTGGATTCCCACAAGCCTTTGATAAAGGCAAAGCCTGTTTTCGCTGCCGCTCAAACTTTTCTGCGAAAAGCAAGCAGGCTTGAGCGAAACTTTTATATGGGGTTCGCTTGGTACTTACGACTGCGGCGGCTTGCTATCCCACGACTTACAGCAGACTTAATGCCGCCGCCCCCCAAAAATAAAAAACACAGGATATTAACCTACATTGCCATTCATAGTCATAACAGCATTATTTTCCATTTGTGGTTGCGATTCGACTTCATCAAGTACTGCATGGAAATTGTATACTCTTGCAAGCTTTTCCCACGTTTCACGGTCAATATTTCCGCTTGGCTCGACACCCGATATTATCTGTATCTGCTTTATTGCACGGATCGTTTCAGCATCATGTATGCCGTTTATTTCAACTGCTTCAAAATTATCGTAAAACTGTGCTACGGTATTCAGCATTACCTGTATAATATATATAGGGTAGCCTGCATCGCCGCTTTTTATGGTCTTTTCCCTGCTCTGAAAGGGAAGTATCGGTTCTATCACCGAAAAATATGCCTCCGCAGCAAGATATGCGTCATAAAGCTGTTTCCATGTATCAGCGTCTATCTCTCCCGTTACGGGCAGACCGTATTCAGCCTGAAACGCTTTTACTGCCGCCTTTGTTTCATCGCTGTAGATACCGTCGGGAATGACTGTCGGTATATGCGGATTGAGCTGACTTACCGCATTGAGATAATACTGTGCTTCTTTTATATGTGTCTTTTGTTCTTTGTCTGAGACAACCATATATATACCTCCCTTACGTTATTGTGTAACCCGGATACTGCCCCGGCTTTTTGGGGTAACCGTACCGCAGGTCATAGTAAACATCTGATATAGCGTTCCATGTTTCCGCCCCGACAGAACCTGTCGGGTTGATGCCGAATCGGCGCTGAAATGCCGTTACAGCATTTTTGGTAATAGGTCCGAAATAGCCTGTTGCGCTTACATCGGGTATGTCGGGGTAGGTCTGATGTATAAAGCTGAGGAACTCCTGAAGCACTCTCACATATTCATTTGTCATACCCTCAACAAGGTTTGTTCCGGGAAAAAGCACGGCATTTTCACTTTCTATATTTATTGGAACGTTCTCAACGATACCGACATATGCACGGTGCAGATCATTCCACGTTGCACGGTCAACCACTCCTGTTACGGGCAAACCGAACACCTGCTGAAAGGACTTTACCGAGCTTTCCGTTGCGCTGTCAAATGTACCCGTAATATCCACAGGTGTCACAGCGTTATAATACGCACCGACTACCGACAGAAAATACTGCAAAGCGGTAACTCCCGTACCCGTTGAACCGAGCCGCAGTTCCTGGGGGAACTGCAAGGAAATATCCTCAATTGAAACACCCTCCGAATTAAGCTGGCTGAGCCTTTTTACGCTTGTATAGATGTAATTTATCTTATACCATGTCGCCTTATTCACAACACCCGTAACGGGAAGATTGAATATCTCCTGAAACGCTCTCACGGCATTTTGAGTGCTTTGGTCGTAAACGGCATTCACAGGGTTTATTTTCGGTATGGCAGGATAGTTGTTTGAGATACGGTTGAGCTGGAGCTGTATACGGTTCACATCATTCCCCACAGAACCGAATTCAAGAGGTTCTCCCGGGTATGACGGTATATTTGGCAGTATCGGAGCGTTGTTCACAATGTTTATATCATCTCCGTAATAATAGGTCAGAATATTATAGGGTATATATCCACGCTCGGCAAGGTCAACGCTTCCCCATTGGGACAAGCCATTGCACTGCACCTTCCTGCCGTCGCAGTACACGGCAAAAAGGGGTTCGATATTCCCCTGACGTTGGATATAGTCGTTAAAAATATCATCAACAATATCGCTTATAGGCTGAAAAATGTCACGGTCCTTAACAAAGGACTGGTCATACTGTGTCGAGTTCGTAATATCGAAATCATAGCCCTGTGAGCGGTACCATTCCGTATAAACACGGTTCAGCGTGTATGAAATGATAGCGTAAATATTCGCACGGAGAGCTGCTTCTGGCCATGTAGGATAAAGCTCGCTCGACGCAACGTTTTTTATGTAATACGGAAAATCCACCGTGATATTTTCGGCAGAGCTGTTGTCGGGACGTCCCAGATGGACGGTGATCTTTTCGGGGATAAAAGGTTCTGTCGCCATAGTAAAACACCCTTCCGTAAATCAATGGTCAGCCGCAGCGGGAAAAAAGCTTCCCTCCGCCTGATATTTTGCAAGCGGTATCATAGTAATGGGCTGAATGGATTTTACCCCTGCAAATATCGGCACAGTTATTTCGGGCACGGTATAAAATCCCCTTGCGGCAACGCTTATGCGGTATTCCGCAAAAGGCTTTGCGTCAGGGTCGGGGGATTCCGAGTAAGCAATATCGGGAGCAGGAAGCTCAATAGTTTCCGTGTCGCCGTTCATATTTGTTGTAAGCATTTTTATAAGGAGATTTTCGTCACCTCTCTGCTGTGTGACAATTACGGTAGCCTTTGGGATAGGGATTGCGCTGTTTGCGGCAGTGACCTCAACTTCAAGGTAGCCTTTGGCTGTCATAGGTGCGGCAGACTTAGGTTCGCCCTCGTCATAAAGCACCTGAAAATCCTCATCGGCAGGGCTGTTTTCATTTGGTGAAAAATCGTAATTTCCCTGTTCGTGTTCATCGTCGGGAGTGTTTTCGGGCAGACGTCCCGAGGAATTTTCGTTCGGATCGAACTGCGGCATATCTGAAATATCCGCCATAGCAGGTACTGCATCCACCGACTCCAGCTCTCTTGCAAGAATTGCATCGGGGGATTCAAATTTTGAGCTGTTTTCTTTTTTATTTTTATTTGCCGCCGTAAACGGCGGAGGGGCGGCGGAAGTCTGCTTTACCTGCTCAGCAGAAGCGGAAGCCACGGTCTTTTCGGGTATAGGGCCGCTTTTCCGGACAGTTGGTTTCGTGGCAGACTGAACCGCAGGCTTATGCTGATTTGAATAAGCCGATCTGCTGTAAAGCCGCATCATTTCTTCCTTATATTTTTTTGCCATTTCGTTCATATTATCGTTCATTGAAATATCCCTCCGTTTTACTGAAATCAATTTGTCTGTACAGTATATTCGGAGGAATGATACAATAGAACGATGACGGCTGTTTATGCTTGCTTTGCCTGCGGCGCGGGTGCTTACTTTGGGACCTCACGTCACTTGGGCGCGTCTAAAAAAAATAAAAAGAACAGTCTGCACCAAGACAAACTGTTCTTCTCCTGCTACTTATCTTTACGGACATATCCGTTCATTTCAAACCAGAATGTACTTCCGACACCCTTTTCGGAGCGGACACCAAACTGGCAGTTATGCTGTTTCAATATCTGTTTTACAATGGAAAGTCCAAGACCCGTTCCGATGACCTCACGCTTGCTCTTTTCCGCACGGTAATAGCGGTCAAATATGAGCGGCAGAAGCTCGGGATCTATTCCCTCGCCCGTGTCGGTTATCTCAATGCGGACGGTTTTCTTATCCTTTATTATCTGCGTGATATACACGGTCTTGTTTTCGCCTGTATAGTTCACGGCATTGTTGATAAGGTTATAAAGCACCTGCTGTATTTTTACAACGTCCGCCTTTACCATAAACGGTGTTTCGGCGGTAACGATAAATTTATAGCCCTGCTGTTCCGAAAGCAGCTTATAGCGTCCCATTATCTCGTTTATTTTTTCGGTTATGCAGAATTCTGCCATATTCAGCTCCGCATTTCCGCTTTCAAGCTTTGAAAGGTCGAGAATATCATTTACCAGCGTTGCAAGGCGGTCGCTCTCCTCAATGATGACATTGATATGCTCGGTTCGCTTTTCGGGGTTGTCGCCGGAAAGATCCCTTATCATTTCCGCATATGCTTTTACCATTGTGAGCGGTGTTCTCAGGTCGTGGGAGATATTCGCTATAAGGTCACGTCTGAGGTTGTCCACCTTTGATATTTCCGATGCGGCATAGTTCAGCGTTTCCGCAAGGACTTCCGTTTCCGCATAGCCGTGACCGTCAAATTCAGCGGAATAATCACCCTGTCCCAGCTTTTTCGCAGAACGTGTGATGCGGACGATAGGAGCTTCAATGAGCCTTGCAAGGAAATACGCAATGCCAAGTCCGAGTACAAAAAGAATAATACTTATCCACAATACCTGAGTTTTGATAATATCGGAGGTGGACTGGAGCGGTTCAAGCGATGTGTTCAGGTAAATGTAACCCTCAGGGTCGTCCTTTGAGCCTACCACCATTACAAACAGCAGTGTATCATTATTGAATCTCGGGTTCTGCACCTCTGCATAGTAATAGCCTGCGCTGCTTGCAAGAGCCTCCGCACGATATCTGAACAGGGTAAGGCTGTAAACACCGTGTACAAGGCAGTTATTCGCCATCATATCATAGGAATATATTGTGTAGCCCTCGCTGTTCTGGATAAGTATGCACATATCATTGTTATAGGCTATCTCGTCCAGCTTGTCCGAAGTGAAATTATCCTCGTTCCAGCCCTTCAGGATATATGATGCAATGCTTATTATCTCACGGGTCTTCATACTTTTATAATTTGACTCCAGCGAAACAACAAAGGTGAACCACACAAGTATAAGTATGCTTGAAATGAATATAACGAAATACATCCAGACCGTGTTGCGCAGGTTCTGCATATGCTTAGTTCGTTTCAAACTTATACCCCATTCCACGGAGAGTTTTTATAAACTTGCGGTATTCGCCGAGAGAATTTCTCAGCATTTTGATATGGGTATCAACTGTACGGTCATCGCCGTAAAAATCATATCCCCATACTTCTTCAAGAAGCTTTTCACGGGAAAGAGCGATGCCCTTGTTCTTAACAAGGTAAAAGAGCAGGTCATATTCCTTTGGAGTAAGCGAAACAGGCTTTCCGTCAATGGAGACCTCACGTCCGGTAACATTTATCTCAAGTCCCTCATAGCGGATAATATCCATCTGCTGTTCCTTTGCGGCTGAACGTTTCAGCACAGCCTTTATTCTTGCAAGCAGCTCCTTAGGTGAAAAAGGCTTTACAACATAATCGTCAATGCCGATTTCAAAGCCGAAGAGCTTGTCATACTCCTCGCCCCTTGCGGAAAGCATAATAACAGGTATAGGCTTTGTCTTATGGATCTCCTTTATAGCTGAATAACCGTCAAGACGTGGCATCATAATATCCATAACTATAATGTCAAAATCTTCCTTACGACATATCTCGACAGCTTCCATACCGTCCTCGGCTTCTTTTGTTTCATAGCCCTCAAATTCCGCATATTCCTTTACGACGTTGCGGATCATCTTTTCATCGTCTACAATTAAAATTCTCGGCATATCTAAGACTCCGTTTCCCCGCTTCAAGCGGCATATTTACTGTGATCTGCCCCATATTATTTTTTATTATTTTACCATTCAAATGTGACATTTATGTGAAATTTCAACGTATTTTTCCGCTTTTCTTATGATAATTATTGACAAAAAACAGTTTAGAATATATAATGTAATTGTAATATAATACAATAGGCGCATCATCCCCGAGTAAAAATACAGCTTTATATAGGTCATTTGCGGCATCTGCGCTATACTTTCTATACTGAAAACATCATCACAACATCACAATAAAAAAGGGGGGAGATAGCATTGCGTAAAAATTCAGCAGCCATAGTTATTGCCTTAGCTTATACAGGCGCAACACTCGCTGCACTTAACATCGCATTAAAGCTTTCCGACTATTTTCATATCATAATCATATGCTATCTTGCTGCCGTTGCAATTTCCGCTGCCGTTCTTGCAATCGGATTCAGCCACCTGAGAAAAACTCAGGCAAAAAAAGAACACCAGTATCTTTCGCAGATAATGCAGAGCATAAATGCAATGGTGATCTTATGGGACGCAGATTTTCATTTTGTTGAAGTAAATGATAAGCTTACCGAAATAACCGGCTATACTGCCGAGGATCTTTTAAATCCAAAAGCTCTTCAAAAGGTTCTTCCTCCGGATGCGTTTGCACCCAGCCTTCAGGCAATAATAAACAACAGAGATGAAGAGTTCAACGTTACCGCAAAGGGCGGTGCAAAAATATGCACCATCTGGAACACATCACTTATGAGCGTTGTCAACGAAAAACGAAGAACAAGCTACATAATGATGTCTATCGGTCTGGATCTTTCGGAAAACGTTAAAATGAAAGAGGAGCTTATCCAGTATTCAAAGGATCTTGCCGCTTCGGAAAACAAGCTTTCAATGTCTATGGAGCTTTCCGAGATCGGACTTCTCCTTAAAGAACCCGACAGCTACTCCTACTATATCTCAGAGCAGCTCCAGAAAATGCTCGGCATAACCTCAGAACACGTTACATTCAATGAGCTTGCAGAGCTTGTTCACCCTAAGGATCTCCTTACATTTGATTCACTTACAGCGTCAATGACAAATCCCGACGGCGTTGACAGCGGAAAAATACACAACCTTGAATTCCGTATGCTTGCCGCAGACGCAACATATCATTGGTTCCAGTTCAGATATAAGATAGTTCCCGACAAATGCCTGCTGAAAGCACAGATCGGCGGAGCTATCCTTGATGTCACCAAGGAAAAAGAAAAGGACAGCCTTATTGAGCGCATGGCTTACATCGACGATGTTACTCAGATCTATAACCGAAACAAGTTTATGCTCATCGGTCAGGAAACCTTTGAAGGCTCAAAGGAAACAGGTATGGATTATTGGGTCATCGTACTTGATATTGACAGCTTCCATATTATCAATGATACCTGCGGTTACCTCAACGGCAACAAGCTTCTTAACGATTTTGCCAATATCATAGTCAAGGCTATCGCATCAAACGGCTTCGGAGCTCGTATCGGTGGCGATAACTTTGCACTCCTGATAAGAGATACAGGCGATGATGAACTCCCGGAAAGAATAATCAGGAAAATACAGACCAACCTCGCAAATCTCTGCACAGATAAATTCGCAAACCAGACTATCACCTGCTCCGCAGGCTACTGTAAAATGTCCGACGGCGGTGATGATTTTGCACAGACACTCGACCATGCGGAATTTTCCCTCAGTCTTTCCGACGAGACCCGTGGAAATATTATCCGATACGATAATAAGATACACGATAAGATAATCCAGAGCACCGCTCTTGAAAAGGAGCTTACACAGGCTATCGAAAATCACGAGCTTGTGCTTTATTATCAGCCTAAGATAAACCTTTCCGACGGCACACTTATCGGTATGGAGGCACTTATCAGATGGATAAAGCCTGACGGCACCGTAGTTCCTCCGGGCAAATTTATTCCTGTTGCCGAAAATTCAATGCTCATAACAAAAATAAGTGAATTTGTCCTTGCGGAAGCCTGCCGCCAGAATAAAGAATGGCAGGATAAAGGCTATCCGCCGATAACAGTTTCAATAAATCTTACAGCAGTCGATTTCTATCAGACAAATGTTACCGAATCCATAAAGAATGCCCTTAAAGCATCCGGACTTGAAGCACAGTGGCTTGATGTTGAGCTTACGGAATCACTTGCGCTCAAAGATATTGACCACGCAATAAGCCAGATGGAAGAAATAAAGGCACTTGGCGTAAAGCTTTCTATGGACGATTTCGGTACAGGTTATTCATCACTTAGCTACATACAGGTGCTGCCTATCACGCTTTTGAAGCTTGACCGCTCATTTGTAATGTACCTTGAAGAAGATGAGATCTCAAGAGAGATCGTTTCTGCCGTTATCAGAATTGCCAAATCAAAGAAGATCGAAACCATTGCCGAGGGTATCGAAACTCCCGGTCAGGCACAGATATTGAAGCAGTCCGGCTGCGATCAGGCACAGGGTTATTTCTTCGGAAAGCCTATGCCGGCAGATAAATTTGAAGAATTTATGGCAATGAAAATGAATCAGTCCGTCAGCGAAAGCAAGGCAAAATAACATTACAGGGTATACGGCATCATTTTCCGCATACCCTGTTTATTTAATACTAATCTTTAATCAACCTATAGACAAATCCTTGGCTGAAATAATCCCACTCTGCGTCAAGCTCCTTTGACGGGCGGCAAGCCCGCCTGCAGTCGCTTTCCTTGATTGGAATTATTTCATCTGTCGGCTTTGTCTACAGAACGATCAAAGATTAGTATAAGAAAAAACTCAGGAGGTAATCATTATGGCTAAGAAAAGGATCGGCATACTTACAAGCGGCGGCGACTGTCCGGGACTTAACGCAACAATAAGAGGCGTCGCAAAAGCCTGCTTTGAAAGAATGGGCGAAGACAATGTTGAAATAGTCGGAATACAGAATGGATATTACGGACTTATAAATAACATTGCAAGAGATATGAAGCCGTCTGAATTTTCGGGCATACTCACACAGGGCGGAACGATCCTCGGTACGAAGCGTCAGCCGTTCAAGATGATGTCCGTTATCGGTGAAGACAACGTTGACAAAGTAAAGGCAATGAAGGATACCTATAAAAAGCAGAAGCTCGACTGCCTTCTTACTCTGGGCGGAAACGGCACGCATAAAACAGCCAATCTCCTCTCCGAAGAAGGACTGAACGTTATCGGTCTGCCAAAAACGATCGACAACGATATTTTCGGTACAGATGTGACCTTTGGTTTCCATACAGCAGTTGATACCGCAACTGACGTTATCGACCGCCTTCACACAACAGCTGCCTCCCACAGCCGTATCCTTATGGTTGAAATAATGGGCAATAAGGCTGGCTGGCTCACGCTTTATTCAGGTATTGCAGGCGGTGCCGATATTATCATCATTCCTGAAATACCGTACGATCCCGCAAAGATAATCGAAGCTGTAAACAAGCGTGCCAAGGCAGGAAAAACCTTCTCCATCGTAGCTGTTGCAGAAGGTGCATTTGATGTTGAAGAAGCAAAGATGAAGAAAAAGGAACGTGCAAAGAAGCGTGAGGAAGCAGGAATACTCACAGCTACCTCCCGTATCGCCGCACAGGTGCAGTCAGCGACAGGCATCGAAGCAAGAGTATGCGTTCCGGGACATATGTTAAGAGGCGGCAGCCCGTCAGCGTATGACCGTGTTCTTGCAACAAAATTCGGTGTAAGGGCAGCATCACTTATCGAAAATGAAAAATACGGCTATACCGTCGCAATGGTAGACGGCAAAATAACAGAAAACAAGCTTTCAGATGTTGCAGGCAAAACAAAGTTCGTAACACCTGACCATCAGCTTGTTGTAACCGCAAGAAACCTCGGTGTTTCATTCGGCGATTAAGCTTTCCACAAAACGTAAGCCGCAGACATATGTTTCCCGCCCTGACAGGTTTTATTCTATGACCTGTCAGGGCGGTCTGCTTTCTGCATTTATTTTTCTGCAGATTTTATTATTTGTACAATTTAACATTAATTAATTGAAAAAAAAGTGAAAAACTGTTATAAAAAATATAGAAAAACACTTTTATTTTGATTATCTTTATGGTATAATATTAATGCTGTGCATAAAAGTGCAGTCTGTTTTTCAGAATGTTTTCAGCTTGCCGATATTTCGGCAGTTGTTTTATATAGGAGAGAATACAACTTGGAAAAGTTTATTATAAAGGGAGGCCGCCGTCTGCACGGGGAAGTGGAAATAAGCGGCGCAAAAAATGCAGCAGTTGCAATAATTCCTGCAGTTATCCTGTCTGACGAGCCTTGTATACTTGAAAATGTCCCTAACATAAGCGATGTTTCAATCAGCCTGCGCATACTCTATGAAATGGGTGCAGATGTTGATTTTTTAACTAAAAATACAGTCCGTATCGATGCAACAAGGATCGCAGAACCTATCGTCCCATACGAAATGGCAAAGCATATGAGAGCGTCATACTATTTTCTGGGTACACTTCTGGGAAAATTCAAACGTGCGAGAGTAGCAATGCCGGGCGGCTGCTATCTTGGCGACCGTCCGATCGACCAGCACCTGAAAGCTTTCACAAGCCTTGGCGCAACCTGCACTCTTGACCACGGTATGATAGATATTCAGGCAGAAAGCCTTATCGGTTCACAGATATATTTTGATATGGTAACAGTCGGCGCAACAATAAATACAATGCTTGCAGCCGTAAAGGCAACAGGTATGACCGTTATTGAAAACGCCGCAAAAGAACCGCATATCGTTGACCTTGCAAACTTCCTTAACTCAATGGGCGCAGACATTATGGGCGCAGGTACAGATGTCATCAAAATAAGAGGCGTAAAATCACTTAAAGGCACTACCTATGCCATAATCCCCGACCAGATAGAAGCAGGCACATTTATGGTTGCCGCAGCTGCCACAAAGGGCGACGTCCTCATAAAGAACGTTATTCCGAAGCACCTTGAAAGCATTACCGCAAAGCTTGAAAAGATCGGTGTTAATGTAGAGGAGTTTGACGACAGCATCAGAATATCCGTAGACGGTCCTCTTGTAAAGACCAGCGTTAAAACAATGCCGCACCCTGGATTTCCGACAGATATGCAGCCGCAGATCTCTACCCTGCTCTGTCTTGCTGAGGGTACAAGTATCGTTACCGAGGGAATTTTTGATAACCGTTTCCGTTATGTAGACGAATTACGCCGTATGGGTGCAGATATTTCCGTTGACGGCAAGGTAGCCGTGATCGAGGGCGTAGGCTCACTTATGGGCGCACCTGTTACCGCACCTGACCTCCGTGCAGGCGCAGCACTTGTAATAGCAGGACTTTCCGCAAAGGGTGTTACCGAGATAGAAGATATTTATCATATCGAGCGTGGATACGAAGATTTTGAGGGCAAGCTCCGTGGACTTGGTGCAGATATTGTAAAGAAGTCCGTCCCCGGCTCAGCAGTAAGAAAAGCCGCACTTTAAAAAGTACATTTTGCAGCATTGGTGATTTAATGCTGCTTTTGCTTTATAATAACAATTATTGCTTTTCGGCGCAGAAAGTGATATAATAGCGGTATCAGAAAAAATATAAATTCCCAAAGGAGAAAAACAATGGTAGTAAAGCCAAAGATTCGTGGATTTATTTGTACAACAGCGCACCCGACAGGCTGTGACGCAATTGTAAGATCAGAGATCAACTATGTAAGATCTCAGCCAAAAGTGAACGGAGCAAAAAAAGTCCTTGTTATCGGCGCATCAATGGGATATGGACTTGCCTCAAGAATTTCCGCAGCATTTTCGTGCGGCGCAGCAACAATAGGCATTATTTTTGATAAGCAGGGCAGCGAGAGCCGTACAGGTTCAGCTGGCTGGTACAATACCGCCGCTTTTGAAAAATACGCAGCAGCAGAAGGCTTGTATGCAAAAACTATCAACGGCGATGCATTCTCACAGACTGTAAAGGACGAAACCATTGCACTTATAAAAAAGGATCTCGGCAAGGTCGATATGGTAGTATACAGCCTCGCAGCACCAAGACGTACCGCACCTGACGGAACAGTATACTCCTCCGTACTTAAAACCACAGGCGAAAGCTATACAAATAAAACTATCGACCTGAAAAATATGAAGATAGCAGACGTAACAATCGAACCTGCAACAGACGAAGAAATAGCAAATACAGTAAAGGTAATGGGCGGCGAAGACTGGCTCGACTGGATAAAGCAGCTTAAAGCCGCAGACGTGCTTGAAGAAAATGCGCTCACAGTAGCATACTCATATATCGGACCAAAGATAACTCACCCAATGTACCTTGAAGGCTCTATCGGCAGAGCAAAAGCTCACCTTGCAGCAACTGCAAAGCAGATAACAGCAGAAATTGACGGTGTAAACGCATATGTTTCCGTAAATAAAGCATTGGTAACACAGTCCAGCTCCGCAATTCCGATAGTACCGCTTTACATTTCAATACTTTATAAAGTAATGAAAGAAGACGGCTGCCACGAAGGCTGTATCGAACAGATGCAGCGACTTTTCGCAGAAAAGCTTTACAGCGGAAAGATCGAGACCGACTCCGAAGGACTTATCCGTATGGACGACTGGGAAATGCGTCCTGAAATTCAGGAAAAGGTCACAGCCCTCTGGAATAAGATAAACGACGATAATCTTGATGAATGTGCCGACATTGCAGGCTATCAGCGTGACTTCTGCGAGATATTCGGATTTGACGCAGCAGACGTTGACTACGATGCAGATGTTGATACTGCCGTTGGAATAAGATCTATTGCCGAATAATTTTTCAAAACTGCCGTTGCATCAGCTGCGGCAGTTATTTTAGTTTTGTCGGTTTTTGTTTTTTATTTTTTTTGGGGGACTCAACTTTAGCCTGAATCTGCTGCCTATAATTCGCCGTACGCAAGATTGCAATGTCTGTTACTGAGGGTCTTGATTTCATAGAAAGCAAGGCTTAAAATAAAATAGTATAAAAAAACAGTCGTGAAATACCTCGACTGCTTTCTTGTTAGGTTCAAATAAAGGTTGACAAATGTAGAATAATGCGGTAATATATAGTTTATGGGCATACCACACGGTAGGCGGTCAATCTCGCCCCCTGAATGGGGGTGAAGGCTATGACATGGAATGAGTTCCTTACTCTCTGTATTGTTATCTGCAACATTATTCAAATAGCGCAGAACAGTCATAAAAAGAAATAACCGCCCCTGCTTCCAAACAATGGCGGTTATTTTTTAACACATATTTGGGGGCGACCGTCTTGCTATCACATAGCTTGGTATGCCCTCTATTTATATTATACAAGCACATTGATTCTATGTCAAGTATTTTTGCAATATGTTTTGGTGATGATCATATATGAAAATGTCATAATTATTTAAACTCTGTATACTTTTTATGTCATAGCCTATGTCAAAATGGTTATTAGTATAAAGCAAAAGAAACGACCGCGGCGGAAACGGCTTTATGAGTTTACAGCAAAATTTAAACCGCCGCCCTAAATAAAAAATAAAAAGGAAACTGTCACACTTAAATGCGGCAGTTCCCTTTTTTATTGTCGGAGAATTTTAACGATACATACAGCAGTCGTCACAGCATTCGCCGTCACAGAAAATTCCCCAGCAATAATAGCAGCAGGTATCATCGTCATAGTCGGTGTAGTCACTCTCATCTTCATCATAGCAGTCATTTCCGTAACCCCAGTCATAATCGCTGCTGAAAAGACTGTCAAACCAACTGAATATGCTGTCGTCATCGCTGTCATAATAATCGTCATAGTCCAAGTCGGAAGGATCGTCATAGCTGTTGTCATAAGAAGTGTCATCTGAGCTGTCGCAGTTTGTGTCATAATCATTGTCGCAGCTGCTGTCGTCTGAGCTGTTCTGTTCAAAGGTGTCATTGCCATATTCCGTGGGGATCTGACCGTCTATCGTGCCGAAATCCCTGAAATCAGAGCCGTAGTTTCCCGAACCGTACCAGTTCGCATATGAATATTTTGTACCGTTGGCTGTCGGCAGTCCTGCTGAGATGTCATATCTTGTGTGGTCACGGCTGAGTTCAGCGTCGGTAATGTTGAAATAGTTGTAGTAATATGTTGTTGCGGGATTTCCGATAGGGTCGTCCCATGTAACGTCCATAGCGTAATATTCACCGTCAAGCTTTACAAGATTCCAAGCGTGGGATTCTCCTGCATGACCTACAACATATGCCGCAGGGATCCCAAGCTTCTGCATACAATACTGGAAAGCGTGAGCATATCCTGCACAAACGGTCTTGCCGTAAACAAGTGCGCTGTATGCACTCTGATTGTACTGTGAGCCTGCAACGTAATCATTTATGTTTGTAAGGTAGTCGTGAACGTATTTTACCTTCTCAATGTCAGTAGAAAAGGTCTGTGCTTTAAGAAGCAGGTTTGCAACGCAGCGTTCAAAATCACTTTGAGCCTGTGTGATGTTGTCTGCTGTGCCGTTGAAATTGACCGTTACGGTAGTAACAATATCATCGCTGTTCGTGTAGTAGTAATAATAGCAGTCTACCCAGAAAAGCTCGGGGTGGTCGTAATAAACGCTGAAAACGATGGTCTCAATATCGTCGGCACTTATGGCAACGTTCATATCAAGCGTTGAAACTCCTCTGTACAAAGCAGCGTATATCTGGTCGTAAGCCTGTTTTCCTGTGGAGTTCAGCATATTGCGGTAGAAATAAAAGTCATCCGAAAGAGCGTTTCCGTTAATGTCAATGCCTCTTAACTGACGGATAGGCGCACGGCTTCTTACAACCTTTTTGTCAGGATCCGGGTCGGCAAAACCCTCCACCTTTATTTCTTCAAGTCCGGTGCCGTATTTGGTGGACTCGGAAACCTGACCGCCTGAGCCGTATGACTCGCCGTCAGCTGAAATCTCATCGGAATAGCTGTCGTCAGAGTAGGCATAATCATCATCATATTCATCATCAAGGCAGCCTGTAAGCATACAAGCGGAAATAGATAATGCAAGTACGGAAAATATTAGTTTTCTGTTTTTCATTTTTATTAGTCCTTGTAAAAGAATGCTTCACGGCCTTCAACAGCAAAAGTAGTGAAGTCTGTGTAGTATGTATTTCCGAAAATGTCGTTTATCTCAAAGCTGTACTGATAATCTGTGTCAGGAAGATAATTTAAATAAACGCTGCTGTTACCGTCAAAAGTATATTCATAACCTTCGGTTATGTCAATATAGCTGCCGTCAAAATCATATGTGTAATAAAGAGGAACGATAACGTCGCCTTCAGAAAGCTGATAAATGGTTTTTGAAGCCTGACCGCTGCTGTTGACACCGTCCCATACACCGAGAATGCTTATTTCCGCATTTTCGCCGGAATAGTCATATTTTATACGGAGATTTGTTTCGCTGCCATTAAGAAGGATAGGCGAGGAGAAAACATCATAGCCGTCGTTCTGTTCAACAACATACATAGCAAGAAGCTGGGAGTCGGGAAGTGTATACCAAAGAGCATCGAAAAGATCCTCAACAACACCTGTGTCCCAATCTACAGATACATAGCTGTCAATGCCAAGCTCATAAAGGCATTCGTTTTTGTCGTCAACATAATAAACAGAGCAGTTTACGCTTCCAACATTGTCAATGCTGTCGCTGTCAAAAGTAAATGTGTAAATGCCATTATCGTTGACGTGCGGCTCTTCGGAGAAATAAATGCTGCTGTCATCACTGACAAAGTCTATGCCCGTGTCGTCTTCAGAGTCGAAAATGCTCCAGAAGTCGCTGAAGAAATCATAATCCTCATCATCATTCCAGTATTCCGCACCATCGCTGAGCCATGTGTCGTCTGCACTGTAATCATCAACCGAGCCGCCGTTGGCAGAACCGTAGGCAATTCTGTCGATAAAGGTCATATAATATGGGCTTATGCAGATGTCCTTGAAGATCGAAAGCTCTTCAGAGCCGGATACCATAAGAGGATAATATGTTGAAAGACCGGTCGAGCCGCTTTCGTTGTCGCCGTAAATATTGTAGATAACTGCATTGTCAATAGCAGCAAGCACCTCATTGGCAGCAGCTGAATTATCTGAAACGGCAGACATAAGCGCACCGAGGTCAACCATATTTGTGTAGCCTTCGGATTTGTTGTTGCCGCCGTAATTTCTTGCAGAGTTGATGCCTCTTACCATAGATGCAAGGGCAGAAGAGTCATCAGCGGCACTGTTCATTGATTCGGCAGCTTTATTTACAGCTGTGACAAGGTCGTCTATCTTTGAAAGATCGGTCACAGAGAATGTAGCGTTGTCACCCTCTCCTATGTCATCGCAGGACGCATAGAAGCTGTCAGCAACGACCTTTCCAAGCTCAGCACCGTCGCAGTCAGGATTTCTGTCAAGATAATTGCCGATAGCGATGTAATCCCAGCCGTAACCCGGTTCAAGCTCTTCCGAAGCATACATATATCTTGCATGAGGAACGAGCATACTTGCATTTTCGACAGTAGCCATAAGGCAGGCATCAAAACCGATAAATTCAAACTTGTCAGTCATATTGTCGAAAACGGAAGTAAGTGAATTATCTATTTCTTTAAGTGAAAGTGAGTCGTAGTCGTAATTTTCATCAAAGCATACGCCTGTAATGCTTCCGCCGCCATGGTTCCAGAAAACAAGACCCATTTTTGCGGCAGGATAGTTTTCGATGCCCCAGTTGAGGAAGCTTGTGAGAGTGGAGGAGTCGCCCATATTTGTCTGGGAAACATCGTCAACGAGAGTGATGTTGCCGCCTGTGATAACAAATCGGTTGTGACGTGTTTCGGGAATGTCGTAGTCGCTCCAGCTTGCAGCACCGCCCGCCTGAACAACGAATTTGATGTTTTGTGAAGTGCTTGCGATAGACATTTCCTCCATATCACTTACACCAAGTCCGCTTTCGCTTTCAAGGTCAGAACCGCAGAGATAAACGAAAACAGTCCAAGTTCCGTCCTCACCCATAGGGGTTTCCTCGGCTCTTTGCTTTCTTGTTATGGTGACATTTCCGTCGCTCCCGAGAACAAGAGATGAAGCTCTGTCACCCGATAAAGTGTTTTCGCTGATATTTGTGTCAGTAAAATCAGAATCGGATTTTTCGGTATTGGTATTGGAATTATCCTCATAAGAGGTTTCCTCACTGTCATATTCTTCGTAATCGTCCCAGTCCCCGTCGCTGCATCCGCATAATGAAACAGCAGAGATAAGAGCCAAAGCTCCCGCAATAATTTTCTTTTTAAGATTTTTTTTAAACATTTTCTTTTGCTCACAGTCCATTCTGTACTATGAACGTGTCCTCCTTCCTTAAAATAACACTTATTATCGTATAACATTAAAATTATACAACATATTCATATATTATTCAAGAGTTTTGGCTTAAATGGTCACTTTATTACTCAAATGGTTAATTATATATTGCTTAACCATTTAAGACATATTTCAACCGTTTGAGTAAAATTCTTGATTTTGTGTAATTTCAATGATAAAATTAAATATATACGGCAAGAAACAATTGATCTGCTTGGAAAAATATTGTTTATTCTGCCTTAATTTACTTGATGAAAGGAATAATCACTATGGCACTCGGCGTAAAATTCAAAACAGTAAAAACTGCAAATGCATACACCCTTGAAGAGCTCTTTGAAGCTATCAAGGACAAACAGTTCTCGGCAGGTCAGCCATCTATCACAAAGCACGGTCTTACATATATGATAACATTCCCTGCTCTCGATTCACAAAATCAGGTACAGATAATGTCCTTTGCAAACCCAAGCAAGCCATCACAGAAATGGCAGATACAGAAGGGTGAGCAGGCGGGTATGGACAATATGGTAAAGAACGCCGTTGTTGATAAGCTTACAGGCGGACTTTTCGGATTTGGTGCTATCATGGGCAAAAATTCAAAGCAGTGCGAAGCACTTGTTGAAACAACAGTAAAGGAATTTGATGCTCTCGGCTTATGATCCGGAATATTATGACAACAAAGGGCGGCTTTGATATTGCCGCCCTTTTTTCTTTAGGACAATATACCAAGCTTTGAAAGGTATTCGGCAGATCTGCGCTGGTTTTCGACAGAAGAGGTTTCGATAAGTACCGTACATTCCCTGAAATATTCTTCATAGAATGACTTGAATTGCAGCCAGTCTATTTTGCCGTCGCCGACAGCAAGGTGCAGGTCATACATAAGGTCATTGTCATTTATATGTATGTGCTTTACAAACGGTGCAAGCACATCGACCCATTCTTCAATGTTGCAGCCGTATATCATTGCGTGAGCATAGTCGAAGCATACACCGAAATTATCATACGGTTTAAGTCTTGCAGCAAGCTCCGAAAGCAGATACGGTGAATCATCACACATATTTTCTACATAGATATTTATGTTCGGATAACGCATAAGGGTTTCAGCCCAGAAGCTTTCATTGCAGTAAAGCCAGTTGTCAACATAGCTTTTGGCAATAAATGCAGGATTGTGATTTGTGTGGAATACTACTGCCCTTGCACCGAATTTTACAGCTGTTTCAATGCTTTGGATAATACGTTTTCTGGAGATCTCTCGTATAAGGCGATCCTCGCTGAAAAGGATAACATCAAAAAAATCACCGTGAGCAGTACAGTAATCAGGCAGCTTGTGTGAATGATATTCAGCCGCAAGCTTTTCGATAAGCTCATCATCGTCAAGAACATTCGGAAGGAAGAAATCATTGTATTCAAATCCGAAACCGTATTCATCGGCAAGTGCAAGAGATTCTGAAATTCTGCTGAGCTGCGGAATGATGAGAAATTTGTTCATTGTAGTATCTCCTTATAATTACTTTATTCCTGTTACAGAATATACAAAAACACCCTTTGATTTGCCTTTGAGCGGTATTTCGCCGATAGGCTCTGCATTTATCCTGTCCTTGACTTCATTGTAAACTGCTTCGCTGATAAGTACCTGACCACGCTTGGCATTTGATTCAAGTCTTGCAGCTGTATTTACCGTGTCACCGATAGCGGTGTAGTCCATACGGAAGTCGCAGCCGATGTTTCCCACAACAGCATTTCCGCAGTTGACACCTACGCCGAAGCTTACGGATTTGCCGTATTTTTCGAGAAATTTGCTTTCAATGGCATTGCCGCCGTCTACAATGTCCACTGCGGTTTTTACTGCACGGTAAATATAATCGTCAAGGTCAAAGGGAGCATTGAAAACCGCCATTGTAGCGTCGCCGATAAACTTATCAAGCGTGCCGCCGTTATTGAAAATTGCATTTGTAGTCAGATTAAGATAGCTGTTGAGAATGTCGACGACCTGCTCAGGTTCAAGACTTTCCGACATTGGAGTAAAGCCTCGTATATCAACGAAAAGCACTGCAATATGTCTGTTTTCGCCGCCAAGCTTTATATGATAGCTGCCGCTTTTTGAGATCTCCTCAACGACCTGCGGAGCAACATATTTCTTGAATGCCGCTGTTATCTTATGCTTTTCGATAGCTGCCTCAGCGTATTTCCAGCCTAAATTTGTAAGATAGCCGATAAGAATAAAAAGCGGAGCATATAAAAGCGGTATGATGCTTCCGTTCATATTCAGAACTATACCGACAGCACCGTATGCCAATATAAGAGCTGCCATTATAGGAGTTGACGCTTTTATTTTCAATCTGCTGAACAGAAAAAATGCCGCTGCTGTGATAACTGCGGATAAAAGCGATGTAATAAGCTTGTTTGCCGGGACAGATGTCTTTTCGTCAATAAGGCTCTGGATAATATTGGCGTGTATCTCCACTCCGAACATCTGGTCAGAGCTGTTCGGTACGGAAAACTGATCCTGAAGTCCCGATGTATATGCGCCTACAAGAACGATGCAGCCGTTAAAAATTCTTGGGTCAACTGTGCCGTCCAGAACGCTGCTCAACGAAATGTGTTCATAATCATAAGGTCTGCCCGCATAATTTATCCACATACGGTTGTTTGAATCCAGCTTAGGTATGACCGGAGCTGTGCCGTTCTTTTCACAATAAAGAAAATATGACTGAGCTGCAAGACTGTATATTGTCTTACCATCGTAGTTTTCGGAAATAAAAGCCGAGCGGACAATACCGTCGTCGTCAGCTGTTGCGTTTACAAAGCCTGTTGCGGTGCAGTCTGAAATAATAGGCTCTTCAACTGAACTGATGTGGAAATTGTCAATGTATGCCTTGTTGTTTTCATCTGTTTTTATCACGCTGTCATAGGTGATGTACGAGCCTGCGATAACATTTGAATGTTCAAGACACGCCTGACGGAGCGCATCATCACCCTCATTATCCATATCGCCGAACACCATAATATCAAGTGTCACAACGGACGGATAATCTCCGAGGGCATTGATAACATCAGCATAAACGCTGCGTGACCAAGTACCGAAAGGACCTATCTTCTGCAAGGTCTCATCATCGATAGAGATTATCTTTATTTTGTTGTTAATTCCTCTTGGCATCTGATAGAGCTTATCCCTCAACAGACTGTCAAATGAGTAAAAAACATCATAAAACGAGGTGAGAAATGTTATGACAAATATAAGCAGGATACCTGCTGCGGCAAAACGTTTTGTTTTCATTTTTACTTATATGTATTTCCAGAAGCGGAAATATGCCCCTTCCCAATATAATATTCCAAAAATAAAAGGTCATCAGAAATTGTATTAAATATATTATATCACATTATAAATTATTTGTCACTACATTATTTATTTTTTTATATTA
>ENA-ORCP01001472-ORCP01001472.1-human-gut-metagenome-genome-assembly--contig:-NODE-1472-length-20157-cov-7.187251_pt1 | contig 20157 bp, 17 predicted proteins | sample MGYA00242990_ERZ507991 | MGnify/ENA primary metagenome ERZ507991 (study PRJEB26167, sample SAMN06115496) | human gut metagenome | host: Homo sapiens | place: China:Henan | collected 2015-05-07... | reverse complement strand
TGGCAACGCAGATGCCGTGCCGCAGCCGCCGGAGCGGTGCTTAAGCCGTAAGGCGGGAATTATGCGGTGTTGCCATAGGAATAATTTCCGGTATTGTGTGCAAAAGCCCTCTGCTGTAAGGCGGGGGCCTTTTTGTATGCAGGTATAGCAAAGCGGGCGGCCAAATGGGCACACATTTTGGCTGAAACGACTGTTTTGTGCAAAAAGCCTTTGCAGCGTTTGCGCTTTTGGAGACAGTATGCTATAATAACTTATAATGTGTGTAGTATACCCTGCATACAATACTGATAACGCTGCCGCACAGGCAGCCAAAAAACAAAAGAAAGAGTTGATGGTTCTCCAATGGACGATGGCAGTAGTATATTTATGATCACCGCACTGATCGTTTTGATCATGTTGTCGGCCTTTTTTTCGGCATCGGAAACAGCATATTCCTCGCTGAACATGATCCGCTTAAAAAGCCGCGCGGAGGATGGCGATAAGCAGGCAGCCAAGGTTCTGACCCTGGCTGAACGGTATGACAGCCTGCTGAGCACCATTCTGATCGGCAACAACATTGTAAACATCGGTGCGTCTTCGCTTGCAACGGTGCTGTTCAGCCGGTTGTTGGGCAATGCTTACGGCCCCACGGCTTCCACCATTGTCATGACCTTACTGGTTTTGACGTTTGGCGAGATCACCCCCAAAAGCATGGCGAAGGAAATGCCGGAATCCATTGCAATGGCCTTTGCGCCGGCGCTTGGTGCCCTTGTGGCGGTATTTGGGCCGCTGAACTTTATTTTTGGCAAATGGAAAAGCTTTTTGGCCAGCCGCTTTTATACCGACGAAAAGGACACCATTACCGAAGGTGAGTTGGTAACCATGGTGAGCGAAGCCGAAAAAGACGGTGAGCTGACCAACCGCGAAAGCGAGCTGATCCGCAGCGCCATTGAATTTGACGATGTGGAAGCCCAGGACGTTCTGACCCCGCGCGTGGATGTGATCGCCGTGGCGGATGATACCCCCATGGACGAAGTGACCGAAACTTTTGCCGACAGCGGCTATTCCCGTCTGCCGGTATACCACGAAACCATTGATAACATCATTGGCGTGGTACATGAAAAAGACTGTTTTGCCGCCATGCGCAAGGGCGATGAAGATGTCAAGCTGGAAAGCCTGATCGGCCCCACGCTGTACACAACCAGCGTGACCCCCATCTCCGCTTTGCTGCGCACTTTGCGGGAAAGCAAGCACCATATGGCAGTTGTGGTGGATGAATACGGCGGCACTGCGGGCATCATCACGCTGGAGGATATCCTGGAAGAGCTGGTTGGCGAGATCTGGGATGAACATGATGAAGTGGTGGAGGATATCCGCCAGCAGAGCGATGGCAGCTGGCTGATTGCCGGCGGTGCCAGCGTGGACGATGTGGCCGAGGAGCTGGATATCCGCGATAAAGAGGAAATCGACGCGGTGGCCATCGGCGGCCTGGTGCAGGAAAAGCTCAGCCGCCTGCCCAAAGTGGGTGACCATTTTGTGTGGGGCAGCTTTGACGGTACCGTGACCCGTGCCACCAACCGCCGCGTGCAGGAAGTACGCCTGGTAAGCCGCCCGCCGGAGCCGGAAACCAAAAAACCGGACCGCCGCGACCGCGACAAAGACTGAGAACGCGATAAATAATGCAACAGAGAACCTGAGAAGAACAAACTTCCCAGGTTCTTTTTCGTGGATTTTTGAGGCGGGTTCTGGTATGATGGAGATAGGAGTTAGTCAAAAATAACGCAGGGGTCTGAGGAGGGAACGTTTACATGGAAGTACAGGAATTTGGCAAACAAAACAGCCGCAAAATTATGCTGCTGCCTGGCAACATGATGAGCTGGCGCCAGTTTGAAGCGGTGATTCCGCTGCTGGAAAAGCAGTACCATGTGATCGCCGTCAGCACGGACGGCTATGATGATACCGGCAAAACTACCTTTACCACGGCGGAAGCAATGGCCGAAAAGCTGGAACAGTATATCAAAGAAGAACAGGATGGTGCCATCGACCTGGTGCTTGGCGAATCCATGGGCGGCGCAACGGCAGGTATACTGTTCCACCGGCAAAAAGTTAAGGTAGGCGCTATGATTTTGAGCGGCCCGCAGTATATGAACCTTGGTATGTTCAGCTGGGTGCTGACCGCCATTGTGCCGCGCAGCCAGTATAACCTGACAAAGAAGATTCAGTCTGTGGATAAGCTGCCGTGGATGCTGCGGCTGTATACCCGCGGGGACGACCAAAAGCTGCTGAACCAGTTCCAATATGTGGCAAAAAATATCTCGCTTGCTACATTGGAAAATGCCACCAAGGAAGCCCTGCGCCTGTACCCCGTGATCGACACTTTTGCCCCTGACCCGGAAGCAAAGGTGGCCATCTGGTACGGTTTCAACGAGCCGAACATGAAAAAAGCGATGCAGAAATTAAAACGCGCCTACCCCAACGCGCAGGACCACCCCTTTGTCGGGTACGGCCACGGCGACATCATTGGCCACCCGGATGTGATGGCAAGGGACATCATCGCCTTTATGAAAAGCTGACGCTCGGCGAGGTATCCGGCACGGCGCATTGCAACCCATTGACGCGGTAGGAAATGATGGTATAATTAAGGCAACACCGCATAATTCTAAGTGCCGATACGGTGAGCGAGGTGCGGCAGATGCCAAGCCAAAAGCGCAGATAATACTGGATGTCTTATCGAGCATTTTGGCAACGCAGATGCCGTGCCGCAGCTGCCGGAGCGGTGCTTAAGCCGCAAGGCGGGAATTGTGCGGTGTTGCCTTAAATTTCAGGCAACGAAACAGGGGGATTGCGCATGATATATCTGGATTATTCGGCCAACACGCCGGTGGACCCCCGTGTGCTGGAAGTATACTGCCGCACCGAGCAGAATTTTATCGGCAACCCAAATTCCACCCACTGCGCCGGGCAGGCCGCCCGACAGGAGATGGACCGTGTGACCGGCCTGATTGCGGCACAGCTGGGGGTGCTGCCGGAGGAAATCATTTATACATCCGGCGCAACGGAAGCCAATAACCTTGCCTTAAAGGGCACGGCCCGCGCGGCCCGGCATGTGGGGCGGCATATCATCTCCACCCCGCTGGAGCATTCCAGCGTGGGGGCAACATTGACGGCCTTGCAGCAGCAGGGGTACGAGATCGATCTGCTGAATATTGGCCGGGATGGCAGAATTGACCTGGAACAGCTGGAAGAGCTGCTGCGCAAGGATACCGTACTGGTTTCCATCTGCGGGGCGGACAGTGAACTGGGCACCGTGCAGCCGGTGCGGGAGATCGCCGCGCTGGTGCACCGCTGCCCCAACTGCCGCCTGCATGTGGATGCCACCCAGGCCGTGGGTAAAACGGCCCTCTGGCTGGACTGCGTGGATGCCATGAGCTTTACCGCCCACAAGTTTTACGGCCCCAACGGCATTGGCGTGCTGTACAAGCGCAAAGGGCTGGTGATCGAACCCCAGATGAACGGCGGGGCCAGCACTACCATTTACCGCAGCGGCACCCCCACCCTGGGCCTTGCCGCGGCTTTGCAGGCGGCGCTGGCCCTTGCGCTGGATGAACAACCCCAGCGCTGCGCCCATGTGCAGGCGCTGCACGATACCCTGTGCGCAGAGCTGCAAAAGCGGCCGGGGGTGCGCATCAACAGTCCGGCGGGTGCGGTGCCGCACATTGTAAACGTGAGCGTGGCGGGCATCAAGGCCGGGGTGTTCCAGCAGGCGTTGAGCGGGCAGGGGGTATGCGTGTCCGTCAAATCGGCCTGCTCCACCGACGGCACACCGTCCAAGGCGGTGTTTGCCGTCAGCCGGGACCGCAAAAATGCGCTCAGCTCATGGCGCATCAGCCTGAGCCACCTGACCACCGAAGAGGAACTGAACGGATTTTTGGCGGCGTTTGACCGCTGTATGAAGGATTTGCAAAAGGAGAAATGACCATTGGAACGCCAGATGGAACCCTGCCAGCTGATTGAACGCAGCATTATCAAAAAATACCGCAAAGAGCTGTGGACCCCTTTTATTGTGGCGGTCAAGCGCTATGAACTGGTGCAGGCGGGAGATAAAATTGCCGTGTGCATTTCCGGCGGCAAGGACAGCATGCTGATGGCTAAACTGATGCAGGAGCTGCAGCGTCACAGCGATGTGCCCTTTGAGCTGGTGTTTTTGGTGATGGACCCCGGCTATAATGAGATCAACCGCCAGAAGATCGAAAGCAACGCCGCACTGCTGAATATCCCCATCACAATTTTTGAGACGGATGTGTTTGCGGTCGCCAACAACAGCGATAAATCCCCCTGTTACCTGTGCGCCCGCATGCGCCGCGGCTACCTGTACAAGAAGGCTCAGGAGCTGGGCTGCAACAAAATTGCACTGGGGCACCATTTTAATGATGTGATCGAAACAACCGTGATGAGCATGTTCTATGGCTCCCAGCTGCAGGCTATGCCGCCCAAGCTGCACAGCACCAACTTTCCCGGCATGGTGCTGATCCGTCCGCTGTACTGTGTGCGGGAGGAAGATATCATTGCCTGGAAACGCTATAACGACCTGGAATTCATCCAGTGCGCCTGCCGCTTTACCGAAAACTGCACCACCTGCGACAACGGCGGCGGTGGCTCCAAGCGGCAGGAAGTCAAGGTGCTGCTGCGCCGCCTAAAGCGGGATAACCCCAACATTGAGAACAGCATTTTCCGCAGCATCCACGGCGTTGCGCTGGATACCATGCCCGGCTACAAGACCGAAGGGCAGGAACATAGCTTTTTGGAGCGCTTTGACCGCGTGGAAGCGGAGCTGCAAAAAGAGTTAAAAGAAAAGCAGAAGCAGGAAGCAGATAAAACCGAATAAAAGCAAAACACATCCCCCGGCGGGCCGCCCAATACGGCGCTGCCGAGGGATGTGCTTGTTTATAAAGATATAAAATCAGATAAATTTGCCGGTCTGGCTGGCGGGGGTGTGGCGGATAACGTCCGGTGTGCCGGCGGCCACCACCGTGCCGCCCTGGGCACCGCCGCCCGGGCCCATATCAATGATGTAGTCTGCGTTGCGGATCACATCCAGGTCATGCTCAATGACGATGACGGTGGCGCCGTGCTCGATCAGGGTCTGGAACACGCCGAGCAGAACCTGCACATCGGCGGGGTGCAGGCCGATGGTGGGCTCATCAAAGACAAACAGAGAGTCAGACTGGGCTTTGCCCATCTCGCTGGCCAGCTTCAGGCGCTGGGCCTCGCCGCCGGAAAGGCCGGGCGTTTCCTCGCCAAGGGTCAGGTAGCCAAGGCCGAGTTCCTGTAAAACAGTCAGCCGCTGGCGCACCACCGGCCAGTCGGCACAGGCGGTCAGGGCAGTGTTCACATCCATATCCATCAGCTGCGGCAGGGAATATCTGGTTCCGGACTTGCTGGTGTAAAAAATCTGCCCGGCCTCCTTGGCATAGCGGGAACCGCGGCATTCGGGGCAGGGAATCTCCACATCCGGCAAAAACTGTACATCCAGGCTGATGCTGCCGGTGCCATCGCACACGGGGCAGCGCAGCTTGCCCGTGTTGTAGGAAAAATCGCCCGCTTTATACCCGGCCTGCCTGGCATCCGGGGTGGCAGCAAACTTTTTGCGCAGCTCATCATGCACATTGGCATAGGTGGCCACGGTGGAGCGCACATTGATGCCAATGGGTGCGGCATCGATCAGCTTGACCTGGGTGATGCCGTCCGGCACAATAGAGCGTACATGCTCCGGCAGCTTTTGGCCGTGGATAGCGGCGTTCAGGCCGGGAACCAGGCTTTCCAGCACAAGGGTGGTCTTGCCGGAGCCGGAAACCCCGGTCACCACAGTCAGCCGCCCCTTGGGAATTTCGATGTCCAGCGGCTTTACGGTGTGGATGGCGTTGGTGGAAAGCTGAATGCGCCCCAGCGCGAACAACTCGCTTTGCGGGGCCTGGGGTCGCAGGCACTGCGCTTTGCCCGCCAGGAACGGCCCAATGCGGGAAGCAGCGTTTGCTTCAATGGCCGGGATGCTGCCCTGGGCAATCACCTGGCCGCCGCCCGCACCGGCCTGCGGCCCCATCTCAATCAGCCAATCGGCTTCGGATAGAATCTGGGTATCATGGTCTACCAGAATGACTGAGTTGCCGTCGTGGATCAGGTCCTGCATCACGCCGGTCAGGCCGGTGATGTTGGCGGGGTGCAGCCCAATAGAGGGTTCATCCAGCACATACAGAACGCCGGTAGTGCGGTTGCGCACCGCGCGGGCCAGCTGCATACGTTGGCGCTCGCCGGTGGAAAGGGTAGCCGCGGCGCGGTCCAACGCCAGGTAGCCCAGCCCCAGGTCCATCAGCCGCTTGGCCACCGTTTGGAACGATTCACAGATGCTCTGCGCCATGGGACGCATTTCTTCCGGCAGGGCGGCGGGAACCCCGCTTACCCAGGCAACCAGGTCGGAAAGGGTCATGCGGCAGGCTTCATCCAGCGGGATACCCTGCAGCCTGGGCGCGCGGGCTGCAGCGCACAGCCGGGAACCGCCGCAGTCCGGGCAGATATCCTGACGCAAAAACTTTTCCACCCGCTTCATGCCTTTTTCGTCCTTGACTTTGGAGAGTGCGTTTTCCACCGTGTGTACGGCGCTGTAATAGGTAAAATCCAGTTCCCCGGCCTGCTCGCTGTTTTTGGAGTGGTAGAAAATGTGCTTCTTCTCAGCCGGGCCGTCATAGACGATCTCTTTCTCCGCATCGGTCAGGTCGCGGAATGGCACATCGGTGCGCACCCCCATGGCGCGACAGACATCGGTCATCAGCGACCACATCAAAGAGTTCCAGGGGGCCACAGCGCCCTCGTCAATGGTCAGGCTTTCGTCCGGCACAAGGGTGGCGCGGTCAACGGTCTGTACGGTGCCGGTGCCGCCGCAGGTGCGGCAGGCACCCTGGCTGTTAAAGGCAAGCTCTTCCGCCGAAGGGGCGTAAAAGCGGGCCCCGCATTCGGGGCAGATCAGCTCCTGCCCGGCGGCCACGGCCAGGGTGGGCGCAAGATAATGCCCGTTGGGGCAGCGGTGGCTGGCAAGGCGGGAATACATCAGCCGCAGGCTGTTCAGCAGCTCGGTGCCGGTGCCAAAGGTGCTGCGGATGCCCGGCACCCCCGGCCGCTGGTGCAGCGCCAACGCGGCGGGAACATACAGAACCTCGTCCACATCAGCTTTGGGGGCCTGGGTCATGCGGCGGCGCGTGTAGGTGGAAAGTGCGTCCAGATACCGGCGCGAACCTTCGGCATACAGCACGCCCAGCGCCAGCGAAGATTTGCCGGAACCGGATACACCCGCAATGCCGACGATTTTGTTCAGCGGCACATCGACATCAATATTTTTTAGGTTGTGTACCCGTGCCCCGCGGATCTCAATATGATCGACCATACAAACAGCAGCCCCCCTGTTGGATTTATTATAAGGCAACACCGCACAATTCCCGCCTTGCGGCTTAAGCACCGCTCCGGCGGCTGCGGCACGGCATCTGCGTTGCCAAAATGCTCGATAAGACATCCAGTATTATCTGCGCTTTTGGCTTGGCATCTGCCGCACCTCGCTCGCCGTATCGGCACTTAGAATTATGCGGTGTTGCCATAAAACCATTATACCACAGGGGTGCAACAAAACAAAAAAGCGGTGCCCCGCCCTGACCGATTGGGGTCAAGGGCGGGGCACCGCTGAAACTTATTCAGTTATGCCACAAAGGCAGATCGGTTATTCACCAATTTCAACGCGGGTCACATCAGGTTCCTTCTTGGGAGCTTCCTTCGGGAAGGTCAACTCCAGGATGCCATCGGTGAACTTGGCGCTGACATCCTTGGGCTGCAGGTCGGTGCCAACATAGAAGCTGCGGCTGCAGGCGCCGGTGTAACGCTCCTGGCGGATATACTTGCCTTCGGGGGCCTTTTCGTCTTTATCCAGGCCCTTGGCGGCGCTGATGGTCAGGTAGCCGTTTTTCAGCTCAATGTGGATCTCATCCTTCTTGAAGCCCGGCAGATCAATGGCCAGCTCATAGTTGGTATCGGTCTCGCGGATATCGGTCTTCATCAGGTTGCGTGCATGCTTGCCGTACAGCGGGCTGCGTGCGTTCATCATACCAAAGGAATCGTCAAAGAAATCATCAAAAAGATTTTCACCAAAAACAGTCGGCAACATAAGTCATAACCTCACTTTGTAAAAATCTGGAATTTTATTTGGTGCCTCTCCGGGAAGTCTGACGCTTCCCGAGCCTTGCGGCTCCTTGGCGGTGTTTCACGGAACGCTCTTGCGTTCCGCACCCCCTCTTTCAAGGTACGCCTTTATTATAACCCTAAAATTAGCACTGTCAATAGCAGAGTGCTAATGTTTACAACCTATGCAATGATTGTTCACAAAATATATAATATTGGAAAATGGCGGAAAAACCCGCCACAAAATAAAACGAACATTCGATATAAAGCTGTGAAACGATAAAGCGAGAAACAATGCGGGATTTTGGATGACATAAGAAATTGGCAGAGAAACGATTCGATAAACAAGGCTGTGACAACGTAAGGCGGGGAGAAACAGCGGAATAAGGCTGCCGGACTGGGCCGTCCGCTGCCCGGCATAACCCAGTGGTGCGGGGGAGAAGCTGTAATTTTGAAGTTATTTAGCCCAAAGGACAATTTGACGGAAAAAAAGAAAGCAAAAACGGGGATGCGAGATGAAAAACGAAGAGACAGCTTAATAGAATAAGGCGATCGGCGGCAAAAATCTCCCTGGTGCCGACAAAAAGTGCTTGCAAAATTTTGGCAGTATGCTATAATCAGAACAATCCAAACATGGAGCAAGGACAACGGGGTCCGCAGTGCAAAAGCTGCGGACCCCGTTCTGATTCCGGAGACAAAAGCATAAAAAGAACAAAAGAGATTTTGCTTTTGCACAAAGGCGTGCGGCACCCGCTTGACGGCGGGGCTGCGCGCTTTTTGTTTGGTCAGGAGATATCTGAGAGAAGAAAGCAGAACGAACATTAAAGAAAGAGGGGCTTACGATGAAAAAGGCAACACGGGTTCTTTCTCTTACCATGGCGGCGGCGATGGCGGCAGGCGTTTTGGGCGGCTGTTCTTCCAGCGCACAGGGCGGCACAGCCAGCACGGCAGATACTTCCAGTGCCGCTTCCACCACAGCATCCAGCGCGGACAGCGGTAATGTGATCCGTGTTGGTGTGGTCTGCTCCATGACCGGCGGCTCCGCCATTTACGGCGAGGGTGCCCAGAACGCGGTGGATATGGCTGTGGAGGAGATCAACTCCGGCGATTCCGGCTACACGGTCGAGATCGTCAACGGCGGCAAGGTGGCTGACGATGCCAAGGACGCCAAGCAGGCCATGAACGCTTACAACAAGGTCATGGCAGATTCCCCGGCCGCTATCGTGGGCAGCTTCTTCTCTTCCGTTACACTGCCTATGGCGACCCAGGCTGCCAATGACGGAATGTTGCTGCTGGCAACCGGCGCTACCAACGTGGATGTGACCCAGAAAGGCTCCACGATCTTCCGTAACTGCTTCATTGACCCGTATCAGGGCAAGATGGCCGCCCTGTTTGTTAAGAGCAAGGGATTCGGCAAGGTAGCCGTGATTTATGCCAAGGATGATGACTATTCCAACGGCCTGAAGGACGCTTTTGTAGAAAACTGCGAGGCCAACGGCATTGAAATTACCTATACCGGCGAGTGCATGAGCACTGATACTGACTTTTCCTCCCAGGCAGCACAGGCCGTGGCTTCCGGCGCAGAGTTTTTGTATTATCCCTGCTTCCTGGATACGGTACCGCTGTTTGTAGGCGCAGCGCGCAACGCGGGCTTTACCGGTACCATCATGGGCGGCGATGCCTGGGATGGCGCGGATACCACCGGCCTGGAAGACAAGTTTGATGACTGCTACTTTACCAACCACTACTCCAGCGAGGATACCGCCCCCGCCGTTCAGAACTTTGTGCAGAAGTACACCGAAAAGTACGGCACCGAAAGCCTGAACGCCTGCGCGGCCCTGTACTATGACGCCATCTACATGCTGCTGCAAGCTGCCGAGAATGGCGGCGGCACCGATACCGCAAGCCTGGTAAAAGGCATGATCGGTATGGAGTTTACCGGCGTTGGCGGCAAGATCAAGCTGGACGAAAACGGCGATGCCATCAAGAGCATTGCATTCAACACCTTTGTTGACGGCAAGGTCAAGTGGTCTGAGACGCTGGATTCCGATGGCAACCTGGTTTCCTCCGCTGAGTAAAGTTTTTTAGATTTCCCTAAACACCCCCTCCAGAGCAAAGGCGCAATGGTGCGCGCGGCAATGCAAGCAGCCGCGCGCACTTTTTTGTTTTTTGGATTTCCCCGAATCAAACATTCACAAAAAATGATAGGAAAGGTGAATGGACCATGACTGCATCATTATTTGTTCAGGGCCTGATCAACGGCCTGAACCAGGGCGCTATTTATGCGCTGATCGCGTTGGGCTACACCATGGTTTACGGTATCATCCGCATGATCAACTTTGCCCACGGCGATTTTATCATGATCGGTGCTTACACATTGTTTTACACCATCCCGCTGATGGTCGATGCGGGAATGCCCGCCTGGATGGCCGTGATTGTGGCCGTTGCGGTGTGCGCGCTGGTTGGTGTGCTGGTTGAGATCCTGGCTTACCGCCCGGTGCGCAAGGCCGGGCCCATGTCCGCCTTGATTACCGCACTGGCCATGAGCATCTTTTTGGAAAACCTGGCCATGGTGCTGTTTGGCGCCAAGCCGCACAACGTGCAGGCTATTTTCAGCCTGCCCACCATTACGGTCGGCGGGGTATCGCTGCCGCTGAACGTGCTGCTGACCATTGGCATCGGCGTTGCGATGATGCTTTGCATGCAGCTGTTTGTAAAAAAGACCAAGCTGGGCAAGGCCATGCGCGCCGTCCCGCAGGATAAGGATGCTTCCACCCTGGTGGGCATCAACGTGAACAAGATCATCACCCTGACCTTTGCCATCGGCTCCGGTCTGGCGGCGGTGGCAGCGCTGATGTACTGCTCCACTTACCCCCGCGTTACCACCGATATGGGCTCCATGATGGGCATGAAAGCCTTCATCGCCGCAGTTCTGGGCGGCATTGGCATCATCCCCGGCGCCATGATCGGCGGCATTCTGGTCGGCCTGATTGAAATTTTTGTCAAGCTGTTTGCCCCCGGCTGGTACGAAGCCGTTACTTACGGCACATTGATCGTGATCCTGCTGGTCAAGCCCGCCGGTATCCTGGGCAAGAACACCGGCGAAAAAGTGTAAGGGAGGGAGCAGAGCAATGAGTAAAAAAGTAAAAGGCTCCTATCTTTTGAACGCTGTGGGCGTGGCGCTGGTGTTTGCCCTGTTGACAGGGCTGTTCGCCGCCAATGCGTTCGGCACCTCCACCACCTATATTCAGGGCATCTGCACCACCGCCTGCTACACCATCATCATGGTCACATCGCTGAACCTGGTAGTTGGCTTTATGGGCGAGTTCTCCTTGGGGCATGCGGGGTTTGTTTCGGTCGGCGCTTATGTCTCCGCCATTGTATCCGGCGCGCTGGCAGGCAAAGGGCTTTCGGATCTGGGGCTGTTCCTGATCGCGCTGCTGGTCGGCGGCCTGGCTGCGGGCATCATGGGCGTACTGGTCGGCATCCCGGCGCTGCGCCTGCGCGGCGACTATCTCGCCATTGTCACCATGGCGTTTGCCGAAATCATCCGCGTCTGCTTCTGCAACTTTTCCATCACCGGCGGCGGTAAAACAATGAGCGGCATCCTCAAGCTGTCCACCTTCCCGCGGGTGTTCTGGATCATGGTGGTCTGCGTTACCATCATGTACCTGTTCGTCCGCAGCAAATATGGCCGCACCGTGCAGGCCATCCGTGAGGACTACATCGCGGCTTCGGCTTCCGGCATCAACGTGACCTATTACAAGGTCATGACCTTTGCCATCAGCGCATTCTTTGCCGGCATCGGCGGCGGTATTTATGCCCATTACATGACGGCAATGATCCCCACCAACTTCAACTTTAACTATTCCGCAGAGCTGTTGAGCGAAGTGATCATCGGCGGCACCGGTTCGCTGACCGGTTCCATCATCGGCGCAGCGTTCCTGAGCGCTTTACCGGAACTGATGCGTGAATTTTCTACCTACCGCATGCTGGCCTACTCGGTGGTTCTGGTGCTGGTCATGCTGTTCCGCCCCGGCGGCATCTTTGGCCGGTGGGAGTTCAGCCTGACCCGCGCGCTGGAAAAACTGACCGGCCGCAGCACGGTAAAAGCAAAAGCAGAAAAGGGGGCCTGAACCATGGCACAACCCGTTTTGAAATGCCAGCACCTTGGCATCCAGTTTGGCGGCCTGAAAGCCGTGGATGATTTTAATATGGAAATCGGCGAATCCGAGCTGGTGGGGCTGATCGGCCCCAACGGCGCAGGCAAAACCACCGTGTTCAACCTGATCACTGGTGTGTATAAGCCGACCGAAGGCTCCCTTTACCTGAATGGTGAGCGGATGAACGGCAAAAAGACCCACCAGATCGTTCATGCAGGCATTGCCAGAACCTTCCAGAATATCCGCCTGTTCAAAAAAATGACGGTGATCGAAAACGTCAAAGCTGCCATGCTGGAAGAACTGACCTACAACATGCCGCAGGCCATCTTCCGCACCAAGGCGTACTGGCAGCAGGAAGCCGCCGCCACCGCACGCGCCAAAGAGCTGCTGCAGGTGGTGCACCTTTCCGGCAAGGAGGACCTGGAGGCCGACAACCTGCCCTATGGTGAGCAGCGCCGCCTGGAGATTGCCCGCGCGCTGGCCACCAACATGAAGCTGCTGCTGCTGGACGAACCGGCCGCCGGTATGAACCCGACTGAAACGGAGGAACTGCTGGAGATTATTGATTATATCCGGAGCGAATTCAAGGTATCGGTGCTGCTGATCGAGCATGACATGAGTTTGGTCATGAAAATCTGCGAGCGAATCCAGGTGCTGGACTTTGGTACCACGATCGCTTCCGGCACACCGGCAGAGATCGCCAATGACCCCCATGTGATTGAAGCATACCTGGGCAAAGACAAAGAGGAGGAGGTCGAAGCAGATGCTTGAAGTAAAAGACCTTCATGTCAATTACGGCGCGGTACACGCGCTGAACGGCATATCGCTGCATGTGGATGACGGCGAGATCGTATCCCTGATCGGGGCAAACGGCGCGGGCAAAACCACCACCCTGCGCACCATTACCGGGCTGGAAAAAGCTGCGTCCGGCAGCGTGATGTTTGACGGGCACGACCTGCGCAAGGCGGAACCCAGCAAGATCATTACCTACAAGCTGGCCCATGTGCCGGAAGGGCGGCATATCTTCCCCCAGATGACGGTGGAAGAAAACCTGGAAATGGGCGCTTATGCCGACCCGGCCGGGATAGAAGAGACGATGAAGGATGTGTATAAGCGCTTCCCCCGTCTGGATGAGCGCCGCCGCCAGCTGGCGGGCACCCTTTCCGGCGGCGAGCAGCAGATGCTGGCCGTAGGCCGCGCCCTGATGGCAAAGCCCAAAATGATTTTGATGGATGAACCTTCGATGGGCCTTTCGCCCCTGCTGGTCAAAGAGATCTTTGCCATCATTCAGGAAGTAAACAAGCAGGGCATCACGATCCTGCTGGTGGAACAGAACGCAAAGATGGCGCTGGCCATTTCGGACCGCGCCTATGTGCTGGAAACTGGCAACATCAGCATTGAGGGCAACGCCGCAGATCTGCTGAACGACCCGCGCGTGAAGAAAGCCTATCTGGGTCAGTAAGGAGGGGTGGAAAATGTATCCCGATTATCCGTATTTTGCAGTCGCCATTACCCGCACCTGTGGTTCGGGCGGCGGCAGCTACATTGGCAAGCAGCTGGCAAAGGCATTTGACATTGACCTGTATGACCGCAAGCTGCTGCGCCTTGCCTCAGAGGACAGCGGCATCAGCGAGGAACTGTTTGCCCGCGCCGATGAGAACACCCGCAAAACCATGCTGTACCGGGTTTCGGAACGGGTGTATGACGGCAGCATCATCCCGCCGGAAAGCGGCAACTTTATCAGCGATGAAAACCTGTTCAACTACCAGGCCAAGGTGCTGCGGGAGCTGCTGAACGAGGAAAGCTATATCTGCGTGGGCCGCGCGGCGGACTTTGTTCTGCGGGATAAGCCCAACGTGCTGACTGTGTATGTGGATGCCCCCTATGACTGGCGTGTGGAGCGCGAGATGAAGCGCCAGGGCATTGGCAGCAGCCAGGCCAAGCACTATATTGACAAGCTGGACCGCTACCGTGAAAACTATTACAAATACCACACCGGCCGCCAGTGGAAGCGGGTGGAAAATTATGACCTCTGCCTGGATTCCGCCGCCATTGGGCTGGATAACTGCGTGGAGCTGATTAAAAAAGTGATTGAACTGAAATTTGATGGGAAAGCCAAATAACGGCTGAACATAAAGGCAACCAAGATGAGAGGAGTAAGGGAAAATGAAATCCATTGCATATTATGATGGCAAAATCGGCGCACCGGAAGAATTGATGGTGCCGTTCAATGATCGCGTTCACTTTTTTGGCGATGGCTGCTACGATGCCACCGTTGGCGCGAACGGCAAGGTATACCTGCTGCAGGACCACCTGGACCGCTTTTTTACCAGCGCCAAGGCACTGGATATCAACATCCCGATGAGCAAGGCCGAGCTGGGCAGGCTGCTGACCGACCTGCTGGCCAAGGTGGACAGCAAGGTCAACTTTGTATACTGGCAGGTCACCCGCGGTGTGGAGCCCCGCAACCATGTGTATGAGGAAGGTGTGCCCGGCAAGCTGTGGGTTTCCATCCGGCCCAACACCCTGAACGACCCCGACAAGCCCATCCGCCTGAACTCTGAGGAGGACACTCGCTTTTACCACTGCAACATCAAAACGCTGAACCTGCTGCCCAGCGTTATGACCGCCCAGCGCGCCAAGCTGGCCGGCATGAGCGAGACCGTGTTCCACCGCGGGGATATTGTAACGGAATGTGCGCACTCCAACGTTTCAGTGCTGAAAGACGGGATTTTCTATTCCCACCCGAACGATGAACTGATTTTGCGCGGCATTGCCAAGACCCATATGCTGCAGGCCTGCTACCGCCTGGGCATTACCGTGATGGAAAAACCGTTCACGGTGGATTTCCTGCGCGATGCGGATGAGATCATCGTGACCTCCTCCTCCAACTTCTGTCTGCATGCCTGCGAGTTTGAGGGCAAGCCCGCCGGCGGCAAGGACCCCGCTACCCTGAAAGCCATCCAGGACGAAGTGCTGAAAGAGTTCTATGACTATACCGGCTGCGAAAGTCTGTGGGGCTGAAAAGGGGGGAAAACACCATGACCCGTGACGAACTGGAAAAACGCAATGTAGGCGAAAACCTGGATGCCATCATGTGTCTGGACCCCCGCGGTTACGGGGTGTGCCGCATTTTGTACGCGGGCAGCCGGGCATATACCGGGGAGCCGACCGCCATGCACGCAGCCGAAGCGTTGTGCAAAGCCATCCACCCCGGCGACCCGGTGTATATCCTGGTCGGGTTTGTATTGCTGCCCCACAAGGTGCCGGAAATGGACGGTTCTGTCAGCGCGATCCTGCTGGCGCGGTCTCTGGTATTGGCCTTTGGGGCAAAGCCGATCATCGTCTGCCCGCAGGACAGCGTGGAAGCCTTTAAGAAATGCGGCAATGTGGTGGGTCTGCATGTGTATGAGGACCTGGATACCGCCATGGAGCTGCCGCTGAGCCTTGGCGTTGTGGCCTTTACCAAAGATAAGGCCAAAGCCCCCGCCCAGGCCAAAGCGCTGGCGGATAAGATTTTACCCGCAGCGGTGATCTCGGTGGAAGCCTGCGGCGGCAACGCCAAGGGTGTTTACCACAATGCGGTGGGCAAGGATGTGACCGCACTGGAAGCCAAAAGCGATGTGCTGTGGAACGAACTGCGCGCCCGCGGCGTGCCCAATGTGGCCATCGGCGATCTGGGCAATGAGATCGGCATGGGCACCATTGGGGAGCACATTAAAAAATATGTGCCCTTCACCGCCCCCGGCGAATGCCAGGACGGCTGCTGCGGCGGCATTCTGGCTGCAAGCAGCACCGATAACATCATCACGGCAACCTGCTCTGACTGGGGCTGCTATGCGCTGATGGCCGCGCTGGCCTACCTGAAAAAGGATATGGACATCCTGCACCGGGAGGAGATGGAAAGCGAGGTCATGCGGGTGCTTTCCCGCAATGGCATGATCGATATGACAGGCTCGCTGCTGCCGGGTGTGGATGGGTTTGATACCCGCATGAACGTTGGCATTGTCAGCATGATGCGGCAGTGCACGGCGTATGCGGTGCGGTATTCCCACAATTCGGACCACTGGTTCGGCCCGGTGCTGGCAAAGAAATTTTTTGAGCAGGCATAAAGCAGGCTGTGCTATAATAGGCACATTGGCCTTGGTCAGGAAGCAGTGAACCCAAAACGGCACGTTTAGGGACCGTAGGGGCGCACAATGTGCGCCCGCTAACCTAAAGGTACAGCACACTTCCTGACCAGCCACAAAATACCGGACGCAAAGGGGATTTTTGTTATGATCCAGTTTACCCCCGTGGGGGACAGCGGCGTGCTGGCCGTCTGCGGCAGTGAGATCAGTGAACAGGTGAACGCGCAGGTTATGGCGCTGGATGCCGCTGTGCAGGCGGCGCAGCTGCCCGGCGTGGTGGAAACAGTGCCCACCTATGCGGCGCTGCTGGTCACGCTGGACCCTTTGCAGACCGATGCCGATACCCTGATCCCCGCGCTGCGCCGCCTGTGGGACGCTTTGCCCCCGGTCAGCAGCACCGCGGCCGGGCGGCTGGTGGAGGTGCCGGTGTGTTACGGCGGAGATTACGGCCCCGACCTGGCCTTTGTGGCACAGCACGCCGGGCTGACCGAACAGCAGGTCATCGACATCCACTGCGGGCGGGACTACCGCATTTTTATGCTGGGGTTCCTGCCGGGGTTCCCGTACCTGGGCGGCATGGATGAACGCATTGTCTGCCCCCGGTTGCAGACCCCGCGCACCAAGATCCCCGCGGGGGCGGTGGGCATTGGCGGCAAGCAGACGGGCATCTACCCGCTGGCTTCCCCCGGCGGGTGGCAGCTGATCGGCCGCACGCCGCTGCGCCTGTTTGACCCGGCTGGCGGCGGCAAACTGCCTTACGCGGCGGGGGACCGCATCCGGTTTGTGCCCATCAGCCCGGAAAAGTTTGAAACCATCCAGAAAGAACAGGGGGCGGTACTGTGAACTTGCATGTGATAAGCCCCGGCCCGCTGACCACCGTGCAGGATGCAGGCCGCACCGGCTATGCCGCGCGGGGGTTCCGCACCTGTGGAGCGGCGGATGGTTACGCTATGCGGACCGCCAACCTGCTGGCGGGCAACCCCCAGGCAGCCGGTGCCGCCGTGCTGGAAATGACCCTGCAGGGCGGCAAGTATCAGTTTGACGGGGACGCTGTTTTTGCCCTGGCGGGGGCCGATATGCCCGCCGCGCTGGATGGCCGCCCGGTGCCCGCCTATACGCCGCTTTTGGCCCGCGCGGGGCAGGTGCTGGCAATCGGCGCGGCCCGCAGCGGGCTGCGCGGCTACCTGGCCGTGTTTGGCGGCGTGGATACCCCGCCCGTGCTGGGCAGCCGCTCCACCGACTTAAAATGCCGGATGGGCGGGCTGGATGGCCGTGCACTGAAAGCTGGGGATGTGCTGCCCATTGGGGCGGCACCCGCCATGGTGGAACAGCGCTGGCAGCAGATCTGCGCCAAAGGGGCAAACCGCCCGCTGGGCACGGCGCGCACCCCCGCAAGGCCGTGGCGCTTTTTGGGCGGGCGGAAGCTGCCGCTGTTCCGTGCGGTGCCCGGCCCCCAGACCGATGCCTTTACCGCAGCGGGGCAGGCCGCATTTGTACACGGGGTATATGCTTTGACAGCAGACTGTGACCGCATGGCCTGCAAATTGCAGGGGCCGCAGATCGAGACTGTGGATGGGTCGGACATTGTATCGGACGGCATTGTGGCGGGTTCGGTGCAGGTATCGGCCAACGGGCAGCCCATTGTGATGCTGGCTGACCACCAGACCACCGGCGGGTATGCCAAAATTGCAACCGTTATCAGCGCTGACCTTTCGGCCATGGCGCAGCTGCGCCCCGGCGAAAAGCTGGCGTTCCAATATGTGACCGCGGCGCAGGCTGTTGCAGGAGCCAGGGCGCAGGCGGCTGTGCTTGACAAAATCAGGGAGCGGATGAAATAATGGACTTTGCAGCCATGAAACCGGCCGACCTGCGCGGGCTGATCCGCAAGGGCGAACTGACCGGCCCGACCACCGGCATGTGCAACGGTTATGCCCAGGGCAACCTTGTGGTGCTGCCCAAGGCGCTGGCGTGGGACTTTTTGCTGTTCTGCCAGCGCAACCCCAAAGCCTGCCCGCTGCTGGAAGTGGCGGACGCAGGCGAGCGAACCTTTGCCCAATTTGGCAAAGGCAGCGATATTGCTACCGATATCCCGCGCTACCGGGTGTACGAACACGGCGAGCTGACCGGGGAATACACCGATGTGAGCAAATTCTTTGAGGAGAGGAACGACCTGGTCAGCTTTTTGATTGGGTGCAGCTTCTCCTTTGAATCTGAACTGCTGGAAGCGGGCATCCCGGTGCGCCAGATCGAAGAGGGCGTGAATGTGCCGATGTACAACACCAACATTCCCTGTACCCCGGCGGGGGTGTTCAGCGGAAACATGGTGGTCAGCATGCGGCCCATCCCGTACCGGCAGGTCCCGGTGGCAGCTGCCATTACAGCGGGCATGCCCCGCGTGCACGGTATGCCGGTGCAAATCGGTGAGCCGGAAGCCATCGGCATCCATGATTTGGCTCACCCGGATTACGGCGATGCCGTGACCATCAACCCCGGCGAAACACCGGTGTTCTGGCCCTGCGGCGTGACCCCACAGAACGTTGTGATGCACTCCAAGCCGGAGTTCTGCATCACCCATGCGCCGGGGCACATGTTTGTGACCGACGTAAAAAATGTGGAGCTGAAATATTAAGAGCAGATAGTAAAAACCGCAGGGGCGCACACTGTGCACCCCTGCGGGGCAGAAGCATTGCCTTATGCCTGAAAGTGGAGGATTGAGCCATGCCGCATATTGATTTGAACTGTGACCTGGGCGAAAGCTTTGGCGCGTATACCATCGGAATGGATGAAAAGGTGATCCCGTTTATCACATCGGCCAATGTGGCTTGTGGCTTCCATGCAGGCGATCCGCTGGTGATGCAGCGCACCGTGGCGCTGTGCAAACAGAGCGGCGCGGCGGTGGGGGCGCACCCCGGTTTCCCTGATCTGCAGGGCTTTGGCCGCCGCCAGATGAAGCTGACCCCGGCGGAAGCCAAGGCCTGTGTGCAGTATCAGATCGGTGCGCTGAAAGCGTTCTGCGATGCCGCCGGTGTGCCGCTGCACCATGTAAAGCCCCACGGCGCTTTGTATAACATGGCGGGCAAGGACCGCGCGCTGGCGGATGCCATCTGCGCCGCAGTGAAGGAGAGCGCCCCCGGCGCGGTGTTGCTGGCGCTTTCCGGCAGTGAGATGGTCAAGGCGGCCCAGGCCATCAGCCTGCCGGTTGCCAACGAGGTGTTTGCCGACCGCGGCTACCGCCCGGATGGCAGCCTTGTGCCCCGCGGAACCCCCGGCGCCATGATTGAGGATGAGGACGAAGCCATTGCCCGCGTGATCCGCATGGTAACCGAGGGCAAAGTGACCGCCAACGACGGTACGGACATTGCCATCCAGGCGGATTCCGTCTGCGTACACGGCGACGGCCCCAAGGCTCTGGCCTTTGTAGAAAAGATCGGCGCGGCCCTGCAGGCAGCCGGGGTGGAATTGAAGGCGTTTTGAGAAAATGAGCAGGGGCACCGTTCAGCAAATGCCGTTTTCCGCTGTAGAGACCGTAAGGGCGCACAGTGTGCGCCCGCAGGTGTGCGCCGGGTGATGAAGTGAAATACCCGGCAAAGCCCGTCATGCGGGACGATGCAGGTGTCGTTCCCTGCAAATTTTTAGCCTGGCAGCGGGAAACCGCCCCTCAGGCCGCT